>CXWK01096716.1_pt1 | contig 44119 bp, 77 predicted proteins | sample 590851 | NCBI WGS metagenome assembly CXWK01 (sample SAMEA3498364, study PRJEB10139) | wastewater metagenome | biome: wastewater treatment plant; material: activated sludge | place: Denmark | collected 2014-08-01 | reverse complement strand
CACGTCGCACTTGTCGGTGGGCTGTATCACAGAAACCCCGCTGCAATCGAGCGAGAAACACGGGAGCGCATCCTCAAGGTCGGCCCAAAAACGCGGGTCAAATACCTGCGGCAGTGTCAGGTGGCGGTCGGCAGCAGAAGATCAGATGCAGATTGAAACGCTGATTGATCCCGGGTTGTGCGGGGAAAGATGGACTGATACGGGGTGGCCATGAGCAAGCCAAAGCGAGGGGACACGGTTTGGATAAGGCGCGTAGATTGCCGAAGCTATTTGAAGTTTGGCAGGGTGAGCGAAATCGACGGCGAGTATTACTATGTGCGGGTTCGCGGCAGTCGATGCGTCGAGGAACTATACCGTCACGAATTCGTCAATTTCGGTGGTGCGCGATGAGTGAAAAACCAGTCGCCGCAGTAAAGCAGATTTTCCAGCCGTCCACCGAAGTCATAAAGGCGCTGGAAGTCCTGTTGGAAGAGGCCAGGCGCGGCGAACTAAGGGCCTTGGCCTATGCGTGCGTTTATGGCGAAAGCATGGGCGCGCAAGGATGGACAACCGAAGCAGGCGTTGACCGTGACAAGATCCTGTCTCGCATTGTTAGGTTGCAGGCCATGTTCACTGCCAGTTTTGGCGATTGATTTGGAGGGCTGAAGATGTGGTACCTGATCCGCACGAAGTACGGCAACGAGGAGCACGCCCAAGCTAACCTTGAGCGCCAGGGCTTTGAAACCTACAAGCCGCTCATCAGCCTGGAAAAGATCACCCGAGGCAAGCTGCAAACTGTAGTGGAGCCTGCATTCCGGGGCTACGTGTTCGTCAGCTTCGACCCGAAAACCCAGTCTGCATTCACCGTCAACAACACCAAGGGCGTTTACGGGCTGGTGTCGTTTGGCGGCATCCTTGTATCGATTCACAATCACGTTGTTGATTCGATTAAGAAAACGTTCGAGGCTTACGCGCATTCGGACGGGTTTAAAGCCGGGGAGTCTGTGCGTATCGTCGGCGGGCCGTTTGATGGGTTCGATGCCATATTCAGCGAGCCAGACGGCACAAATCGATCAATAATCCTTCTGAGCTTGCTAAACAAGAACACGTCGATTACAATTGAGAACAAGTACCTAACTCGTTGATTCGGCCATGTACCGAATTTGGCGGTAGCGTCCCAGAATTCCAAAGGTCGGCACCCCTCAGTTTAGCCGACTCGCCCTAACGGGCTTTAGCCCGACTGTCTTGTAATCGCAGTTGGGCATTTTTTTACCTCGAATTACGGCCCCGTGCGACGGGCAGCACCTGCTGATATTCGCGTCATAAAATGCCACCATTACGGCCCCAGCCTCTGCCCTAAGTTTCCAGGTTAGCCGTGCACGCTGGGGTTTTTATTTCCCTGTGCAGTCAGAGCTGCGTTCCACGCTGCGTTTGTAGGCTGCATGGGGAATCTGGGTTCACTGCCTATCGGCAGCTGAACTTGCCGAGGCTTCTGCCTGCTGAGCCAGCGTAGCAAATCAGCGGAAATTTATGCCCGCCTCACCCCTCTCGCTATTGCGGCACAGCGGCCCTTCAGCGGGGGCGGGCGCCTTATCCGGTGAGCCTATGACCCCAAACGCACAAGCAGCCCTTGCAATCCTGGCGCTGGCAGCCTTGGTTCTGCTTTCTGGTTGCGGAACGACTGGCGACCTATCGGTTATGCACGACATTGGCGGCGATCCTGACACCGAGGGCCAGAACCCGGTGGTAACGCTGGAAGTTGAAAAGCAGGTAAACGACCGGGTAACGCTGAAGTACTACCACCAGTCGTTTTTTAGCAGTGGAATCCCGTGGAATGACAATACCGAATCGACTGTTGACGCGGTCGGCGTTGGCGTAAAACTCTGGTAAGGAAATCGTGTGCACCTCGATGATCTCAAAGAACTCATTGGCTACATTCTGGCGGGACTGGTTGGTATGGTCGCTTGGCTAGGAAAACGCGAAGTCAGTAGGCTTGACACGCAGCACAAAGACCATGAGGACCGAATCCGCAAGATTGAGGATTTAGCCGGCAATCTGATGACCGCGCCGCAAGTCATGGCGCTGTATGCCGAACAGCGGGAAGATCACCGAGAGAAGTTCAAGGAACTCCGCCAGGACCACAAGGAATTGCGGATTGAAATCGCCGGCAAGTTGGACTACGTGATAAATCGGCTGGACAACAGAGCGAAAAACGAAAGGGCCGAAGATCAATGAAACTCCGTACCACGAACTGGTTTGCCGTTGTCGCCATCGTGACAGCCGCAACCGTCCTCTGTATCAAGTGCTCGACAGTGCAGGCCGCTCAGCCCGACATTCTGACGCCCTATGACGCGCTCGCAAAGCAGATGTGGGCCAAGGGCTGCCGCCGCACCGAGCCGGAACTTGCTGAAGCGGTCGATATTAAAACCTACGTTTCCGCGACCGGCACAATCAGCGGAATCATCAACATCAAGATCCGGGCAAAGTGCATCTTCTACCCGATTGCCGCGGCTACTAACGTCACCGCGGAAGTCACCGCGGGGAAGATCAAGATTGAGTGGGACGCACCCACAACCCGGATGGATGGAACGGCCCTGGCAGTTAACCAGATCGCCGGTTACCAGATTTACATGGACGGGGTTATGACTGGCTACACATCGGCCCTGCTGTTTGAGTTACAGGCCGCACCCGGCAAGCACAAATTCGAACTGCGCACCATCGACACCCAGGGCCTGCCCTCCCCGTTCAGCCCGGCTTTGGAGCTTGTCGCACGATGAGTCTGATGATGTACGGCCTAATGCGCGGCGCCGGGGCTGCTGCGCCTGCTGGCGGTGGTGGCTCAAGCACTGACCTGCTGACGCTAAACGCGGCGAACGATGGCACCCCGGGCTATCGGTACTGGGATGTCAATGTTCAAGGCGCATCGTCGGCGACATATCGCGGGGCCTTCAAATTTCCCGACACTGAAAACACCGGAACGGACGTGGATTTTTTCTACTCCCTGACCGCTATCGGCCTGACGACATCCGGCAAGATGCTGGCAGTCGGGCATGCTCAAGGCGATTCACACAAGCGGATTGCCGAAATCAACATTCCGACGCTTTCAACGAGCACAAGTCTTGCGTCGTTGAACCGAGCGAGCTATTCAACCGCCTTTTTTGGCCCAGTAGATGCCGCCCCCGTTACCGCAACGTCTTGGGGCACTGCTCCCAAGATCATGGGCATCAAAGCCTACAACGGTCGGGTGATGATCAACGTCTACCCGTACTATGACGGCGACGCGGTTGCAGATAAAAACGTCTGTGTTTTAAACGACGTTTCTGCACCGAGCACGACCAGCATGCGAGGCTTTTTCGCTGCGACTGGCGACGGTGTAGGTGTAGCACACTTCGGCTGCTGGATTTCTGAAATTCCGGCAGAGGATCAAGCGGCGTTCGGCGGCACCCATGTTTTCGGCGCGTCAAATGGAAACGCGAACCGCAGTATTGAAAGCCGAAATTCAATGGGGCCGACACTGGCGGTTTACGATGCTGATCAGTCCGGGTCAATCGTAGGATCAAGCCCGCCGTCAGACGGATCGGCGATAACCCTAAGCCGGCTGATGGACTTCAGCCCCGCAAATATTCTCGACGGCTCTACGCTCGGAAGTGCCGGCCAGCAGTGGGATCACTGTTCAGAGGCTGCATACGGTTTTCTGCTACCGAATAGCGACACGTATGTGGTCATCGGCTTTGACGAAGGCGTCGAGGCTGGGAGCCAGTACTATGACCCCAATGACCCATGGGGCGGCGCGAAAGGCTACGGCCCCAACAACCAAGATGACGTTTGGAACGCAATCTGGCTTTTCCGCAAGTCCGACATCCTGGCCGCGTCGAATGTGTACGACCCCGTTGCATACGAGCGCGTACGTTTGATCATGCCACTCGAAGGAACGAAGCTGCGCGGATCGCAACATCGCATCGTCGGCGCTGACTTTGATCTGGCAACCAATTATCTGTGGGTGGCACTGGAAGCGGCAGAGTATGTCGGGATTCCTGGCAGTCTGCCGGTCGTTCTGTCCTTCGATTTTTCGAGTCTGGTGGCGTAAATGACAGCAGCAACATCTATTGCGCGATGGTTGTTGAGCGAGGCGGCCAGTGGAACCACGCCAACTACAGCCGCCGACGATACAGGTAACGGGAACACGCTACAGGTTGATTATTCTAGCGGTGATGCCGCGTGGACCAGCATTGCGTCTGGCAATGGCTGGGATGTAACAGCGGCAGCCAGCACAGCAACCGGGCCTCGGCTTTACATTTCAAATGCGACCTCTACAGGCAATATCGTAACGTCGCTGAATAATGCCGTCGAAGCGTCTTTGTTGCTTGATGTTGATATTGCGACTCCTGCCGCCAGTGTTACGCTTCTCAGAATTGCAAATCAAACCAGCGGGCCTGCTTGCCTTGCAGTTTCAATGGATGCATCAAGAAAAATAACGGTGACATGGGGCGCAGAATATGGCAGCTATGGCGCTTTCTATTTTGGCGCTATTGGTACTGGCCGCACAATTTTGGGTATACGCATAGATAGCTCTCAAGCAACGTCAACCAATCGCGTGATTCTTTATTCCAACGGCTCGCCGGTAAGCGTTGAAGTTAGTGGTGACGATATAGCACTTAACCTGCCCTTTGCGCAGGAGCCAGGGTATGACCCTGCTCTATCGCTAATGAATAACATGGCGGTTAACAACAATCCGCAAGGTAAAATTTATTACGCGGAAATTTTTACCGGATCACTGACAACAACCCAGCTTGGTGATGCCAACACAGCGATAGCAGCGGACAACGATGCAGACTGGGCAGCGGCGGGCGGATCATTCAAATCTGCATGGGCAATCAATTCTAACGTGGTGATCAGATGAAAAAGAACGTAGCGTCTCAGGTAATTGGCGCACAACTGGTTAGTGCGACTGACGGTAGCGCGTTCACTGGCTCTGTTACGGTTGCGGTCACAGGCGATGCCGGCACCCAGGCTACTGGCTCTGTGGGATCTGGCGCGTGCACGCACGAGGGAAACGGCTTTCATACCTACGCCCCCGCCCAGGCTGAAACCAACTATGATCATGTGGCGTTTACGTTCACCGGCACTGGTGCGGTACCTGTCACAATCCAGATTTACACATCGTTCCCACAGACCGGCGATTCTTTTGCTCGGATTGGTTCCGCTGGTGCTGGCCTGACTGCCGTACCCTGGAACGCCTCATGGGATGCAGAGGTTCAGAGCGAGGTGCAGGACGCTATTGAGGTCAACCACCTCGACCACCTGCTGGCCGCTACCTACGACCCCGCCAGCAAGCCCGGCGCGGCTGATGCGCTGTTGAACGAGCTGGTTGAATCTGACGCCGGTGTCGCGCGCTTCACGGCCAATTCTTTGGAGCAGGCCCCGACAGGTGGCGGCGACGGTGGCTTGATTGCGAGCGGTACTGCTGCCGCTATTGCTGCAACCACAATCACCCTGGCGTCTGGCCACGGCATTACTGATACCACGGTTCAGGTAATACTGACCGGTGGAACAAATGCCGTCGGCAAGGCCCGCATTGCCACTTACTCAGGCACCGGTGACGTGTTCAACGTTGACCCAGCCTGGAACGCTACAGTTGCTGGCAACGCTGAGACAACCCCGTCAGGAACAATCACCTATGACGTGTACCCTGCCGCGCCGGCGCCATCCACTTATCCGCTGACAACCAATGTCACACAGCTTGGCGGCGATGCGCAGTCCCTGACAGATCTGAAAGACTTCGCCGATGCCGGCTATGATCCTGCCACGAACAAGGTGCAGGGCGTTGTTCTGACCGATACTGCCACGAACCTGACAAACGCCCCTGGCGCCGGCGACTTCACCGCTACAATGAAAACCAGCATCGGCACTGCGGTTGCTGCTTCGGCTGTTGCATCTGTCACTGGCAACGTGGGCGGCAACGTAACTGGCTCTGTGGGGTCTGTGGCTGCTGGCGGTATCACAGCCGCATCCATCGCTACGGGCGCCTTCGATGCTGATGCGCTCGCAACTGATGCAGTTACTGAAATCGTTACCGGGGTGCTGACCTCAGCAATGACTGAAGCATACCCGACAGACGGCAGCACGATGACTGTTGCTCAAGCGCTTTATCTGATCGCCCAGTCCATCGGGGAGTTTTCGGTGAGCGGTACAACGGTGACGGTCAAGAGAGTGGATGGCACAACTACAGCGGCGACCTATACGCTGGATTCGTCTACCGCACCGACAAGCCGAACCCGCGCAACCTGAGGCTGATCAATGTCGATCGCTCACATAGTAACGCGAGGTATCGGGCCGGACGCAGCCATCAAGGGCATTCTGACTGCCGGTATTCTTGGTGGCGCGGCTGATGAAACTGCGCCCACGGTATCAAGTGCCACTATCAACACTGCTGGCACCGCGATCACATTCGCCTTCAGTGAGTCTGTAGTCGCCACAATCTCAACCGGCTTTGCCCTGACGATGAGCGGCGGCGCAGTAACGGCCGCCTACTCAAGCGGTACCGGGTCTAGCTCTCTGGTCTACACTCTGAGCCGTACGGTCCAATACGGCGAGACTGGCACCCATGCCTACACCCAGCCCGGTAACGGCATTGAGGACACGTCAGGCAACGACCTTGCCACCTATTCCGGCGCGACTGTCACAAACAACTCAACGGACGGGCAGGACGTAACGGCTCCAACCGTTTCTACCCGGACGGTAAGCGCCAACGGCACCACCTTCACCATCGCATGCAGTGAAACGGTATCGGTAGGCGCCGGTGGCAACGGTGGCTTTACGCTGACTCCGACAAACGGCGGTGCGGCTGTAACTCTGAGCTATGCCAGCGGGTCGGGTAGTGCCAATCTGGTCTACACCGCAAGCCGGGCAGTCTCTAGCACTGAGACGCTGACTCTAACCTATGTTCAGCCTGGCAACGGGATCGAGGACGCCGCAGGCAACGATCTGGCCAGTTTCTCGGGCGCCGCGGTAACGAACAATAGCACGCAGAACAACGCGCCCACCGATATCAGCATCAGCAGCACAACTGTTTCGGTCAACGGTGGCGCTAACGCAGTAGTCGGCACACTGAGCAGCACCGATGCAGATCCGGGCGACACGTTCACCTATTCTCTGGTAGCGGGCACCGGTGACACCAATAACGCCAGCTTCAACATCAGCGGCAGCCAGCTACGGGCGAACAACTCCACCACTCTGGGCGTCGGCACCTATTCGGTTCGCATCCAGACCAGTGATGGCGTGGCGACTTATGCCGAGGCGTTCAGCATCAACGTAATCGAAGGCGGTGGAATCGCAACAATCGCCAAAGACGGGCTTGTCATCATCGCCGTAATCCAGGACGTTATCCAAGAGGTAATACAGTAATGGCACAATCAACAATCCTTGCCGCTGGGATTACAGCGGGAACGTCCACCGACATTACGGTCGCTGTTGGGGCCGTGGCCAAAGTCGGCATTTTCTGTGCCGATGCAGACGCCAGCCGCCTGCCAGCTGATGCCGAGTTCTTGCTCAAGGAAGACACCCCAAGCACCGATAACACTATCGTGGAGTTTGGCGACAAGAAGCGCAGCTATCTGATCACGGCCCCTGGCACTTATCGCGTGACCCGCACGGCCTACGCCGGCACAGCCTTTGGCGTGTACCTGGAAGCCTGAGCATGAGCCAGATCACATCCAGCACCTACCCGGTCACGACCACAAGCGCAGACGGCGATCTGTTCGTCATCGTGCGTGACGGGCAGCTGATGAAAATGAACAGGGCCGCACTTGATGCTTATGTCAGCGCCCTGCTGCAAACGGCATCAACGTCCACCACTGCCGATTTGATCGACGCCGGCAGCGATGCGAACACAGCCGACAAGTTCACCGGCAAGCGCCTTTTCAACACCACAACCAACAAACCAGTCTATGCCGCTGGTCCTGCTGCAACATCCGTATGGGTAGACGCAACAGGCGCAACGGCTCACACGCCCAGCTAAACGGTAATCGTCACCGAAAGGCGAGTCAGCCCGGATGGGCAAAGAGGTACAGCATGACATTCCAAGTCGGCAATAGGTTCTGGGAGGCGCGCAGCAAGCATGGGCGCAACCCGATTTTCGCCAACCCCGATCAGTTGTGGGATGCGTGTTGCGAATATTTCGAGTGGGTGGAAGCCAATCCACTATGGGAAACCAAGTCCTATATGTATCAAGGCGCGCCAGTACAAGACCAGATTCCCAAAATGCGCGCTATGACCATATCCGGAATGTGCCTTTTCCTCGACATAGACGAAAGCACATGGAAGGCATACAAGGCAAAGCCTGATTTTTCCGGTATCGCCACGCGAGCCGAGAAAATCATCTACAACCAGAAGTTTGCAGGCGCGGCGGCTGAGTTCCTGAATGCCAACATTATCGCCCGTGACCTGGGCTTGGTGGACAAGGCGCACGTAGAAAACAAGCACGCCTTTGAAAACGTCTCTGACCTGGAATTGGAGTCGCGCATTCAAGCGCTTGAGAATGAACTCAAAGGCAAAGCGGATTGAATATCTGATGCTGCTGGAAGAGGCGGCAAAGAGAAAGCGGGATCGTGTTTTGTCTAGCCGGTTCGGCAGGCTGTACGACTGGCAGATGGAATTCACGGCAGCGACAGCGAAGTATCACGAATGCTGTTTGTGTGCTGCCAACCAGATAGGCAAGACGTTCACCGGCACATTCATTGATGCCATCCACCTGACCGGTGATTACCCAGAAGGCTGGCCCGGCCACAAGTTCGGGCGTCAGGTTGTCATGTGGGGCCTTGGGTACTCAATGGAGAAGACCCGAGACCTGTTGCAAACTGCGCTGTTTGGGGCGTACAGCGGCAGAGAGTTCGAAGGCGGGCTGGTCCCCAAGGACAGGATTCTAAGCTGGGAGTCCGCCACCGGCACCCCAAACGCAATGCGGACAGTCAGGGTAAAACACAAGTCAGGCGGCACCAGCGTTTGCCAATTCTGGTCATACAGCCAGGGCCAGCACGCAATCATGGGTGACGTGGTTGACTGGGTGCATGTGGATGAGGAGCCAGTGGATCAGAAGATTCGCCCCCAGGTGCTTACCAGAACGGCCAACGGTGACAGCGGCGCAGGCGGCAGGGTGATTTATACATTCACCCCCGAGAACGGCAGAACCGATCTAGTGGTTCAGTTCATGGACACGCCGGCCCCGTCGCAGTTCTTCATGATGAAGGGCTGGGCTGATGCGCCGCACATGACTGAGGAAAAGCGCGAACGTTTATTGGCAGCCTATCCAGCACATCAGCGGGACATGAGGACCAAGGGCATCCCGATGCTTGGTCACGGTCGAATCTATGACCTGTCCGAGGATTTCATTGTTTGCGACTCGTTCGACATTCCGCCGCACTTCTTCGTGGTCAATGGCATGGACTTTGGCTGGGATCACCCGCAGGCCCATATCCAGCTTGTCGAAGACCGCGACAACGAAATGTTTTATATAACCCGCGCATTCAAGGCTAGGCAGCAGTCAGCAAACGAAGCGTGGGGGACCGTGAAGCACTGGGCAGCCGGCATTCCAACTGCATGGCCCGCTGACGGTCTACAGCACGAAAAGGGCCGTGACGGCGGAACTGTGCAGATGCAGCACTACGCAGACGCCGGGTTCAAGATGATGTTTGAGCACGCGCACTGGCCGACAGGCGGCAACGCAGTAGAGGCTGGAATCTTCGAACTGAACGACCTTTTCAGCAAAGGCAAGCTCAAGATATTCAGGGGCTTGCGCCACATAATCGACGAAGCCCTGCAATACCACCGCGACGACAAAGGCAAGATCGTAAAGACGAACGATGACTGCCTTGATGCCGCCAGATACGCATACATGATGCGCCGCCTCGCCATTCGATACGGCGATGTAAACAACAAGCCGCCCGTTTACGTGCCGCCCCCAATCACCCCAATGGGTCACAGGAATGGAATTAGAGCAAATTCTCGAACTCGTTGAAGATGCTGAAACCAGCACCAGCGCGACCCGTGAGGAAGCGGCGGGCATGCTGGTATTTGGCCGCATCAGTCAGTGGGATGATGCTATTGGGGCGGACGTGCGCACAGAATTCAGGGGCACGTTTGACCTGATTAAGTCCAAGCGTAATCGCATCCTGGCGGAACTGTGGTCCAACCCCATCGATATTACGTTCAAGGCCAAGGACGGTGCCGATCCCGACGCAGCCGAAACACTGACGGGCATGTACCGTGGTGACATGCTGCGGTCGAAAGAAGCCATCGAAACTGCGCTACAGGATCAGGTGGACTGTGGCTATGGCGCGTTCCGGTTCGTAACGGAATACGAGTCCAGTTTCGATGACATGAACAATCATCAGTACATCTGTGCTGAACCGATCAACGAAGCCAACAACGTCGTTTACTGGGATTCGAACGCCAAGAAGAAAGACAAATCTGATGCCCGGTGGTGTGCAATTCTGACCACGTTCACTACCAAGGGCTGGGAAACCTACTGCGAAGAGAACGGCATCGAGTACGAAGAAAACCCGGTGTCGTTCAAGCAGCCTAATCAAACCAATTCATGGTTCTGGCGTGACAAACAGGATGAAGTCCGAGTAGCCGAATTCTACTGGAAGGAAAAGAAGCGCGAGCGGGTGTACATCTTCGAAGATCCGCTTGGGCAGACAAAGGCGGTCTACCAGTCAAAGGTGAAGGATGTCCTTGATGAAATGGCCGACATGGGCTTTGTCAAGGTGGGCGAGAAATACAAGGAACGATGGATCATCCACAAGTGGGTGGTAGACGGCAAGCATGTGCTGAAGAAACAGCGCGTGCCCGGCGAACACATCCCAGTGATTGCGATCTACGGCGACTGGTCCCGCGTTGAGGGTCGTGAGATCTGGCGCGGCATCTACCACGACGCACAGGACGGCCAGCGGGTTCACAACTACACCATGTCCTACATTGCCGACATTGTGGCCAAAAGCCCGCGTGAGAAACCGATTCTGTACCAAGGCCAGATTCAGGGATTTGAGCGGTTCTGGACGCAGGAAGGCGAAAGCCTGCCCTACAAGCTGGTCAACGAGTTAAGCCCTATAACCGGCCAGCCTTATCCGCTGCAACCGGTTGGCATGTCGCCCGTCCCCCAGGTGCCACAGGCCGCTGCTGCCCTGCTGGAACTGACGCGTCGATCTGTCGATGACGTTACCGGTGCCTCGCTCGACCAAGAGCAGATGCTCAACAGTCAGGTGACAGAGGGCCAGATCGTTGCAGCCCAGCGCAGCCAGAGCATGGAAACGTTCCTGTATCAGAACTCGTATGTGCTGGGCAAGAAGCAGGCTGCGCGGGTGTATGCCTCAATGGCGGCTGAGCTGTATGACGTTCCCCGTAAAGCCACGATGACCATGCCGGACGGCACCGAGAAAGAGGTGATGGTGCTGGAAAAAGTCTATGACGAAGAGACCGAGCAAGAGGTCACGATCAACGACATCAGCACCGGCAAGTTCGAGGTTTATGCTGACGTTGGCCCATCGTTCCAGACGCAGAAAGATCAGGCGCGTGCCGAAATGCTGGGCATGTTCCAGCAACTGGCGGGGACACCGGAAGGTCAAATGGTATTGCTGACCTACTGGACTCTGTTGGACGGCCCGAAAACGGACCACCTGAAGAACTACGCACGCAAGCAGTTAATTCTGCAAGGTGTCATGGAACCCGACACCGACGAAGAGAAGGCAATGGTGCAGCAGGCAGCACAGCAACAGCAGCAGCCTGACCCTGCATCCATGATGGCAATGGCGGAAATGGAAAAGGCCAAGGCTGACCAGATGGATGCGCAGACCAAGCAAGCCCAAGTCCAGGTATCTGCCTACGATGCTGAAACCAAGCGCGCCAAGACGATGGCCGAGATTCAGCAGATCAATGCCACTACGGCCAAGGTCGGCTTTGAAATCAAAGGCACAGAACTGGACAACATTCAGAAATTACAACAGGCCATGCTGCCTCCCAGCATGAGACTGCAATAACCGAGTAGGGCGGCATCCCTATATCCGAGTGTGGCGGTAATCCACATTTACGCTAGTAAGGGCGGTAAAGCTTATGAGTCTGGAAGCACTAAGAGCGCAAGTCGAAGCGGACGAAACCAAACAAGAAGCGGAACCGGAAACGGATTTGCTCGAAGTGGTGGAAGAATCCGAACAGGCCGAGGATGCCGCCGAAGTGGTGGAAGAGTCGGATGACTTTGAACTTGAGCTTGCCGGGGAGCCAGAACCCCAACAACAGAAACCAAGCGCAGAAGAGGCGCTAATCCACAAGCTGACCAAAGAGCGCAAGAAGGCCAAGGCGGTCAAGGACGAAAACGAGGATCTCAAGCGCAGGCTTGAAGCTCTTGAGTCCAGGACAGCCCAGCCAATTGCGGCCCCGGTTACAAGCGCACGCGAACCGACAATGCCCGACATGTACGACCCTGGCATTGATGGCGACCGCGCCAAGTATGACGCAGCGGTGAAGAAATTCCTGCACGACATGACGGCATACAATAACCGGCACTCTGAGGCTGACGATGCTCAGGCCAAATACAAGCAGCGCGTTGAAGGCATGACCAAAAATCTTGCCATCCGCGCCGCCAAATTTGCCACCGAGAACAAAGTCAATGTGGACCGCGTTGCAACAGCACTTGAGCGCGCTACTGATGAAATTGACGCTCATGTCAATATTCCTGGCGCTCTGGCTTATCTGCTGGATTCTGTTGGTGATGGTAGTGAGCGAATTGCTTATTACATCGGCACTAATGAATCTGCCCTGTCGAAAGTCAAGGCGTTGCTGAAAGAAGACCCGAACGGGTTGAAGGCAATCGCACACATGGCGCGACTGGTGACAGAACTGAAACCAAAAACCCGCAAAGAAATCAGCAATGCGCCCGAGCCTGACCAGTCGTTGAAAGGCGATAAGGTTGGAAGCGCGACCGCCAAGAAACTACAAGACCTCTGGGACAAAGCAAAGACCCCGGACGAAATGATGAAGATTCGAAAGCGAGCGCGTGAGCTGGGCGTTGAACTCAAAAATTGAGGTAAACGAAAGTGGCAAACTCAACCGGTAAGATCATCGTAACCCTGTTCGACAACGTACTGAAGCAGATGAACGACAATGACGTTTATACCCGTCTTGTATCGTCTGACACCATCAGCCCCGACCGCATGCAGAACGCATCCAACGTTTATTGGCGCACCGTTGAGCAACAACGCAAAGCCATCGCCGGGTGGGATCTGACCGGCCTTGAAACCGGCACCATTGAGCAGTACTACCCGCTCAGCCTGGGCACCCCGACCAACGATTTTATGGCCTACCGCGTCGATGATCTGCGCGACAAGGGGTTCATGAAGCGTTCGATCACTGCCTCGGCCAGCACGCTGCGTTCGAACCTGAACAAAGCAATCGCTGATCTGGTTGCGTCCACCGGTTCGCTGTATTACGAATCCTCGTCTGTTGGTTATGATTTTGTGGCGGAAGCCGACACCATCATGACTGAACGGCAAGCAAATCGTGATGCAGGATCGTCTTTCTTCATGGCTCCCCGCGTGTCGAAAGCAATGGCAAGCGATTTGGCAAGCCGCGATTCGTCCCTGACCGGCATCAACCTGGAAGCGTACAAGCGCAACCTGATCAATACCAATATTGCAGGCTTCGACGTGTGGCGCGCTCCGACCTACGGCACCGTGGCAGCCCGCGCCAACGCGACCACCACCACTGTGGCAACTGACGTGGTAGAAGTGCCACGCGGTTACACCACCACTGGTGGCGTTAACGTGAACGTGGATTATCGATACGGCACTGTGGTCCTGACTGCGGGCACCAACTACACCGTGGGCGACGTGATCACGTTTGCTGGCGTGTATGCCTTGGGCCTGAAGGACAAGACCGACACCCGCCAGTTGATGACCTTCAAGATTATCGCGAAGGACACCAACACCATCACCATCTATCCCAAGCCCATCGCAGCCAACCAAGCCGGTATCACTACCGAGCAGGCCGCGTACGCGAACATCAGCACCGCAATCGTAGCAACAACGGTTGTGAGCAAGGTGAACGCTACCGGTGGTCAGGCAAACGCATTCTGGGCCAATGATTCGATGGAAATCGTGTCCGGTGACGCCCCGCTGGAAATGCTGAACGAGTTCGACGGCATGAAGGTGGTTTCTGAGTCGCTGGATTCCGGCGTCAAGCTGTACATGGCTTATGATGCTGCACTGGCCACACTGAATTGCCGCGTGCGGTTGTTCACTTGGTATGGCCTGTGTAACAAAGATCCGGCGAGAAACGGCGTTGCGATTTTTGCGCCGTAAACATGATCAGGGGAGGGAAACCTCCCCTTTTTCGAGGTAATATCATGATCTACTTGTACACAAATCAGCCCGACGAAGGTTGTCACGAAATTGAAGGCGTGTTTGGCCGTCCCGTGTTCGAGAGCGAGCACAAGAAGCTGCTGGCTAAGGGCTGGAAGTTCAAGGCGGAAGACGTTGAGGCCGAGGCCAAGGAAGAAATCTCGCCCGAATTGATCGCTGCCTATGAAGCAAAGTTTGGCAAAAAGCCTCATCATAAGATGCTGGCTGGCACCATTGCGAAGGCTCTGGAAGATGACCAAACGTGAATTGGCAAACAGAATCCTGACGTTGTTGGGTATCAATACCCGCAGTTCGTCAGCTGATTCTGAGGAAATCGCCGATACCATAAAGCACACTGAAGACTGGATGCTGTCGAACAACGCAGTCGGGCGGCGTATCGGTTGGGTTGTTTCGAGCGGTGAGCCTGACCCCGATCAGGAATCAGGAATCCCCGACTGGGCTGTCATGGGCGTGGCAAACTCGATGGCCCTGTACATGGCCCCGTATTTCGAGAAGGTCTCTGTGCACCCATCCATTGCCATGAACGCATCGCTGGGCATGCAGACCATCGCGTCGATGACCGTTGAAGTGCAGCCGGTGCAGTACCCCAGCCGCTTCCCGCGCGGCCAAGTGAATCAGCACCCGTACGGCCCCCGCTATTACCAGCCTGAAGATCGAATCACGACAGGCGGTGATTATCTGACCGACGAAGGCGACGATACAATCACAACATGAAGATGCCGCTGATTAAGGGAACACGGGTTGATTCTGGTGCCGAGTGGCGCGACTCCCTGCCGGTCAACATGGTGGGCTTTTCGCAGTCTGTTGGTGATTGGACCGGGTTCATGCGTTCCGCTGACGGCCTGACACTGTACGCTACCGGGCTGGGGCAGGACCGGGGAGGCATCTGGTCGGATCGGTTCAAGAAGCACCTGAGAGTTTCCGGCGATTCGTTTATTGAAGTCGGCCAGTTCGGTGACGTGACGGACTTGTCGGGCATCCTGTCTATTCCTGGCTCCAACCGGGTGAGAATGGACAACTCATTCAACTCAGTGGCGTTTGTGGCCAATGGCGGCTATTACCGCTGGGATGGATCGGCCCTGGCGCTTGTGACCTCCCCGGTGGGGGCCGGCGATTTCATTGATATGGTGTGGATCGACGGCTACTACATTTTCACAGACGGCGAAAATCTGTGGAACACGACACTGGCCGATGAGACCGTATTCAACGCAAACGAGCGCGCCGGTTCTGACTTCGCGCCAGATGAGATTGTCGGGCTGGGTCGGTCCACTGATAACAAGCTGCTGGTGTTCAACCGATACACCACCGAGCGATTTTACAATACCGCAGCTACCCTATTCCCGCTCTCTCGCATCCCCAACGCCGCAATCCCCATCGGCATCGTCGGCACCAACGCAAAGGTCAGCATCGGAGACGGTCGGTGGGTGGTGTTCGGCGGCGGCAAAGAGAATTCCCCGTCCTTTTTCCTGATGTCGAACGCATACCAGAACATCAGCACCAAGGAAGTGGATTCGATCATTGACACCTATTCCGACTATGAGCTGGTGAACATCATCATCGAATACCGGGATACTCGGGATCAGGGCCTTGTTATCTGCCACCTGCCCCGGCATACGCTTGTCTATGACGTGCGGCTGTCTCAAAAGCTGGGTGAGCATATCTGGTATGAATGGCGCAGCGGAACGGAACCCTGGCGCGCTGTGAATGGCGTCTATGATCCGCGCAACATCGACAACGCGGCATCAGGCTGGATTTATGGCGACAAGCAGGGAACGAACATCGGCAAGCTGGATTCCACGGTCTGCACACAATACGAAACGGCGGTGGAATGGCAGTGTGTAACGCCCATTGTAAAAGCCGGTGGTGTTGTTTCTGTCGCAGAGATCGTTACAGCCCCAGGCCATAGCGCGGTGGATGGCGACGTGGTGTTCTTCTCGACCACGAAGGATGGCGCGCTGTTCGGCCCTGAGCGCATGATTGAGCGTGGCAACTCCGGCCAATACCAACACAGAATGATTGCCCGTCGCCTTGGCGATTATCCCCGCTGGTTTGGCATGAAGCTGCGCGGCCTGAGTGCTGGCGTTTTCAGTGTGCTGGGGGTGGAAATCAATGAGGTCTGATTCACTGGTCAGTTATGCCGACCTGGAAAGGCTGGGCTGGCCTCAGTGGCTGATTGACGACTACATGGGCCGGCTGCGGGAATTGACGCCACAGCATGGCGCGGACGCGGACCCGAACGGGATCTATGTTGCCAACCTGAACGGCATGTATGTGGACACCACCACCCCAGGCTATTGGTTCAACCCAGTCCCCGGGGAATCTACCGGGTGGGTGCAAATCGTATGATGTTTGAGCCATGCAGAGGTGAGCCTTCACTGTTCAGCACAGCCGACTATCTGGTGTTCCGCTGGGCTGGCCCCGGCAAAATCCTATTCTCCGTGACCCGCAAAGGCGATGCCGCCTACTGCCATTTTTACAGCGATCGATCTGGATTGCGGCATATCAAGCCGGCGTTCAATGCGTTTTCGGCATTCGTTTTCGATCTGTTCGACTGGTGCAAGATGATTATCACGACCGTAAAGGGCAGGCCCAGCATTGAGCGGGTTTTGGCCAAGTGTCACTTTGTCCCGTTCGCCAAAGCGCCGGACGCAACAGCATACATGAGGTGCAAATAATGGGCGGTTTTATTGATGATGTTGTCAGCGTCGGCTCGTTTGGCCTGATCGATACCGATTTTTCAGGCGAGGATGCGGGCAAAGCGGCGGCTGGCGCTTCCCGGGATGCCGCCAACATCCAGGCCCAGGCGCAGCGCGAGGCCCTGAACTACCTGAAGGAACGAGAAGCCCTGCCCCAGCAGTTCCGAGAGGCCGCATTAAACCGCCTTGGTGGCGCATATGGCGTTCCTGGTGGTGACACTGGCCAGCAGTTCATGACGGCGGCGCAAAGCTCCCCGATCTATCAGGCCATCATGGGCAATCTGCCGCAGATGGAGGAGGCGGTGCTGCGGAATCAGTCGGCTACCGGCGCGCTACGCACGGGCGCAACCGACCTGATGCTGGCCGAGAACCAGCGCAAGCTGAAGGCTGAGGCGTTGGGCGGCGTGTTGTCAGGCATTCAGGGGATGGCGCAGATCCCCAGCAACGCCAACAACATCGCCGGGGGAATGGCGGGGATTGGCCAAACTCAAGCCCAGGGCATTACCGCAGGGGCGCAGGCCATGCAACAGGCCCAGCAGAACGGCATGAATAACATGATGGGGCTGGGCAACATGGGATTGGCAGCCTATACCGCATTCTGCGACCCCAGATTGAAAGACAATCCGGTTAAAGTCTGCGAGATCGACGGCATCCAGATTTATGAATGGGATTGGAACGAGGAAGCCGCTAATCTGGGACTGTACGGCAAAGGAACCGGCCCGATGGCCGATGAAATCAAACGATTCTGGCCAGATCGCGTGATTGATCGCGACGGCTATCTCTATGTGAGGGCGGCATAATGGCAAATCCTTTCTACGTCCAGCCGGGCAACGACTTCGGCCAGGGGATTCAGGCGCTGACCCAGGGCATTGACCGTTTTGGCCAGCAGAAGCGCCAGGACGCTGCAGTCGCCAAGCAGGAAGCCTATGGTGCCGAAGCAAAGCAGGCGTTGGGCGAAGCATTCAAGACCGGCGACCCGGTGAAGATCCGCGACGTAATGGTCAAATACCCGGAAATGCAGAAAGCGGCCACCGCTGCCTTTGGCTTCACCAATGAGCAGACCCGGCAGACCGTGGCCGAGACCTACCGCCGCGCATTGTCGGACCCTGAGCGTGCAGCGCAGTACATGGACGAAGGCATTCAGAAGGTGGCGGCATTGGGTGGAAGCCCTGACAACATGCTGAAAGATTACTCCATGCTGAAGGTGGCCCCCGATCAGGCATTGAAGAGCATGAAGGCCGGCTATGCTGCGCTGGCCAATGAGCAGGAATACGAAGCCATGTTTGGCGCGAAGGACGACCAGCAGGATGCCAGAACCATGTTCTTGACCAGTCTTGGCTATGAGCCGGGCACGCCCGAATACCGCGCTGCTGCTGAACAGTTCTACGTCAGGAAGGGCAAGGCGGGCGGCGTTCCTGGTGCGTTCGCCGGTACTGGCATTGAAAACCAGATGCTGAACATTGCGCTTGACCCGAACATTCCGGAATCCGACCCCCGCAAAATCGTTGCCCGCCAGCGGCTTGAGCGTGATTTGACCACTGTCACGCCTGAGGGCACGTTTATTCGGCCCGGCTATGACCTGCCGCAGGTTGCACCTGCCCCGGCAGCAGAACAGAAGCCCGCCGAACAGCCTGCCCAGTTTGTTGAAAAGCCGCCCACCGAAGGGCAGGCAAAGGCATCAGGATTCCATGACCGCATGATTTCGGCACAAGCTGAGCTATCATCTCTTGGCGATTACGACCCGATTGCATCGACTGAAGCCGCTCTTGGTGCAACCAACGTGACGGCAACGGCTGAAAAACAACGGTTCAATCAGGCGGCTAATGATTGGATTCGAGCAAAGCTGCGGAAGGAATCGGGCGCGGTTATCGGGGATGAGGAAATGGCGGCAGAATACCGTACCTACTTTCCGGTCTACGGTGACAGCAAGGAAGTCATTGAACAGAAGGCCCGCGCCCGCAAAGTGGCAGAGGATGCCATGCTGCGCGACGCCGACCCGGGCTACCGCAAGACAGCAACCGGGAGTGCTGAAGTACAGAAAGTCGGGCGGTTCAATGTGAGGGCAAAATAATGCCTGTGTATGAAGTCCAAGACCCGGAAACTGGCGTTACGCTTGAGCTTGAAGGGGATAGCCCGCCGACTGAGGGCGAATTGGTTGCGATCTTCGACCAGTACCGCCCGTCGCCACTGCAACAATCCGGCGAAGTCCCGTACAGCCAGGAACAGACCGCCGCACTCGGCCCGCAGTACACGCCGCCGGCTCAACCTGAACGCGGCCTTGGCGAAAAGATCATGGGCGGTGCCGAGGCTGGCGCCTCAATGCTGGCCAGTGGAATCCCTGGCCTTATTGGCAAGGGCGTGGGCGCGGCGCAGGGTATGACCGAGTACCTTGGGCGGGGCGACTTCTCAAAGCCGCCTTCCGAGCTTGTAATGCAGCGGGCGACAGAGGGCGAGCAGCGAATGACGGCCCCATTCATTCCGCCGTCTGAGGCTGGGCGTGAATACGTGCAGGATGCTGGCGAGGCACTGGCCCCGGTCAGCGGCGCACTGATGGGCCTTGCTCCCATTTCTACCGGTGTTGGTAGTGCCCTGGCTACGTCAGCGAAGATGGCAGCGCAGGCCCCGCGCCAGACCCTGGCCGCTCCATTGCCCCAGTCCATGCAGCGCGCGCCGTCCACAGTCAGGACGCTGGAAGGCGAGTACATCCCGAATATTCCGGAAGGTCCGCAACCGGTGCCCAAGCTGTCGCCCCGCAATGCCGGTATCAGGGAAGCCATTCGGGAAAACACGGTGGAGTCGGTTGGTTACAAGATTGATCCGGTAAGCAACAAGCCAGTTGCCAATATGCTGGAACGTGACCTTGTGGATAAGTTCAAGGTCAACGAGAACACCATCCTGGCTACCCGCCAGCTTGAAGGCGCAGCCAAACGCCCGGCAATGCAGATGCTGGACATTGCGGAGCGATATGTAAAGGGCGACCGCAATTTAAGGCCAAACGTGGTCATTGGCGACAGCCTGATGAAGCGCTTTAACCGGGTGCTAGCTGCCAACAAGACGGCGGGAAAGAAGATCGATGAAATCGCCGGCAAGGAATTGGCGGGGAAGCGGGTTGACGCCGGCAAGGCTTTCGATTCCTTCGAACGCGAACTTTCAGACATGGGAGTGCAGTTCGATGGCAAGGGAAGGCCGATATTCAAAGGATCTGAGCTGTCTGGCAACAGTGTTGTGGCACCAATTAACCGGGTGTTTGAGTGGATCGGAGACCGCAACCGGGTTGACGCGCTGATGAATCGAGAGCCTCGCTCAATGCAGGATGGACTGAAACTGCACCGAATGAAGCGATACATTGACCGCCAGATTGAATGGGGGCGCGATCCTTCCCAGCCGCTGGACAAAAAGGCTGTGCTGGTGCTGAAAAACCTGCGCCGGAATATCAACGAAGAATTGAAGAAAGTATCGCCTGACTATGCGCAGCAGAACGCCATCTACTCGGAAACGATTGAGCCAATCGGCCAGCTGACTGATGTTCTTGGCAAGCGCTTTGACCCGGAAGCGCCACGAGTGAATAGCATGGTCGGGCAGGAATTGCGGAAGACGCTGAGCAATTACAGCGTAAGCAACGACATGCGCACCGCTATCGACTCCATTGATTCCATGGCCGTAAAGCATGGCGGCGTTTACGACGACAAGATCATGCCACTGGTTGAGCTTTATTCAGACATGGAAGGCAAGCTAGGATCGTTCGCGCCAAACTCTCTGCAAGGCGTCGGCGAGAAGGTCATGGACCAAGCGGTTACACGGTTTGGCTTGGCCGGTGAGGCTGCAAAAACAGCCAAGGAAGCCTACGTGCGCCGGTCCAACCTGTACGAAACGCCTGCCGCCGAAAAGCTGAAGCTCATTCAGAAATTGCGCGAACAAATCAAGGACCAACAATGACGCCTATCCAAAGCAGCAAAACCGTGTTTTTCGACAATTCTGGCAACGTGCTGGAAAACGGTTACATCTACATTGGCCAGCCCAGCACGAACCCGCAGACTGCCGGCAATCAGAAAACGGTAACGTTCGAGGATTCGAGCGGCTACCAGTTCACCGCCTCGCAGCCACTGAGAACCATTGCAGGCCGCATCGTCTACAACGGCAGGCCAATCACGGCACTGGTGGACGGCGTGCACTCCATGCTGATCCTGAACAGTGCGAGCGTGCAGATTGAGTACACGGCATCGATCACGCCAAGCGACACTGCCGGAACTGTGGATTTGTCCGACACTATCCGCGTGGGCCTGACCCTGGATGCCGTGAAGGCGTTCGACGTGGCCGTGGGCGACGTTGTGCGCAGCGTTGGAAGTGCTACCGCTACTGATGGCCTTGGTGCCGACTGGCTCACCATTTCAGCCACGGGCGGAGCGGGTGACGATGTGGGCTTGATCGACTTTGACAACGGATTGCAGGGGCAGCGCGATATTTCAAAACTGTACCGCCGCGAAGACATTGGAACGCACATTCTTGACTCGCCCGCAGCCATCATCAGCAGCACTGATGCAACGGCATACCGAAACGTGTGGACCAGCGTCAACCTGAATCCGAGCGTGCCTAACACCGCACACGCCGCCCTTGTGCGAGTTGATCTTTCGACGGTTTATCCATCTAGCGCGATTGCGGCGTCAACCTCCGTTTTCGCCTATGCTCGCCCGACAGGCTCAGGGTTGAGCACAGTGGCTGCTACCCGTGTAGGCCGGGCTTATAATCAGACCGACGCAAACAACACCATCCCCGTTGGATTCGTGAATGATTTCGTTATCAAGCTGAACGGCACCGCTGCAACGTTCGACATTCAAATCATCGTGAATGATCCGTCTTCGGGATCGAACAACACCACGCCTGATTTGTACGTTTCAGTTATCGGCTACATCGTGAACCCGGAGTAATCATGTCCACAATCAGCGGCTACCCTGCCCGTTCGTTTGACCCGTCCCAGAAGTTCCTTGTTCTCGATCCGTCAACGCAGACCACGGCGCTGGTTCTGGGTTCTGATCTGGTTTCATACATCACCCCCAGCCTTGACGTGGTGCGGACAAACACAACCCGTGCGGCTGCGCTGAATGAAGATTACGAGATAGGCACCTTTGTGCAGACTGCTGGCGGCGCTGCTATCGATGACGGCGGCAACGGCATGTATTTGGTTGTTGCGGCTGGTGATGGTGATTATGCCATGCTCAACGGCAACGAACTGCTGCTGCTTCCGTTTGGTACCCTGGTTGGGTCTGACCTTGACGGCGCGCTTGTCACTGATGATGGTGTTCAGGTAACGATTCAATCCGCTATCGCAAAACGCGAGGTGCATTTTTCCAGTCTGGAATCCTTGCGCGCATCCACTTGCACATACGACTACGTTACAGTTGACGCAGCCAACGAAGGCGGCAGCACTGGCCGCATGGATCTGTACAACAACGGCACGACTGGCACGCCTACGACTAACGGAAACCGGTTCAGCGCGCTGGCGGCCGGGACGTTCTTCAATGCGGCTGGGATCGGGTATTCGCTACGACTGGATCAGGACATTACAGACACCATGTTTGGCGCAGTCGCTGATGCCTATTCAACCGAATGTTTGACCGCTCGCCAGCAGGCGCTGGACTTTGCTGGCACAAACAAAGTGCGCTGCATACTGTCTGCCGGCTGCCTTCAGACTGGCCAGTTGACTGTGAATTACAGCCAGCGGGTCTTGGACCTTGCGACCAGGGCGGCGCCGACAAAAGTCCCGCTGTCGCACACTGGCACAGCGCTGAAGTTCGCCACGAACGAAACGCCGTGCTATGAGGGTGGTTGGTATTCGCACTTTGACGGATCTATCGGTTCTCCGACCTGGGGCACGCTGAGAAGCCGAACCGGGGTCGGTCTTGATGTGTTTGGCGATTCTGCCAACGGTTCAAGCGTCCAGGTGCAGATGACGAACGTTGGCTTCGAGGGCTTCGGCATCAACGGGCAGTTTGCCGCCTGCTTCAATTCGTCTTTCCGCGCCCTGACATTCAAGCGTGGTGACATCAATTACAAGCTGCTAAACGACACCAATCAGAGCGTTGTTTTCATCGGCTGCAAAGCGAACCTGTCATGCAGCCAGCACATTATCGCAGACGGTATTGATGTCGGGTCTGGCGAGACAACAACCGGCGCCACGTTCCTGAGTTGCGAGTTTGAAAACGCCGATACTTTCCCGCATACCCACGTTCAGGGTGGCGTGAATTTCCAGCTCGACTTTATCAACTGCTATACGTTTGAAAATAATTTTGGATCAGCGGCTGGATCTCAATTCAGGGCCATGCAGGCAGATATTTCAGGCCGTCTGCACATGTCGCACACACCGGTTAACTCCACTGGTAAATCTGATTCCATTTTGTTCTACGGGCGCCGCAATGGATCGGCTGTTCCATGGGACATTGCACTTGACGGATGCCGCCTGTATTCGGTCAGGACTACCGCTGGTGACGAGTTTGACATTGACTTTGCGGCTGGTGATTCAATCCGGATCATGCCGTCCTGCTTCTACTCGAACACGCTGGACAGCGATCACACCATTTCCAGCTACGACCAGTTCACGCTGTTCCAGGAAGGCATCAACTATTCAACAAAATCAGTCCGCCTTTCGCTGTTCGGCTTCGACTCTGACGTGTATCTGAGAGCGTCAGGAAACCACCTGCGCTTTTCCAACGGCGATGCCAACAACTGGGAAAAGGGGCATTTCGTTTTCCGTCAAGGCACGACTGACTACCACCTGTTTGTGGACACGTCTGGCAATCTGCGCATCAAGAGTGGCATTCCGGCCTCTGCTACTGATGGGACGGTTGTTGGCACGCAGACCTGATAATCTGCTGAACATCCTTATCGCTTATCCCTTGGGCGCTGGCCAACTCGTGCAGCGCTCTGTCGAGGGCGTCACGCTGATTCTTGAGTGCGACGGCCTCGGAGTACAGCACATAGTCGCCATCCACCGCCAGGACCATGCGCTGCTCTGTGGACGGTGCGATCAGGTGGAGATTGGGCGTGTATCTGTTCATTCTCTGCCCTCCAAAATCTCCAGCGCATTCTTTAGCACCATCTCGCCTGCGCTCTCCAAACCATCAGAATGCAGCATTGAAATCTGTATGACCAGATACTGAGCGCACCAGCAGAGCCGGCGTATTGATTCATCATTTACGCTTACTGCGTTTTTCCCAGCAATCTTGTGAATTATGTCAGTTATTGCCGCTTCGGAATCGCTCATCCCTTCACCCCTTGTCCCCATTCGGCAGTCGATCAACAAAGCAGAACGATTCGCCGCCCATGCCAAACTCGTGCAGCAGAATCCGATTGTTAGGCGTCCGGTAATATTCCCGCACATTGGCATCTATCGGCCCGTTTCCGGTTTGGTCGCGATAGACCTTGATCGAGCGCTGCATTATGTCGCGCATGTCTTGTGTTCTCATCCCTTCGCCCCGTTCAGTTCTGCATTAAGCGCATCGAGCTTGTCGGCGATTGCGCGCAACTCTGATGCGGACAGTTTTATAAATTCATTCCTGGCCGTCGCATAAAGCCCCTTCTTTCCTGGCCAGAAATCAGCAATGAAAACGCCATTACGCTTTATTGCGTAAGCGTTGTCGCCAATAGTAATCTTTTTGAACACTAGCTTAGCCATAACTCACCACCCCGCATCATCAATAAAAATCCGCTTCGCCGCTGCACCAGCCGTACGAATAGTTGTAGCTTATGTCGAACGTCAGCCAGCGCATTCTTGCGTTAAGTTTGAACATAAACAGTTCAGCCGACATCGCACACCTCCAGCGCTTGCTCGATCATTTCAGCGTAAGCACAAAATGCAGCCGCCTGCGCACATTCTGGCGATTCAAAAGCAGCAGCCGAAAGCCCGTCAATTTTAGTTCTGGTTATGTGCCATTTCCCACCTTCCTGGCACACGTACCAAGTTCCAAAAATAGTATGGCAGTACCACCAGTGAATCCCGTCTTGGTCTAGGTCATCAGACTTCAGCCACATCAGCGGTTTGATCGTGTAGGTTGTCATTGATTCACCAGCTGTTCGAGAAAGACCCGTTCGCCCTGCACGTTGCAGAAAAACCCTTTTGAATTGTGGTAAATGTCGTAGCTCATTTGGTGCGGAAGACCGTTCACGGTTGTTTCTATAATGGCGCGTGCTTTCGATTTTACGCCATGATTTGCCAGTGTTCTGACTATTCCCCTGAACCACCCTTTGTTCTTTATGGCTTGAACGTTTTTGATATTCAGTGGAGTTGTGTCGTTCTCGCTTTCTGCATGCTCATCGGATTGTAAGATTGACAGTTCCCACACGTGGCCTTCGATTCCTACCAGCTTCATGTTCAAATTCCCCCGCTATTTCGACACGTCGAGCGCGTCATGTTGATGGTGTAAATGTGTGCCGTCCTTGGCGCTTTGCATCAAACCGAATGCGTTCCTTCAACTCCGCGCCGCATGCGTTCCAGCGTGCGCTGTTGTAGCCAGTGCTGAGCCTCTTCGATGTGGGTCAGCGCGCATGCGTTGGCTTTGCAGGAATACGGGCCTTTCTGAAAGCTGCGCAGGCGATCAGCCACGATAGCTAGAAGGACTTCATGCGTAAGGCCATTGACCCCGTTGCCGTCCGCGTTGATCGGCCCGTTCTGAAAGCTGATCCGCGTTGGCGGCATGTTGCTGTGGCTGATTTCGTATTCATGGCACGCGCCGCCTTGGCCGGGTTCGTCCAAAACGGCGACTGCCAGCGTGTCATTCGCGGGATTTACTTTGTGGTCGTCTAGCGTTCGCATCTCATTTCCTCTCGGTTGGTGTTGATGGTGTCAACTGTTAGGTGTTGCTTAATGGTTCGGGCATCGGCGCGCGGCAGTGCTTGCACTCGTCAAACACGAAGATAGACCTGCCGTGATCGCCTTCAAACTCGATGTTTGCTTCCTTCTCACAAACATGATCACCAGCACTGACAAGCCTTGCAATTCTCTTGTCGTATGTCACATCAACCAGCCGGTGCCTCTCTGCGCGCTGCCGGTTCAGTTCGTCAATCGTGGTCATGCCCGCCTCCTGAATCCGTGCGCCAGCAGTAACCGGTCGTGCATCTCGCAGGCCGCTGATCGAGCCTTTTCACGCACATACGGATACGCCGCAATCCATATCTGCATGTCAAAATAGAGCACGATCCACTTCACAGCACGCCCCCAGAATCAGGCGCGGCAGGGCGGGTCAGGCCGGTTTTCTGCCAGTACAGATAAGCATTCGGACAATCCGCAACGTGTGCCCAATGCTGCAACACCCATTCTTTCGTGAATGCCGTGAATGCGAAAACGGCGCCGGAATAATCCGCATCCGCCTCGGTCGGAAGCCGCTCGCATGTCGGCACCGGGCGCGGGGCAGGCGGTGCTGGCGCAATTCCCATGATCACCCAGCCATACGCTGGGCCGTGCATCATGTAGGTGACGGTGACAGGCAGAGGATTGCCAACATAAATCAATGGCGCGCCGCTCAGCATCTCGTCACCCGTGTAGCGCGTTCGGCGGAGAATAAGCGTGTCGCCTGTGTGGTAGTCGCGATCGTTATACCGAATCTCGAAGGTCTTGCGACGGCTCAGCACAGCGTCAAAAACAGTGGGGTCTGTTTTCAGTTCGTGAGTGCGGCCGGTCGGGATCGGCGCTGGCTGCTCCCACACAACTTCACCGGTCGCAGCGTTCCTGACTCGGGTCACGCCATCCGGAATTTGAGTGCGAGCGGCGCGCTGCTCCGGCTGGGCTGGCGGGTGGCCTGCCATGCTCCAGCATGCTTGCCACGCTGCCAGCGCAGAAGATTTGTGGATGCAGTTCCATTGGGGCGGCATGTTTTCTTTTGTTCTGTTGTGCGGCCAGTCTGGGTGAGGGTTGCTGCCCCACGAACTAAAGCAGAAATCAGCCCAGTATTTTTCAAACTCTGCTTCACAATTGCCAACCGGCTCCGCCGCCTGCTGGGGGGCTGCTAGAATGTCGTCTAACTCCACCAGTGCCGACAGATCGAAAGCGCCCCACTCCGCGCCATCTTTATAGTCGTGCAATGAAGCCGACACCTTTCCAATCAGCTCCCTGTCAATCCTCACGTACTCAGTCATTGCTGTTCTCCCATTGCTGAATCGATTGCGTTGTCGAGCATTGTGTACGACATCAATCCGCGCCCGTAATCCCCGCGAGAATACATGACAACACGCTCAGCGCCACTGCACGGATCACGCAACCACCGGTACCGCGCCGCATCCCGAATCACAGTACCGTCCACCGCAGGCGCTTGGGTGTAGAGCTTGTGCCTGCCAGCTGGCAGATCAAAGGCCGGGTCTAAGTTCGTGTAAATCGCATGCTTCCCACGTCCAGTATTAACTATATCGACCATTCCAACCGCCTCTATTGAGGCAATTGGATCAATTGGACCGGCCACGCCCATGAGCGCGGTCCACTGCTCTGGCGTCATCAGCACCATGTGCAGCGTGCAGTGATCGTTCGCGCAATGATGTTTTACGTCTTCCCCAGGATTTTTATAATCCGCTGCGACACACTTGCACAGCCGGCACACCGGCAAAGTCTGGTCAGTCATGGGGCTGGTCCTTTTCCGGTTTCAAAACGTCGCGCGCCTTTGCTTTGATTCGCCCGAATGTTTCTTCGCTGATTCGCGATTCTTTGAATGCAACGGCACCAATTGCCAAATCAGCCGCAGCATGCCATTTTTCTGATGGCAGCGGCGATAACTCGCACTGCCCTGGCTGGTAGTAGCGGTATACCAGATTCTGGAAGTTGCGCGGAACCATGCGCCAATGACGCGGGCACATTAGAAACTCTGGCTTACACTTTGTGGTACAGCCTTTTGCGTGACAGTGGTGACTCATTTCCTATTCTCCCGTTCCTTGCGCTCTTGTGTCCTGAGATACACCTCATTCGACTGCGGCACGCTGCGCGACTTCGTGTCGCGGTCGCTCCGGTGGCAGAATGGGTTATTCATAATGTCCATTTCCTTTCTTCTATTTGTTTTCTGTCTTCCTCGGGCAGGGAATTGAGCCTCTCTTGCGCGGCTTCCTTTGCCCTCTTGCGCGATGGAAATCTGCTGTATCCTCCATTGCTGCCTGCTAGCGGATAGCCATTGATTTTGGCGGTAAACCATCCTTCGCTAATGATGTGCGTTGTGATCTTGATCATGCTCCGCCCTCGATCTGGTTGGCATATTCTTCAAGACGCTCTACATCGATATAAGTCCGCCCATCCGAACTAATATGGATGTTCTGCTTTTGTTCAACTGCGTTGATAGCCTCCCGCACCGCGTCCGCCCTGATCCTGCTCTCATACTCATCAGAGCAGGCTTTGCGCTTTAGTTTGGAACACTCTCGCTGATGCCGTCCCCACAGCTCTTCAAGCCCGTCGCGCTCCTTCTCGACCGACAGCAGCGCAGCCTCAGCGATTTGCGCGTTCCACTTTTCGGCCTCAAGCTCGGCCACGCGGGCTTGCATCTTGGCCTGTGCTTCCTGCCATGCGCACCACGCTAGATCGACGCTTAGCAGTCGGTACGAACCCGGCCAAGACGAATCAGCATCGTAGCGCGACGTGTCTTTATCAAACGGCGGCTTGCTGATCCACGCCTCGAAGTCTACACGGTCCTGCTCTGTTGGCTGGGTCATTGTGGCAGCGGCTCCCCGTCGCTATAGGTTTTACATACTTACGGATAGTCTTCTGGAAAGAACATGTCAATACTTTGGCCTAGATAGCTCGCCTTGTGAACCCATCCGTACGCCTCTCCAAATTCAATGCCAAGAGAGGACAGCGCTATCTTCAGGCCATCTATATCGATGTGCGTTGCCTGCCTGATGCGATAAAACAGGATGTCGCAATCCTTTCGCTCTCCGTCCTTGTATAGCGATCCGCCAGTCAGGGCAACGTGGCATCCATATTGCGGACACGATCCTTCGACCATCCTGCAAAACTCAGCAGCACTACTTAAAGTCCAACTCATTTCCCACCCCTCTTAATCTCATCTAAAACGTCCACCAAATCCACCTGCGGCAATCGTTCGCGCCTTGTGCGTGCGGAATTCTGCGCGTGGTGGTGCTTGTCATAATTCAAGTGGCAGCGCTGACACCACGCCCGCAGATTTTCGTGATCGCAATCCTCTGGAACATGGTTTAGGTGTGCAATGGTCAGCACGACTTTGCTTCCAGTCTCCGGATGCGCCTCATAGTTCACTGCGCGGCAATCTGGAAAGTCCGGCGAGCCTTCGCATCGATGGCCAGCACGCTCCAAAATAACCGCCCGGATCTGCTTCCAGTCTTTTGGATAGCGGGCTCTGTTTTCTGGCTTTATTGGCATATCCGCCTCGCTCGGTTGTTATTTTCTGCTCACGACCCAACAGCGTCCCGGGTTCCGTCCCACACAAACTGATCCAGCGGGAAGTGCTCGCCACATGACACGCAGAACGTGCCGGAATAGAAGCCCGGCTCCCGCGCATACGTCTCCGCAATGGCCTTGTTGATTCGAGTCACGCCGCCGCAAGGTTTGTGCACATAAGCACTCCGGAGCGGCCTTACAAACCCCTTGGCTCGCTCATCAGCACTCAGGACCACATAGCCTTTCTGCTGCCCGTTTTCTTTCAGCTCTGTGTGGCTGTGATCGGCGGGAACCGGGGAACCGTCGGTCAATTCAATCTTTGGTTCGCTCATGATTTTTTGCTCGCAACAAAACGAAAGGTCCGGGCTACCGGGTCAACAGAAAACGCAAGAAGGTCGTTCCCTGTGCCGTCAATTTCCGCCACCGGGATGGTGACTTTTCCGCCCAGTCGCTTGATCAGCACAATCAAGAGTTGATCTTTCATGTCGTCCAGTGCTGCTGCGTGTTCTGGTGCGTGCGGTCTTGCCATATCGATACCTTTTCCCATGTCGCTTTCCTCGCTCGGTTGTTTGTTGTGGGTGGCAGGACGCAACCCCTGCGTGACACTAACGTATGTGCCTACTACGTAGCGCCCCCGCCTTTCGGCCGCCATAGGGCGCTGACCGTTTCTTCCCCGGTTTACGTGTCCCGGCTTTTCAGCTGTTTTGCGCCGCGTTTCAAACTGCGAATTGGCGCATTCACCCACACGGCTGGAGACTGCTGCTTCGTGTTGCTGATCGCGGTGCTCGCGAAAGCCCGCATAATCACTTGGCACTATTCATTCCGGTTACTGATATCCGTCGCGCGCCGGTATCGTGTTCGCCGTCAATCTCCATGCGTCTGGATGCCTTTCTGTCACCCTGCAAGGCTCAGGGAGCGGGCGGTTTTCGCCCCGATATAGCCCAGTGTTCCCGCGCAAGATGCCGGTTCTCAGGCTAGATCCACTGAAATCCACACTGGCGTCACTTTCGTATGACTGGTCACAATGCGGATTGCGCTGGATGCCGGTTAGTGGGGCGGGTCTACGGATCACAGAGCTCTAGAAACTCTCCCCGTTTTTCCCGCTTTCGCCTACGCTACTTGCGCTTTGCAACGCGCTTTTGCGATCTCCGGTTACTAGTTACCCACCCATAAACAACCGCGCACAGATGCTTATGGGTAGATGCCGGGCACTGCCGCCCGGCTGGCTTGTTAGCAGTACTTGCGAACCAGCGATTCGTGCACATCGGCGTCGGTAAGTTGACGGCTGAACGTATTTTCGAGACTCAGCATATTGGTGCCGATCACGAACTGTTTGCGGCTTGCTGTTACCACCATCGCCTTGCTGTAACGGCGAATCAACTCTGCACTGCTAATCGGATTGTTGGGGCTTGCCATGTTCACTTCCTCTCGCTGTTGTTGTTTGCTCTCTCATCCCCAGCGCGCCTTAAAAACTCTGACACGCTGATGCCTTCTTTGCCAGCCGCACGGATTAGCCGCTTCCGTTCTTCTGGGCTAAGCCGGATCTGGATGTGCTTGGTTTTCATGTTACTCCCAGTCCTCGCACTTTTCTTCCATCGCGTCGCACTGGTTGTGGAAATCTTCCCAGCTTTCAAAACCGCCGTAGCCGTAATCAGCCGGGTGCGATTCTTCGCAGTGGAAACCGTCATCTTCTTGGTCAGGAAAGTGCTGATGCTCGTTCATGTTCCGTTCCTCCGTTGTCATGACTAAACTATATGTCATGACGTTTCGCTTGTCACTACGCAATCCGACGAACGGATATTTTCTCGCTCCTTGATAAACGTCTTGAACAGCGCAGCAACTCCATTCGAGAACGAAAACGACTTTTCAGTCTTCCGGATTGCGCGATAGTTAAACCGGCCACCTTCCATGATCTGGATGCACCAAACTATTCGTTTGTCGGGTGACTTTTTGATACTCATCCCGCGCTTTTCACACCAGAGCGCAAACTCGTGGATAGTGTCGATCAATATCACTTCCGGAAGCCCGCGCTGGCGTACTCCACGCACCCGACGCCCACTATTCCGCCAAGCCTTTTGCAGCGCGTCAAACGTGAATCCGCTCAGCTTGGCCTGATTGACGAAAGTATCGCCGTTCGTGATCGCCGCTTCGATCTGCTTAAGCAGTTCCTCCGTGATCGGGCGCTTCGGCGGCCTTCCCTTCGGCTGGGGCGGCTCAACCTGGATGCGTTCGGTGACTGGCCGATCCGCGAGCACCGGCTCAAGCATGCGCATGCCCTGGCCGTTGCCAGTGCGTGTGCAGTAGTGGCTATGGTGCATTGGGTTCACCGTTCGCGGCGTCTGCCTCTGCTGCTGCTTTCTTCAGCGACTCGCCGTGAGCTTCCCACGTTTCCTTTTTCTCCCTTGTCTTGGGTAGTTCAGAGAAAAAGCGCATCAGTTCATCACTGCCCTTTGCTGCGGCATATTTCAGCGAGTTCAGCATGTCAGACTCGGAAGGAACCGGGATAGGCTTGACGACATATTCAGACCGCTTGGAGCGTGTTGTTGTCAGCATCAGACTGACATTGTTTTCAATGCCGCTCATGTGGCTGATACGAATACCGCCAACCATAACGCCACCGAACTTGACAGACTTGTCACAATAGAGCGTCATGGCCTTTCCAACCCAGTCCGCGCCATTGTCACCCCAGACGGAAATCATTACGCGCCGCATTGATTTGCACGGCTTGTATGGCTGATAGCCGCCGGTAATGTGCACGCTGACTGGCTGTTCAGAATTGCCGCGAGTAACGCCGGTTATCTGAACGGTGATAGGGCCGACCAGCAAATCATCGGCATTCAACTGGTCTGATTTTGGCGCAATCGTATCGCGCAGATTTTCATTGCTCATAAAGAAATCTCCATCCCTTCCATGCAGTGATCGATAAAACGATAGTGCATGATCAATTCGTCATAGTCTGTTGTTGGTTTTCCCGCATCAAGAAACCGTTTGTATTTGTTAAGGTCTGAACGGTAACATTTTCGGCCTTCGATGATGGCTTCCTCCGGCAGGCGCTTGACCATTACAGGATAGCGCCCGCAGTCAATCGTTTTCTGAACGACAAGGAAAAGCATAGTCGGCTTGTCTTTGAATTGCGCTACCCCGTCGCAATAAAATGGGTCTTGCACGTAGTAGCGGTAATCCTCGACTGAATAGCAGAACTTTTTCAGGCTATCTGTCGTCTTGACATCGACCAGCAGTCGCAACGATTCAATTTCCCTGTCTGGCCTGCACTTCAGATCAATGCCGGTTTCCTTGTCCTGCCAAAAATACGATCCTTCGCTAACGCCTTCCGCTTCCAGCAATTCCCTTGCCTGAGGGTGCGACATAACGGAGTCAAACATCAGCACCAGCTTTTTGTAATCGTCGGCTGCCAGGATCTTCTTGCCGGCATTCTCGGCATAAAACGCTTCCTTGATTGCCTTACCTTCCTTGGTGCGTCCATCTGCTTCAGGCATGGCAACAAATTCACTTTTTAGCCGGTCTGGCTCAAGAAGGATCGCGTGCATCGCATCGCCGAAGTCAAGGGCCTGCATTTTTTCGGTGTCACGCTCGCACAGCTTCGACCATGCTAGCGCGTGCGGATCGTTGCGAACCATGTCAAGGCTGGATTTGCCTAACGCATGGTGCGCGTGATATTCGGCAGAAGTCATTGCCGTGGAATAGAATTGCTCGCTCATCTTCAGCCCCTCAGTCGTGTTCGTGTTCCAGCGCTTGAAGCTGCTGGATTCTGCCCATCATCATGTTAAGCCGCTGCTGTGATTCGGCGCGCTCGTTTTCCATCTGCTTTTCGATGGCTTCGATTTCCTTTTCTCGCGTATCGACAAAGGCAACGTCAACCTCAATGGCCGTCAACAACACGTAGTTTGTAAGCGTTCCGTTGATTGCCGCCTCTGCCATGTAGTCGTGCCATACACTGACGGCACCGCATTCAATGCCTTTTGTAAAAGCAACCTTGCCCTTATACCCTTTCATTTCCCACCCCTCAGTATTGAATTTTAACGTGCGGCACTTTGCCGGACACGATCAGCTTGATAATGTCCTGCGCCTGTTCCTTTGTAAAACCGATACCGATAAACGGCGCGGCGGCTTCATTGTTGATTTTGGCGAGGTGCTTTTTGTTGGCTTCGCGCTTTGCAAGTTCAGCGGCTTCTGCTGCTGCCTTCTGCTCGGCTTCGCGCTTTAGCCTTGCTTCGGTGTCGCGTGCGGCCTGTTCGGCTTGTGCCTTGGCGTCCTGTTCAGCTTTGATGCGCGCTGCTTCCGCGTCTTTCTTACCCTGTTCTGCTGCCAGCTTTTCGCGCTCTGCCTTTTCCGCTGCAAGTTTCAATTCCAGTTCACGGCGCTCCGCTGCTTCGCGTTCTTCCCTGGCCTTGCGTTCAGATTCATCCTTGACGCGGGCGGCTTCTTCTTCGGCTTCACGCTTGGCTTTGTCTGCTGCTTCGCGCTGGATGCGGGCTATCTCATCCAGGCGGGCGCGTTCGGCAGCTTCTTCACGCAGCCGTGCAAGTTCGGCCTGTTCGGCTTCATATTGCAGGCGACTGGCCAGTGCTGATTCATAGGTCGCAATGGTTGCCGCTTTGACGCGGTGCGCCTCCGCTTCGAATTCCTGCCATGATGCGTCAACAGGTACAGACTTAACGCATTCGATCAGCGCTTTAATGTCTGCGGATTTAACGCCATCGGTTGAGATTGGAGCCAGCGCTTCAATGCTGGCTTTGTGCTTTTCAACCCGCGCAGCTTCAGCCGCCTCGAATTCATCCAACGGCTTGCGCACTTCCTCTGCCAGTGAGTCCAGGTAATCGCGCATCCGCTTGCGTTCTGCGTCAACCAGTTTGGGCTGTTCCTTCAACTGATCGACCAATTCTTTGCCGATCTTGTCCAGCGCCGTTTTAGACTGACGCACCTTGTAAGCCATCGACGCAATAGCATCGCGCCCCTTCTTTGTAGTCAGGTCAGCAACAAGGCTTTTCGCCTCGACTGTGATTTTTTCCAGCCACGGGTCAAGCCCTTTTGCGACTGTGAAAACTTCGAGAGCCTGCTGTTTTTCCGGCAACTCTGATATTGCCAATTGATTTTCGGTTGTCATATTCCCCTCACTTTCCGTGCATGCCCAATTTAATGAGCCGTTTGATTGATTCGATTTGCTCAGACTGCGCGTTGTGTATCATCGCTTGAATCAGCATCAGTCTGGCTTGGTAAATTGTTTCTGCGCTCATCGTTACTACTCCGCCGTTTTCCTAATTCTGGCCTATTTCCCGCAGGAAGAAAGGTCAGGCCGACGAGCGGTTAACTGCCCGCTCCCGGCAGAATTTCACTCAGCTTTTGGCTGAACGGTATTCCGTCGATGTGCATGTCCTTGTTTTCATGCGAGAACATGCGCGCCATGAAAAGAACGGTTACTTCCATAGAGTTGCACCGTTTCTGCCGCACGTATTCTTCCAGGAATTCCACCATGTGATTGGCAATGACCATTTCTGTCTCGGTTGCGTTCATACCCCACCCCCATGCTTTGCGATCAGTGCGCGGGCTTGGAGTATGGCGGCTGGCTGCTCTTTTTCTTCAGCGTTCATCATCCTGTACAACGTGGCTTCGCGATCAAATTGAGCAACAACCAGTTTCAGCGCCCCCAGCAGCGCGGGCGCATCGGCAGCAAGCCTTGTGTTTGCTGCAACTTCATCGCTGTCACGCCGCCCGCCAAATTTGGTTTTAAGATGCGTCATAATGCCAATCTGGTTGTCTTGTGCATCACGAATAGTTGCAGTTTCGTCCACTTTTGCAGACCAAGGTCCAGGAGTAAACTTGCTCATTGCGGCGCCCCCAGCATCAATAGAAAGATTATTGCGCCCACCATCAGGCAGGCGGTCCCGATTTCGTTTATCCAGTACTTCATACTCGCCGCACTCCCGCCGCATCGGCCTGCGCGTTCCACTCTTTTTCCAGTTCGGCCTGATCGTCGAAGTCCTCGGGAACAGGCGTCTGCATGGCCTCGATTTCTGCCATTTCGCCGGCGCTCTTTTCGATTGCGGCGAATACGGCTTGCTCGATTGCCAATACAATGGCTTGCGCATGTTGCGAGCGCTTTAATGGCTGGCCGCAGGCGAGCATGAATTCAAGCAGAGTCATTGCAATGTCAGGCACATCATAAAGCCGCTGAACCATAAGCTCATCGGCATCCTTTGAGTTGGCCAGGATCTGCTGCGCGATTAGTTCAAGGTAGCTCTGGCGCGGGTATTGTGTGTCCATTACAGATCATCCTCAGTTTGTGCGTGGTCGGTTTCGTGCTTCCCTGGCCAAGTAAAGTGTGTGTTTAGGCCAGATCCAAAATTCCATATAAAACTTTCTGTATCTCCGCTATCGGTTTTGACGGTGCATATGCGACCGCCAGCAGCAAAAGACACGACGACACCCAACAATCCGTTGCATCCCTGCGCGCACCCAGGAGGCCACGATCCGTTATTCTGATGGTAATAAGCTGCTCCGTGCAGAGTGTATTCAATATGGTCACCAATTTTTGGCTTGTTCACGGCCAAGTCCCCCAAAAAATATTTAGCATCGAAACGCCCCTTTCATTGCACTCTTTGAGAGCTGCGGCATTTACATTTTCTGGAGTTGAGTGAATTTCAAAATAAAAAATACGCGATTCTTTTGTTATCGCCTGGACTGTATAGAGCTTCATTGATCGGGCCTCCTGTTTGCTTCAAATCTTGGAGAAAAACCGCCTTGGTTGTATTGGTCAAAAAGAACTACGTGCTCTCCGGATTGGGCGGCTTTTGTGTAGGCTTCAAAAGCCTTTGCAAAATCGTGAGTTGGCCCAATCAGCTTTTGTCCAAGCCCGCGTATCGGGTAAACATAAACAGCGTATGGGAAGCCTTCCATTATTGTGCCCTCATAAAATTAACGTATTCGCCATGATCAACCCAGTCATAAGCAACGCCGTCAACATAAGCGGTCCCGCAGTTGCGCCCCTCTGCATTCAGATCTACAGAGATTTGCCAAGCGCCAGGGAATGCAGTGGCAACAAGCCCATAAAAGGTATTGCCGACGTTGCTTGATTTGTTGATTTTGATTGTCATGTTCTTCCCATTTGTGCGTTTCGATGGATCAAATATAACAGTAAATTTATTACATGCAAGCATTGTATAAAATATATTTCGTGTTATGCTTGGTCTCAGGTCAACAACAGGGCACAACAATGAAACCTAAGACATATTGGGCGTCACTGAACACCGACGAACGGGCGGCACTGGCTGCTGCTACAGGTAAGAGTAAGCCGCACCTTGCGAATATCTTCACCGGGCTGAACTATGCCAGTCTGCCGTTTTCAAAGGAGCTGGCGGATCATTGCGATGGGCTGATTGACCCGCTCGACCTTGTGTCGCCTGAGAACAGAAAAGCGGTTAAGGCGATTGCTGGCAAATGATCGACTGGCAAGCCGTAACGCTGTCGCTCAGGACGCACTACAAGCCGCTGGCGACCGTAGCAAAGGAAGTCGGCAGTGACTGGCAGCACCTAAACCGTTTGGCGCGTGGCGAGGTAATGCAGCCGCGTTTCGACACTGGCGTGAAGCTGCTGGACTTGGCCTATGACGTGCTGCCACCGGAACAATTCAAGAGGTTGAGGACATGAAGTCGCTAGAACAGATGACGCGGGAGCTGGCGGAATACATGAAGCGGCCAGTTGCTGCTGACGGGTCAAGGTCTGCACCTGCTATTCCTGATTGCCTTGTTGGCCTTGATGATGCGGACGCTGAAGGCGGCTATGTGTACCGCTGCAACGTGTGCGATGAATACGCACCGATCTATTGCGAGCCGCAAGACTTTGATCCTGATTTTCATTACTGCGGCAGAAGTTCACGCTGCTGCCCATAACAACACCTGATTGGAGTCTATGACATGGCAATGACACCGAAGGAAATGATCGAGGTTTTGCAGCACTTTGTGGATGGTGGCGAAGTGGAGTACAGGGACGATGACGGCATATGGAAGCGCAATATTATGCCGGTGTGGAATTTCGGAACGTACGACTACCGCCGCAAGCCGAAGCCGCTGGAACTGTGGGGCAATGCCAGCCCTGATAATTATTTTGTACCGCACGGCGACAAGAAAGAGGCTGAGGACCATTGCGCTCTCGGCTGGCGAGTCGTGCTAATGCGCGAAGTGCTGGGGGATTGATATGGACTGGCAGGACATAAGCACCGCGCCGAGGGACGGAACAAACATAGATGTTTGGTGTGAAGATCCAACCGGGGGCTATAGGGTGCCGGATGTTTGGTGGAATGCCTGCGAGCATGCGTGGGACTCATTTTGGCATGAAAATCTTATTAGAAAAAGCAAACCCACCCACTGGATGCCCATCCCACCGCCACCCCAGCCCGGAGAACCGAAATGAGAAAGGATTTGGTCAGTAAGATTGCGGCTGATATGGCTGGCCTGCCGAAGTCAAGGGCGGAGGCGCTGGATCGTGGCTTTGCCCATTACTACACCGGCAAGCCATGCCGGCACGGGCACTTAGCCATAAGGTTTGTTTCAAAAGGCATATGCATGGAGTGCAACTCAATCCGTAACCTTAAAGCACTAGACGCCAAAAAGGAAAAGCTAAAGCCATGCCCTGCGCTTCTCAAGCTTGACGATGCCCTGGCCGACAAAGCCCTGGCGCGAGAACTGAAGGAAGTGTGGGACGAATAGCAGCGCATTGCCCGCCCCCTGAAACAGTAGTAAAATGTCCGTGCCGTCGCAGTTTGACGGCCCCTGATTGACACCAGGGCACATACCCAAGGCGTGGTCGAAAACAGAACCCTTTAGAGGGCGTTGTCGGCCAATCTGACTTCCATGCCGGTCAGAATTGGGTGTCACCGCTTCGTCCTCTAAAGGGTTTTTTCATGACTAAAATAAAACCGACAGCCAACAAAATCAGAGGTCACAACCGTGGCCAAGACTGATATTTGGATGCCGCTCTACATCGGTGACTATCTGGCCGACACGATGCACTTGACGTGCGAGCAGCACGGTGCATACATGCTTTTGCTGATGGCCTATTGGCGGAAGGGGTGCCCGCTTCCATCGAACGACATGGCGTTAGCGGCAACCTGCCGTCTTTCTATCGATGCTTGGAGCACCCATAAAGCAGTGCTTATGCAGTTCTTCGATACATCATCTGGCATTGATTGGGTTCATCATCGAGTTGAAAAAGAAATGGCCTTGGCAATTGAAAAGAAGGAAAAGGCCGTCGATAAGGCTAAAAAGGCAGCAGAGGCCAAGTGGAATAAGGCTAGGGAATGCTTGGAGCATGACACAAGCAATGCTAGCGGTGTGCTTGACTCATGCCCTTCACCTTCACCTTCACCTTCACCTTCACCTTCACCTTCATCTTCACAGGCATCTGCAACAAAACAGTCTAGCGCGCGCGGTACCCGCTTGCCTGCTGACTGGACATTGCCTGAAGACTGGAAAGCCATTGCCAGGACAATCAGGACTGATTGGCCAGATCAGCATGTCCAACGGGTTGCAGACGGGTTCAGGGATTACTGGGTGGCCAAGACGGGCAGCGGGGCATCCAAGGCGGACTGGCTGGCAACGTGGCGCAACTGGTGCCGCAATGACAAGTCGCCTGTGTACGGCCCTGCCTCGACGCCACAAGCCCCAACACCGCCCAAGCGCAAGCCTATGCCCATGCCCGGCCCGCGCACGCCAAAACCAGAGGGGATGGATTTCAATGTCTGACAACTTCCTGGAAGCCGAGCATGCCGTAATCGGCGGGCTGCTGCTGGACAACTCACGGATTGCCGATATTGACCTGACGCCGCTGGATTTCTGTGATGCCGGCATGGGGCAGGTATTCGGCGCTATCCGGCAGCTTGAGGGCAAGAACCAGCCCTTTGACGTTTTCACCGTGTCAGACGAACTGAAGCGCACCACAGGGCGCGATTGGGTTATGACCGTGGCAACCATACAGCGTAACGCCGTAAGCGCTGTGAACGTCCACCTATACGCCCAGGCTGTAAAGCGCTTCCGGCGCAACCGTGACGCCAGGATCATTGCCCAGCAGCTACAGAAAGACATTGGGCAGGATGACGGCGCCATAGATCGGGCCATTGCCGAGTTGATGGCGCTGGACACTGCCGCCAGGGTTACAACGCACAGCATGCGGGACGCACTGAAGCAGGCGGTTGGCTATATCGACGCCGTGCACAAAAAGGGCGGGACGCTGACCGGTATTCCCACCGGGCTGAAGGAGCTGGACGTTTGCATTGGCGGCTACCAGGATTCCGACCTACTGGTGTTAGGAGCAAGGCCGGCAATGGGTAAAACCGGGTTCCTGCTGTCGTCAGTCCTGGCGGGCGGAGTTGCTGCCGGTATCATGTCTGCGGAAATGTCAGCCATGCAGCTGGGGCTGAGGGCCATTTCAAACTATGGGAAAGTGGATTCTCAATTGTTGAGAACTGCAAACCTTGATGATACAGACTGGCCAAAAATCAATGCAGCCGTTCATCGGTTAACTGAGCTTCCGATCTGGATAGACGATAGATCATCGCCTACGATTGCAGAAGTGCAGCGCTGGGCACGCAAGATGAAACAGAAGCACGGGATTAAAATTCTGTTCGTCGATTACCTTCAACGGCTCAAGGGAAACAATCCGCGCATGGGCCGCATTGATCAGGTTGGCGAAATTGTTTTAGGCCTGAAGTCGCTGGCAAAGGAATTGAATATTCCTGTTGTTGCGCTGGCCCAGGTTAATCGCGATGTTGAGAAGCGGCCAGACAAGCGCCCGCAAATGGGCGACCTTGCTAACTCAAGCGAAATCGAAAAGGAAGCGGACGAAATCATCATGCTGTATCGTGATGAGGTTTATAACGAAGATTCCGACGACAAAGGAATTGCAGAATTTAACTTTGAAAAAAACCGACATGGTCCGACTGGAACAGTTAGAGCCGCATGGATTCCGCAATACATGCTTTTCGCCGATCTGGCCGTACAGTGGCACGAACAGAGGACACACCAATGAAAGATCAAAATCCGCTTGCAACGGTATTGCACAACTGCCACAAGAACGGCGACGATAAAACGAAAGACAAGGTGCGCGAATTAATCGAACTGATGCGCAAGGCTTCAGGCGCAACTGGACCGGCTGACTAACTGAGGGCGAGAGGATGAGCTACACAAGCATCAATCACTGCAAGAACGCAAACTTTCAAATTGATCACTACGGCATCGAGCATGACGCCATAGCGAGCTTTGAAAAGTGGGCAGTTCTGCAAGAGGCGATTTGGGCGCACTTGTTTGAAGAGAAGACCGGGCGGCAAGTTGCGACATTCAACAATGTTCAAGGGCTGAGTACGTTGCGATGAGCTACCTAACCGAGTCCGAGATCGAGGCGCTGCAACTGACGGACCTATCGCGGGCGGCGCCGTTTCTTATCGGGCACGTCAAGTCGGGATATTTCAGCGTGGCGAGACATTCCGGCGGCGCGACGTTCAACGGCTGGCACTACACCTACATACCGCCCACTGACGAACTGGTGCGCGATGACGTTGTGAAGTGGGCGCAGAGAAAGCGGCGGTTTGCTGAGAAATTGCAGCAGGCTGAACAGGCGCAGGAGCAGGTGGATATTTTCGGGGGTGCGTCATGAACAAGCGCAAGAGCGACGACAAGGAAAAAGTGGATCTGATGAAGTGGGTCAACGCGCTGAAGGTGCACGATCCGATGCACAGGGTGGAGCGCATCAGGGCCGACAGCCGCCAGGAAATGCAGTTGACCGACAGCGTGTTGCGCAAAGAGGATTTGAAGGTTGGGCTGGCCTGTGCTGGATATCAGGCGAACGCAGACCGGGTGAAGGCAACGAAGGTCATCGTTTCGGTTTTTATTGAGCGGATGATGCGGCAATGAAATTCGAGCAGCGCATTAGGGGTGCGCACCTTGCTGCAATGCTGTTTCCGGTGCTTAGCAAGTGCGAGCCGGAAAAGATTTACCAAGTCGTGCTGAAGGAAGTGAATGCGCGCAGTATCGATCAGAACGCCTTGATGTGGATGTGGCTTACCGATCTGGCCCGACACTTCAGTGCCAAAGGGATGAAGTCTGACGAAGGCGAGGCGCTATCCAAGGACGACATGCACGACATCATGCGGCACAAGTTTCTTGGATATGAAACGGTTAAGCGCACCATCGGTCAGACTGTCATCGAAGAACACAAATTAAAATCAACCGCTAGTCTGGAAAAAGGTGAAATGCACGAATATTTGACTAAAATGGATCAGTGGGCCTTGGAACACGGTTGCTTTTTGCCGCACATCGAGGACAGCGAATACATGAAGCTGAGGGAGGCGCAGACGGCATGATCACAATCGAAACCCTGCGCGACCAGATCGACGCAATGGAGCGGATGGGCAACGGCAACAGTATGCTGTGCAAGAAGTTGAAACGCCGATTGCTCGACATGGTGATAGATATTTCACCAAAAACAACGGCCTGCATAATCGTGCTGGGCGAAAAGAAGCGGGACAAGAACGGGAGGTTCTGCAAGTGAAAGCGTTTAGCGGCAGGCCGAAGAAGTCACAGAAGCTGCGCGACTCTGCCAGGGGCCAGGATTGCGCCATGCAAGTGTCCGAAGTCTGCAACGGCAATCAGGAAACTGTCGTGCTCGCCCATGTGAACGTTGACGGCGGCAAGATGGGCGGCAAGTCGGAAGATGTGAGCGCGTGCTTTGCATGTGCCGCCTGTCATGAATGGCTTGACCAGCATCGTGGCAGCGTGGAAGATGAATTGTTCTATACCCGCCGTGCAATGGTTCGGACTTGGATTGTGTGGATTGAAAAGGGAATACTCAAATGATATTGGCAATTGATCCTGGCACAACTCAAAGCGCGTTTTGTTGGTATGAGCGCGGCGCAACGCCGAAGGCTGGGATATTAAGCAACGATGAAATGATTTCTGTTATCACAGACTGCGGGTATCCGACATTAAACGTCGTGATTGAAATGGTTGCGTCATATGGGATGGCTGTTGGAAAGGAAGTGTTTGAAACAGTGCGATGGATTGGTCGGTTTCAGCAGGCGCATATATACCCTGAGCAGGTTAACTTTGTTTACCGAAAAGAAGTGAAAATGCACCTTTGCCACAGCATGAAAGCTAAGGATGCAAATATTAGGCAGGCACTGATAGACAAGATCGGCCCGCAAGGAACGAAAAAGGCTCCGGGGCCGACCTACGGGTTAGCTAAGGATATGTGGGCAGCGCTTGCCGTGGCTGTCACATTCGACGAACTGAAAAGAGCGAGGGCGTGACATGGCTACGAAAGTGTTTTTGAGGTTCAATAGGGATATTCGCGATATTTATGTGAAAGGCAGGGAGTATGAAGTTTTGCAGCAGACCGACGGCCTGATCCGCGCGAAATCAGAGCTGGGGATAGAGTTTTTTGACTTCGAGACCAACAAAAAATATTTCGACGTGATAGAGCGCGAAGACTCAACCACATTCGAAGCCCACGGCCACACCTGGACGCGCCACACGCCGGGCGAGCCTATTCCGTGTGCCGCTGACGATTTGGTTTTTACTATCCTGCATGATATGAGGATAGGCGACGGAGGTAGGCCATATAGGGCAGAATATGCAACATGGTATCGTGAAGAGACCAATCCAAACGCAATCATCGGCTGGCGCTACGCCGACAGCGAGCAGAAAGAGCCGACAATCGCGTTTTCGCAAGCGCAGGACGGCACAAATTGGAATGCCGCAGATTTTGGCGTGGTTCCGGAAGCCGCACAGTCAAACAGCCCACAGCCGCTGTCTGACGGTAAGCTGTGGCCGATGGGATCGCTGGACGGTGAGGTTTATTCGGCGTCTGCCGGGCGTGGCAGGATTATCGGCGTTGACTTTGCCGAAGACCCAAGCGAGCGCAACGACCTGATTGCAGCGGTTGACGATGGCCACCTAACGCCGGGGCAGAAACGACACTGGGACGCGATGGAAGAAAAGCAGGCCGAGCGTGAACGGGCCGAGGCTGCGCGCCACGAATTGAAAAAGGCCGACCACAGCAAGTCGATTCAGGACTTGGCGAACGCAAACGGCGCGGTGAAGTTTGAGCACGATCACCGCCTTGGGTGGGTGCAATGAACCTATTCACAATGGCAATGTGCGTTCTCGGCTTTGCGCTTTACGTCGCGGCTGTGCGCGCAGGGACGGCGTACAAGTTCCTGATTGAAGATCTCGGCGAAAAGGCGGCGCTCTACGAGGAACAGTGCGAGCGCTTGATTGGGCTTGACTCGGTGGGGTGGTTCTAATGGCATATTCAGCATGGGACTATCTGTCTGAAATTCTGGACCGCACCGGGTCGAAGGAACTTAACTTTACCAAGGAACGACTTGATGCAGTGAAGGGCCGCGTGCCGATGATTATTATCGACGGCGACCACCACAAGCTGATGATGGGAACGCCCGAGGCATGGCCGGAAGAACCGAACGGCGACATGATGAATGGGCATGATTTCGAGGTAGACGGAGCATGATAGACTCAACGGCATACAACAGAATCAGCGACACAAGCCACGACGCAAAGAACCTGCTTGAAAGCTGGGCGCGGATTTGGAAGGCTTTGGACTCTGGCAAAGATGCGGAAAAAGAAATCAAGGCA
>CXWK01001217.1_pt1 | contig 44286 bp, 42 predicted proteins | sample 590851 | NCBI WGS metagenome assembly CXWK01 (sample SAMEA3498364, study PRJEB10139) | wastewater metagenome | biome: wastewater treatment plant; material: activated sludge | place: Denmark | collected 2014-08-01 | reverse complement strand
TTGTTGAATTAGATTTATTTATAACATTTATTCTATACGATACGCCTCTGAATAATCTTTTAACAGAAAACTCATTCCAATCATTTGGGATGCATGGATCAACGACTAATCCATTTTTCTCAGCTCTAATTCCAAGTATCCAATCAACAATTACTTTTTGATACCACGAAGCTGATCCTGTATACCAAGTCCATCCACCCATTCCATAATTTGGTGAAAGTGGGCCATCAATATTTCCTGGAGTTACATAAGGTTCAGCAACATATTCATCGGGATTCATTCCGTTATATACAGGACATAAATTTTTATAAGCTTTATACGCCTGATCTTTATCCTTTAATAAAGCATAAGCCCAAACTGCCCATGTTGCTGCGTGAGTATAAACTCCGCCATTTTCTCTTCGACTTGGCGCATAGCGTGATAAGTAACCAATCATTTTATCTGGTTTTGTATATGCAGGACTTAAAAGTAAACATCCATTTTTCTTAAGCAAATGTTTTGAAACTGATTCCATTGCTTTACTCTGCTTTTTAGATTCAGCTATGCCGCTAATTACAGACCAGGTTTGCGCATTAAGATATATTTTGCCTTCGGGGGAAGTTTTACTTCCAACTTTTTTACCATCATCTTTAGTGGCTCTCCAAAACCATTCACCATCCCATGCATGCTTATCAAAAGCTTTTTTTAATTCAATAGATTTTTGATTATATCTTTTATAAAGTTTTTCATTACCTATCTCTTTGGAAAGTTCAGCAAATTTTTTTAAAATCAAATAGAAAAATTCTGTTAACCAAATTGATTCACCTTTAAACTCAAGTCCAACTGCACTCAAACCATCATTCCAATCACCCGCACCAATTAAAGTTAAACCACGTTTACTCATTCTTGTCAATACTTTTTCAATTGCTGCAACTGAATGATCAAATAATGTATCTTTTTTATTTTTGTTATCATAGTATGGTTCTTTTATAGAAAGAATTTTGTAATCAGCTGTTTCATCTATGTACTGAAGAATTACAAAAGGCAGCCAAAGTAAATCATCAGTCATTTTTGTTGGCAACCCTGTATCAGAAATTGGATGCCACCAATGAAGTACTGTGCCATCTTCAAACTGATGTTTTGCGTGTAAGCGAATTTGGTTTTCCGTTTTCTTCGGATCAATTGGAAGAAAAACTAAACTGTCTTGCAGCTGATCTCTAAATCCAAAGGCACCACTTTGCTGATAATATGCGGTTCTTCCCCACAATCTGCCTGCAATTGATTGATATCTTAACCATTTATTTACTAAAAGATTCATCGCTTTATCCGGTGTTTCGATAACAAGAGTATCAAACATATTATGCCAGAATAATTTTAAATCGATAAGTGATGAATCAATATTTTTTTGTGAAGAGTACTTTTTAAGTGAAGCAGCAATTGCATTTTTATTTTCTTTTATCCCGAAAAAGAAATTAATGTTTTTAGATTCGTTTGGTTTGATTTCAATGTTTGTTTTAACTGTGCCAATTGAGTCATTCCACTTTCCTAATTTTTTACTAAGATGTTTTGCTGTTAATCCTGCAGGATTTTGTATTGATCCATATTGTCCAACAAAGGAATCTTTATCACCATCATAATCAGCAATTTTATTTGAGCAGGAAATAAATCCAAGATATGGGTATTCAATATTCCAATGTCCTCTATCACCAAGCGGAATTTCCCACAATCTTTTTGTTGCTGTCATACAGTTTAGTTTAGAATCAAAGTGAGTTTCTAAAAATGTTTTATGAAATTCACGATGGAAATCAGCAGAGGAACCAAGACACCATTCAAAGTAAGTATAAATCGATACCGATTTTTTGTTTGTGGATTTATTTTCAATTTCAAAATTCCAGATTTCAAGATCTTCATTAACAGGAACAAATACCGTTAATGTTATTTTTACACCCTTGTATTCAGAAATAAATTTTGAATATCCAAAACCATTAATCACTTTGTACGAATCGAGTTCTGTTTTAACTGGCATCCAGGTTGGAGACCAGACATCCCCGGAAATATTATCTTTGATATAAAAATATTTTCCCCAATTATCCTGAACCAGATCTTGATGCCAACGATTGAGTCTGTTAAATTCTGAGTGAGTATCCCAGCTAAATCCTCCACCTGTTTGAGATATAACTAATCCATATTTGCCATTAGATATAACATTAACCCACGGTTTCGGAGTTTTGTAATTTGTGATAATATATTCGTTTCCATCAGAAGAAAAGTGTCCGTATTTTGTAGAAAATTTTTCCATTTAATATTCCAAATAAAAATAATTTAACATGACCCTCTGACAATTAAGTCAGTAGGAATTTTAAGCAACGGGTGCGACTTGCCATTTAATCCGTTTAACTTAGTAACTAAAAGATTTGCTGCAGCTTTACCTACTTCTTCAATCTGAACACGTACGGTTGTTAAACCAGGATTTAAATACTGAGAAACAAAGATGTCATCAAATCCCACTAAAGCAATTTGATTGGGAATTTTTATACCAAGAAAATTCGCAGCATCATAACAACCTAAAGCCATCATATCATTTGCGGCAAATATTGCTTCAGGCTTATGAGCAGAATTAAAAACTTTTATAAATCCCTGGTAACCTGAATCTCTTGAAAAATCTCCTTCGATAATAAATGATTTATCAATCGTAATTCCATTTTTCTTACAAGCATCCATAAACCCTTTTTTTCTTAGGTATGAATCATCGTTATCTTGCGGCCCGGTTATGTGTGCAATTTTTGTAAACTTCTTTTTTTTAATTAAATATTCAGTTGCACTATAAGCGCCTTGATAGTTATCAATCGCAACAGCATCAAATCCATGTTCCTGCTTTCCTCCGCCAATTAGTACCACGGGAATTTTAGTTTGAAGAAGTACATTTTTAATATCTTCGGTTAAAGAAGAAAGAAGTAGTATAATACCCCCAACTAATCCTGTATTTGAAAATGCAACAATAGAATCAGTTAAAGTACGATGTTTGTGTGAACTGGCGACCATGGTGTAGTAACCATTTTTATAGGTTATTTCATCAACACCACGAATAATATCAGTAAAAAATTCATCTGAAATATCAGGTAAAATAAGTCCTATTGTATAAGATGTTTGCTTTACAAAATTTCTGGCAACCAGGTTTGGTTTATAGTTTAATTCTTTTGAAATGCGAACAACTTTTTCTCTTGTCTCAACTGTTACTCGAACATCATTATTAAGTGCTCTTGAAACAGTAGCAATTGAAACATTAGCCTTTTTTGCAATAAGTTTTATTGTTGGTGTCATCTTACTATTTCATTAATAACATTTTCTTACTGTCAGAATAATTTTTACCATCGGAATCCGATACAAAAATTCTATATATGTACACACCAGATGATAATCCCTGCGCACTAAAAGTTACTGAGTGCTGACCTGCATTTTTTTCTGCATCAATTAAATTCGCCACTTTTTGTCCAAGCAAATTGAAAATATCAAGTTTTACAAATGATTTAGAGTTTATATAAAAAGAAATATTTGTTGATGGATTAAACGGGTTGGGGTAATTATTATTTAATCTAAAATCAATTTGATTACCCGAAATCTGAACTTCATCATTGGATAAAACGATTGGAACGACAGCATCCCGCATTCTTTCAAACAAAACTCTGTGCGCAGCATTGTTAAGATGTATTCCGTCACCAGAATTATAAATTGGGTTTACCCAGCCATTAGCCTGGGCCATGTCTGTCCAAAAATCAACAGCGTATTCACCATACCTTGAGTAAGTTGAATCACGCATTGCAAATAATAAGTTAATTTGAGTTTGATTACTAAAATTTCTTGGTTGTGTCGTACTCATCCAGAATTTTATGTTATTCGAGTTTAATATGCTTCTTAAAGTATCATAATTTAAAATCTGTTCGCTGATTGGATAATTATTAGCAGCATCATTGGATGGCATATTAATTAATATTGCAACTGGATTATAGGTTAAAGCGTATGTTAGGTTATTATTAATACTAGGATTTGGTCTGCCAATTGGCGGCACAAAACCAGTAGGCATTATATGATAAGTTGTATATCCTCCAACAGCTAAATTAATTACTCTAAATGTAGTATCTAATTGTAAAACATAATTACGAAATCTGTTAACCCAGGCACTATCAGGTGATGTTGGGCCAACACCAGCAGCCGTTGAAGATCCCAAAACAACTATGTGGTTATACATGCTTGTATTAAAGTTACCAGTAATTTTTACTTCATCAATAAACAATGTATGTTGAACACTATCTGCAATTCCTTGCCCAAAATAAATAACTTTGATTCTTGTTAAATCTGCGCTGCCAGGGTTTAAGATAAATATATTAATAGGAATTTTTATGTTAGTCCATATACCAGCGCTAATTTCTCCGTGATAATCAGAAAGATTAATTTTTAATGTCTTTTGATTGGATAAATCTTCTAAATAAATTTTAGGTAATGATAATGACGGAATTGAATGATTTGAATAAACCCAGAAAGAAAGCGAATCCATTATTGTTATATCTCTGCCCGGCCAACCTGGTGCTGCAATAGCTGATCCCCAATCACCGCCGGATATCGACTTCCATTGCAGTTTTAATGCATTGGTAGAACTAAAAAAAGTATCAACACTAACTGGATATTTATTTGAATTAATTTTTAATAATGTACTTGGGGCAGTATTATAAAGGTAACTGTAGTCATAGTAACTAGAATTATCACTATTAGTAAAAAACAAATAATCCTGAGAAAAAGAAAAATTTGTTAAAAAGACTAAAAGAAAAAACAGAAGTAAAAACTTTTTATAGTTCATCTAACATATTGTTAATAAAATAGTTTATTGATTTGTAGCTATTTATAAATACTAGAGCACAATAATTTTAGAGGCTGTTATTTCAACAGCCTCTAAGAAAACAAGTAACTATTTTAATAATGTCATTTTTTTGCTTGATGTAAATTGAGTTCCATTTTCACCAACAGCTGTTAGTTTAAAGAAATACATACCTGATGACATTGAAGAAGCATTAAGTTGTGAAGAATGTTTACCTGCTTCAACTTGACCTTGAACCAAAGTCATTATCTTTTGTCCGATTAAATTGTAAACTTCAAGAGTAACATCAGATTTAACAGGAACTGAATAAGCAATAACTGTACTTGGGTTAAATGGATTTGGATAATTTTGTTCTAATACAAAATCCATAGGTAAGGTAAAACCAACATTAACTACACTTGAAAAATCAGATGTTCCATCAAAATCAATTTGTTTTAATCTATATGCATAATTAACACGAGCTTCTATATTCTTATCTGTATAAGGATAATTTTTTGTTTCTGTAGTTGTTCCATAACCTTCAACAAAAGCTACTGTTGCAAATTGTGAACCATTAGCACTTCTCTGAATTTCGAAACCTCTGTTGTTAAGTTCTGTAGCTGTAGACCATTTTAACTCAACATTATTTCCAACATAAGCACCAGTAAAAGAAGTTAATTCAACTGGAACAACTTGGGGTGTAAAACGGATGTAATCCCAATAGTTTGTGCTTCCAGCTGTTCTTGTTGCAGGAAAATCAGGAATTATAGTCAAAGTCTCAATAGTTTTTCCTAAATCAGTAGAATAATCAAATGTTAGTTCTTCCCATTGATTAACTAAAGTATTCGGAACATTAACATCATGATTTGGAGGGCTGCCCGCACCTTCTAATTTAACATTAAAATTAGAAATAACATCTTTGTACACCAAAACTTTAACCATACAATTAGTAGCATCTAAAGTCAAATCTGGAAAATCAGTACAATAAACTCCTGCCCAAGGTTGACCATTAGCACCAATGAGTAACATGGCACAACTATCAGATGTGTTTATGCCACCAATACTTGGGTTTGCAGCAACATCAAAACCTCCACCTGTACCAACATCAAATGTATTCCAGACCCAGTTATTACCAACAGTTTCATAGTCTATCACTGGTTGTGCAGACAAGGAAACAGAAAACAAGAATAGCGAAGCTAATAGAAATTGTTTCATAGCACTCTCCTAAAAATGATTTTTGAATAAGTTAATTAGAACCATAATGTAAACGTTTACATTGTACAATTAAACTATATTAAAAAATATAAATTGTCAAGTCTTTGGAATATTAATTTTTTAAAATCAAGGATTTTAACAATTTACGAATAAACAAGAATTAGAATTATTTAATAGAAATAGAGAACAGGATACTAGAAGGTATTAGTTTTTTGAAGTTCTTAGACTATCTGCGACTAGTTTAAGCAGCTGTTGTTTTAAGTATGGTTTTGAAATGTAATGGTTAAAACCGCTATTTAGAAATTTTTCTCTATCACCCAGCATAGCAAATGCTGTTGCAGCGATAATTGGAGTTTTTTTATAAAAATCGAAAGACCTGATTTGTTCCATTACCTGCAGTCCTGTTATTCCAGAACCAAGATTGATATCTAATAATATTAGATCGAATTTATTCTCCTTTGCTAGTAATACCGCAGTTTCGCCATCTTGAGCAAAAGTAATTTGATAAATATTTTTTAAAAATAGATTTATTACATCTCTCGAAGTTGCGTCATCCTCAACAATCAGTATTCGGTGTTTTACTGAACGATCATCGTTTTCATAGATTTTATTTGGAACAGTATCTATTTGTTTATGATTTTCATTCTCTTTTCCTTTAACTGAATCATCGGTAATCATAGGAATCTGAAATTTGAATTCGGAACCTTGATTTGGTGTACTTTTAACAGAGATTTGTCCTCCTAAAAGTTCAACATACTTTTTACAAATAGTTAAACCAAGACCGGTTCCCTGAAAACCTCTACCCAACCCTTCGGAAACCTGCCTGAACTCTTCAAAGATAATATCAATCCTTTCTAAAGGTATTCCAATGCCAGTATCCTTAATACTAATTAAAAAATCACGATGAAAAACTTCTAGAGTAATAAAAACTCCGCCTTCATTTGTAAACTTAATCGCATTATTAATAAGGTTGTTAATTACATCTCTGATCATTCTTGGATCTGTTCTGGCAATTACATCAAATGAAGGCACAGAAGTTTTTAAGAAAAGTTTTTTCTTACCTGCTGCTGCTTCAAAGTGAAATGTAACATTTTTTAGAAGTGCATTTATATTTACAATTTGATAATCAATATTATGCTTATTAGCCTCTAAGCGTGATAAATCTAAAATCAAATTAAGTGTATCTATAAGCCTTTGTCCGCTATCATGAATAGCAGTTGCCATTTTTTTATGTGATTCAACTTTTAGTTCGTTCATTAATAAATCTGAATAACCTAAAATGCCAATCATCGGAGTTCTGAGTTCATGACTCATATTAGCTAAGAATGTTGATTTTAATCTGTTTGATTCATCAGCTTTTTCTTTAGCTTCAATTAGTTCTTTCTCTTTTTGTTTTAACTCAGTTATATCCTCAGCAGAAAATAACAACCCGGAAAACTCTCCTTTAGAATCCTTAACAACAGTCTTATGAAAAATAAAAGTTCGTACTTCTTTTCCTTTTGTAATCACATCACCAATTAAAAATTCAATTGGTAATACTTTTCCTGACAAAATATCCAAATGCATTTTTTTATAGTTAGCTCGACTATTTTCTTCAATGCAGGTATCGTACCAGTTTTTACCGATCAATTCATCTGGTTGATATCCAAGAGCTTCATCTCCTTTTTTATTAAGAAGTTGGATATAACCATCCCGATCAATAAGCGCAATTATAGTTCCGGCAATATCAAGATACTGCTTAGTTTGATCTCGTTCTTTTTGCAGTTCAATATTTGTAACAGCTAATTCTTCAGTTCTATCTTCAACCCGTTTTTCCAATTCATCGTTTAAGGTTTCTAATTCCTCCTGAGTTATTTTTCTAACTTTAATTTCTTCTTCCAATATTTTTTTCTGATCAAAAAACTCCTTTATAAGATTCGCAAAAACACCAAATTCACTTTTAGTATTTCGTAATTTATTTAATCTTTCCGGAGTGTTTTTAATAAAGCTTGTGATTATGGTTGATACAGGCCTAACTACTTGCAAGAATAAACCAGCGGTTAAGATTAAGGCAAATACTAGAAATAAAAGAACTAGAGTTAAATTGTCTTCTTTAAGTTCCGTTTGTTTAAGTTTTAAAGTTTCTGATTCTCTTTGAATTAATAATATTTGGGGGTTATCGTTTATACTGTTTTCAACTATTAAAAAGACATATGAGATATAAGGTATATCATTAATATTTCTAGATCGTAATTTTATTTCATCTTTAGAAGTAAATGTCACCTGTGCCAGTAGATTTTTTGCAATTATGTTTTTTAACGAATCGATATCGATCGGTGGTTTTTGAGCCCGAATTATTACTTCAGATTGCGTTGGAGATAATTCATTAACATTATTTTTGGAGTTCGGAATATTTGAAGTGGATGTAGTTTTAAATCCCAAATCAGTCAGTTGAGTTATTATTGATTTCCTAAAAGTGATATTATTTTCAGTTGAAACAGACTTTACAAAATCGTTTTCTTTTACTCTTATATATACAACTGACGCAGTATAGTAAAGTAAAATAATTCCGATTAATATTATTAGTCTATTTTCTATTTTTTGAAACATTGTTTCAATTACAGTTTTTAATCAATTTTAACAATTAAGTATCTATTAAAAATATATTTCGATTTTTTATTTAAGAATGTTAATTGTGGAAGTTAAGATGGGCATTAAGCATTTATTAGGGGGTATATCTTAATTCCCCGAACTACTCGTTATATGTTCATCCAGAAATTATCATTCAAATCAATAAACCGTAACTAATTATCGAAAAAAAAACATATTACTTTACCTAAAAACTCTATTAAACTACTTTTTCAGGTTTTTTAGTATAATGTCTCTTAACTGCTTTTGATTGAAAGGTTTTGCTAAAAAACCAGAAAAACCAGCCTTCATAAATGTATCTTGATCCATAGAAGAAGTATATCCGGTAATAGCAATTATTGGTGAGTTTTTATATTTGTTAATTTTTCTAATTTCCTTCATTAATTCCAGACCGCCAATGCTGTCTTTAAGATTGATATCCATTAAAATTATATCGTAGTCTATTTTTTCTACTGCTGCAATTGTTTCTTCATAATTTGTTGTATTGTCCATCGTGGCAATGTCATTTAGAAAATACTTCATAATATCCACATTCATTAAATAGTCTTCTACAATCAATAAATGAGGAGGGACAAGATCTGGAGAATCAACTTTATTCTGCAATGTATCATCAAGGGGTTCTGTGTTTTCATGAACAATATCAATTAGTGGTAAAGGAAGTACAACTGAAAATGATGAACCTTGGCCTTCTCTACTTTCAATTTCAAGTTTACCGTTTAAAAGTTTAACCATTTTTTGGGCAATAGTTAATCCAAGTCCTGTTCCTTCATATCTCCTGGTTACACCTTCGCTTAGTTGTCTGAAAGCATCAAAAATTACATTCCGGTTTTTTTCAGGAATTCCAATTCCAGTATCTTTCACCTTAATTACACAATATCTGTTTTTTTGCTTATCTGCAAAATCATTTGCTGTAATAGTAATCCCACCTGTTTCAGTATACTTAATAGCATTGTCAATAAGATTTCTGAGTACCTGTTCTAAAAGTTTTTCATCAGATTGAACGACTATGTCTTCTTTTTGTATATCAATTACAAACTCAAGATTTTTTTCACTTGAAATACTTCGATAACTATAATCAAGATATCTAACAAAGTGAGACAGATTAATATCTGTTTTAGTAACTTTAACTCTTTCAGATTCAAGATCTGATAATTCAATTATTGAATTTAAAGTATTAAGTAACCTATAACTTGATTTTATTATTTTGTTAGACATCTCAACAACATTTTCATCTTCTGTTTCTTCCATCATTATCTGTGAGAACCCAATGATTGAGTTCATAGGAGTTCTGATTTCGTGATTAAGATTACCAAGTAAATGTGTTTTAAAGATGTTTATTTCATTTGATTTATTTAACGCTAATTTAAGTTCAATCTCCAATTCTTTCTGTTGGGTAATATCCTGTTCAATTAAAAGAAAGTGGACTATCTCGCCCTCATCATTTTTAATTGGAGATATCGATAATGATGCCCAATAAGGTACACGATTTTTGTTTACATTCATCACCTCGCCATTCCATATGACACCTTCTTTAACTTTGTTCCATATCTCATTTACATCTTTAATTTCTAATGGCTTAATTTCATCAGCTTCTTTACCAATTATTTCTTCAAACGATTTGCCTGTTAATTCAGTGTACCTTGGATTAACATATTCAATTATGTGTTTCGTATCCGTTAGCAAAACTGATGATGGACTTTGTTTTACTATCTCGGACAAGAACCTTAATTCTTTTTCTGCACTTTTTCTAAACGTTATATCTCTTTGAATAGATATAATTGCTTTCTGTCCCAGATAATCTGTTTGAGAAAGATTAACTTCAAAAAAGATAGATGATTTATCTTTTCTAATTGATTCCAATTCAAATGTTGAAACTTCCTTACTATCAGCAACATTACTTATCTTTTCATATACAGATCTGGCATTCGCGCAAAACTCATAATAAGATGTTCCGATCAACTCAGATTTTTCAAGTCCGAATATTTCACAAGCTTTAACATTAGTATTAAGGATAAGACCTCTTTCAGGTTCAAAAATAACGATTGGATCGTGTGCATTTTCGAAAAGATTTTTATACCCTTGCTCAGATCGTTTAAGTTTGTTTTCAGTTAAAATTCTTTCGGTAATATCTTCGGCAATACCTATAATATTGTTATTTCCGCTTATTGAATTATAAGCGCTCTTTAAACTAGAACTTATCCAGCGTGTACTTCCATCCGGTCTTACAATTCTATATTCAATCATACCAATAAAGTCTTTGGTAGATTTAGCAGTTTGAATTAATTCTTGTAAAAGTTTTCTATCTTTTAAATAGATTGAATCGAACCAAAGTGTAGAATTCTCTATCACCATCTTTCGATCTATTCCCCAAATTCTATCAAATGCAGGGCTTACATAAGAAAGTTTAACATCGATTTCATCCACCTTTAAAGTGAACAAAACTATATCAATATTATCTGCAACCTGTTTTATTCTTTCTTCACTTTCCAAAAGTGCTTCACGCGCAGATAATAATTCAGTCACATCATGAATAGATTCTATTACCTTTACAACTCTCCCGTTCTCGTCTTTCAATGGAGAAAATAATACGTCCACATAGATAGGTGTACCATCAATTTTTTTATGAATATGTCGTGCAAGTTTTGCAATACCGGTATCAAATACTGTTTGCAATTCACATTCTACACCATTTTCACAACAAACTACATCAGAATTGTGAGAAATTTTATGACACTTCTTACCTATAATTTCTGCAGTTAGCTGACCAGTAGTTTTTAAAACTGAATTATTTGCATCAACAATGTTGTAATTTCTATCAATCACTATGATATCTTCATGCATGCTATGAAGCAGAGATCTGAAGTAGGATTCGCTTTCACTTAATGCTTGCTCAGCTAGAATTCTTTCTCGCTCTACTTCAATACTATTTAATGCAAAAGCTAAATCTTCAGCTAATGTTTGTAATAGCTCAACTTCAGCAATATCAAAACAATAAATATTGTTTGAAAAAATTGTTAAGTAACCATAAAATTTTTCCCGATATTGCATTGGGCATATTATGGCAGAGGGATTTGAAAGATTATGATTTTGAAATAACTTATTAAAAAAATTAGCGCCAATGCTATCTCTTAGTAATGTAGGTTTATCTTTTGGTATATCTATTTCTAATATCGAAGGCAAGCGCTTTTTAATATAGTGATTTGTAACCCCGCCACTAAACGATTTTTTAAATTTATCAGATAGAACCATAGGGTTTGTGGATGGATCATTTTCATTACTAATCCAGGTCACAACATAGTCTTTAGAGTTTACAAGAATATTGCACGCTTCCAAAAGTAGTTTTTCCGGTACGCTTTCTCTGGTAATCAGCTTATCAATACTTCTAAAGGCAAGTAAAAGCTGATTTAAATGTTTTAATGATCTATCAGTGGTAGATTTATAAAGTGCTGTTTCAATCATTGCACCTAATTCTTTATCACGAACAGGTTTTGTTAAAAATCCATAAGTATGACTGTCTTTACTTCGTTCAATTGTTTCGTGATCAGCATAGGCTGTTAAATATATAACAGGAACTTCAGATTCTTTATGAATAGCATCAGCAGTTTCAATTCCAGTTAGTTCTCCTTTAAGTTTAATATCCATTAAGATTGCGTTTGGAAAATCTTTGAGTGCTATTTCAATTGCTTCTTGTCCGGTAGCAACAGGACCAAGAGATTCATATCCCATTTTATTAAGAGTTCTTTGCAATTGAGAAGCAACAATAGCATCATCTTCAACAATTAGAATTCTATTATGACTACTCTTATTCAGCATAATTAAATTTTATAAAATATTGTGTTCCATTTTCAACATTAAGATCAATTGTACCAGCTAACTGATATTTGACCCAAAAATTTACAAGCTTTAAACCTAAAGATTCTGTATTCTCCCAATCAAAACTTTTTGGTAACCCTACACCGTTATCCGCAACAATGATATTTATTTGATTATTTTCTTTGTAAATAGAAACATTTATCATTGGAAGAGACGAAAAATTTTCAGAAAAAGCATACTTAAGTGAGTTAGTTAACAATTCATTTATTATTAAACCGCAAGGCATTGCAGTCTCAACATCAAGCAAAACATTTTCGGCTTCAACTTTATAATTAATGTCTCTATCCTGCGCAAAAGCTTGTATTACATTTGATGCAAGATTGTTTAAGTATCCATCCATATCAACCTGGGCAAGATAATCTGACTGATATAGTTGTTCATAAACTAAAGACATTGTTCTAGCTTGTTCTTGCAGTTCTCTTAAAAATACTTGTACTTTTTCATCATCAAGCTTCTCTATTTGCATTTCAATCAGATAAATCATTGCCTGTAAATTATTTTTTACTCTATGATGTACTTCTCTTAGCAAAACATTTTTTTCGGCAAGGGCGGCTTGAATTTTTTCTTCAGCTTGTTTTCGTTTAGTGATATCCTGAGCATGAGCTATTAAAACATTTTTGCCAAAATATACTCCGTTATACACTTTTACATCTTTAAGGAATACTTCACCGTTTTTCTTCTTACCCCAAAATTCAAAGTTTTGTGGTTTACCATTAAATGAATCATCGAGTTTTTCTTTTAATACTTCCAGATTATTTTTGCCGGTTGCTGATAAAAACTCTGGAGTTTTTCCAATAAATTCATCTCTGGAGTAACCATACATTTTTGTGGCGCCATTGTTCACATCCACAAATGCTCCTGTTTGATCCTGAATATAAATTGCATCTTCAATAGTATTAAAAAGATTTCTATAGCTGCTTTCACTAACCTTTAGTTGATCCTTTACCAACTTACTTTCATTAATATTTTGGAGTAACCCAATTAGTTGATTTACTTTGTTTTCAGAATCTCTGCTTAATACAGTAACTTTCGCTTCAAACCAAAAGTATTTTCCGTTTTTATCTTTAAATCTAATTTCAATTTCTGTAACAGTTCCATCTGGTGATTTATCTAAACTGACAATCGTATTTCTTACAACTTCAATATCATCTTTATGCAGCAAATCTTTATTAAAACCCAATTCCAGATTATGTATTTCTTCAGTAGAGTATCCTAAAAATTCTTCAGTTGAGTAATTAGAATAAATTATTTTTTGATTTTTTAAATCAAGAATAAATAAAATTCCTGGGATGGTTTCAACCATTTTTTGTGTAAGAAGTCTGTTAGTTTCTAATTCCTTTTCGGCTAACTTTTTCTCATTAATATCAATCCATACGCCAAGTATCTCGGAAGGATTCTCATTTTTATCTTCAATCAAAAGGGCTTTATCAAGAAACCAATGATATTTTCCATCTGCACATTTCCACCGATAAATTAATTCAGTGTTTTTTGTATTTAGTATATTCTTGTATTCTAAAAGAGTCTGAGCTTTATCTTCCGGATGGATTCTACTTTCCCAAAAATCATTGTCATTTAGAAAACACGACGACTCAAAGCCGGTTATTTCTTCTATTTTATCACTTATCCATGTTGTATTTAGCTGTTTTGTTAGATCACGGGAATAATAAATTATTGGTAAAGTATTAAGAATGATATCCTGATAGTGTTGTGCTTTACTATTTAGTTTAGATGTGAATATTTTTTCGTCCTTATTATCCAAAGTTTTCACTTGTTCCTGTTTAAACTATTTTTATCAGACCACAGATTTTATACTAATTTAACAGCTAGTAGCCACTTTTATGCCAAAATAAAAACATCATTGAAAAATATGAAGTAGTTTTAATTACCAAGAATATTTTCAGATCTGATATAAATTTACTTTTTGAAGGTTTTGGGGCTAAATTTTTAGCAAAAGGTAACAAATTTCTTCGAAGAGTTTATATATAAGAGTTACAAGAATCTTGTATTTTCTTAAAAGGAAATTTTTTCCACAATGCCAATTATTTTACAATGCGAGTAGTGATCAGGTTAACTTATAGGAAGCTGGTACAGTGAAGAAAAATTCTGAGCCTTTGCCTGCATTGCTTTCAACCCAAATTTCACCACCATGTTTTTCTATAAAATCCTTACACAAAATCATTCCCAATCCAGACCCTTTTTCATTCGTTGTGCCAGGTGTAGTAAAACTCTTATTCATCTCGAACAACATAGATTTTTGATTTTCATCCATTCCAACACCATTGTCCTTAATTGCAAAGCGAATCATATCATCCATTTTAGAAGATGTAATTGTTATTTGTCCATTACGATTTGTAAACTTTATAGCATTTGTAACTAAGTTATTAAATATGGATTGCATCATATTTTCATCAGCATAAACAATCGTTTCTTTTTCAAGTTTGTTAATAATGCGTATATTTTTTTGTTCCGCATTTGATGAAAGTAACAACAATGTATTTTCTGAAATTGAAAATGCATTTAAAGGCGCTGGATGAAATTCAATTCGACCAGTTTGTAATCGACTCCATTCTAGCAAGTTAGTAAGCAAGCCAATTGTTTGCTTGGATATTTCAACTATACTGGAAGCAAATTCTTTAATTTCTGCTTTCTGAAGATCTTCAATATCTTCTGCAAGTATTTCTGCATATCCGATTAAGGCAATAATCGGCGTACGAACATCGTGAGCAATTATGGAAACAAACTTATCCTTTGTATCGTTGATTTGTTTAAGATCCTCTGCAATTTTTAAAATCTGAACTTCATTTTGTTTTTGATTAGTTACATCTCTTAGCAGCATTAGAACTTCATTTTTATGACTTTTAACTATTCGGGCTTCGTAGTGTTTTGATGTATCATGGTTTTGCATATCAAAATTATATGTTCTAAGCTGTCCAGAAGATGCCGCATCTTTAATAGCCAGTTGTAAATTTTCTGCTATAGTATGCGGGAAAATATCCCATATTTTTTTGCCTATAATGTACGAAGGTGAAATTGGAAAATCTGAATTGTTGCCTGATTTAAAATCAGTAAATTTTCCATCTTCAGATAATATAAAAAGTATATCAGGTAAAGCTTTTATTATTGCGTAATCCCGACCAATAACATCACTAATAAGTTCATCAACAATTTTCTTTTCCGTAACATCTTCAGCAATACAATCATAATATACATTTTCCTCAACATTATCATAAAATTTTTGAACATATTCATTTACATAAACTACTCTTCCATTTTTATTTCGCCATCTTGATTCAACACCTTCGGTATTATTAATCTTTAAAAAATGCTGTTGATATTTTTCTGGTTTAAAGTTTTCTCTAAATAATTCTTCATTCTCAAATATTTCCATCATTTCTTCAAATGAATTAAATCCAAGCATTCGCATAAATGTTTGATTAGCATAAACCGGAACTCCTGATGAAGAAATTCTGTAGAATGCAAAATGCGGACTTGCATGGAAATTTGAAGAAATATTTTCTTCCTTAAATATTTTTTCTGTTGATTGCATTATTTCTATAAAATCAAGTTATTCAACGTATTGAGGGCTCCCTTATACTTAAGCCAAAAACTTGTCATTTTAGGAATCAAATTGCTTATAAATCATTATAAGCTTACTGTAATTGGCAAGTTAAGTGCCACTATATAATATTTTAACTTCTCAAAATGATTAAATAAAGAGTGCAAAAATTGACGGCAAAAAGCTTTATTAGTACTAATTATTAAAGGTGGTTTCTCTGTTTGATATCTTAATTGTGTAAAAACACCCGATAGGCTAATATTATACAGTTGGTGAGGTAACTTAGAATTAAGAAAAATCCAGTTTTATGAATGGTTTTTTACAACGGGAAAAATTAAAGTTACTTTGGTACCTGTTTTTTTCCTACTGACAATTTCGAATAAGCCGCCCATCAGTTTTGTAAGTTTACTTGCTATTGCTAACCCTAATCCCGCCCCTTGGTATGTTCTTGTATAACCTTGCTCTTCTTGAGAGAATGGTTCCAGAAGATATTTTATATCTTCCTGATTCATACCATCACCAGTATCCGTAATCGTAATATAAGCAAACTGACTAAATACGAATGATCGTAAAACTACTTTTCCTTGAACTGTATATTTAATTGCATTTTCTGCGATTGCATAAACAACTTTTTCTAGTTTAATCCAATCAGTTTTGATAACAACATCTTCCTGAGCCAATTCAATTTCCAAATCAATGTTTTTGTTTTTAGCTCTTTGTTTAAGTTTATTGTAAACTGATTTTAATACCTGGTTACAATTAAGATAAACATAGTCAAAAACCATTTCTCCTGATTCGATTTCCGACATATCAATGATATGATCAAAAAGATGAGATACTCTGGCTAAAACATCTTTTGCAAGAACAACTAATTCGGATACTGTTTTATAATCATCCGATTTAATGCTATCCTCAAGAATTTCAGCGTAACCGGAAATCGCATTAAAAGGTGTGCGTATTTCGTGAGACATATTTTCAATAAACGAAGTTTTAAGTTTATTTAACTGAACTTCTTTTTCATAAGCAGCACCCATTTTCAATTGATAGTTTTGCTGTTCGGTGATATTGTTGAATCCAACCATTATAAATGATTCGTCTTCAGTACTGATATCCATCAAAGAAATTTTACAACTATAATGAACCTGATTATATTTTGTTTTAAACTCAACTGAAGGTAATGAATCATTTAATAATAACTCGCTTTTCTTATAAACTAGTTTTAATAATTCATCGGTAAAAATGTTTTTTAAATCTGTATTAATAAGTTTTGATTTATCAAGATTAAAAACTCTAAAAAAACTATTATTACCAGTTTCAAAAAAAAGTTTCTCTTTGTTTTTTTTAAGAATAAAAAGAGGATCTCGTATATTGTTTATTATAGATTTAAGTTTATTCTCAGATTCTTTAACAATAATATTTTTTTGAACATAATCAGTTATATCGTGAGCAATCAGCATAAAAGCATTGGCGTTAATTGAGGAATTTACATTTGTGAATGGAGTAAGTTGCAGCTCTTTAAAAACTATTTTCCCTTTATCTTTAAAAGAAATTATCTTAACCCAGCTTTGCTTTAAAAAAAACGCTCTCTCAGCGGTAAGAAGATCTGCTTTTGATAAAAAATTTTCTAATGGAACGCAAAAAAACTTCTCATATAATTCGTCAATAGAAAAACCAAGAATTACTTCCATCGATCGTGAAAGAAAAGATATTTTACCACTTCCATCAATTGTCATTACAGGAATATTTGCATATTCAACAGCAGCGTGAATTGAATTAATCCTATTTTCAAGAATAACTTCTTTCTCTGTGTGATGAAATACAATAAAGAGATATGAAGTATTATCTAACTCAATTTTTTCAATCTCAGCATCATACTCACCAAAAGAAGATTCTGATGAATTCTTAATTCTTAAATTTATTACAATGTTTGAATAACTACTTTCAGTAAACTCGGATAATACTGATGAAAAATTAATATCAGTTTGAAGCGCTGAAATGCTTGATATGTTATTTAACCCAAAAGTTATCTGAGCTGCTTGATTTGAAAAAATTATTGAGTTGTTTCTATTAACAACAAGAATAGGTTTGCATTCCACAGAAGCATTTATCGGAAAACTATCTTCATATTCCGCAGTTAAATCTTCTGTTAGAACCTCTTTATAATTTAACATTTATATTAAGAATCTTAATTAATTTTTCATCATCGTGATTAAATGGAGTTAATCGCAAGTTATTAGATAAAACCTCCCCAGTAACTTTTTCAAGGAAGAAAATAATATTTCTGTGGATTAGAGAAAGCTCGTATCTTATTCTGTTTTCAGATCCATCAATAAAAAATGAATTTATTTCGGGATCGTTTGAACTCTTCAGTAAAATACTATCGTATGAAGAAAATTTTTCAAACAACCATTTCAAATAATCTGTTGAGGTTGCCAGTGGTTGTTCAGAATAAACTTCAGGATCAAAGTTAAAAGAAATTATTATCTGATATTTGTGAGGTGATGAATTAAATGAACCTTCATTAAATATTTTATAATTTATATTTGATGATTTGCAATCGTTAATATTTACTTTAATGTTAAAAGTTAATTCATCTACTATAAACTCAAGAATAAATTCTTCATTTTCTGTATGTTCAAGTGATTTTAATTGCCATTTTAGTTGGGATAAGTATCGAAATGCAGAAGAAAAACTTAATGAATCCGAGACATTGGACTTTCCCCCAGTAAAGACAGGTAAAGAATTAACCCCTGCAGTAAACCTTGTGTTGTTTTTAAATTCAGCAGCGGATGCAATATTTTCTATTTTTTTGAGCATTTTCCCAGTTCTCCACATTATTATCGAAGATTTAAAGAAAAATATTAGCTCAAAAATCAATCAAATTTGATCATTTTGCTTTCGTCAGTATAATTAATTATCTCAGGATTTTCTAAATGGGTTAGTTGCTGTACGAATGTTTGAATTCTTTCGATTGCTTGCTGCATAATTTGAAAATCTTCTTCACTGTGTTCAGAGGGTTTTTCCGAAACTGATTCTTTTAAATTATTCATAGCAATTTTAAGACTGCTAAGAGGATTATTTATTTTATGTCCAATTGTACAGGCAAGTTCTATTACTGCTTTAGAATGCTCTATTGCTTTTAATTCTCTTTGTAAATTAAAAATTCTGATACCGGATTTTATTCTTGCAACCAATTCCTGATTTTCAATTGGTTTCATCAAAAAGTCATCAGCACCAACATCTAAACCAGTAACTCTATCTCTTAATGAAGTTCTTGCTGTAAGAATTATGTAATAAATTATTTTATGCTTTTCATTATTCTTGATCTGGTTACATAATTCCAGACCATCCATAATAGGCATAGTCCAATCAGCTAATATTACTTTTGGTTCATAAGTTTCAAGTGCTACAAGTGCTTCTTGACCGTTATTAGCAGTCATTACTTCAAAATTATTTTTAGTAAGTAGTTTTTCTAAGATAAATCGAGTATCACGTTCATCTTCAACAACTAATATTTTATCTTTATCTATCAACTTGCTATCAAAGTATTTATTTTATTAAGAAATCTGCTGTAATCTAAAATTGGTTTTGTAATTATATCTTCTGCTTTACTATCGTTTAGCAGCTGTTTCAACTGGCTTGAAAGAGAATAAGCTGTAACTAAAACTAAAGGAACATGTTTTAAATTTTCATCTGCTTTAATTAATTGGGCTAGTTTAATTCCATCAATTTTTTCACCGTTAAGATAAGTATTACTTAGATTTATATCCATAAGTATTAGATCCACATCACCTTTTACTAATGCTTCAAAAATTTTATCACCATTATCTGTAATAATAGCATCAAATCCGTTTTTATTAAAAAACATTGTGTAAAACTGTTGTGTAATTCTGTCATCTTCAACAATTATCAGCTTTTTCATTTAGGGGCCTCTGTTGCAAATTTTATTATTATACTAATTCTTCTGTTAACTAAATTAAATGGATCATTTTTATCTAACAATCTTGTATCTGCATAACCACGGACTTCATCAATTCTGCCTGAATCAAGTCCGCCTGAAACAATGATCCTTCTTGCAGAATTTGCTCTATCAACACTAAGTTCAAAATTTGTATATCCTCTTCCATCGTTAGAATAAGGTCTTGAATCTGTGTGACCTTCTATAATTAATTTATTGGAAATTACTGATAAGTTTTTGCCAATCTCAACTAACAATTTTTGTGCTTCCGGTCTAAGTTCAGAAGTTCCAATTTCAAAAAAAACATCGTCATTGGATTCCATCATTTCAATTCTTAATCCTTCATTAACAATTTCCATTTTTATTTGATCAATAAGATTCTTGAATTCTCCGTTACAAGAAAGATTGCTAATGATTGAATCTTTCATTGCATTTAATCGCTCAACTTCACTTTCTCTCTCTTTGATTTTTTCGATAACATTTTGTGCGCTATCTGATGGAATTTTAATTCCACCATCCATAATAGAAATTGCTTTCATCTTTTCAGAAAAACCAACAGGATCTTTAAAGTATCCTGCAACATTTTGTATTACTTCTTCATCTTGTCCTAAAATCCATAACACAATAAATAATGCCATCATTGCAGTAACAAAATCTGCATAAGCAACTTTCCAGGCACCACCATGATGCCCGCCATGCTTATGGATTTTTTTAACTACAATTATATTTTCTTCCCCGCCTTTCATTTATTCAGTTTTCCCTCTCATATAATTCTCAAGTTCACCAAACGTTGGTCGTTCCTCAGAAAATATTGTTCTCCTTGCCATTTCTACAGCAATGATTGGAGGATTACCTTTTGCATAAGCTACTACACAAGCCTTTATGGTTTCAAGGTATCGCATTTTTTCTTCAAGTCCAACTTCAAGATTGGAAGCAAGCGGGCCAACAAATCCATAAGCAATAAGAACACCAAGAAAGGTACCTACCAGCGCAGCCGCAACGTGATGACCTACTGCTGCGGCACCGTCATCTATAGAACCCATCGTAATAATGATACCTAAAACTGCTGCAACAATTCCAAGTCCAGGAAATGCATCACCCATTTTAGTAATTGCATTTATTGCCGGTTTCGTTTCAGCTTCTAAAGTTCCTATTTCAGCATCAATAAGATTTTCCAATTCGTGCGGAGGAACACCACCGGAAAGCATCACTTTCATGGTATCACAAAAAAATGTACTTGCTAATTCATTATTAATAAATTTCGCATTCTTGGATAAAATATCACTTTGCTTTGGATCTTCAACGTGTTTTTCAATTGCTAGTAGTCCATCTCTTTGTGCTAATAAAAATAAATCATTAAACGCTTTTAACAATTCCAGATAATCTTCTTTAGAATATGCGTGAGATTTAAATACGCCTGGTATGGTTTTAACAATTTTTTTTATCACTCCCAATGGAGCAGAAATTAATAAACTTCCAATGGCGGCGCCAACGATGACAACAAACTCTGCTGGTTGGATCAACAAAACAACATCACCACCAGCGAACATAAATCCGCCAACTACTGATACAGTTACAACAACAATTCCAATAATAACAAACATTTTATTTCTCCAGGTTTAACTCAAATTGAGTTCTTGGTACAAGCGAAAATAATTTTTCACACTGAGTAATTATAAAGTTCCAATCTATTTTATCGGAAGTAAGATTGAATTCTAAGTTTCTGCATATATCACTTACTTGTGGTAATCCAACAGTCTTTCCAACTCCTTTTATCTGATGGAAAATAACTCTTAGTTTATTTCTATCTCTTAAGCTGACTGCATCAACAATAATTTTTTTTTGTGCCGGAAACGAATCAATGAATATTTTTTGTAAATCGTTTACTACATCGTCATGAAAATCAATTGATTGTACGTCAGAACTAATTTTTCTTTCAAGTTCTTTTCCAAGCAGTTCATTAACAGCATTAATAAGTTCATCAATGTTAAATGGTTTTATTATAACCTTATCTGCACCATTTTCCATTGCAGCAAGCATATTGCTTTTATTTACATTGCCACTAAGTATTATAACAGGAATATTTTTTAATTCATCGATAACTTTTTTTATTTGAAGTGTTTTAATTCCGTCTAAGTTTGGCATTAGAATATCAAGAATTATTATATCCGGTTTATGAGAAAGTGCTTTTTGGATTCCATTAATTCCATCCTCGCAACTTTCTGTTTTGCAGTTATATTCCTCAAACAATCTTGTTAAAGATGTTCTTGTTAAATCAGAATCATCAACAATAAGTATTAACGGCATTTTACTTCTGAACATAAACTAATCAATTTTTTTAATTTTAAGTTTTGAAAGATCAGCTGGTTTTTCTTTTACTGATTTAATTGCTTTAACAGAACTTTCCTTTACTTTATCATAAAGTTCTGTTCTTACAATCTGAATATTTTGCGGTGCATCGATTCCTATTTTAATTGTGTTTTCAGAAATAGAAATAATTTTAACCGTAATGCCGCTGCCGATTTTAATTTCTTCGTTAAGTTTTCTAGTTAGTATTAGCATTTTTTAACTTTGTTTTTCTTCAACAAACAGACTGTAGTCGATAGGATACTTATCGCTATCTATTATTTTTTGGAATCCACTTTTAGCGTCCTGATTAATGTATACAGGAGCTTTAAGATTTACTTTTACATCAAGAGGATTTTTACTCATTATAACAATTCCAAAAGCTTCATTTTCTTCAAGAGTAGGAAAATGATCATCGATAATTCTCAATCCAACCAATGGAAAAGCAATTTCCGGTTGTTCAATAGAATTGAGCCAATAGAATAAATCTTCATCAGTTTTTATAAAAAGATATTTGTGAAGGTTTTCAAAACCGAAAAGTCCTTCTGCAAAGTTTATAACTAAGTCCTCGGTGTATTCAATTTCACCAAATTTATAAGTGTTAATTTTCATGTTACTGTTATTATTTTATTATTATAATGTCTACTCTTCTGTTTGTTGCTCTACCTATATCAGATTCATTTGCTTCAATTGGTTTATATTCTGAATACCCAACAATTGAAAGTTTTTCCGGATCTAATCCTTCATCTTTCATCAAATAATAGGCCGTACTTAAAGCTCTTGCTACAGATAAATGCCAGTTTGATGGAAACTGAGATGTACTTATAGGCACATTATCAGTATGACCTTCAATTCTAATATCATTAGGTAATTTTCTAATGATAGCTGCAAGCTGTTGTAGAACTATTTTAGAACTTTTCTTTAATTCTGCACTTCCTGAGGGGAAAACGATATCTTCAAGTATATGAATTGTTACTCCTCTGGCATTTTCTTCAAGTTTTATTGAACTAGAGTAATTATTCTTCTCTATCAAACTATTTATTTCAGATCGTAAATTTCCCAGCGGTGGTGTTATTGGCACCTCAGAATCCGGTATTACTTTAATTGTCTGTGTTGGTCCACCGAAAACATTACCGATAGCATTTACCATCTTCTCATATTTCTGCACATCTAAATTAGAAGCAGTATACAATAAAATAAATAAACCCAGTAGCAGGGTTATTAAGTCTGCATAAGTAATAAGGTAACGATCTTTTTCTCCACCTTCCGAAAAAGGTGATTCTTCAAATTCATCTACCTTAATGCTTTTTCGAACTCTCTTCGAGGAAGCATGGTCTCTTGTTCTTTTTGGGGTAACAAGCTTATTAATCTTGCTTTCACCAAAGCTGGTATTTCCCCACTCTGTAATGCCAAGACTCCCTGTAATGAAAGTTCCATCATTTGTTTCTCTTCTTGATGACATTTTTTTAGTTTATCTGCAATTGGTAACCAAATTAAGTTTGCACTAAATACACCCCAAAGTGTAGCGATGAATGCAGTAGCAATACTTTTAATTAATGAATTAGGATCGGCACCTGCATGAGAAAGAGCCATTATCAATCCCATAACCGTACCTAAAATTCCCATAGTTGGGGCATAACCGCCCATTTTAGTAAAAATAAATATGTTTGAATAATGTCGTTCCTGTACAGATTTAATTTCAAGTTCTGCAAGATCTTGTAGTGAATCAGGATCTATTCCGTCAACGGCATTTCTTAATAGTTTTTTACAAAAAATGTAATCAACTTTATTTATATCTCTATCCAGAGCCAATATGCCTTCTTTTCTTGCTTTGTAGGAAAACTGGACTATGGAGTTTATTACTCTCTTTGGTTCAAACTTTTCCGGAAAGTAGGCAAGCTTTGCAAGCTTAAATAAATTGATAAAATTATCGTAACCAAATCCAATGATGACAGCTGCAAAGGTTCCACCAAATACAATTATTATTGGTGGAATTAAAAACAGAGCATTAATAGATCCGCCTTCAAGCAAAAATGCCCCGAAGATCGAAAAAACTCCTAGTAATAATCCATTAAATGCACTGTATTTTTTTATCATAAGTAATCAAGTAACGACTTAGTTAGAAGAGTTGATCCAAGTTTTAATGAAACCTGAAGCAAATACTCCTGATTTTGTAAATCAACAATTGCTTTTGCAACATCAACTCCATTTTCGTTTTGAGCTAATTCCTGCAAATTAAAACTTTGCTGTGTTAACATATTTTCCAAAGTAGAAATCTGATTTATTGTATTTCCAACTTCAGATTGTTTTGATGTTAATCTTGAATTAAAATTATCAACAGCAGTTACCATTTCATCTGTTGGTAAAGTACCACTTCTTAAAGTATTGCTTATTTGTTTTAGCATATTAAAAATATCTGTTGGTTGATTTGCGCTTAAATTTATTGATGTTGCACTATCATTTTCAGAAAGAGATTTTAGATCCATTGTAAAATGAATTCTATTAGCCGGCACATCAACCGCAAAATCTAGATTTGATGTTGAACCATCAACAGAAACTAAATTCCCGTTTAAAGGATTAAACTCCAAAACTTTTGCGGCTGGCGATGCTCCAAAAACTGTTGTGCCTGTTCCATCAACAATATCGTAAGACATTTGATAAGTATTAGCTGCGGTTTTTTCATACGTTGTATTTAATGTGTATTCATTTCCAAGATCATCATAAACTGCTAATGAACTGTTTGTTAATGTTCCCACTGCATCAGTTCTGTTAAAGAACCCTTTATTGGAAACAATTGTTCCGAATAATTCTAACCCAGGAAGATTTATACTTTGTACAACACTTTGAGAAAACTTAACATTTATTTTTCCGCTTGTATCTGTATTTGTTTGATATGACTGATTGTCAGATGAAATACCATAAGGTTCTTCTGAGTAATCTGTGCCGCCAAATATATATTTACCATCACTTTTTGTATTAGCAGTTTCAAGCATAATCTTTAACGAGTTATCAATCATGTCTGCATATAATTCAAGATTAGTCTGGTTAACGGGGTTCTGAAGATCGGTAAGTTTTCCTACGATGTTTTGCACTTCAGATTGAATTGATTCCATTGCAAAAATAGTCTCGTCTAAAAATGATAAACTATTTTTTATATTACTTTGATAAGCCGTAACCTGCCCCGATTGATCTGAAATTCTCATCAATCTGGATGTGCCAACAGGTGAATCTGAAGGACGTTCAATTTTATTTCCACTAAGAATTTGTCTGTTAATAGTAGAAAGTTTTTCCTTAATCTTGTTTGTATTCCCGATATAATTCTGGGAAATCATTAAATCACTTACTCGCATTTTATACCATCTCCAAAATAGTTCTCAACATATCATCAGCAATTGTAATTAGTTTTGCTGAGGCCTCATAAGTTCTCTGAAACTTTAACACATTTGTCATTTCTTCATCAACCGAAACACCTGATTGTGATGCTTTAAGCTGATCAAGCTCTTCAAGAACAATTTGGTTCGCACTGGTATAATTGTTCTGAAGCATTCCATCATTTCCTATATCATTAATCAAAGACGAATAACTTTCTTGCAATGTATTTCCACCAATAAGTTTTGTATCAGTAAGCTGTGCTATTGCTAATGCAATATCTCCATTACCTTCTGTTCCATCCGCAGAAATAGCTATTTTGTTTGGGTCATCAAGTATTTCCTGATTAATTATCAACTCGCCATTTACATATCCTTCAAAGAAATTTAATCCGGTTTCCTGAGGATCAGTAATTGTGTAACCACTAACGTGCTGCGCATTTACTGCTTCAACAAGCGAATTAATAACTGTGTCCAATTTTTCCTGGTAAGCAGGAATCTTTTTTGAATAAACATTTGATAAAGCATTAAGTTCGCCACCAGTTAAAACTATCGGATAACTTCCGTCTTTTACTTTTAAGTTTAACTTTCCATTTACTTCTTCAGCCACAAAATCAGCAGAGTGCATTCTATCAACTGCCAATGCTCCCCCGATAGAAATTACCGCTGAGTTTGTGTTATCATAAACAACATTAATATTTACCAGCTGGCTTAACTGATCTACAAGCGCATCACGCTGATCAAGTAAATCGTTTACAGGAACACCATTATAAGCGTTTGAAAACTGTTCGTAGTTGATCTGATGAATTTGTTTTAGCAATGAATTTACTTCATTTACTTTTTGATTAAACTCCTGTTTAATATCACCTTTAAGACTTGCAAGTGATTCGTTTATAGTTGTTACTTTTGCTGATAGATTATTTGCGGCATTTAACACATTAGTTCTTAATGGAAGTGAATTTGGAGTAACCGCAAGTTCACTAAAACTGTTAAAATATGTTGTCATTAAATTTGATATTCCAAGATCAGAAGGTTCAGAAAACACATCTTCAATCTGGCCTATCAATGCACTCTGCCGGTTACTATCAGAAAATTTTTGATTTGTGGTAAGTATATGTGCATCAACTAATTTATCTCTCATTCGCTGAACACTATCTATTTTAACTCCATTTCCCCAAACAATTCCTGCAGTAAGATTTGAAGTTTCAGTCTCAAGCATAATGCGTTGACGTGAGTAATTCTCATTAGCCGAGTTAACGATGTTATGAGAAGTTACTTCCAAAGCACGTCTGTAAACAGCAAGGCTTCTTGATGATATATCGAATATTTTAGTTAATGCCATTTTAAGCTCTCAAATTTTTCTATCGAAAAAATTTTCTTTCTTTGAGCCAAGAACACTTTTGATTAAATCGCGTATAAATTTTCTTGAGTTACTAATTATTATTTCGTTCTGCTGATTAAGCAGCAAAACTTCTTTTACTTTTTCTAATAATGATGCTCTTACTTCATTAAATTCTGTATAAACTTCAGGATCGATTGCCAACAAAACATCAGCAAGTTTGTCTAATGCTTCATTTTTATCTGTTTCAATTTCATAATGTCTTAGTGCAGCCTTAACTGCTTCTACTCTTTTTTCTTCACAATGTTTTATTTTGTGTAAGTTTTTTTCTTCTTTCTCAATTGTAAGTTCAATCTCATCAACATCATTATTTATGATGGAATATTGAAGCTGTTTAAGTGTCAGAACAAAATCAGTAAGATTGATGGTTTGTTCATAACTTAGATTTATTATATTGTCATAATACATTTTTTGGTTCCTCAAAATTCTTTAGATAACCAACAACTCGTTTAACATAATTCTGTGTTTCAGTAAATGGTGGAATTCCATTGTATTTGTCCACATTTCCTGGTCCGGCATTATATCCAGCCAACGCAAACTTAAGGTTCCCATTATATTTTCGAAGAAGTTCAGACAAATATTTAGCCCCGCCCATAATATTCTCTTTTGGGTCAAAAACGTTGTTAATTCCTAAGTATTTAGCCGTTGAATCAATTATCTGCATTAATCCTTTTGCATTGGCAGTTGAAACTGCTTTTTCTTTGGCAGATGATTCCGCAAGGATTACAGATTTAATAATATTTTTATCTACGCCATAAGTTTCTGAAGCATGATTAATAATTTCTTCATACTTACTTAACCTGTCTAAAGATTGATTTGAAGGTTTAACTGCAGGAATTTCCAAAGTGTTTGTGTTAACTTCAATTTTAGGTTGTTTTTGTAATGGCTCTAGTTTAGGGTTTAAAACATCACTAGAAAATTTTTCACCCGTTAGTCTTTTATATATTTGATCAGCAATCCCAAGTCCTGTTCCGTTAGAAATTTTATCTGCAATTTCAGATTGGAAAATTGTTTCAAAAAAATCTCCGCCAAAACTTTCTTCACCAAACATTCCGCCTGATGTTTGATTCATACTTTTCAGCATCATAGAAGTAAGCAAACTTTCAAACTGTTTAGAAGCCTGAACAAGTTTCTGTTTTTCAGTTGCAGAAAGATTGTTTACCGTAGGTGTAAACGGAATGTGTTTCTGCTCGTTAGTTATTTTTAGACTTAGTTCATTCATTTTAGATTATGACTAATTCTGCTATTAATGCACCTGCTTCTTTAAGAGCCTGGAATATTGCTATGATTTCTTTTGGCGATACTTTTAATGAGTTAAGCGCGCTTGCAACTTCCTGAACATTTGATGCACCGGATATCGCAATCGTGTTTGTTGAATCTTGCTGTGCATAAGGTATTAAGTTGTTTACAACTGCTGTGTTGCCGTTAGAAAAAGCTCCGGGCTGAGAAACAATTGGATAATTTTCAATTGTAATATTTAAACTTCCGTGAGTTATAGAAACAGGTTTAATCTGAACATTTGTTCCGGCAACAACAGTACCTGTTCTTTCATTAAGTACTACTTTAGCAACATAATCAGTTTCAACAGTTAAAGCTTCAAGCTCAGCAAGAAAACTTACAATACTTGTTTGTCTATCTGTTGGAACAGTAACTCTTATTTCAGATGCATCAATAGAAGTAGCAACGCTATCACCAAATTTTGTGTTTATAGATTTTGCAACATTGTTTGATGTTGTTAAATCAGGCATTCTTAAATAAACACTTATTTGTTGATCAGTTACAATTTCACTTTCAATTGTTTCTTTCATTACACCGCCCTGTGGCACTCGACCGGCAAGTGAATGATTTTTAGAAACTCTGCTTCCAGTCGATGTGTTAAAATCATATCCGCCGATCGATATTGACCCTTGAGCAAATGCGTAAACTTCGCCTGCAATTCCGGAAAGTGGAGTTAATAAAAGAGTTCCGCCAAGCAAACTGGTTGCATCACCCATTGAGGAAACAGTTACATCAAACTTTGCCCCGGGTTTATAATTGGAACTTAAATTTGCTGTAACCATTACTGCTGCAACGTTTCTGGTTTTTACATCGGTTTGCGGTACAGTAATTCCAAATCTTTTTAACATACTTGTTATGGATTGCATTGTAAACTGTGTGCGATAGCTATCTCCGGTTCCAGCTAGTCCCACAACTAAGCCATAACCAATAACCTGTTCAGCATTATCACCGGAAATTGTTGCTATATCTTTTATCCTTTGTGAAAAAGCTACAGATGATAAAACAATAAGTAGAATAAATAAACGGCTAATACTTTTCATAAATGTCCTTAAAAAATCCAGTGGAAGAATTTTGTTAACCAGCCTGGTGATTGTGCGTCATCAATAAGTCCGCTTCCTTCAAAACTTATTTCAGCATCAGAAATATTATAAGATAGTACAGAGTTATCTGCTCTAACATCAGATGTTCTTACAATGCCTTTAATGTTGATTAATTGTTCTTCACCATTTATTGTAATTTTTTTACTGCCGCGAATTACTAAGTTTCCATTAGTTAAAACTGAATCTATCGTCGCACTAATTTTTGTCTGAATTGATCCTGAAGATTCTGTTGAGCCCGATCCTGAAAAATCATTATTCGATCCAACACCCAAATCAACTTCAGGAACATCAGTCGTAGAAACTTTACCTGCAAGGTTAAATCCCAAATCGCTATTTCTTGAACTATTTGTTTTGGCTTTATTTGTAGCTAATGATGATTCAATAACAATTATGGTTATTGCATCGCCTATATAAGCAGCTTTTTGATCTGAGAATAAAGAGAAGTATGAATTTTGTCTCATATTTTGTGAATATGAAATTGCAGTTAACATAAAAAAAAGAAAAAATAATTTTTTCATAAAATCACTCAACAATTACTTTGTTTGCATTAACAATTCTTGCTTTAATAATTTTGTTACTTGATGAAACAAGCTCGATCAAATCACCGGTACTTCCATTTTGTCTTGCTAAAGCATCAGTTGTAACTATCACGGTTCCGTTTCTAACTTCTGCAGATACTTTATCTCCAGAACTTATTAATGGAATTTTTTCCATTTTTTCTTCAAAAAGGATTTCGCCTTTTTTAATAAATGACTTTGCACGATAATCTGAAATCACAAAATCATTACTGATAGTCGTACCATTTAATTTTGATACTTCTAATACTTTTTCTTCAAACCCTGAATTGATTAAAGCTTCTTTTCTCTCAAAATCTTTTGCTGCAACTAAAAGTTTTTTGAACAGTTGTACTTTAACAGAAACAATTGAAGATGAGGTTTTCTTTCCTTTTGTCGCAATTACAGGAATATAGGCGATGCCTTTTCCAAGATTTATTTTTCGTGTAAAATCAACAATTATTTTTTCATCACTTGAATAATTTTTTTGTAACTGTATTTCTATTTTTTCGTATTCGGGATATTCTTTTTGCAGATATTGCAAAGCAGTTTCTTCAAAAGATTGCGAAAATATCTGAACGCTTAGGAGAATCATAAATAAGTATTTCATTTCAAATCACTTCTTATCTTTTAAGATTATTAGCCATTGTCATCATTTCTTCAACTGTCTTTACAGTTTTACTGTTCAATTCATAAGCACGTTGTGCTGTAATCATAGAAATCATCTCTTCAACAACATCAACGTTGGAAGCTTCCAAATAGCCTTGATGAAGTTCACCAAAATCATCAAAACCAGGATTACCAAGTATCGGTCTTCCACTTTCTGGTGTTTCACCATAAAGATTATCGCCAAGTGCAAGTAATCCGCCGGGATTTAAAAATCTTACAAGTTGAATATTGCCAACAGGAATTCGATTGCCATCGGATTGCTGAAGTTCAACTGTTCCGTCTCTTCCTATAATTACTCCAACAGAATTTTCATCCAGTGAAACTTCAGGATCAAGTAAATATCCACCTGTTGTTACAAGATTTCCTTCAGAGTTTAACTTGAAAGATCCATCACGTGTATAAACAAGCGAACCATCAACTTTTCTTACCTGAAAAAATCCTTCTCCCTGAATTGCAACATCAAGAGGATTGCTTGTTGCAGTTATATCACCTTGCAAAAAAGATTTTTGTGTTGTTGAAGGTTTTACACCATTACCTACCTGCACAGTTCCTGTTCCTGAGTTTGAATTACCTGGTGTTGATGAAGTAACAGTGTTAACTATAACTTCCTGATACATTAAATCCTGAAATTCAGCTTTATTCTTTTTAAAAGCTGTGGTATTCATGTTTGCCATATTATTCGAAATTACTTCTATGTTTATCTGCTGTGCATACATACCGGAAGCTGCTGTTCTTAATGCTCTGTTGCCCATACTAACCTCTAATTACTTTTTTAAATTCTACCAAGATCATTAGCTTTTTCTAATGAGCTGTCTAAATAATTAACCATCTTGTAAGCTGTTTCATAGTCTTTAGAAAGGTTAATCATATTTTCCAGTTCAACCATCGGATTAACATTTGATTCTTCTAAATAACCCTGTCTCAATTCAAACTCATTTTCCTGAGCTAAGTCCTGAATATCTTGTGTTGAGTTGAAGTTTAACCCGATTTTTCTTTTTTCATAATCATCAATTTTTACAACTAGTAGATCTGCTACGTGATTTTCATTAATGCTTAATTCCCCTTTTGTTGAAATCTTTATATCAGTTTGTTCAGCATTTAAGTATTCAGTTAAGTTTATCTCTCCGCCTTTACCTAATACTTTATTACCCTGTTCGTTTACAAGAAAACCATCATCAGATATTTTAAAATTTCCTTTGCGTGTAAATTCAAATCCTCTTTGAGTTTGAATTGTAAACATTCCATCACCAACAATTGCAAGATCAAGTGGATTTAATGTTTCATAAATTTCACCTTGTGATGTATCAACAGAACTTCTTACTTCTGATTGCCCAACAGATTTTAAAACTTCTGAGAACATCCCTTCGCGTTTAAATCCAACAGTATTAAGATTTGCTAGATTGCTTGAAATCTTTTCCATATTTTTATTTGCAGCCAGTAAGCTTCTTGCAGATTGATATATTCCTTTAATCATTTTAATCTCATTCTTTATGCAAATCGTTACTAATTATTTAGAACTCATTTGAATTTTAGCTGCCAGAATAATTTCACCGGCAGATACACCTAATTTTTTAGATTTATTCAACAATTTTTTATGATTGTCTTCATCAGAAATTTTTATCTTAAGTAATTTTTGTCTTTTCTTTTCAATCTTTTTATCTGTGTACATTAATAATTTTTCTTCTCTAAGCAATCCAATATTATGTCTGAACTGAGCACTTTGTTTCTTTTTAGAATTGGATCTTTTATAAAACAAAAAACTTAGTGTAAACAAAACAATTACAATTGCTGCAATTTTAATTATTAATAAACCGGATAACATCGCTATTCTCTCATTTTTCTTTTTAGTGGAAAAGAAAATATTAAACTTGTTCCAGCACCACTTTCGGTACTAATTCTCATTTCGCCTTCATGCTTATCCATAAGATGTTTAAGTATGTTAAGTCCAAACTCTTTATCATCTTTAGACAAAGACTCAATCGTATCTGTAAATAACATTTTTACAATTATTGTTTCATTACTATAACGTGATTGGATTATAATTCCGCCGCCTGTTCCTCGCAATGGATTAATTAAACTAAAAGCATTTATTAAGATTTGTTTTAAGCTGTTATAATTACTTAAAATAGAAGGTATATTTTCTTCCAGGTCTAAAACACATTCGCAGGAATCAGCATTTAAACTGTGCTCAATCACTTTATAAAAATCATTTACTGCGGTGTTTATAGAGCAGGAATATAGTTTAGGTTTGCTATCGCTATTGTTAATAAAATTTCCAAGTCTATCAAGAATTTCTTTTATAGTGTGAACCTGGCTTCTGATAAATTCGGTAGCTTCTGTATCAAGCTCGGGATTTTCTTTTTGAAGAAGATCGGAGTAACTCATTATAACCTGCAGAGGTGAGCCGATTTCTTCGATGCTTTTACTGGTTAGTTCGCCTATTGCGGCAAATTTAAAATCATTAAATAGTTTTGATTGAAGAATCTGGTAATCAGAATAAGTTTTATTTAATTCTTCTCTTAATTTTAAAAATTCAAGTTTTGCAAAAGTAAAGTTTAGTATTGTAACAAGCGTTCTGTATTCAAATGAGTCTGCACTTAAATATTTTAGATTTGTTAAAGCTGCAAGTACTCCGGAAAACTTTTTATTACTAAATATTGGAATAACAAGACAGCTAAGTCCTGATTTTGAAGCAGTGTTATCAACATCCCAGGGTAAAAATTTTGGATTATTAGTTTCAGCTATCCAATCAAGAACTCCATTTTTTAAAAAGTTTTTTACATAATAGTAAAGTTTTTGATTGCAAAGTTTATCTATAGGTTTGCATTCACTTGTTTTATCATAAAGTGTAAATATTTCAACTTCTGTAAAAAACGATAAACGATTTACTTCAGATTTAAAAGCTTCAAGTATTTGATCAGTTTTACTTAATGAATTTATTTTTTCTGAAAAAGCTAAAAGGTCAATATTAACATTACCACCAGAAAGTACACTAACTTGTTCACGAGAAAGAGGAAGATTAGTTCTGACTTTAAGTTTATATTTACCATTACTTGCTCTCTCAAGTTGTTCTACTGAACTTAAAAATGGTAAATATTCCCGCCTATTTTCTTTTAATAATCTCAATTCAAAAACCTTACAAATTCAATTTGATTCCAGAATATGTCTTTATATCCATCAATAAATCTTTCAACATCAAGTTCACGTTCAAGATTAAACTTATGAGTAGTATAAGGTGCAAGTTCTACATCATTATCCCACGGCGCATTTGTAAGTTTTAATCGGTTAGTGATGTAATCTGCAAGATTAACTACTGCACTTAACACAGGTGTTGTACCAGATTCTGTTGGAGCATGGTGAGTTAGTATTGGCTCTGATATTTCTTTAGGGAAGTTCCATCTATCAAGCAAAAAGTATCCAACTTGCTCGTGCGTCATTCCAAGAACTTCTAACTCTGCATTTTTAAAGGTCATGCCTTTTGATTCAACAAGTTCAGTTACATTTATAAAACTTGAATGCAAGTACCTATGTATAATTGATATTCCGATATCATGTAAAAATCCTGCGATAAAAGCTTCACCTGAATTATTGAAGCCAATATCTGAAGCGAGTTTTTTGCAAGCTGTTCCGGTTAAATACGAATGTAGCATAAATTCTTTTGAATTGAGATACTTATCTGTTTTATTTCTAAATGCTTCAGCAACAGAAAGTGCGGATATGATATTTTTTAATTCACGATAACCAAGAACTAAAATTGCATATTCAATTGTTGTAACTTTTCTTTGTAAGCCGTATAAAGGCGAGTTTGCAATAGTTAATATCTTTGTTAGTAATGCCTGATCTTTTGTTATAACTTTATTTAATTCACCGGCTGTTGTGTATTTATTATCCAAAAGTTTTATAGTTTCAAACATTACTTTTGGAATTACCGGCAGGTTTACAACACTTGTAAGAACTTTTTCTGTTCTTTCTCGTTTCTCTTGGATGTCTTGCATTTCTGTTAACATTGTCTCCTCATTAGAATTTAATTGAATCAATCTGAACACGGAATAATTGTTCATAACTTTGAATAAAACTTTCTAAATAATTTTCATCACCTAGATTTAGAATATCGATAATACCAAGATCAAGCTCATAGCTTTCATCCCAGTTCAAATCACCCATTTGAAAACGTTGAGTCATATAATCAGCAAGATGAATTATTGCTGCCATTTCTCTTTCGTGTTCTGCTTCAGAAGGATTGTGATGAAAAAGAATAGCGTCACCAAGTGAAGAAGGTAAATTCCATTTTTCAATTAAAAATTTTCCTATCTCCTGATGAGAAATTCCTAAAACTTTATGTTCAGCATTTGTATAACGCATTTGCTGTTCACTAACTAAAGTAGTTATCTCTTTAAATCCTTCAAAAAAGTATCTTTGAATTACTGAAATTCCAAGATCATGAAGAAGCCCGCAGGTAAACGCTTCACCGGATTTTCTGTAACCTAAATCATCTGCAATTCTTTTTGCTGCACTTGCAGTAATAAGTGAATGAAGCCAAAATGCTCTTCTGTTCCAGTTTTTATCTTCTTTACTTTTAAAAGCTTCCATCATTGATAAAGCAATTACGATATTCTTAATATGGTCAAAACCTAAAATCACGATTGCAAATTCTATAGTAGATACTCTGCGAGGTAATCCATACAACGGTGAGTTTGCTACGCTCAATATCTTTGCAACCATTGCCTGATCTTTACTAATAATTTTTCCCAACTCTGATGCACCGGTTCTGGGGTTATCAAGCATTTTGGAAACTTCAACCATAATAAATGGAACTGAAGGTAGATTTCTTATTCCCGAAAGAAGTCTTTTGTTTCTTTCGCGGATAACATCTGTATTTTCAGAATAACTAATCATTTAAAACCAATAGTTTAGATTTTAAGTCTTTTACTATTCTTGTGTGTATTTGTGAAACTCTTGACACTGTAATTTTCATCAACTCAGCAATTTCTTTATAGTTAAGATTTTCAAAGTAGTATAAACTTAAAAGCAATCTGTCTCTTTCGTTTAACCCTTTAATTGCGTCCATTAAAAATTCTTTCATCTCGGTTTTTTCAACCGTAACTGAAACAGGTTCTTCATCATTAGAAATTATTTCACCAAGTGTATATCCATCTTCATCTTCAGGTGATTTGTTAAGTGACACATTAGTATAAAATGATTCTATTGATGATTCATTAGCGTCATTTTTATATTTGCTCTGAAGTTTTCTTAATTCATCAATTATCTTACCGCGTATTCTCTGTATAGCATAAGTTTCAAACTTGGTTCCATAATCAGGATCAAATCTGTCAATCGCTTCATTCAATCCTTCAATACCATATTGAAAGTAATCTCTTTCATCAAGTATTGTATTCATCGCAAATTTTGAATGATGAATTACGTAATGAACAAGATTAACGTAATTGAGTATAATCTGTTTTTTTAAGATTGGTGATTGGTTTTGTTTGAATTGTGACCAGAGTTCTGCGTTGTTATTCATTGTTCATTACTCGCTTTTTTTAGATTCAGCTGGTGTTAAAGTTTCATTTTTATTTATCATTCTTAAAACAAAGAGAACAACTACACTAAGAACAATTGTTAAAGCGATAAAAACGATAAAAGATTTTATCACAACATCTTGCAGCGGCATTCCTCTTTGGCTGAAAAAAATCAGCGAAAAACAGAAAATCAGTAAACCAAATTGTATTAAGACTTTATTCATAATTTTTACCTTTGCATAGATTAGGCAAACCCTGTACCAACAACGGCATTGTATAAAAGTTTAATTTGTTTCGAATAAAGGCTGTTTTAGATGCTTATTGAAGAGCTTGGAACTAATGGTTGGTTAATATTCAACACTTGATGAATTTTGTTGATTTTAGAAACTGAAGTATTAAAGGAGTTGATTACGCTGTTTGATTTGTTTTGTTCTGCAAAAAGTTTTTGATCAATTATTGATTTTCTAACTTCAGTTGATTCAGGAATTTCTGCAAGAAAGTTTATCGATACTTTTAGAAAATGATCGACTGCTGATTTAAGATTATTATATGATTGCTTTCCTTCAGAATCATCAGCACATCTGTTGATTGCAATATAAATACTATCGTTACTTTTATTGTTCTTTAAGAGTTTGATGACCACATAAGCATCCATAAGTGCAGTGGGTTCCGGGTTTGTAACAATTATTTTAGTCTGAGATTTTGATAGCACAAAAAGATTTTCTTCGCTCACTCCGGCACCTAAATCAATTACTATCAAGTCGTATTTTGTACTTAGTTTATTTAGTTCCTCAAACATTCTTTCGATTTGGTAAATAGTCGGCCTGCTATCAGTTATTATCCCGGCATCTCCAAAAATTATATCAAGATTAGAATTGTATTTTGAAATGATCTCACCAAACAATGATTTAGACTCAAAATAACTATTAAGTGTTTTTAGCGGGTTAACATTAAACAGCAAATGAATGTTGGATAGATTAAAATCCATATCAATCAATAAAACTTTTTTTGATCTTGCAAATTGAAAAGCAAAGTTGGCAGCAAAAAATGTTTTACCTGTTCCGCCTTTACCAGAAGTTACCGCAGCAATTTTTGATAATCCATAGTTTTTTTCTGCGATGTTTAACTTCTCTAATTCACGTATCCTGTCAATTTGTCCGATCACGATCTTAACTGACCAGTATAAATTAAATTAGCAATGTAATCTTTATCCGCTGTTATAATATCATCAGGAATTGTCTGCCCATTGGTAAGAAAAGCAATTGGGCTTCCGGTTTTTGCCGAAAGATTGATTATGTTTCCGTGCACAACAGCCTCATCAATCTTACTCATGATAAATGCGCTGTAATTAAACATCTTAAACTTCTTTGCAATTTCTATAAGATTTCTTGTTGAGCTTGTTGCTGATAAAACTAAAAATGTTTCATCAACTTTAACTGAAGAAAGAAAATTTAAGTTCGATTGAAGTTGTACATCATTTTTATGATTCCTTCCAACGGTATCGATAAAAACAATATCCTTCTTTGCAAATTTTTTCATCAATGCTGGCATTTCTCCGGGTTCATATGCAACAAGAAAATCTGTATGGCTCACATCAGCAAAGCTTTTTAACTGATCAACTGCACCAAGTCTATACGTATCTATCGATATTAAACCAACATCAAGTTTGTGAATTATCTTGGCAATTAGCGCTAACTTTGCAATTGTTGTTGTTTTACCAACTCCTGTTGGTCCGACAAGCGCAATTACTTTATTTTGTTTTTTTACATTCAGTTCCAGAGTTTTTGTAAGCACCAACGAACCGAGACAAGTTTGAACGTAATTATCAAGATTATCCTTTGATAAAAAATTCTTATACTTTTTAAGCTGCTCCATAATAGATAGCACAACAGATTTCTGAACTTCTTTTTCAGATAGGTTTTTTATTATTGCCTTCATTCTGTCATCAGTAGCTGGTTTTGTTTTAGGAGCTTCAACTTCTACTTCAGTTTTAGATTTTACTCCATACGCTTCACTAATTTTTTGTTTTTGATTTGGTTTCTGCTGAGTAAACCTTTCAGCAAGGTTTTTAAGTTCATCTGCAAATGAAATATCTTTCACGATATTTTGCATGCCTACCTTTGCTTTAGTATCAGCAGCAATTTCAAACCTATCAACACCAGCGGTAATTTCATATAACTTAAGTCTATTATCATTTTCATCTGCAATTACTCGTGTACCTAATATTAATGCTTCAGTACCAAGTTCTTCTTTCATTAAAAATGTTGCTTCTTTTAAAGATGCTGCTCTGTATTTTTTAATATGCATTTGCTAGCTCCAGGTTATCAATAAATTCAATTTCTATTTGTGATGGCAGTTCTGTATAAGAGAGAACTGCTACATTTGGGAATGAAGAGTTAATTAATCTATAAAAATATGGTCTTATAGTAGCTGACGTTATAAACACAGGCTTATAAGCAAGTACATCAAACTTATCTGAAATAATTTGTATTCTATTTTTCAAATCAGATAACATTACCGGGTTTAAACCTAATGTTTGCACAGCATCTTTTTGATTTTGAAATGATGCTGTTATGTACGCTTCAAGTTTTTCGCTAATTGCTGCTGCGTGGATAATTCCATTACCATCTTTATAAAGATTTGCAATTGTGTTATTTAGCGAATGTCTTACATATTCGGTTAGCACATCAATGTTTTTTGTTACTTTTGAATAATCAATTAATGCTTCAACAATCTGAACAAGATCTTTAATCGGGATCAATTCTCTTAGCAAATTCTGCAATACTTTTTGTATTGTACCAAGCGGTAAAGTATCAACTGAAATATCTTCTATAACTGCCGGATAATCCTTTTTAAGATTTTCAAGTAACTGTTTAACTGCTTGTCTGCCTAATACTTTATCAAAGTTGGATTTTAAAGTTTCCTGCAAATGTGTTGATAAAACAGAAATTGCATCAACCACAGTAAATCCTAAAAGTTCTGCTCTATCTTTTTCTTCTCGTGTTACCCAATAACTTTGCAATCCAAAAGCAGGATCTTTTGTTGGTATTCCATCAACCTGTTCTTCAACTCCACCTGGATTCATTGCTAAAAATCTATCAGGATGAATTTCAAATGATGAAGCGATGTTACCTTTTATTTTTATTATGTATTCATTTGGCGAAAGCTGTAAGTTATCTCTTACTCTTACTGGCGGAATCAAAACACCAAACTCAAGAGCAATAAATTTTCTTGTTGTAGATATTTTATTAAATAAATTTCCACCCTGTGATTCATCTACCAAACTAATTAATCCATAACCAATCTCAATTTCAATCGGATCAACCTGCAAATACTGCTCAACAACTTCTTCAGTCTTTTCTGTACTCTGAATTTCTTCTTCTATTACCGTTGCTTCATTTTCTTTATTTCTATTTTTTACAAAAGATGTAACTCCTAAAACTCCGCCTATTATAAAGAAAGGGATCATTGGCATGCCAGGCAAGAAGGAAAAAATTATAACTGTTGCTCCAACTATGCCGAGCACTCTTGGATTCGCAAGCAATTGAGTTTTTATTTGTGTATCCAGTGGTGTTCCTGCAGCACTTCTTGTTACAACCATACCGGCAGCAGTAGAAATTAATAATGCAGGAACTTGAGAAACTAGTCCATCACCGATTGTTAATATTGTATATTGCTGCAATGCTTCAATGATAGTTAAATCATGTTGACCAACACCAATTATAAATCCGCCCACAATATTTATAACATTGATTATCAACCCTGCAATTGCATCTCCTTTTACAAACTTTCCGGCTCCATCCATTGCACCATAAAATTCTGCTTCGCGAGAAATGTTGTCTCTTCGTTTTCTTGCATCTACTTCAGTAATTAATCCTGTATTTAAATCAGCATCAATTGCCATTTGTTTACCAGGCATTGCATCCAAAGTAAATCTTGCAGCTACTTCAGAAATTCTTCCCGATCCTTTTACAATGACCATGAACTGAACGATCAATAGAATTATAAATACAATAAATCCTACAACGTAATTTCCGCTTACAACAAATTGTCCAAAAGTTTCAATTACTTTTCCTGCATAGCCATCAATTAGAATAAGTCTTGTTGAGCTAATGTTCAATGCTAATCTAAAAAGTGTTGAGATTAGGAGTAATCCGGGAAAAACAGAAATTTCTAATGGAGATTGTATGAATAATGAAACAACAAATATCAAAACAGAAATTGTAATGCTCAGCGCTAAGAAGAAATCTAAAAATCCAGCTGGTAATGGTATCAACATTAGACCAAGCATAAGGATTAAACCAAACGCTAATATTATATCTGTATTTCGGCCAAAAAGTTTCATCACAACTATACTATACTTTTCTTCTTAGATTTTTTAAGGTTGTAAACGTAAGCCAGTATTTCTGCAACTGATTTAAACAATGATCCCGGAATTTTATCTCCAACATCGCACATTTTATATAATGCTCTTGCCAATTCTCTGTTTTCCTGAATCGGTATATCATGCTTCTTTGCAACTTCTTTAATCTTCTGTGCAAGTTCATCAACACCTTTTGCAATTACAGTTGGTGCTGGATCTTTATGCATATCATACTTTAGGGCAACTGCATAGTGAGTTGGGTTTGTGATAACAACATCAGCTTTAGGAAGGTCTTTCATCATTCTACGTTTGGATGCTTCGTACATTAATTTTTTAATTCTGGATTTTGTATGAGGATCGCCTTCGGTCTGCTTCCATTCTTCTTTAACTTCTTCTTTGGTCATCATCATATCTTTATTAAACTTATACTTTTCCCATGCAAAATCAGCTGCCGCAATAGCAAGATATACTAAACCAATTTTCCAGATAAGCGCAAATGCTGAATCGAGCATAAATGCCAATATCTCAGCAATACTAAATGATTCTAATTCTGTCGCAGATTTTATTAATCCATCAAGAATGTAATAAGTAAATAAACCAACAAGTATTAATTTGAAAATAGATTTTAAAAGTTCGGCAAGAGATTTTACGGATATCAAATTTTTAACGCCGGTAAAAACATTAAGTTTATCAAACTTAATTGAAAGCGCTTTGGGACTTAACTTAATACCTACCTGACCAATATTTGCTGCAAAGATTATTACTATCAATCCAATCATTACTGGTGCAAGTGTAACTGCAAAGAAAATGTACCAATCAGTTGCCAGCACGCTAATAAGTGTAATTTTGCTTGGCAAAGTATCTAATGAATCAAATATTGAAACTGTAAATTCTTTTATTCTTGATCCCATAAAACTTTGGAACAAGTAAAGCATTATAAAACCTGTACCAAAAACGGCAACTGAGTTTACTTCACGACTTCTGGCAACTTGTCCTTTATCGCGGGCATCGCTTAATTTTTTCCCGGTAGGTTGTTCGGTTTTTTCTTTGCCGTCTTGTTCTGCCATCTTAAACTCCCATTGCCTCTATCAAGTTGTATAACTTGCTTTCATAATCTTGCAATAGATTTTTAATTACATAGATATAAAGCGGAGTGATAGCTCCAAGAAGTAAAATACCAATTCCTATTTTCAGTGGTTGAGTAACAAAAAACACTTGCATATTTGGAATAATTCGAGCAAGAATTCCTTCTGCTATGTGAACAAGAAAAAATGAGACCATTATTGGAGAAGCAATTTTAACAGCGATTACAAATACTGAGGCTGAATAAATAATAATCAAATCATATACAGGTTCAGTAACTGTAAATTTTCCTAAAGGTATTACAGAAAAAGAATGTTTTAATGAGCTTATTATATAGTGATGTCCATTAATTAGAAAAAACATCATCAACGCGCCGTAGTAAATAAATTCTCCTATAATATTGTTGCTGTCTTCCGAAGCAGGATTAAATACTTCTGCCATTGTTAATCCCATATCAAAACCTATTAATGTTCCTGCATAAGAAACTCCCCAAAAAACAAATTGCAGCATAAAACCAAGTATTAGTCCAGTAATTGCTTCTTTAATTGATAGTATTATAATCACATAACCAGTTGGAATGCCGTTTATTGCTGATCTATCAATGGTAAGAAAAACTATGTAGGCTAAAACCATTGAAAGAAATAATTTCGGAATTGTTGGTATAATTTTGCTGCCAAAAACAGGAGAAGCGATTAAAGCTGTAGAGATCCTGATGAAGATAAGAATCACAATAATAAAATCGGTTATACCAAACATCTTCATCTAACCAGTGTTATAAACATCGTAAAATATTTTTCTGTAAACGTAACCAGCCTGTCAATAATCCAGGGTAAAAGCAAAATGATTGTTAAAACAGTTAAAAATATTTTAGGAACAAATGTAAGAGTCATTTCCTGTATTGATGTTGCTGCTTGAAAGATTGAAATAATTATTCCTACAATCATTGCAACAGCAAGTATTGGCAATAAAATTATAAATGCATTAGTAAATGCATCTTTTAAAATTTCAACTAGTAATTCTTCTGTCATCTATGCAAAACTCCTAACTACAGATCCTATTATTAAATTCCATCCATCAACAAGAATGAATAAAAGAATTTTAAATGGAAGTGAAACCAGCATTGGCGGAAGCATCATCATACCCATTGACATTAGAATACTTGATACTATCATATCGACCATTAAGAATGGAATAAACAAAAAGAAACCTATTATAAATCCTGTTCTCAATTCGCTTATTACAAAAGCAGGAATTACTATATAAGTAGGCAGCTCGTTGCGATTGTTTGGTCTTGTCATATTTGCAAGCGAAATAAAGAGTCCAAGATCTTCGTCTCTTACATTCCTAAACATAAACTCTCTAATTGGTTCGATACCTTTATTGTATGCTTCTTCGGTAGTTATTTTTTCATCCATCAAAGGTTTTAAAGCTTCCTCATTTACCTTATTCCAGGTTGGCGCCATTACAAAAAAAGTAATGAAAAGTGCAACACCGGCTAATAGCTGTCCTGGTGGCATTTGCTGGGTGCCGAGTGCACTTTTAAGAAAATGAAATACTATGATTATTCTCAAATATGCTGTGGTCATAATCATAATAGATGGCGCCAACGCTAGAATGGTCATCAACAACAAAATTTGTAATGTTACTGAAACATCCTGCGGATTATCAGAACTTCCTACCTGTACATCAAGCTTTGGTAAGGGAAACGAAAGACTTTGTGTTTGTTGTGTTTGCTGTGCAAAGTTTGTTGATGCAAATACAACTAAAAGTATAAAAAGTATATATAGATTTTTGTTTTTCATTTGGGAAGAAACTTTTTAAATATCTCTGCAAATCCTTGATTTGGATTTTGAAATACTTCACTTGAAAGGTCAGCTTCATCAGCATCAATTTCTTTAAGCAGAGTTATATTATTTTCACTGATACCAAGTATTAAAAGTTTATCTTTTACTTTTACTACCGATAAGAATTTTTTTGGCATTATCATTTGATTGTTGATCACCTTGATATTCAACAAACTGCTTCCGCCCCTTTTGAATGAATATTTTTTTACAAATACAAGCAGTCCGTAAAGCATTAAGCAAATGATCAGAAGAGGAAATATCAGTTTTATGATTTCAAAGAATGACATTATTAAAGACCTTTTAAGCGGCTGTTAACATCAATAAGATTTACAATTCTAATTCCAAAGTGTTTGTCAATTACAACAACTTCGCCTTCGGCAATTTTTTTGTTGTTAACAAATATATCAACCGGCTCACTTGCCAATTTATCAAGCTCAATTACGTAGCCGCGTTCAAGTTCAAGAATTTCTTTAATCTGCATCTGTGTTCTGCCAAGTTCTATGTAAATACTTAGCTGCAGGTCCTTAAGAAAATTCAATTTCTCCATCGAATCATTTCCGCTAAATCTTGATTCTTCAAATTCAGGAAGTTCAGCTTCACTTATCGATTTTACTTTTCCATTTCGTCCATCTTTATTTGAACTTTCATAGTCCTTCAACGATTCTTCCCCTTGCTTTAATGCTTCTTCCATCACTGACTTTCCTT
>CXWK01095162.1_pt1 | contig 44450 bp, 63 predicted proteins | sample 590851 | NCBI WGS metagenome assembly CXWK01 (sample SAMEA3498364, study PRJEB10139) | wastewater metagenome | biome: wastewater treatment plant; material: activated sludge | place: Denmark | collected 2014-08-01 | reverse complement strand
CGCGCGGCGGGCAGGGCGCGCATCGAAGTCCGGCCCCTCGTAGCGCGCACGCACCTTCTCGGCGTTCCTGTCGCGCGCGCGCCATGCCGCGTTGATTTGCGCGCCGGAGGCGAGACCTCCCACCACGAAATGCGCGCCGTGCTTGCCCTCGGGCGGCGTCGCGCACCCGAGGATCTGGCCTGCGAAGCGATCACCCGCGACCTTCTGCCCGACGCGCGCGTCGTCGCAGGGGTAGGGCACACCCCCGGGCAACGCCCTCGGGTCGACGCCCCCGATCGCATGGAAGCGTGCCGGAACCTTCGCGGCCTTCGACGGGGCCTTCGACGGGGCCTTCCGAGATGAACGGGCGGGGTGCTTGCGGGCCATGCCGACGGAGATTGGCACGGTTTGGCACAGGTGACAACGGATGACCAGGGTGCGACAGTGCGGTGGCCGCGTTGTCGCCCTCGTGGCGCGCGCCGCCACACGCATGAATCCCCGTCGTCCCCCCCCACGGCCCTTCTCCTTCGCGTTCCCGCCGCCACGGGCGCCCGCGGCCCTTCCGCCGCCTGCGCCTGCTCCCCCGCGCGCTGCACCTCGGCCCGCCACCTCGCAGGGCTACCCCACGATTCACCATGGCGGCCGAGGTCGCCCGCGCATCCCGCCGTTCCCCGCCATTGCCCACGCGCCGCCCCCCAAACCCGTCTCGACCTGGGCGTGGTGCATCGACCACGAACTGCGCGTAGACGCCGAGGCGCCCGAACACGCGCACTGCGACCTTGTGATCGAGGCGCGAGACGCGTCCGGTCGTCGCAAGGGCCTTCGGTCCAAGGACTACGGCGAGCTCTCGCGCACGCCGATGCAGCGCCTCCGCTCGGGCTTCGCGGCCCTCGACCGCTTCGTGGGCGACCGTACGCCGGGCGGCGACGGGTGGGTCTGGAACTCGGTCACGATGCTCGCGGGCAAGCCCGGTTCGGGCAAGTCCACGCTCCTCGCGCAACTCGCCGAGGGGTTCGAGCGGAGCGGGCTCGTGGTGCTCAGTTGCACCGGAGAAGAGGCGCCCGATCAGGTCGCATGGCGCGCGCTGCGCCTCGGCGCGAACCCCGCGGGCGTGCGCGTCCTGGTGACGACCGCCTGGGACGAGGTCGTTGAGGAGACCGCGCACCTCGACCCCGACGTGGTGATCGTGGACTCCGCGCAGGTGATGGAGGTGTTCGGCGCGTACGGCGGACCCGGCAGCATGGCGCAGGTCGACGCGCTCGGCGCCGAGCTCACGCGCCTCGCCAAAGGCACCGGCCGCATGGTGATCGTGGTCGGGCAGTTCACCAAGGACGGCGACGCGGCGGGCACGATGCGCTTTCAGCACATCGTCGACACGATGCTTTTCTACGACGTGACCGAGGACGGCCTGCGCACCCTGCGTAGCCCCAAAAACCGCTTCGGCATGACCAACGATTTCCTCGCGCTGGAGATGACCCGCCAGGGGCTCCGCGAGGTCGACGCCGGGCGCGTGGACCCCGCGATGCTCGACGCCGCGCGCGACCCCGGCGTGGTGATCTTCCCCGCCGTCGTCGGGCCGCGCGTGGTGCTCACGCGCGTTGACGCCCTGGTGAGCGAGATCCCCGACGGCGAGACCCGCGCCGTCACCGCGAAGGGCTACCCCATCGCGGACCTGCGACGCGTGCTCACGGCCCTTGCCAAGAACTCCTACCTGCCGCTCTCCAAGCGGTCGGTGTCCGTGGAGGTCTCCGAGGTCGCGGGAGAGCCCGTGCGCGACCGCGCCCTGGACCTCGCGGTGGCGACGGCGGTGCTCTCCTCGGCCATCGAGCGCCCCGCCCCGCCCGCGTTCGGGCGCCTGGCGCTCGCGGGGGGCGTCGAGGGGGTCGAGCGCGCGAAGGATCGCGTCGATGCGGTGCTCGCCGCGGGCCTGATGCGCCCGCTCGCGCCTCCGAAGGTGGGGCGCGCGAGCAACGTCGCGCACCTGCGAGACCTGCTCGCGACCCTCGCGCCGGGGTACGCAATACCCGCCACCACGACGCCACGGGATGCGCCACAAGCGCGTGGCGAAGCGCGTGGCGCCCCTGGCGGAAAATCCGACGGGGCCACGGACGCGCTCCCCGATGCCCAACGCGACGCGGGAGACGGCGCGGCGCCGCGCGACGAATCGACCGCTTGACCGCTCTGGCACGTTCTGGCACAGTCGCAGGCATGTCTCTGGTCGATGCCCCTGTCGGTCCCGAAGGCGAGCCCGCCCCTCTGCCCCGTGCGGCGGTTCCGGTCCGTTCGGGGCCGCGCGGCGCCGCGTCGCCCGGGTCGCATGCCGCCGCGGACCTGGTGCCGCTCGCGACGCTGCTGGAGAACTGCCCGCTCTTCGACCCCGCCGACGAGACGCTCGGGACCTTCGGCGAGCAGATGGTGCCGCGCAGCACGCGCCTGGGCATCCGCGTTCGCATCAACACAGGGATGAACAAGATCGTCCTTCGGTGTGGTCCAATGGACATCGACGCCACCGAGGACGTCATTCACCGCCGCTGGGGGCCGGGGCGCTACTACATCGAGCTTGTCCCCCTCGGCGGGGCCGAGAACGGCGGGGCCTCGGGCAATCCCTTCAAGTCGCGCAAGCTCGACATCGCCCCGTCGGAGAGCGACCCCGAGTGCGATGTGGGGATCGAGGAGCTCCCGATCGAGTGGTCGGATTCCAACCGCGTCACCGCGGACATGCGCGGCGAGAAGGAGCGGCGCGCGAAGATCCGCGCGAGCGGTCGTCTCGTTCCGTGGGACCCCGACGCCCCGACGGGGTACGACCCCAACGATCCAGGCGGCGACCCGGGGTATGACCCGAACGACCCCGGCGCCTTCGCCGGGGCGCCGCAGCACGGCCCGCACGGGTTCCCGCAGGGGATGCCGACGCAGCACGGCGGGTTCCCGGGCGCCTTCGGGCCGCAACCGGGTTTTCCCGGCGCGATGCCGCAGGGGATGCCGACGCAGCACGGCGGGTTCCCGGGCGCCTTCGGGCCGCAACCGGGCTTTCCCGGCGCGCCGCCGTTCAGCCCCTACGCCTTCCCTCCTGGGACGCCCTTCGTGCTGGGGGCGAACGGGCAGTGGATCCCGCAACCGGCCGCGGCCCCGGCCGCACCGCCGCCCCTCACCGCAGAGAGCATCGCGGCTGCGGTGGCCGCGGCGCTGCCCAAGCGCGAACCGTCGCTCTTGGAGCAGGCCCTTGCGAGCGCCGTGGGCCTCGCCGTGGTGGCGCTCAAGGCGGACCCCCTCGGGACCATGCAGAAGGTGGGCGATCTCCTGCGCCCCGCCGCCCCGCCGCCCGTTCCTGTGCCGCCGACGGCGCAGGAGATCGCTTCGGCCCTCGCGCCGGTCCTTCGCCCCGCCGAAGACCACGGCGCGACCATGCGGCTTGAGCTCGAAAAGGTCGAACTCAAGAACCAGCTTGCCATCGAGCAGCAGGCAGCGAAGAGCGCGCTCCAGATCAAGACGCTCGAAATGCAGAACCAGATCGAGGTCTTCAGGGCGCAGGCCAACGCAGCGACCGCGGCCAACAGCCAGCACGCGGGCGCGATGAACGCCGCCGTCGCGGAGATGAAGAACCAGTACGACGCGCTCAAGGCGCAGATCGCGTCGGGCCAGGGTGACGAGAACGCCCTGATGGGCCAGTTCGTCGCCATCGCGAACTCGCCCGCCGTGAACACGCTGCTGGAGATGGGCAAGGCGTACGTCACGCAGCAGGCGCAGGCGCCGCAGCAGTTCGCGCCCGCCCCGTACCCGCAGGCGCCGCAGTTCGCCCCGCCGCAGGCGCCGATGGCCGCGATGCCTCCCTACGATCCCAACGCGCAGCCGATGGCGGCGCCCGCCTCCGTGGAGACGAACCCATGATCCCGACCCTCGCCGTCCGCCGCACGTTCGCTCGCCCCGTCGTCCGCCTCGCGCCCTCGGGCAACGCGGTCGCGCCGCGCGCCGTGTCGGGCAGTTCCATCCCCGCGGGCGACTACACGTTGTTCCTGCGCGTCCCCTCGCCCGACAACAACTTCGAGGGCAACGGCGCGCAGTTCGGCGAACTCTTCGGCCAGGCGGCGCGGCAGCTCTCGCTCCTCGCGGCGCGCGCCGGCACGGCGTCGTTCGCGAGGCATCCGCCGCCGCCCGGAACGGTCGGGGTCCCCGCTTCGGTGGAGTGGAGCGTCCCGGTCTCGGTCAACGGCGCCACACCGCGCACCGAGTTGCAGCGCGCGGTGGCGCGCGCGGCGTACTGGTCGACCAACCAGTACCGCATGGTCAACGGCCAGCGCACGCTCGTCCCGAAGGACAACGGCGACGGCGGCGCGTCGATCATGCGCGCCATCGCCGAGGGCGTGGCGAACTTCGGCGTCTACACCCGCCCGAGCAGCACGGGCACGGGCGTCGCGCCGGGTCCGAACGCCATCCCGTCGCACTCGCCGACGGACACCATCCCGTCGCTCCCCGCGTCGCCTTCGCCCGCGCCGGTCCCCGCCGCCAACCGCCCCGCAGAGAGCCGCCTCACGCGTTCGCAGATCGAGCGGTTCCAGGGGATCCTCATGTACCTGGGGTTCACCGACGGCGGCCAGATGCGCGCCGACGGCGTCCTCGGCGCGCACACGCGCGCCGCGGTGCGCGCCTTCCAGGCGCAGAAGGGCCTCAGCAACGACGGCATCCTCGGCCCGGTGACGCAGGAGAACCTCGACCGCTTCGGTTCGGCCTACGACGCCCACCGTCGCGCGCAGGGAGGCACCCCGGGCGGGTCGACCGTCATCGCGCCCACGCCGTCTCCGACGACGCCTCCGGCGCCCGCCCCGCCCCGCCCCGTGACGCCCACGCCGTCGCCCGCCCCGCCCGCGCCGGCGCCGCCCGTGAATCCTCCGGCGCCCGTGCAGGCGAGCAGCATGGGAAGCGGCACGGTGATCGGCCTCTCGATCGCAGCCGCCGCGATCGGCGTCGGGTACGCGTACCGCAAGGAACTCTTCGGCACGTCGCGCAGGTGATCGGCGCGCGCTCTGCGCGCATCGGGTGAGGTGAGACGGTGGCGATCACGCAGCGCATGCGACAGCGAACGATCACGATGGGCGTGGGTGACACCGCGGCCCTCGTGGGCACGTTCCAGGGTGCGGGTGGCCGGGAGGGCGTCCTCAACGGAGGCCGCGCCGCACGCCTGAACCTCACGAACAGCATCAACGAGGATCTCCCCGTGGAGGTGTACTTCGCGGCCACGCGCGACGCGACGCCCGTGCTGCAACCGCCCGCCTATGTGCTCCCGGCACTGGGCAGTCTCGTCATCACCCTCGGCGACGACCCGAGCGATCTCGCGGCCTACGAAGTGAGCATCCGCACCACCACCGCCCTCGGCGGCGACGTCGTCGTGGACTGGACGGTGACGCGATGAAGGGGGCCTCCACGACCTTCGGCACGCGCGTCGCGCTGGGCGCCGACCGCTGGACCTCGCCGTTCAGCGCCGACGTGACGCTGCGCACGCTCGACCTCACCGTTGCCGACGCGTCCATCTCCCTCGCGCCCGGCGAATACACCTGCTACGCGGCCAACGCGACGGACGAAGTCGTGGTGGGCCTGGGCGTGACCACCGCGACCTCGCCGCCCGCCACGGGCGGCGCCGCGGTGGTGGGCGTGTTCGCGCTCAACCCCGGGATGGTTGGGTCCTTCACCCTCGCCGCCACGACCACCGTGCATGCGCGCTGCGTCGCGGACACGGCCAACCTTCGACTGATGAGGAAACTCTGATGCCCGCATTGCAACCCGGTGTCGTGGTGACGGCGAAGGCGGTGGCGGCGGTGCTCCTGGCCGCCATCGCCATCGTGGGCGCAGCCGCCGTGCGCAACGCCATCGGCGCGGGCACGAGTTCGTACACGAACCCGACCACGCAGGTCGGCGACCTCGTGGTCGGCATCGCAGACGGCGGCGTGGAGCGCCTGGGCGCCGCGGGCGCGAGCGATGCCGCCGTGCTCACGCTTCTCAACGGGTCGCCCGCGTGGCGCACGCTCTCGTTCAGCGGGAGCGGGACCTACGCCGCGCGTCCCGCGTCGCCCTCTCTCGGCGACACCTACACGGTGACGTCCGGCACGCGCACGGGCAGCGTCTACCGCAGCGACTCCTCGGGCGCATGGACCCTCGTGTCCGTGCTCCCGCTCTTGCCCGTGGCAACGGCGCAGGAACTCTTCGCCTTCGACGCGGAGTTCCTCACCGACGCCGTCGGGCAGTCGCTCGCATCGTGGCCCGAGGCGCGCGGACGGGTGCTTCTCACACAGGCGAACGTCGCCGTGCCGACCGGGCAGATCACTGCGACCGCCGCGTCGTGGGGTGCCTTGCCCTACGCGCAGTTCCCCTCGTCGGGCACGGGCGTCGTACTCGGCGCGCCCGCGACCGCGGGGCCGTCGGGTGCTGCGGCGCGCACGTTCGCGGTGCTGGTCTCCTCGGTCCCTACCTGGGTCGCCGCGGGGGGCCTCCCGCAAAACGTCGGCGGGTGGGGCATCGCGGGCGGCAACGCTGCGTGGACCATCCGCGCGAGCGCGAGCGCCGCGAACGTCACGGGCCTGAGCCTCTACGGCACGGATCCCGTGGGGTCGGGCGCGTACCCTTCGTCGAGCACGCCGACGCTGCTCTACGCGGTCTACACGGGCACGCGGTACGCGCTCTACCAGACGCCCGTGGACGCGGCCTCCGAGAGCACCAGCGTCGCGCTCACGGCGCTCGCGATCAACACCACATCGGGCGCGCTTCCGGGTGGGATCTCCGCGGTGTTCGGGTTCGTGCTCGGCGCGCACTCCTACTCGCGCAACGTCGAGTTCTACCGCGGCCGTCTGCACGGCGCGTGGATCTACGACCGCGCGCTCGACGCCTCGGCGCGCGAGGCGCTGCGCGCCGCACTCGCGACCCGCTACGGGTCGTGACGGATGGGAACGGACATGGACCGACACGAGCGAGGCGATGAAGACGGCAGTGACAGCGTGGCGCTCCTGGTGCGCCTCTCGCGGCTGGAGACGCAGCGCAACGGCGCCGCCGCGATGTTCGCGCTCTTCGCGCTCTTCCTCGTCGGCGGCGCGCTGAACGTCGACCGCCTCACCACGCGCCTCGACGAGCGCGTCTCGCGCCTCACGCAGCAGATCGAGGTCGCCGCCACCGCCGTCGGTCGCATCGACCGCATGGAGGAACGGATCAACTCCATGAGCCGCGCCGTGGATCGCATCGACGCGGAGATCCCGCGCGTGCGCGAGTCACTGGACGCGCTTCGGTCGGACATTTCTCGCGCCCGCGCGCACGCCTCAACGGGCGCGCGGAGCAGCGCGCCTCACCGCGCGCTCGGCATGTATCGCCGTCCCCCCGCAACCTCTCGCTGAACCCCAGAAGGAACGTCCATGAACTCGCTCGTCGCTCCCCTCACCCAGTTCCTCGCGTCGCACCCCGACCTCGTGCTCGGGGCGCTCACGTACATCGTGCTCGGCCTGCTCAACGGCCTCTTGCCGACGAAGATCAACGGCGCGGCGGTGACGCGCGTGCTCGCCTCCATCCTCGACCGCGTCGCGCCGACCACGCGCCGCGACGCGCGCGACACCTTCAAGTGGCCGCTCTTCGCGGCCTCGGTGCTGCGCGACGTGGCCGACGCGCTCGACCCGCGCGACCCGCCCGACGGCCCGCAGGGGCCGTTCCGCACGCCCGCCCCGGCGACGCCCGAGCGCGCCCCCGAGGCGCCGCTGGTCAAGCGCCTGGCGATGCCGTCGCTCTCCTTCGCGGCGATGGCCCTCGTGCTCGGCGCGACGTTCGCCAACTGCCAGCCCACGCCGCGGCCCAACGGGCGCTACGCCCCCTCGGGCGCCATCGCGACGATCGACAGCGTGGCGTCGATCCTCTCGATCCTCGCGCCGGCGCTCAAGCCGCTGGTGCTCTCGCAGATCCCCGCGACGGACATCGACGGTCGGCGCGCCGCGGAGGTCTCGCTCACGGCCTTCGAGGGCACGGCGAACGCGTGGATGGCGGGGCGGGCCACCTGGGACCTGCGCGCCAACAACGGCTACTGCGACGCCTACGCCGCCACGGGCGCGGTCACGTCGTCGCTGCGCAACGTGATCGTCACCCTCGGGCGCGTCGGGGTCGGCATGGGGCCGGACCTCTCGGGCCTGGTGGACGCTGCGGGGCTGCTCGCGGACCGCATCTCGTTCTGCGACCCGGTGTTCGACGCCGCGGTGCCCGCCGACGCCGACCAGGACGCCCGCGCGCTCCTGCGCGGCGGCAGCGTCGGCGTGGAGCTGCGCAGCCTCGCCGCGCAGGTCGCGAGCGAGGCGCAGGCGGCGGGCCGCACGCTGCGACCGCTCCCCGCCATCGAGCGCCACTGATCCTCTTCCAAGGAGACCTCGCCGTGTCCACGCTCTGCGACGAACCCGCCTTCGGCTACCGCCCGGGACTGCACTCCACGCGCGCGACACCCGCCACGCCCATCCCGGAACGGGTCCAGGACATCGTCGCGTCCGACGTGACCATCGACCTCTCGCAGTGGGCGCCCGCGCCGCGCTACCAGGGGTCGCTTGGGAGCTGCACGGCCCACGCGGGTCGCGGCGCGGTGCGCGGCCTCATGGCAATGGCGCAGGCGGACGGGCAGTGGACCGGGGAGGACTTCGACCTCTCGACGCTCGGGATCTATCAGCAGACCCTCGCGAACGAGGGGCGCCCCGGCGTAGACGCCGGCGCGAGCGCCATCGCGATGCTGCGCGTCCTCTCGCAGCGAGGGTTGCCCGATGAGGCGGCCTGGCCGTACTCCGAGGCGCTCCCCGAGGAACTCCCTCCGCGCGCGGTCTGGACGCACCATCGCCTCGTCAATTTCTGGCCCGTGGCGCACCGTCGCGAATCCCTGCGGGCGGCCCTCGCCCTCGGGTGCCCGCTGGTCGTTGGCGTGCCGGTGTTCTCAAGGAAGAACGGGATGGGGAGCGCGCGCGCCTTCGCCACGGGGGAGACGCGCGAGCCCGAGTCCGGCGACGAGATCACCGGATGGCACCTGCTCTCGGTCTGGACGCACGACCCGGTGCTGCGTCTCTTCGTGGTGCAGCACTCCTGGCGCGGTTACGGCCATGCGCAGTCCGAAGACGCCGACGCGGGTGCGTGGCGCACGCACGCCCGGGAGAAGTGCCTCGGGACGATCCCCGAGCTCTACCTGCTCGGGCGCGCCAACGAAATCTTCGCGCTCGGCGCGGTGAAGTGAGGCGCGCGATGCGATCGAACGACCAACTCCCGCTTCCCTTCGGGCCTGCGCAGGATCTTGTGCCTGCGTCGATCGAGTACCCGTCGGCGCCGCCCGATCCCCCGTCGGCGCCGCGCAGGATCCCGGTCGAGAACCTGCGCGCCATCGCGCCCTCGGGCGCGCCCGGCGCGCCGGGCGAACCGTCCACCGCCTCCATGGTGCTCTCTGCGGCCGGTGCAGCCGTGGGCGCCTACCACTTCACGCGCCGCCACCGCGGCTCTCTCGCGTGGGGCCTCGCGGGCGGCGTGCTCGGCGCGCTCTTCCCGATCGCGGTGCCCGTCATCACGATCGCGCAGGGCTTCGCCAAGCCGCTGCCGCCGCGCGCACCCGACGACACCGAGGAGGACGAATGATCCCCATGTACCCCTACGCCCCGCGCGCGCTCGCGCGACGCCCCGCGGGCAACCCCACGGACGCGCCCGTGGGCGGCGCGCTCGACCCCGCGCTCGCGAACACCTCGCTCCGGCCGCTCGCGACGGACGCCAACGGCAAGCCCTCGCGCGTGGTGCTGGTGCGCGCCATTCATCAGTCCACGGGGTTGCCGCGCTCGATCCTGGGGTTCGACGCGATCGTCGCGGCGATGCGCCGCCCGAACTTCACGGGCACCGCGAGCGTCGGATGGATCGGCACCTACCCGCGCGTGGTGCGCCGTGCGATCCCCGGAGGGATCGAGACGAACATCGCGTGGTTGCACCGCTTCAACCCCGACGCGAGCGCCTTCGCCGACTCGCAGATCGCCGCCGCGCAGCAGCGGCTTGCGCAGCAGATGGGCGAGTCCCTGGTGGCCGCCACGGGCGGCGCGTCGTCGGCGCCGTCGTGGTCGGACGTGTCGCTCGACCCCTACAGCGAAGCCAACCACGGCCCGGTGACGTGGTGGCAGTCGGGCATGGCGGCGCGCACGCGCACCTTCGACCACGAACCGACCGTGACCGAGGTGGACATGCAGGAGAACGCCCTCGGCCCCTCCAGCGCGGACCTCCAGAACCCGGACTATCTCACCTGGCTCCGGGACAACGGCCTCGCGCCGAGCCTGGGCGGCTTCTCCTGGGGCCTCGCCCTCGGCGGCGCGGCGGCGCTCGCGGGCATCGTCTACGTCGCATCCCGGTCGGGGCGACGATGAGGCTGCGCCTGCCGCCCCCGACGCCCGATCAGGTGCTCGTGGCGCTCGCGGCGCTCGGCACCCTCGCGGCGTCACTCGCCCTCTACCTGCACGTCTGGAGTCCGTGATGGGCCATCCCGCGATCGACCAACTGCCCCCCGTGCTCCTCACGCTCTATCACGGCGACGGCGCCGTGGCGGCGGCCGAGGAGTCCATCCCCCTCCTGCGACGCCTCGCGCCCATGCCCGGCGAGCCCGCGTGCTTCGGCGTGCAACTGCACGCGGCGCCGCGCGACGGGCGCGCGCACTACGACGACGCCGAGCGCGTGGTGCGGCGCATCGTGCCGGGCCTCTACCGCGCGGCGGGCCTGGCCTTCGACGGCTGGGTCTCCAACTACGACGCGGCCAACGAGGACGGTCGCAAGGCCATCGTGGACCTCTACGTGGGCGCGGCGCGCAACGCCTTCCGTGAGGCAGGGTGCCGCCTCTACGTGCTCAACCCCGAGGCCGCGGGCAAGCAGCACCCCCGGGCGATGCGCGGCCTCTCCGCCGAAGCGATCGACGCCATCCGCGCGGCGTGCCCCGGCATGGCCCTCGGGCACACCGCGTACTCCAACCCCACGTCCCACTCCGAGGAGAAGAACCACGGCGGCGCCCTCGACGCCGACGACGAGGGCTATCCATGGTCGGGGTTTCTGGGCGGGCCGATCGCGCGCACCGTGCCGGGGCTCCGTCTCCCGAGCACCGGCCGCGTCGACATCGCCGCGCCGCAGGTCTATGCCGCGCCGGCGAAGGACCCGGAGACGGGCGAGGTGCCCATGGCGAGCCTCGGGGCGCTCGCGCGTCGCGACGCCTCGCACGTCGCGAGTTGGACGCGCGCGTGCGAACTCGGGTGGATCGACCGCGCGTGCCCCGTCGTGCCCTACGTGCAGGCCCACCACGTCCGCGCCGAGGACACCGTCGCGCATGGCGTGCGGCGCGGTCCCATTTTCATCTGGGCCGCGCCGACGCGGATGGACGAAGAGGGCGCCGCGGCGGTCTTCGTGCTGGTGCGCGCCGCGCGCGGGACGCTCTCGCTCGCAGACCTCTCGCCCGTCGAGCGCCGCGCGGCGACCGCGTGGGCGCAGGCGCGCCTCGGCGCGACCCCCGACGGCGTCTGGGGGAGCAAGAGCGCGAAGGCCGCCGCCGACGCGGAGAAGCGCGCGGGTCTCGGCGCGCGCGGCGAGTTCAACCAGGCGCTCCTCGACATGCTCCAGAGGTCGCGGTGAAGCGCACGCACGCCGCCCGCTACGCCCTCGGCGCGATGGCGCTCGCCGAGGGCCTTGGCGCCGTGCTGCGTCACCGCGAACGCGCGGCGGTGCTCCGCGCGGCGACCGACCGGGCGCGCGCCATCGGGCGCCCGCTGGCGATCGTCAGCGCCCCCGAGACCGACGCGCACGCGCCGCCCGTGCAACTGCTCGACTGCGCGCCCTCCGGGGCGCTCCCCGAAGCAGGCAGCGCGTGCCGTGACCTCGCCCGCGGCGATGCGCCCATCGCCGACCGCTCCGTGGTGGTGTTCGCGCCCTGCGTGCTCGAATACACCGCGGACCCCGAGCGCGTGTGGCGCGAGTTCGTTCGCATGGCCGGGTCGCCCGCGGAGGTCTACCTCGTGACGGTGCAACCCTGGACCGCCGCGAGCGTCTATGTCCCCGGTGCGCGCTGGATCGTGGTGCCGCGCGCTGGCGTCCACGCGCCGCCCGAGTTCGTGCCCGTGACCACGCTGCGCACGGCCGCATGGAGCGCCGCCCTCGCGGCCGTGGGCACCGCGGCGGTCCTCCCCGAACGCGCCGGACGCGGCGCACCCGAGGACGACACCGAAGAGGGTGACGACGCCGACCCGTCGAATGGGGAGTGACCGCGTTTCGTTGTACCGTGGCAGTACCGCCATGCGTGCCACACCCGCCCTGGTCTCCGCCCTCCTGGCCGCCTCATCCGCCACCGCGCAGCCGCGCCCCGACGACCGCGAGGCCCTGCGGGCGCAACTCGTCGTGCAGGCCCGTGCCGCCCGAGGGCGCGAGGACTTCGCCGCGTGCGCCGCGCACTACGAGTCCGCAGCGACCATCCGCGCAGACGTCGCCGTCTGGTACAGCGCGGGGCTCTGCGCCTACCTCGGGGGGCGACTCCCCGAGGCGCGGCGGCTCGCGCATGCCTGCCTCGGGGACACCTCCGGGGATGCGATGGTGCGCGGGCAGTGCGCGCTCCTCGTGCGGGAGCTCGACGCCGCCGAGCGGCCCGTGGAACGGCCTGCTCGCGCCCCGGCGCCGCCCATTCCCGGGCCGCCCGCGGCACGGTTGCTACCCCCGCCCGTCCCCGCGCCTGTTCGGCCCCCGGTCGTCCGCCAGGGCGCACCCGCGCCCGCTGGCCCCATCGCCCTCTGGTCGGTGGGGGGCGTACTGCTCGGGACCGCTGCGGTGGCCGCTGCGCTGCATGCCGACGCCCTCGCCGGATGCTCCGTCCACGGCACGCAGGCCGTGTGCGCCACCCCCGCGGACCTTGCGCGGGCTCGCGGCGCGGACACCTGGGAGACGCTGGGCGCGGGGGCGTTCTGGGGTGGACTCGCCGCGCTCGCCGGAGGCACGGCATGGTGGTTCCTGGCGCGCCGCGCGGGTGCCGTGTCCGTTGCCGTGACGCCTGCGGGCATCGGCATCGTAGGGCGGTTCTAGCCATCGAGGATCATTCGCGCACCTGGCCCGCTGAGAATGCACTGCACGCCCGTCCCGTCTTGCACTCCATGAGCAGAGGTAGAAGATCCTGCGGCATGTACACCTGCGACGCAGTAGTGACCCCGACCGTGGCCGTGAAGGTCGACGGCCCGACCGGAGCGCACACCTGGCGCTTCCTGGCGCGGCTCGACGAGGGCGCCGCGCGCGTGCTGCTTTCGGAAGCGGGGTTCGCGGCCGAGCTCGCCGCGCGCCAGGCCATCGCGTCGCGCACCGTGGACCGCGCCCTGGCGGACATGGCCCAGATGAAGCCGCCCGTCGTGCCGCTGCGGGGCGAGGACGGCACGGCGCTCCTGTCGCGCGAGGACGCCATGACGGCCATCGCGATGCTCTACGCCCCCAAGGCCGCGCGCCTCGCGGGCGAGCTCGCCGCCGCCTTCGACGCGGCGGACGCGGCGCTCGCGAAGTGGTCGGCGACCTCGCGGGCGCCCGCGTCGGTGGTTCCTTCCCTCGAAGAGCGCCTCGGGCGCACGCGTGGCGAGCTGCGCGAGCAGTGGCGCGAGACGATCGCTGTCGCCTTCGCCAACGCCCGCGGCAACGTCGCGCAGGTCGAGCGCGACACGGGGATTCCCCGCCGCACGCTCTACCGGCGCCTGCACGAACTCGGCCTGCTGGTTGATGGGGAGCGCGCTACGCCCCCTGCTCCCAAGCACCCCGCGCTCCCGGCGCCGCGGGCGGCTGAACCCGCCAAGCCCGCGCCCAAGGCTGCCAAGCGCGCGGCTGGCGGCAAGGGGTGAGGCCACCCGCCCGCGCGCGTCACAGCGCCTCGGCAGTCTCCTCCACGACGAGGTTGGCCCTGCGGCCGTGGCCGTTCTCCTCGGCCACCTGCGAGCCGTAGGGGAAGCACGTTTCCAGGCAGGTGCGTCGTCACTGGTAGCTCCTGGGGGTCACTTCGCCGCGTCGGCGGCGAACAAGCTGCGTTGCTCGGGCGCGCGTCGTGCCTTCTGTGGCGTGGCCTCGCCGCGGTCTATGGCCGCGAGGTACGTCGCGACGGACGCGGCGACGTGGTGCCCGAGGATCGGAGGCACGGCGTTGCCGATTTGCGACATGCTAGTCATGGCGGCGAACGGGAACACGAACTCGTCAGGGAACGACTGGAGCCGCGCGCATTCGCGCACCGTGAGGCGTCGGTCGAGTTCGTAGTGGAACTGGATGCGCGCCTTCGCGTTGGCGCGGATGCAGTACGCGAGTTCCCCACGCTGGTTAGTGTGGTCGCCCTGCCCGCCGCCCGACGTGGCGCGCGTCGCGACGAAGTATTGGCTCTGGTTCGTGACGCTCTCGTCGGTGACGCCCACGAGGTCGCCGATCGCGTCCTCGATCGGGCGGTACTTGTTCGGGTGCGTCGGGCGCGGCTGCGCGGGCCGTCCCGGCAGGTCACGGCGCGTGCCCATGAGGATGAGGCGTCTGCGGCTCTGCGAGAGGCCGTAGTCGGGGCAGAACATCTCCCACACGTCGAAGTCGTACCCGCACTCCTCGAACTCGCGAAGGATCGTTTCGAGATACTCGCCGTTCCGCAGTCGCATGAGGTGCGGCACGTTCTCGCCCACGACGACGTCGGGCCGGTGCTCGTTCATGTAGTCGATGAGCACGCGGTACAGCATCCCGCGCGTGCCCGCGAAGCCGACCTTCGGGCCTGACGATGAGAAGTCCTGGCAGGGAAACCCCCCGATCAGCACGCGGGTCTTCGGCAGGTCACGCGCGGGGATCTCGGTCAGGTCTCCGACGACGCCGTGCTCGCCGAGGTTCAACCGGTACGTCTCGATCGCGTGCCGGTCGAAGTCGATCGCGCGCACGATGTGGAACGGATGCGCGCGGTATATCTGCCCGCCGTAGCGGAAGCCGCCCATGAACCCGAGGTCCATGCCGCCGCAACCCGCGAACAGCGACATGACCGTGTAGGTGCCCGGCGCGGGCGCGCTCGCCTGGTGGTGGCGATACGCCGCCGTTCGCGGGTTGGTGCGGAACCCGTGCTCGAACACGGGCATGTTGCGAAGCGCGCGTCGCTTCGGAAGACCATTCTTGCGTCGCATTCCTGCCTCCATCCTACCGGCACTGCTCGCCGTGGCTCCAAACTTCTGCATGTACGGCAGCGCCCGTCGTCGTGGCACGGGCTCTACGGCTCGCAGAACTCGTGCGCCAGCGACGAAAAGTTGCGCCTCGCGGCGATTTCCTTTGCGCCGAGTTGCGCCACGCTGTCTGAGAGGGCGACGTGGCGTGATTTCGTTCCCGCCCCGTCGAGGTGGTGTGATTCACCCCGAATCACGCCACTACCTACTTGCCCTTGCCGCCGCGTCGTCCTCGCGGGCGCGGAGCGTTGTCCTCATGCGAGAACCCCCCGCCGTCGCTGCCCCACGGCGCCGCGTCTGCGTCCGCGCCTTCGCCGAACTCGTCCTCGTTCTCCTGGACCTCGACGAAGCACTGGAACGATTTGTCGAACCGCAGGCGGATGATCCCCGTGCGCGCGCCGCGCATCTTCGCGACGATGAGTTCGATGATCTCGACGCTCTGTTGACCTTCGAGCCGACCCTCTTCATTGAGCGGGCGATGCAGGAACATCACGCCGTTGGAGTCCTGCTCGATGTCCCCGCCTTCGCGCAGGTTCACAAGCGATGGGCGCTCCTTGCGCTTCTCGTTCTCACGATTGAGCTGCGCGAGCACGATCACCGGCACGTCGAGTTCCTTCGCGAGTTGCTTGAGCGCGCGCGTGAGGATGCCGATTTCGAGTTGCCGCTTCTCGACCGCTCGGTCCGCGGACATGAGTTGCAGGTAGTCCACGACGATGAACGCGAGGCCCTGCGTGCGGTGAAGCCGCCGCGCGAGCGCGCGCACCGAGGCCGGGGTGTGGCGGCTCGCGTCGTCGACGTAGAGGTTGTACCCGGCGATGGCGTTCATCGCCGAGATCATCCGGGTCATCTCATCCTGCGGCGGGTCACGGATGAGCGAGGTGAAGTCGTGGTCGACCTTGGCCGTGCGCGCCACGGCGCGGGCGCACCACTCGAAGTGATCCATCTCCAGCGCCAGGAAGAGCCCCGCGCGGGTGTCGCCCTGCGCCTGGAGCTGCTGCGCGAAGTCGAGCGACAGATCCTCCCCGAGCGCGGTCTTTCCCACCGAGGGTCGCGCCGCGATCGTGATGAGTTGCCCGCCGCGCGGACCTCCGGCCCAACTGCGAAGGCGCGGCCAGGGCCAGGAGAGCCGCCACGGGTCGCGCCCTTCGGCGTGCGACTCCAGGCGCGCGGAGTAGTCATCGAGCACGTCGAGCACCGGCTTGCAGGTGGCCTGCGCGTCCACGTCCACCAGCACGTCCCCGATCTCCTCGTAGGCCCGGCGCAGGTCCGTGAAGGGCGCTCCGCCCTGCGCGCCGTGCGCCAGGCGCATCGCGAGGTCTGCGACGCTGCGCTGCCTCCAGCAGTCGCGCACGATGGCCGCGTGCGCCCCGACGTGGGCCACGGTGGGGATCGAGTCGGTGAGTTCCCCGAGGTACTGCGCGCCGCCCACGGCGTTGAGGCGCTCCATCGCGCGCAGTTCGGCCGCGAGGGTGACGACATCGAGCCGCTGCTCCCCGCGGTCGTCCAGGGCGTAGAACGCCTCCAAGATGACCGCGTGCGCAGGGGCGAACATCATGTCCGGTTGCAGCAGCGCCCGGACCGACGCGAGCGTGCTCGGGTCCAGCAGCATCGACCCGAGCACCGCGCGTTCGGCGTCGAGGTCTCGCGCGATGTCGCGCGACGCCCCGCCATCCAGCACGCGCACGGATGCGCCGCGCGCGCGACCTGCACCGCGAGATTCATCCTGCATCACGCCCTGCCTCTCCGATCGACCGTGATACGCGGCACCTCATCGGCGCCTCCGAATCTCGCCGACGCTCCAGCACGCCAGAAAACCGGCCATCCACGCACGGTGCAGGTCGCGCGACGCAACGGCGTCCTGCCAGCACGCGACCGCGCCAACGGTCGTGAGAATCGCCCACGCGTTCGCGCGAAGGAACTTACGCATCATCGCAGCGCCATCGCCCATCGGCGAAACCTCGCCTTGCGCCCGACCTTCGTGTGGCGTCCTCGGCGCGAGTACACCCCGAGCCAGTAGCACCGCGCCTCGTGGGCCATCGCCTCCAGCACGACGTCCCCGTGCCTGCGGCACTGGAACGCGCCCCACGTATCGCACTCGCGGCAGATCCCGCGCGCTTCGTCGAGTTCCTCGCGCTCGCACGCGTCGGGGTCGTAGAAGTCATCGTCGTCGTAGTCCCATTCGTTCACCGCGCACCTCGCATCAGCGCCTTGGACGCGGCGCGCGCCGCGCGTTCTGCGATGTGTTCGAGGCGCTCGCGCAGCGCCGCGCCCCCAACGCGCTCGGTAGGTGGCGGACGGACGACATGAAAAAGTCCCGGCGCGATAAACTCGTCGCGCATCACCCACGGGTGCGACGCCACCGCAGCATCAGACGCGCGACCCAAGGCAACCTCGTCACCGAATCGGTGGACCCGCACCCATCCGCGGCCCCACGACACGCCGGGGTAGCGACGGCGGCTCATCGGCTGCCTCCATCGGGCACGAACACCAGCACGACGGCCCCGCCCTCGCGGTGAAAGTCCACGCGCCGCAGGTCGACGTCACGACGCGCGAGGCACAGATCCATCCCCTCGCGGTACAGCATCCACCGCTCGACGCCGCCGCGCACGGTCCACTCGCCAGTCAACCGCAGTGGGAGCGCCTCCCACCACGCGCACCCCTCCACGGGGACGTTGGTGTAGGCCCACCACCCGCCGCGCAGGTCCGGCACCGCGGGGCACCGCCCCCAGCACTGGTCGGAGCCCGACAGGTCGAGTGGGTGCCCCTGCTCCTTCACGGTGCAGTCCCCGCACAGGAGCGGTTGCTTGTGGACAGGCTCGCTCGTCGCGCTCTTGCGCCAGAGCTTCACGCCCTCGGCGCCGCAGCCGCCGCACACGTAGTCCGCGGGGATCACGACTGCACCTCCGGCGCGTCGCATTCGCCCTTGTCCGTCGCGTCGAACGCGATCTCTACGCGCGTCCGCACACGGAACCGCCGCCACGTCCCGGGGCGCACCTCGACGCAGTAGACGCCCACGCACCCGTCCTCGTCCGGCGCGGTAGCGGCGTGCGCCTCCCGCGCGGCGTCGACTGCGTCGTCAGCATCCACGTCCATGAACGCATCGCCGTCCTCGCTATAGACCCTCATCGCCCGTCTCTCCCTGTGATCCTGTCGGCGCGCATCACTCGCCCCTCCCATGTCGCGCGCAGTCCCCGCGCTCGCAGCGCGCCGCCCATTCGGATGTCCCCTGGTTCCGCAATCGTGCTCGTGAGCGCGCGGTGCTTCGCCAGGCTGTAACCCGGGATTGCATTCGGGTCGGTGCCGACCTTCCACGGGCACGTCTTGCATTGCCTGCGGGGGGTGTCGTTCCCTTGTCCCATCGTCACCCTCCACCTTCGGCGCCGCACCCGCACCCCAGCGGACACGGCCCCTCCATGGGTTCCTTCCACGTCCCCGAGACGTCCCACCGCGAGAGGCCGACCGCGGCGCGCGCGTCCGCGAAGGCGTGGCACCGCGCGCACCGTTGCCCTCGGATCCCCTCGCGGCTGTCCGCGTCCCACACCGCGCGGCGCGCGTGGCAGTGCCCGTTGGAGTTCTCGTGCTGCACCAGTGCGGCGACGTGCGCGCGCAGCCGCTCTGTCTCCGTGGGCCTCCCGCCGCGCTCAGGGGCCTTCTCGTTCCGAACCCGTGGCAGACCGAGTAGTTCCCGCGCTCGATCGTACGCGACGAGATCCTCGGGCACGCCATCCTCCTCGCGCCCCCACGCCTCGACTCCGACGACCAGGCCATGCAGCGCCGTCGTCGCCTTGCTGGCGCGCTCTGTTTCGGCGACCGCGAGGCGCTGCCAGAGCCTCGTGTACTCGCGCTGTGAACTCAATCGGATACTCAATCCGATCAAGAGCACGATCATCGCACAGACCATCACCATCATCGCCTCGCCTCCCGCAGCCGTCGTGCATTGCGGCGTTGCCGCTTTTCCTCCGCACGCGACAGCCGTAGACGGTCGCCGCGTACGCTTCCTTCATCGCGAAAGGGCGCGATGTACTCCTCAGACCCGAGCGTGTGTTGAGTCGTCACCGCGCACGCTGCCGACGCGCCCGTGGCGGCCGAACGCAGCACCCGCACCGCGTCGCGCGGCGCGCGCCACGTCGCACGCCCCCGCACCGGCACCTTCGGCCTCCTCGCTCGCCCCTTTCGCGTCACGCGCTCCACTCCGCGCGCAGTCTCGTCTCGACATCCGCCATGGACGCGAACCGCTCGGCGGGGAAGTGCCCAGCCTGGGGCAGTCCCGTGACCGCGCAGGCGTGCTCATAGCGGGTCGACGCCCAGCGCCACGCGCTGTCCATGGGCGACACCCACGCCCGGCATCGCGTGCAGCGCCAGAGCGGCCAGAGCAGGCCGTCCATGTTCCCGAACTCCACGCTCATCGCGTCGGCCTCCTCGCGCGCCTGTGTCACCACTACCTCGACGCGCGGAGCCCCCGTGCGCCACGCGTAGACCCATCGAACGGGATCGCGCGGGCCATCGCCCGTGCCCATCCACGCGGCGAGTTCGTCGCGCACCGCCTTGGCGCTCACGGGGAGGTTGTCTTCAAGGTCCAGCACCCCTTCTGCCTGTCGCGTGATCTCCACGCGCACGGGTCGTGCAGCCGAGGGCCGCGGCGCAGGGGTTGTCGCGGGCGCCGCGCGCACGACCCCGCGCTGCCACGCCTTTCGCCGCGCGTGCTCCCACTCGCCGCGGACGTTGCTCTCGGAGACCAGGCGCAACGCGTCGAGTACCAACCGCACGCCGTCCTCCGTCACCGTCACCGAGGGCACCACCACCGACCTCCATCCACCGCGCAGCGCGGCGGCGTTGACCGCTGCGAGCGGTCGCGCGTTGAGGGCCTTGAGCGACGGCGAGAGCGCGTTGAGCGCCTTCGCCGTGCGCGCGTCGAGGCCCCTGCTTCGACGCGTCACGGCCCCGCGGCGCGTCGATCTCGCGCCACGACATCGACCAAATGCAGCGCCACGGCCGCGCGCGAGGCAAAGCGCGGCGTGAGGTAGCGCGCGTGCCACGCGGGCAGGAGCAGGTTCGACGCGCACAGGGTCACGAGGCCCTCGTCGATGCGCTCCACCATGAGGTCCACGAGCACCTGCGCGTCGACGTCGTCGCCGAGCTCGTCGATCGCCAGGAGCCCCACGCGCTCGACCTCCGTGCGCAGCGCCTCGCCGTCGGCGTCTGCTCGGAAGGACTTGCGATCCGCCGTGAGCAGCCGCGAGAGGGTCGCGGCGCGCACGTAGCGTGCGGAACCGTCCCACTCCGCGATGGCCCGCGAGAGCGCGACGGTCTTGCCCGCGCCGTGCGGCCCCACCAGCGCGATCACCGACCCCTCGCGCCGCTTGCGCGCTCCGAGCAGGCCCATGGTCTTCGCGATGGCCGCGCCCTCGGGCCGGGTATCGGCGAGCGCCCAGCGTCGGATGCTCCGGTCGCCCGGAGCCTGCGCGGCGTCCAGGCGCGCCTCGCGCCGGTCCGCGCGCGCACGCCGCGCCTCGGCCGCGCGCTCGGCCGACTCCCGCGCGGCGCGTGCGATCCACTGCGGGTCGCGCCGGCGCGCTTCCAGGGCGCGCTGGTAGACCTCGACGAGCCGCGCCGCCGAGGGCAGTTCGTCGCCGCTCATGCGCCCACCGCCCGCGCCAGGACCTCATCCGCGACGATCTCGCCGACCTGGACCAGTTGGCCGTCGACGTACCGCCAGTGCGTCGCCCGGTCCCGCCCGTCGGCAGGGGGTTGCGCGTGGGCGCTCACGGGCGCCCGCCCCTTCACCGGGTCGCCCGCATAGGGGAGCATCGGCAGGCGCGCGCCGACCTTCGCCTGCGCCTCGGCGCAGAGCTGCGTCACGATCAACCCGTCGCGGTGTGCCGCGCTCTGGAGCGGCAGACGGAACCCCACGGCGACGACCTCCTTCCAGCGACCGACCACGCGCTTCATCGCGGGTTCGCTCCGCACCAGCGCCACGAGCTCCTCGAAAATCTGCCGACCCCGCCGCGAGAGGTCGGCGTCCTGGGCCAGATCCTCCACGGTGATCCCGGCCTCGTGGAGCCTCCACGCCGCAAGGCGGAGCGCCTGCGCCCCCGCCGACCCGGCCAGGATCCGATCCTGGAGGTTGCCGCCCGTGCGTGCGTTGGCCCGGTCGATCCATGCCCGAAGCACGGCATGGGCACCCGCGGGGACACGGAACGCGTCCGCACCCTTCTCGGGCACCTCGTCGCCGCCGTGTCCGGTCACGGGACACGGGACACGGGACACGGCATCGCGCGTGTCCCGGTGCGTGTCCGGCTTCAACTCTTCTTGGTATCCATCTGATTTTTCAGAGGTACCGTTCTGGGTATGGAGCGGGGACACGTTGCCGGACACGTTCGGGGACACGTCCGAATCGTGTCCCCGAACGTGTCCCGAGGCAGGTTCCGCGTGTCCCGTCGCGTGTCCCGAGGCGCCCGGCGCCCCCCCGGACACACCGAACGCGTACGTGGGGTCGTGCTTGCGGCGGTCGGCCAGAAGCCACGCCCCATCGGTCGCGAGCCACTGCTCGAAGGTGACGCCGGGGGCGTGCGCGTAGCGCGCGATGCGGACCGCGGGCGTGCCTCCCGCGGCGAGCACCTGCGCCGCCTTGCGAAACCGGCTGCGGTCGGTGCGCTCGATCTGCGACTGCGCCGCGTCGAAGGAGGAATCCGTCGAGGTCGGGCGCGCGCGGCGCGCTTTCAGGGGCGCGCCCTGCTCGACCTGTGGGTCCGCGGCCTCGACCTCGGGCCGCAGGCGCGCGAGCGTCTGTCGGCGTCGCCATGCCTCGGGGCGGAAGCGTAGCCATGCCGCGCCGGGGTCGATCTCGATGAGCGCGACCTCGGCCATCTCGCGCAGCAGCAGTTCCGCCCGCGCGAGGTCGCATCCCACGACGGACACCACCACGGTCTCAAAGACCGTGCGCCCCGGCGTTGCCCAGAAGACGCCGTCGGCGTCTGAGCGCACCAGCAGGAACAGGTGCATGCCCCAGTGCGCGAGGTCGAGTGCGCGCATCGCCGGGTCGATCGGGATGTCCGACCAGGCCATTTTCCAGGGCGGCACGCGCGGCCCTGCACCGCGCCCGCCCGAGGTCTCGACCGTCCAGTCCCGACCACCGCTGCCCATGCGCTCCTGTCGCGCAGGCGGCGACCCGCGCGAAGGCCCGTCATGGCACATTTGACCCGGCATTGTCACGACCCCTCCCCTTGTTGATCGTCGCCGCACGGCGGCGGCGCTTCGGCACGAACGATGCTTTGTGCGAGGTCTTTCGCGCACCACCGCACAAAGCGCGCGAACTCGCTCCCCGGCACCGAACTCGCGAGCGGCGGCGCAGACGCGCGCCATGCCTCGAAGCGCGACGCGGTCTCGCTGTAGGGTTCGCGCTTCACGCGGCACACTCCGCCTGGGCCGCGAGGTGTTCTCGGGCGAGTTTGACGGCATACCGCACCCGCAGAAGCGCCTCGCTGCTCCCCCCCGCGTCGGGGTGCGCCGCGCGTGCGAGGCGGCGCCAGGCCAGGGTCACATCGCGTGCGGTGAAATCGTGGGCGAGCCCGAGGATCGCGCGCGCCTCGTCCACGCCGCGGGGCGCGCGGTGGGTCTGCGGCCGGTCGGCGTCGAGGAGCACCACGGGCAGCCCGAGGAAGGCCGCGAGCGCCTGCACGACGCCCGCGGCCCCCTCGCGCTCGGCCTCGCGCATCGCGTCGAGGTCGAGGTGAACGAACGCGAACGCGCCGAACCCCGTGGGATCCGGGCGCATCTCGACGCGTGCCCGAAGGCCCGCCGCCGCCAGGGCGCCCGCGAGGCGGGCCGCGCGGGGGTCGCTCATGCGAGCCTCCCCTGCGCGAGATCCTTCGCGAGCCGCCGCAGGGCCTCCTCGCGCCCGAACACGAGTCCGCCGTCGGGGTCGCGCCACCGCAACCCGAGCGGGTCGCAGGCTCTCCACCCTTCGTCCGCGAGGGCCATGTCCTCGCGCGTCTGCTGCGCGTCGTCGCCGTCGCCGATCATCGCGGATGACCCTCGCCGGACACGGATTGTTCGCGCGGCGCGTCCGCGGCACAGACGCACGACGCGCGCTTGCGGTTGACCGGCAACGAATACGTTGCGGCCTCCCGCGCGTCGGAGGGAACGTGTACCGCGTCTTCTGCCCGCATCCGCCCTGCAACCAGGGCCGCGAGGCTCCCCGCGAGCGCGAGGAGCGGCGGCGTGCGGTGGATCCCCACGGCGATCATGACGATCACCGTAACGGCGACCACCGCGAGCGCGGCGGCGTGGATGGCCTCGCGCAACGCGGCGCTCACGCCGCCCTCACGCGGCGGCGGGCCGCGGGGCGACGGCGGTGCAGGCGCGAGACCGCCTTCTTCTCGGCCGCGTTGTCGTTGGCGACGCGCGCCCGGCGCACCGCGCCGAGGGCGCGGTCGAGGTGCGCCCGCATGGCCGCGTGGTCGGCCTCGCGGATGGCCCTGCGCGCCGAACGTGCGGCCGGGCCATCGCCGTCGATCAGCCACGCGTACTCCACGCGAAAGAGCACGCGCAGCGCGCGCACCAGCGCGAGCCGGGGCTCACGCCCCGGCTCGTGGGTGATGTTCCAGAGCGTCCCCCGCGGCAGGTCCGCGAGGGCATCGAGTTCCGACCATCCCAGGCCGGATCGCTCGACGAGCGCCTGCACCCGCGCGCCAAAGGCGCTCGGGGCATCGCCCGCAATCATGTTGTCGGAGGTGCCCATGCGCGGAAACATGCACGCATCACGAAACCGTGTCAACAACCGTGAGTCACACACTCTCAACGCGCCGAAATCACACCCCTAGTCAGGTGGATTCATGTTGATTTCTTCTGGTACAGTCGTTCCCATGGTTTCGCGCGCCACCGCGGGTCCGGCCAAGCGCCTTCGGGCGTTGATGCGCGCGCGCAACTGGACCTACCGGGACGTGGCCGTGCGCGCGGGCATGGCGAGTCCGTCACAGATCGGGAACATCCTCGGGCAGCTCGACAAACGCGCCGACGGCATCGCCCCGCGCACCGCCCGGCGTCTCGCGGATGCCTTCGAGGTGCCCCTGGCCGAGCTCTTCCCCGAGATCGCAGGGATGTCCGAGGACGTCCCCGCTGCGCCGCCGACTGCGAGCGCGTTGCCCCCACGCGCCGAGCCCGCGGTGACGGCCGTGCCCGACCCCGCGCCGGACCTGCGCGGCGCGCTCGCGCTCGCCTTCGACGGGCGGCGCCACTCGCTCGATGACCTGCGCGCCCTGGACGACCTTGTGCGCCACGACCGCGTGCGGATGGAGCTCGCCGAAGGAGACCTCGTCGCCGCCGCGCGACGACTGCGCATGCTCGGGCAGGAACTCTCGTTCACGGGCCTCTTGCTCGCGCTCGCGGCGCCGCACGAGGCCGCTCCGAGGGACCCCCGTGCGGACGAGAAGATCGCGGCCCTGCGCGCGCTCGCCCCCACGGTGCGCGCGCCCGACAAAGAGATCGAGCCGCCGCTTGATCCGATCGGCGACAAGGCAGACCCGTCGCGACCTGTCAAGTAGCCGGACATTGCTCGGCGGCGCATTCGCCGAGCGTCGCCGGAGCTCCAGCAGAAACCGCCGCATTCCAGGCGGGTTGACCGCCCGATCGCGACGCCCGACAGTGATTGCCGATGGGTGGCACGCGTCCGCACGGCCTCGACGATCGCCTGCTCGACGACCCCGCGTGCGAGGGACACGGGGACGAGTTTCTGCGGCGGGTCGGGCTGCGGTACGCGTCGGTGATCGACCCGATGGACCTCCTCGCACTGCATCGCGTGGCGCTCGATCCCCGCGCGCCCTCGGGGTGCCGGGGCCTGGTCGAGCTCGCGCCCCCTCGGGTGCGCTTCTCCACGCGCGGGTCCGTGGAGGCCATCTACGCCACCCTCGCGCACGAGGGCGGGCACCTGGCGATTGACGCCGCAGCGGCCGGTCGCTGCCGCGAGAGGGTCGCGCGCTCGCACGGCGAGGGGGACGCCACGCGCGTTGCGCAGGCGTTCTGTTTTCCGCGTGCCGCCGTGCTGCGGGTGCTGCGCACGCACGGGTGGGACCTCGCGCGCCTCGGCGCGATCTGCCCCTCGGTGCCCGTGCTCTGGGCGGCGCTGCGCGCGGCGTGGGTGTGCGACCGGCCGCTCCTGGTGACGACGGGACGCCGCGTGATCGCGTGGGCGCCGCGCGACATCGTGTGGCCCGAGTCTCTCCGGCGCGTCGGCGCGAGCCTGCCGGGCGCCGAGGCGTCCGACGCGATTTCGCGCACGGGCGCCATCGTTCGCGCCACGCGCCTGCCGTCGCTGGACGACGCCGATGCGTGGCAGAGCATGGTGCGAGCGGTATAATCACAAGCGTTTTCAGCGCCTTGCTGGAATCATCACGAAAGCGTGTTGACACGCTGGCATAACATTCGTACATCACGGGCGCCGGTCGTGTTTCCGGCAGGAGTCCGTGGATGACGATCGGAAGCGAAAGCGTGGCCTCCCCCAAGGGCGGCGAGACCCTCTCCCGCGCCGAGCGGGACTATGATGCCACCCGTGCCGCCGTGGCACGGGGAGAGCGGAGCGTGAACCCGACGGTGCCGCTGCTGCGGTTGCTCGCGGCGCGGTACCTCGCGGGAGGCGCGCGGTGAAGCAGGCGCTCGCCGACGCGATGGCGCGTGCCATCGCGCTTCTCAACGACGCCGGGTGGGTCGTGCTCAACGACCCCGAGTTGGGCGGGTGCGTCCGCACGCGCCTTGTGGCGTCGTCGCACGCGCCTCCCCTCGGCGCCCGTCGGGTCACGGAGGCTGCGACGGGGCACGTCGCGCGAAACCTCGCGGTGCTGGTGCTCTCGGTCGGCGCGCTGCGCCGCGGAGAGGCCGCACGCCGCGCGTTCGCGCTGCTGGACGCGCTCTGCGACGACAAGGGCGAGCCGCGGTGCGACTACTGCGCCGAGAAGATCCTGCACCGCCTCGGGGGAGATGGGTGGTGCGGTGTCAGGATCGACGCGACGCCGCCGTGGTATCGCGGGCGCGCGCGCCGGTCCGGTGACGGAGAGGTGGTCGCGTGGGGCGCGACCTACAACGAGGCGCTGGCTGGCCTCTGCGCGCAGGCCCGCATGGACTTCCTCGCGTGGGCCGCGTTGCGCCTCGCGCTCGGGGAAGATTTCGCCGCGACGCAGGCCGCGTCGCACAGGGAGGATCCGTGAGTTTCCAACGATTTTTGCAGTTGGTCGAGCGCCTCGGGACGCTCGCCGCGACCGACGCGATCGAGGAGGTCGCTACCTCGACGCGGGGGCGCCGCACCGAGATCGCGGCGAAGACCGCGGATGGCACGACGGTCCTGTCCGCGTGCATCCTCACGCGGCCCTTGCCCGTGCCCACGGCGCGGCAGCTCGCGCTCCCCACGGTGGGCCTTCACGCGGCGGCCCCCGAGGCGACGCCCGTGCTCCCGCGCCATGAGGGCACGCCCCTGTCCTTCGCGGGCCTCGGGCTCGTCGAGGCGACGGCCGGTGCGTGGGCGACGGCGGCGTGGCCGCGCGCTCGATGGGAGGCGGTCACGCCGCAGGCGTGGCGCGCGGTCGTCACGCGCGAGGGCGTCGAGGCGCTGCGCGCGGCGAAACCCGCGGACGCCCTCCCCACGCTGCACACGGTCCCCGTCGCGCTGCTCGCCGGGCACTCCATCGCGATCGAGTGCTGGGGAGGGGAGTCCCCCGAGGTCGCAGACCTCGCGGGCGACCTGGCGCGGCGCCTCTTCGGGGGCGTGCCGCGCGTCAACGACCGCCGAGGCGAGCCCTCGGTCACGCTCCCTGCGTGCGCCGATGAGGCGTTGCTCGCGACGGCGATCTCGTACCTCGTCGCGGGGCACGTTCCGTTCGCCTTGCGCGACCGCGCGCCGCGCAAGGCCCGGGGAGGTGTGAAGTGAAGGTTGCGATCAAGGTTCTGCGCGATGGACAGAGCCATCACGGGGGGTCCCACGCGTGGTCGATCCCGATGCAGCGTGCCGACGGTTCATGGAAGCCGGGGGCCTGGACCCCAGCACGCGAGCCGACGATGACCGCCCAGGGGCACACGGGCCACCATCCGCCCCGCGGATGGCACCTCACACGCGACCCGGTGGCGTGGTGGTCGCGAGACCCTGGCGTTGTGGCGTACCTTGCCGAATACCGTGGCCGGTGCGTCGAGCATGGTGACAAGGTCGCCGTAGAGAAGTGCCGGTTGCTCCGGCCGCTTTCCGACGCAGAGTTGGAAGCACATGGCATTTACCTCTCTGGTAAGCACCAAGAGGTAACGAATGCCCGCATCATCGGCGGCGTTGCGCGCATTGCGTCTCTACGGGATTGCAGCGTCGTCGAGATGCACGGTTCCGCCCGCGTCGACGAGATGCACGGTTCCGCCAGCGTCGTCGTGATGCGCGACTCCTCCCGCGTCGACGAGATGCGCGACTCCTCCCGCGTCGACGAGATGCGCGACTCCTCCCGCGTCGACGAGATGCGCGACTCCTCCCGCGTCGGCGTGATGTACGGTTCCGCCCGCGGCGGCGTGATGTACGGTTCCGCCAGCGTCGACGAGATGCACGGTTCCGCCAGCGTCGGCGTGATGTACGGTTCCGCCCGCGTCGGCGTGATGTACGGTTCCGCCCGCGTCGGCGTGATGCGCGACTCCTCCCGCGTCGGCGTGATGCGCGACTCCTCCCGCGTCGACGAGATGCGCGACTCCTCCCGCGTCGACGAGATGCACGGTTCCGCCAGCGTCGTCGTGATGCACGGTTCCGCCCGCGTCGGCGTGATGCGCGGCCCCTCCCGCGTCGACGTGATGCGCGGCTCCTCCCGCGTCGACGTGATGCACGACTGCTCGATCGTTGTCGTGCAGGAGGGCGCCCCAACCGTGAGCCTCCGAGATCGCGCATCCGTGCTCGACTATCGGCCGTCACGACCCGTTCATCACGTTGCCGACGAGGGCAAGATTCTCACCCTTTGGCCCGATGGGACCGCGACGCAGCAGTCGGAAGGAAGTGATCTATGAACGCACCGCGTATGCGATTGCGGGGAATGTCCCCCGACATGGAGGCTCTGGTATGGGCCTGCGCCATGCGGTTTGTCATCACGGACTCGCGGGCGGCCTTCGAGACCATCACCGCCGCGACGTGGGCGATGTTCCTGACGGCGCTCGGGTGGTCGTCGGTGACGCGGGATCTGCCGTCGGGACGCATCGCCTATTGGCGGTGCGGCGACGGCGTCACCGTGCGCGTCTACGAAGGTGCGTTCGACCACGGGACACGCCTGGACGACACCGCGCGGCGGCTCGCCCAGGCCCTCGGGATTCCGACGGACCTGTTGGTCGCGCAGGTGCTCGTGCTCCAGCACGCGCACCTCTGCGAACGCGCGGAACCCGTGGTCGTCGCGACGGTGGACGGCGAGGAGGTGAAGGGCGCGTTGCCGTTGTCGGTGACGAACCCACCGAGCGAGCGCGCCGTGCCTCGTCGGCCCGCGAAGTCGCCCCCACCCCTGGAGGGGTTCCTGGCGACGCACCCGGCGCTGCTCGACGTCCTCTGCGAAGTGGGCAGGCGCGAGGTGGCGCGAGGAGCTCGGCGCATTGACGTGCGCGGGCTTTTCCGGCTGGTGCGCGAGTGCCCGGACCTGGCGCAGCGCGTTCGGCCGCAGGGCGGGCGGTTGGGCCTCAACCACTACCACACGCCGGACCTGGGGCGCCTGATCCTCGCGGCGTGCCCGGATCTGGCGCCGTTCCTGCGGTTGCGCAAGCGCGCACTCGAAGGGTCGATGCTGCGCGCGGAGGCGGTGCGGTGAGGCGGCAGGCCGCTTTTTCGGCAGCGCCCAGGGTGCAGTGATGGGCGAGCACTTCTGCAATGAGAATTTGCTCCCTGGCGAATGCATTACCTGTCTGGGGCACCCGCGCCCTTTTGTGGTCGTGCAGTCCTGGGCAGGTGCGGTGCGCGTGGAGGTGGAGATCCTCGCCCGCACACCGAAGCAAGTGCGGATTCGGTTTCTCACCGACTCGCCAAAGGGGCGCGTCGGCGACGTGCGGTTGGTGCAGGCGGATGTCGTTCGATTTCCGAAGGGTACAACATGAGCGCGCGGAACTCTTCGATCGAGTGGACTGATGCGACGTGGAACCCCGTGCGGGGCTGCGCGAAGGTTTCGCCGGGATGCAAGCACTGCTACGCCGAGACCTTCGCGGAGCGGTGGCGCGGCGTCGAGGGGCACCCCTACGAGCAGGGCTTTGATCCGTGGCTGGTGCCCGAGAAACTCCGCGAACCGCTGCACTGGCGCGCGCCGCGCAGGGTGTTCGTGAACTCGATGTCGGACCTCTTCGGGGAGTTCGTCCCCTTCGACTTCATCGACCAGGTCTTCGGGGTGATGCACGCATGCGAGAACTTCTCGCGCGCAGGCATCGAGGACGTGTTCCCGTGGCACACGTTCCAAATCCTCACGAAGCGCGCAGAGCGGATGCGCGACTACCTCTCGACCGACCGACGCCGGGAGTGGGCGCGCATGGCGGGTCGATGCACGCGCGAGGGCAGCGAGGACCGGATGCACGACTACGTCGCCTTTCGCGACGGTCCTGCGCCGCACATCCACCTCGGGGTGTCCGTCGAGGATCGGAAGTACGGCCTCCCGCGGATCGACGTGCTGCGCGAGGTGCCCGCGGCGCTGCGCTTCCTCTCCGTCGAGCCGCTCCTCGAAGACATCGGGGAGATCGACCTCACGGGCATCGGGTGGGTGATCGTCGGCGCCGAGAGCGGCCGGGGCGCGCGGCCGATGAACGAGGCGTGGGTCCGCGCGCTGCGCGACCAGTGCGCCGCGGCGGGTGTGCCCTTCTTCTACAAGCAACGCCTCGACCCGAAGGGCCGCAAGGTCTCCCTCCCGCTGCTCGACGGCGTGCAGCACGCAGCGTTCCCCGGAGGTGCGCGGTGAAGTACGCGGTGGAGACGTGGCCCGCAGCGGGCATCACAGGGCCGGGGTCGTGGGGCACGCGCGACGGCCTCGCGTGGGAGCGCGTTGAGGGCGACCTCGTGATGCGCGCGGGCGGGTTCGTCGCCGGGGTGATCGCGCGGCGCCCTGCCGATGCACGGCGGGCGATGCGCGCGGCGCTGCCAGTGCGAGGGGGCGCGCTCGCGACGCGCGATGGGCGTCCGGTGGTCGAACTCGTCGAGCGCGTTGACGCCGAGGCCCTCGACGCCCGCAGGCGCTTCGCCGCGCTCTCGCGCAGCGCCGAGACGAACTGGCGTGCGGTCGAGGACACCCCTGACGCACGGCGCCTCTCGGTGGACTTCTACGACGTGCCGACGGGGCACTACGGGCAGGCGCTCACCGCAGGCGGGGTGCGCGGCGCCGCGTGGCATCAGGCGCCGCGTGGGGAGCGTCCGGTGTTGCTGGTCTACACGCCCAAATGGAAGGCGAGAACCCGCCAGAGCACCGTGATCGTCTTCAAGGCCGGTGCGTCGTGACGCCCGAGCGTGAAGCGCGGTTGCGCGAGCACCTGGGATGGGTGGGCGTGCGCGAGGTGTCCCCCGAGGGCCTGCGGTGCGCGGACCTGATCGACGAGTGGGTCGGTGGCCTGCACAACTTCCCCGGTGGGGGACGCGCGCTCGGAAGGATCGACTGGACGCAGCATTTCGTCGAGGTGCGCTGCCATGGCGGGTTGAGCTCGCCCGCCACCTTCGACGGCACGAAGCTCACGTCCCTGGTGTTCCTTGCGCACGACCTCGCGATCCGCGCCGAGGTGAGCGCCTGCAACATGCAAATGTTCAAGGTGCGCCTTTTCCCCCGCGCACGAGAGGGCCACGGGTTCTCGCGACACCCCTCGCTCGAAGAGGCCGTCGCTGCGTGGCGCGCGCACTCGCCCGCCAAAGGGTCGACGCCGTGATGGAACTGCGCCAGGGCGAAATCGCCGACGGGCCGTGCGTGCCATCTTGCGCGAGCGCGCCATCGTGCGCAGGGTGTGTCGCGATGGACACGCTCGATGACTCGATGCAACCGCTCGACCTCACCGCCGAGGAGGTGCGCGGGGTCTGGCGCGGCCAGGTGTCGGTGCTTCTACGGCAGGTCTGGCCGCAGCGAACGACGCTGGAGACCGACCTGCGTTGCCCCCACGGGGCTCCCGGCGAGGTGCGCTGGGTACGCGAGGAGTTCGCGCAGCATCGCGGGGGCATCGTGCGCTACCGCGCGGGGTGGCCCTGCTACGACCGCGGAGCGCCCGACACCACGCCGAACGGTCGTGCGGTGCAGCGGTTTCTGTCGCACGACTATGAGATGCCGAAGGTCCGACGGGTGTGCTGGCGCCCCGCGCAGGACATGCCCCGTGCCGACTCGCGCATGGTGGTGAAGGTGTCGGGCGTTCGCGTGGTGCGCGTGCGTGACGTGACGGTCGCGGACGCCGAGGCCGCGGGGATCGTCGGGTGGACGAAGGCCGGCACGGTCTACAAGTACGCGCCCGCGGACGAGGAGACCGACGGGCCGCGCTGGTCCTGGGGCGGGTACGACGGCGAGGAGGCATGCCCACGCACCCCGCTGGAGGCGTTCGCGCGATGGCAACTCGAAACGCGCCGCGCGGCGTGGGAGTGGAACCATTGGGTGTGGTTGATCTCGGTCGAGCGCGCGGAGGTGCCTTGTGGGTGATGGATCCGTTCCGATGGAGAGGCCGGACCCCGCTCGCGGGCCGTGGCAGCAGACCTTTTCCGGGGCATGCTTCTACCCGATGGATCCGCGCGTGGAAGACCTCGACGCGCGGGACATCGCGCACCACCTGGCGATCGAGCCCCGCTACCTCGGGGCCACGCGCTACCCAAACTCCGTCGCGGAGCATTCGGTGCGCGTGTCGGTGCTGGTCGAGGCGCTCGTGCGCCGCGAGTACCCCTTCGTCGCCGAACGCGTGGTGCGCCGTGCGGGGCTCGCGGGGCTCTTGCACGACGCGCCCGAATGCTACGTGCGCGACCTCCCGCGTCCGATCAAGCGACACCCCACCCTCGCGATCTACAACGCGATCGAGGCGAAGGTCGCGCGCGTCGTCGAGGCGTGGGCATCGCTCCCCGAAGGGGCGCTGGAGTGGCCTGTCGTGAAGCGCGCCGACGACGTCTTGCTCTGGACCGAAAAGCGGGACCTGCTCAACCCACCTCGCTTTGCGTGGCACGTCGACCGCTTCAACCCCGCGCAGGCACTCCCTGCGCGCACCGACCTCTGGACGCCCGAGGGGGCGCGCCGCTGGGTGCGCGAACTCCCGTCGCGGGTGAAGCGCGCGGGGATCGTGCAGGGCGTCTATCAGGCGGCGCAGGAGTTCGCGGCGAGTGGGCCGTGGCCGTGGTGGCACGCCGAGCAGCGATTCCTCGTGCGGTGGGCCTCCTACGAGGATCTCTGGGGGCAACCCTACCGCGAGCTCTTTCATTACCACCGCTGCGACGACTGCCAGGACGCCCGTGCGTGTTCGGCCGTGTGCGTGGTGCGCGACCTCACGCCGACGAGCGGCGTGCCGATGGGCGAGGATGAGTTGTGCCGCGCGTGCGCCGCGGCGAGGAAGGCGCGATGAGCAAGGAGCAAGGAGCGATGCCGAGCAGCGGCCCGGTGGTGCTGGTGCTCACGGGGCCGCACGGCGTCGGCAAGTCCGCGCACGCCGGATGGCTCAGGACGGGTCTGCGCAACGCGGGCGTGCGTGCGACCCTCTGGACAATCGCGCCGCCGCCTGCGGAGTGCGTCACGCCCTTTGACAAGGCGATGCACTACGCGATGGACCGCCTGCGGGCGCTGCACTACGCGCGCGGCATCGAGTCCGAGGTGATGGTCGTGGCCCGCTGGGACGAGTCCACGCACGCTGCTGCGCGCGCGGTCCAGCGCGCCGACGCGACCGGGGACCTCATGGCCGAGGCGATGCAGGAACTCGCGACGCGCGAGGCTGCGCTGCGCAACGTCCCCGTGTACCGGCAACTGCTCGACGCACCCGACGCCGAGCTCGACGCGCGGATGCAGCGCCGCTGCGGCCGGGCGCAGACGCCCGACGAACGCGCGGAGGCCGCGTGGATGCGCGACCGGATGCAACCCTGCGCGCCGATCCTCACCGATCGACCCGCCCATGCGGTGCGCGCCGACGTCCTCGCCTGGGCGCTCGGGGTGCTTGAGCGTCACCGCGGCGCATCGGGCGAGAAGATCGCATGAGGGAAGTGCCGAGGGGTGCCGCCCCTGCGCTCGCTCCGCCTGCGTGGTGGGTCGAGCGGAGCGGCGGACAGGCCGACGCACCAGCGGAGAAACGATGCGAAACGACATGGAGATGAGGGCAACAAGGGCGGCGCGCGAGGCGGAGGCGTTCAACGTGCGCGTCCCGGTCGGCGCCCGCGTGCGCTACTGGCGCGGACGGCGGGAGGGTGCGCCTTCGGGCGAGGGCGCCGTGCGCGCCCCGGCGCAGGAGGTGTGCGGCGCGGCCTCGGTGTGGATCGAGGGGTGCTCGGGGAGCGTCGCGCTTTCACACGTCGAGGCGGTGTGAGCGTGGACATCAAGAAGATCATCGCGAAGCTCCCCGTGGGGTTCGTCGAGGACGCAGCGGGCATGGGCGACGACGCGCTGCGGGCGGAGATCATCCGCGCGGAGACCTCGCTGCGGGAGGTCGATCGCGAGGTGGCCGCGGATGAGAAACTCCAGGGTGCCCGCGCGATCGTGAAGGACATCATGGGGCCGTACGGCGATGCGAGGCGAGCGCAGCGGGCGAAGATCGCCTACACGATGCACCTGCTCGAAGCGCGGGGGAAGTTGTGAGCACGGGTGCCCGCTGCCACGGGTGCTCGGTGCCCGTCACGGTGCGTGATGGGCGCCTTGCGCCCCACGTCCCCGGGGGCGGTGAACCGGGCAGCGGGCACCTTGCCTTGCAGGGATCGTTGTGCCCCGCGTCGGGCACGGTGCCCTGGCGCGTGGGCGTGCCCGACGACGCGACGGTGCGCGCGCTCCTCCAGGACCACGAACTGTACCCGGTGCCTTTCGCGCTCTTCCAGGTGCAGAGTTCCGGGATGTACCCCGGCGTCGTCGGCGCGCGGCTCTTCTGTGACTGCCCTGACGAGGCGTGCGAACCCGGCTGCGTGCCGCGCGTGGTGTGGGTCTACGGCTTCCCCGCGGACGTGCATGGCCGGGAGCGCGAGGGGAGGATCTGGCCTGGGCCGCGCTGGGCCTTCCGACCGCTCGACATCGACCTTCTCGAACCGCGCCCGTGGCCCTTGGAGACGTGATGAAGCACCGTGATATGGCTAGCTGCGCTGAATGTGGGATGAACTACGTGCCCGGATCCGATGCCCGCGCACACGCGCGGTGGCACCGACGGTGGCTGTCGGCGACCACGGACCTCGGCTACGAGCCTCGCGAGAACGGCGAGCGTGAACGCCTCAAGCAAGAGGGACGCGAGCTCGCGCGCAGCGTCGATCCGCAGGATCGCCTGCGAGGCGCGGAGATGGTGCTGCGCGGGTGGTTTGACCGCTCGCTCATGGCTGCGATCATCGAAGGCTACTGGCGACAGCACCCGACGTTCGAGCGGTACGTGGCGATGATGGACCTCGAAGGGCTCCTTGCTGCGCATCGCGTTGCGACGGAGCTTCGTACGCGCTTCGGTCCGCGCCCCCCCGGCATCGGCGACGGGCGCTCGTTCTGGGAACCCAATGGCGCCAGCGCGAGGCCGCACCCCAGCCTCGCGCGTTCGCGGGGTGCTCCATGATCGCTCGCGTCTCGCGCACCGCCGGCTTGATCGCGCGCCCTGCTCTGGCTGCGGTGCTCGTGGCACTGACGGACCTCGGGGACGCCCAAGAGGCCGTCTTGTCCGGTCGCGTGACGGCGTGGCGTCTTGAGGATCGCGGAGTTCACTTCCGTTGGGACGGCGTTCCCTACTTTGCTCTGTATTTCACCCGCGACCCCGACGAGGCATGGGAGATCCTCGACGCGCGCGGACTCCTGCCGCCCGAGGGGAAAAGGTCATTCAGCGTGCGCGCGGCCATTATGGACATCGTCTACAACGCGCCGCCGCGGGACCGCAGCCTCGGGGGGTCAAGCGGCAAGGCGGGGTTCCGCGTGTACGCGGATGGCACCGCACGCCGCCCGACCTATGCGATCGAGCGCGGTGGCGTACGTCTCGATGCGGTGCTCTCTGACGATGAGAACGACGAGCGGTTCACCGTTGAAGGCGCCCTTTTGGCAACCGCGCGCCAGTGGCCTTGCCCCGCAACCATCCCCGACCTCGTCGCGTGGGCCTCCCTCGGCGCCGAGGCGATCGTCACCGCGGAGGCGCTGGCCGTCGAGGCGTGCCGCGATCTGCGGGAGTGGGGAGTCGCGCCGTGCGAGCGCGCGGTGTGGCGTGTGGGCGAAGTGCGCCTTGCGGATGGTTCGCGCGGGTACAGCATTTACGTCCCGGGGGCGCGCAGTTTTAGAGACGACGGCGGGCTCGTTACGTCGGCACCGTCCATCCGCGCCCTGTGGGACATGGGCCTCGCGCTGGAGCGCGTCGGCGTCGAGTGTGTCCTCTGCGTGCCGCCCGTGCCGTCTTCGGCGTTGGGATCAATCGACACCAATCCGCTTTATGACGCGCCGCCGAGTGGCTCGTGACGTACCTCGCGCCTTCACACGCCGCACCCCGCTACGCCCCGGTGTTCGTCGACGCGACGGGGCGCTCGCGGCGCGTGCTGGCCCTCACGATCTGGCAACCGTGGGCCTCGCTCCTCGCGCTCGGGATCAAGGACGTCGAAAACCGCGAGTGGCTCCCCGACGCGCAGAACGATCTCGCCCGCGGGGACTACGTGCTCCTGCACGCGGGAAAGACCTTCGACGCGGATTCCTGGGACGCCGCCGAGGATCTGGTCGACCATCTCGGGTTCGCCGACCGCGCGCCGTGGCTCGCGCCCGTCGCGCGCAAGATCGCCGAGGCCGCAGGGATCGCGGACCGCAAGCTGCGCGCGCAGGTGATGCGCCGCGCCGAGGAACTCGCCCGCGAAGCCGCGCCGCACAGCGCCATCCTCGGCGCGGCGCGCTACGCAGGCGCCTTCGAGGTTGGGCGCCACGCGAGCCCGTGGTTCGTTGGGCCGACGGGGTGGCGCCTGGTCGAGCCGCTGGCCTTCGATCCGGTCCCCTGCAACGGGGCGCCGGGGCTTTTCGCGCCCGACCGGGCGACCTTCGCGACGGTGAGCGCGCGGTGGACGGAAGCGAGGTTCGGGTGATGGGTGTACAGGGTGCCTTTTCGTTCTTCTCGGAGCCCGTGGTGGCCGCGTCGGGCGCGCAGGCTCCCGTCGCCGCTCCGTCCGGGGCGCTGCCGGGGCGCGTGGCGGTGCGGTGCTACCAGTGCAACGTCGAGCGCGTCCCGCACGGCCGCCTGCTAGTGCGTGGGCGCGCGGTGGACCTCTGCGTGCGCTGCACGGTGGAGCGCGTGCAGGAACTCGTCGCCTGCGGCGCGTACGTCCCCCCGGGCTACGAGTGGGTCGCCGCGTGGGGTGCGTCGTGAGCGCCCCGCGTTTCCCCCCCGCGGAGCCAGGGCCGAACACCACGCACGCGTTGCTCGCGCAGCTCGAACCCGTCGTCGATTCCGCGCGCCGGGGCATGACCTCGCTCCTGCGGCCCGAGGTCGTCGAGCGCGCGCTGCTGGACCTGCACCGCGAGCTCGCGCGCCTCGCGATGCTCGGCGAGGCGCCCCCGGCGCGCGATCTCCCGGCCGCATGGTGTCGGAGGCGGAGGAACTCGACGCCGTGCGCGTCGAACTCATTGCTACGCTGCGGGCGCTCAGTGACCGCCCGCGGCGTAGCGAGTGATCCATCCACATCACCGGATCGGGTGAGGTCTTAGCGACCGCGCCCTCGAAGCGACTGCGCCGCGTCGGCCACGATCTGCGCCGCGCGCGCCACTTCGTCGGCCGTCGTGAAGCGCCCGAGGCCGAAGCGCACAACCTCCTCGCCCCGCGCATCGGACACTCCCATTGCCCGCAACACGTCGGTCGAGCGGGCATCGCGGCAGTTGCAGGCCGCGCCCGTCGAGCAGCACACGCGGTCGGCGAGCGCCTCGACCAGCGCCCGCCCCCGCACCCCGGCGATCCAGACCGAGAGGTTGTGCCCGAGACGCGAGGGCCAGTGCCCGCCCGCGCCGATGGCCGTGGGCGCGTAGGGGCCGAGGATGCCCACGCCGTCGGGGATGGCGTGCGCCAGGCGACCTGCGAGCTCGTTGCGCAGCGCCGCGAGCCGCGCGGCCTCCCGCGTTCCCTCGCGCTCATAGAGCGCGCAGGCGGCCCCGAACCCCACGATGGCGGGGACGTTCTCGGTGCCGGGACGCAGGCCGTGCTCCTGCTGGCCGCCCTGCATCATCGCCCGCAGGGGTACGCCCGCGCGCGCCACCAGCGCGCCGGCGCCCTTGGGGCCATGGATCTTGTGCGACGCGAAGGTCACAAGGTCTGCGCCGGACGAACGCATCGAGAAGGGCACGCGCCCGATGCCCTGCGTCGCGTCAACGTGCAGAACCGCACCCGCCGTGTGCGTGAGGGCCGCCACGCGCCCGATGTCCTGCACCGTGCCCACTTCGTTGTTCGCGAGTTGGCAGCACACCAGCACGGCGCCCTGCACGGCCTCGCGCAGCGCGTCCTCGTTCACGCGCCCCCAGGCGTCCACGGGCACGACCACGAACTCAAGGCCGAACGCGCGCGCCGCCGCGCGGGCCGGTTCGCTCACGCTCTTGTGCTCCATCGCGCTCACGACCACGCGCCCACCAGGGCGCGGCCCGAGGGCGCCGAGGAATCCCCAGATCGCGAGGTTGTTGGCCTCCGTCGCGCTCGCGGTGAACGTCACCGACGCGGGTTCTGCACCCGCGAGGGAAGCGGCCTGCGCGCGCGCCGTCGCGAGGGCCTGCGCCGAGCGACTGCCCGCGCGGTGCGGCGAGGAGGGGTTGCCGCAGAGGTCTCCCTCGAAGGGTGCCATCGCCTCGCGCACGCGCGGGTCAACGCGCGTGGTGGAGTGACCGTCCAGAAAAATCGGGGGTGCCATCGCTGCGACGATACGCCCTCGCGTGCGGTCGGTCATGCCACCCGTGCCATGGGCGCGCGTTGCGTTGTACGGACGATCGCCGTACAGTGCGCCCGACGCATGAGCCCCACAAAGCCCGACGCGGGGCGCGATGCGCGCCTGGACCTTCGGTTGCGGCACGAAGAAAAGGCGGTGCTTGAACGCGCCGCGGCGCTCGGGGGCGAGGATGTGTCCTCGTTCGTTCGGCGCACGGCGCTCACCGAGGCGCGTCTCCTGCTCGCGCGCCTCGGAAACGAGGGCACCTAGCCTTCGCGTGGGGTGCGGTGTCAGAGATGCCGCCCCGGGCGCGTCTCAACGGGCATGCAGACCGAACGATTCGACATGCCGCCGCCCGCACGGATCAGCGACCGCCGCGGGCAGCACTACAACAGGTTGCTCGTGCTCGGATACGCCGGGTGCGACCGCTGGAACACCCCCCTGTGGCACTGTCGCTGCGACTGCGGCAGTTTGACGGTCGTGCGCGGAAACCATCTCCCCTCCGGCGTGGTGAAGTCCTGCGGGTGCATGCGGGGCGGTTCCCCGAGGATGGAACTCGCCGGGACGGCGTTGCCCGGAAGAGACCGCGTCGTGCGTGTAGAAGGCGACCGCGTCGTGGTCGGGTGCCTCGCGGGGCACACCTGGGAAGCGGGGCGCAGGGCGACGCTCGCGCGGCGCATCGAGGTGCATACGGGGCAGCGCGCGCACTCGCAGTGCCCGATCTGCCAGGTGAACGGAACGATCGACCTGCGCGGTGAGGTCTTCGGGCTGCTCACAGTGCTGGAGCGCGCGGGGACCGACGCCCCCGCCGACGGGCACTTTCTCGGGCAGGCGACGTGGCGCGTGCGCTGCGCCTGCGGGACGGAGAAAGTGGTGCGGGGCGCGCACCTGCGCAGAAGCGAGAAGGTGGTGCGGACCTGCGGAGCGCGCGCCTGCAAGGCGCGGTGGCGGGCAATGCGCGACGGCGTCGCGGCATAACCGTCGCGAGGGGGGGTGTTGGCGTGTACGGCGATTGGCCGTACACTCGCCCCATGGAACCGAACACGCAGGATGTTGAGCGCGCCCTGGCGCGGCTGCGTGCCGCGTGTCCCGAGGCGTTCCCGGGCGACGAGACGTTGCGCGCGGGGGTCTCCCCGGACGCGCCGCCCGCACGCCGCCATTGGGCTGCCTGGCGCAACGCCGTGGGGCACGGCCCGGACCCGCGCGGCGCGCTGCTGGAACTCGTCGAGCGCGCCCGCGAGATCGCGTGGTGCTACCAGGGCGAGTGCCTAGAACGCGCCCGCGTCGCGGAGGCGGCGGCGCGCGCGAACCGTCGCGAGGCCGAGGCCCTCGCTGCGCGTGCCGGGGCGCTGCGGGCGGCGCTCACGCAGTCGCCGGAGATCGCGGCGTGAGTGCCGACCTGTGGCTCGACGCGGAGGCGCGCTGGCACGTCGACTAGACCGGGCGCGTCATGCACGGTGGAATCCCCGCGGCGCAGTCCATCGCGCGAGGGACCATGGGTTCGGGCGCGTGGTGTACGCGAGCACCAACGCGACGAAGAAGAGCGCCGCAGACCACGTCGCGTCGCGCACCCAAGCACAGAGGCCCGCGCGCTGGCGCCTCACGACCACTCCGCGAGCGACTCCAGCACCGCCGCCTGTTCGTCGGGGTCGTCCACCCCGCGCTCGGCCAGGAACCGTCGCCAGTCCTCCTCGGAGAAGCGCGCGGTGTCCACCCCGCGCTCGGCGAGGTAGGCGCCGAACCCGAGCTCGCCCGCGGGGGCGTTGGCGCGCGTCGAGGAGAAGTCCTCGAAGAGCGCCCCGAGCGAGGTCCGCCGCGCGGGGTTCGTGCGCAGGGGCACCAGGGACGCGGCGGTGATCGCGCCGTGGGGGGCGTAGTTCACCGCCACCGCGGGGTGGTCCCAGCAGGCCCGGCACCCCGCGGACTCGCAGGAGTGCCCGGCGCTGCGGTACGCCGGGCAGTCGTGGACGCCCGCAGCGGGGAGCGCGCGCGGGTCCACGGTGGACCCGGCATCGAGCCCCGGCATGGCGGGCGGCGGATCGCCCACGCGCAGCGCCGAGGGGCGCACCACGAAGTTCTCCGGGCGCCCCGCGAGCGCGCTTGAGGCGCCGCGGAACACCCAGTCGCGCGTCGGCGCCCAGAACCGCACCGCGGGGAACCGGCGCGCGATCGAGGCCCACGCGTCGGCGTAGGCCATGCGCGGGTACCAGGAGAAATCGCCCGAGTCGTGGATACGGAAATAGCGCCCGTTGAGAAACACCGGGGGCGCGCCCTTCGGCCCGAGCATCGAGGCCCGGCGCGGGCGCGCCAGAAACACCCCCAGCGCCGCCGCCATCTCCTCGGCGAAGATCCCCTCGTCGAGCGCCCGCCGCACCCACGCGAGGCGCACGCGCTGCGACGCCTGCACGCTCGGGAGGAGGTAGTTGCCTGCCGTGGCGTAGCACCCGAAGCAGACGAAGTGCGCGTCCCCGCGCGCGCCCTTCGCCGCCGCGGGGCAGGTGCCCCCGATCTTCGGCGGCCCCGCGGGGAGCGAGAAGCTCGCGCAACGCATCTTCGTGGTGTTGGTGAAGAGTTGCACGCGCCCGATGTCCACGGACACCCCTTGCAGGTCGAGCGGCGGCGAGACCTCGACGTAGGGCGCGGCGGCGCCCACGGGGAGCACCAGGCGCAGGGCGCGTTCCTGCACGTCGTCGAGGCCCTTGCGGGCCTTGAGCACGCGGCCCGAGAAACGCGCCTCGGGCGTCGGCGTGGACGCCGTCGTGCGGTTGGGTCGGGCGTGCCGGAATGATCGGGTGGGCATGCGCGCCATCCTATCGGGTCGCGCGAAGGCCGTCCATGCGATGTGCGGGGCTCGCCAGGATATGTCTCTCTGGTTTTGTCAAGGCATAGCGCAGTGGTGGCGCGATGCGCNNGCGATGCGCGAAGTTGAAGATCGAGGGGTTGTCGTGCCCGACGAAGAGGTGGACTCGTTTGCGGAGTGGGAACTGCACCAGCGTCGGATCTGGGCGCAGGAGGCGGGCCTGGACGCCCGCACGGCCGATCTGCTGGCCCTGCGCGCCGAGCTCGACGCGCACCTCGCGGCGGTCGGATCCGATGAAGGGCAGGGTCGCGATGCCGTTGCGTGAGGGGGCGCCTCCGCTGCGCCTGGATGTGGCGCGCGTGCGAGCGTGGATGCGCGAGGTGGACCTGGACGACCTCGCGCCGCTCGCGCTTGCCGCCGAGGTGCCCTTGCGGGCACTGCGCGCCGGAGTGGATGGGGGCGAGGCGATGGATCAGGGGCACCTGGCGCGCCTTGCGCGGGTGATGGGCACGGATGCGCGGGCGCTCTGCGACCCCGGGGATCTGGCGCGCGTCGACGACCTTGTCGCAAGTCAGGGAGGTGAACATGTCTGACCGGGAATCGTCGCGCACGCTGACGCTGATAGCTGGTCAAGGACAACGCGGTGGGCATCGGACTGGGCATCTAATGCTGCTCAAGCATGTGGCTATGCCGATTCAACTGGGCCTCTCTGGGGTCGCGGTGACCCCTGCGCGCGTGGTCAGTCTCGGTCTCGACGCGACAGACTTCGAGACCTTCCGTGACGTGCTGCATCGCTATGCTGTGCGACACATCGTGGACATTCGGTTACTGGCCTCTTTCCGGGGCCCCGGCTTCCGGCAGACGCCCGTGGCTTGTCTCCTCAGCGAACTCGACATCACATACGAACGCATGCCAGAACTCGGCAATCGATTTCTCGGGGAGATCCCGGATGAGCGCGTGGCGTTTGCAAAATTCCAAGACTACCTACTCGGGCGGAAGGATGCTGTAGGGGTTTTGTGCCAGCGCCTCGTGAACGGAACGGTGCTCCTACTTGGACGAGCACCCGAGCACCAGTACTCCGAACGCGACGCGGTGATTCGCGTCTTGGCAACGCTTGGACGGGCGTTCGAACTGGTTGCCGTGTCGGCGCTTACTGGCACGGTGCGCCAAGTATTGGAGGCGCCAACATGCCCTACTCCCTCACCTGCCCCGTCGAAGCGGAAGCGGAAGCGATCGCCTGAGCATGCAGGCCAGCGCACGCTCGGACTGGATTCGCAATCGCATGACAAGGGCACGCGCTAGGTTCTGACCTCTTCTAATCGCAACCCTGAGGCATCCCCTCATTTCTCAGGGGGAATTCCCGTCGGATTCGTCGCTCATGTGACCCACGCACACCCGGAGCTCTTGTGGCTTCCATCACCCTCTTCGACTGGATAAAAGCGGCCAACTTGACCTGAACTTGGTATGAACAGCCCAATTTCTTCGCCCGATCTACCGACTGGGATGTCCTTCTCGTCCTCGCCTCACCGTAAGCGCTGCACCGGCTGCATTATGGAGGAAGGAGGGTTGCGGGGTCAAACATGCCCAAAGGCGGTGGGCCCACGTTAGCGATCTTCTCTTTTGCTATCTCATTATATGCGTAGTTAGTCACGATGCGCGAAGAAGCATCAGAGCGGCGAAAGGCGTCATTCCACGCAAACATAACTTGCTCTGCCTCCCACACAAGTGCTAGCGCGTATTGGTCAATGCACACAGCCAGCGGTTCGTAGTCAGCAGCCATGCGCGAAGCGTATAACGTTACGAAGCAATCCATGAATCGAACCGCGTTCGGGTGTACTGATGTACCAGATAGCATCAATCTCAATGTGGGATGGTGTTTGGCGGATGCCACGTCCACAGCAATCCGCTTCGCTAGTTTGTGGCCACACCGCTTGAACATCGACCTCTGCGCTGCCAAGTTCGGCGCGTGCATCCTGACCGACCCCATTATGAACGAATGAAACGCAGCGTAATAAGCGTCAGATAAAGACCGCCTGATGTGTGCGTTCCCAGGTCGCGGCGTGGTTGCTCTATCGACAGCCTGGTCAATCAGATCACTCGGGATCATTGGGTATAGCCTTTTCGCTGACGTACCAAACAACTGCGTAGAACGGGATTGAGGCGTTTATCCCAACGCCACGCGCGTCTAAGTGCTCATGGATGGCGCGAGTGAGGTTGTATTGTATGTTGTAGTCGGTTGTGCGAGAGGTTGCGATGTACACATACACAGCCGGGTCTCCATCGTCGTCTAGTCGCGCGTCGCACTTGTACCTCTTTGCATATGCTCGAAACAGGTCACTCACGCGCAGCACCGCTTCCACAGAATGCCAAGCGATGTGGCGTACATCGTCGCCGTACTTCGCCAGCAGTTCCTCGCCGGGGGAAGTAGTGGGTTGCGGTTGAAGGTGGGTCACGACCTCACCCCTTGCGAGCGGCAGAACTGTGAGCCCGTCGGGGCGAAGCGGAACTCGTCCCGGTTGAACGGCCGCATCCCACGGCAAACTCGGCACGCCCACCCCCCCAGCAGATGCCATCGCGAAACCAGTGACGGGAGACGCGCGCAGGACCGCGCTACTTGGAGACGGTCGGCTCCCCCTTGGAGTAGACGTAGAGATGGCGGTTGGGTGTCGTGGCTTGTGCCTCGACGTAGCGGTTCCATGCCGTTGTGATCGCATCGACGAACTCCGACATTGACGAGGCCGGGATACGCAGGGAGGAGACGATGTTCGCAGCGACCACGCCCTCCCGGTCGGCGAAGAACCGCACGGGGATGCCGTCCGCGAAGACCATGGCGAACATGTCCGGCTGTAGGGGAGCCACCAGAATCACGTTCGCGTGCAGTGGATCGGGCTCCGTGTCCCAGTCGAGGTCCACCTTGGGGGAGGTATCCTGCGGCGGCGGTTCTTCGGCCATCCTGCGCCGGTAGCAGCCCGGTTCCCCGCCCGTCAATCTGACACGTCCGTTCAGTTATGATTTGGCGTGTTCCACGCTGCACATCAACAACCGACCAGCGGGTCAGTCGCCTGCTTCTTTGGCTAGCAACCGGATAAGCATGGCTCATACCTCCTCGTCTGGTCCACCTCGCGTACGACGACATTCCCGACGCGGACGTGCAGTTCTGCGCCGTGGTCCCCGTGACGACGCCACGGCGCACGATCCTCGACGGACTGCGCGACGCGGTGAGCCGCGAGTTCATCCGCGACGTCGCCGGGATGATCCGACCGCGTTCCGGGCACCGACCGCAACATCTCACGTACTACCGCCCATCACCCGGAATATCTCGCGAACTTCCGCACGACGACTGCGACCATCACTTCATGAGACACGCGGGAGATCCAGCCGTTTCGAGCGTGCGCGCAGTCTCAACAACCGTCGCACCCCGACAGCGCCCGATGCACCTCGGGCACCCGGCCGTCGCGCGCTCGACGCACGTTGCGAACGTGTCGCG
>CXWK01036799.1_pt1 | contig 44658 bp, 39 predicted proteins | sample 590851 | NCBI WGS metagenome assembly CXWK01 (sample SAMEA3498364, study PRJEB10139) | wastewater metagenome | biome: wastewater treatment plant; material: activated sludge | place: Denmark | collected 2014-08-01 | reverse complement strand
CTCCTCCTGAGACCCCGCTCGCTTGGGCTCACACTCCCGCGTGTTCCCGGGAGGGGTTGTCGCTGGCGTCGTGGTCACTACTGGTGTCCCCGTCCTCGCCACCGTCCCCAGCGCTGGTCGAGTCATCAGGAACCTCTGGCGTCGCGCGGCGCCTCGCAGCGTCCTCCCACGCCACCATCAACAGTCGAGACCTCGCCACCAGTAGGCACAGCGCTGCAGCGACATAGACCCCGGCGGTGGCGCCGCGCCCCTCCATTATCGTGAGGATTCCGTAGAAGGCGATGGCGTAGTAGCCCATCAGCAGCCCTCGCGCGAACCAGAGGGTTCGAGCGGGAAGTCCGTCGTAGATGCTGGTGGATTCCGGTTCGTGTTGCGAGTCGCTCATCGAGGGACACCTTTCGCGCAGAGGAGTGGATGCTCCCTTGCGTTATCGGCGTCCCCAGCCTGTCACGACGAAGAATTCTTCCCTCGGCGTCAATGAATACCGAGGTCGATGAACATGTCGTCGACTCCCTCCCACACCAGCCTCGAAATGTCGTTGGGCAACCCCTTCTCCCACCAGTAGCTGGTCGAGAACTCTTCCCATTCCGCATCAGTGAGCGGGCGCCCCAGGTGCGCCTCCACGTGCCCCCGGTCGAACCAGTTGCCACTCATCTCGAACTTGTAGGTAAGCACCTGTAGGAGAACGGTGTACAACTCGTCTCGGGTCATCGTGCGGCACAATTCCGCCAGAACCTCGGCACGTTGGTCTGGCTGGTTGAGTAGGGCAGGAATATCTACCGACATCGTCATCTCCCGTGGTTGGTGCTGGGTATCCAGACTATTCTCGGCGCCCCCCTCGTTCGTGTCCCCCGCTGACCTCGCACCATATTCACACCCTCAGTCGAGCCCTCTCACTCGACGGTGTGGCATCAGGGGCGACGGTCACCACCATTACTGGTAGGCGCCGACACCGGTCGCCGACCGCTCCCCACCCCGAGCGGGTGGCACAGAAAGGTGGCGCCGATGACACGACGCTGGTGGTGGCTGATCGCCGCAACGACGATAGGACTCTTCGCACTGGCAGGCTGGTGGGTGACCCGACCCACCACCCCGGAACCACCCACCTCGACGGTCAACCTCACCATTCCCCGTGCCCTCGCCGCCGCCGACAAGGACCGCGTCACCACCGCCACCGTCACGATCGGAGTCCCCGCCGTCGCGTTGGAGCTGAGCAACGGCGGCAGTGCCACCACCGTCGTGCCGCCAGACCAGACCACCCGTTTCACGCGCCAGTTGGAAAACCGTGGCGTCGCGGTGTCCTACACTCAGCCCCCCGCTCGCGCCACCGGGGGAGTGGACTGGGGAGGCCTGTTCACCATGTCTGCCCCCGTGCTGTTGATCGGCGCGATCATCCTCTACTCGGTGCGCACCGTGCCCGGCGGCTCGTCTCGTGCGGCAATCAAGCGTGCCCGTGTGGGGGAACTGCCCGATATCAGTCTGGCGGATGTCGCCGGACAACCCGAGACCGTCGCTCAAGCCCGCGAAGTCGTGGACCTGGTGCGTGACTCCGAGCGCTACACCCGCCTCGGTGTGGCAGCGCCCTCCGGCATCCTGTTGGCGGGACCCCCCGGCAACGGCAAGACCCTGTTGGCACGCGCGATGGCAGGGGAACTGGAGGCGCCGTTCTTCGCGGCGGCGGGACCGGACTTCATCGACAAGTACGGCGGGGCGGGTCCGAAAGCGATCCGTGCCCTGTTTGCTGCTGCCCGCAAGGCGGCGAACACCCATGGTTTCGCTGTCATCTTCCTCGATGAAGTGGACGCCATCGGCGGGAAACGTTCCGGCGGATGTGGTGACGGTGTTGGTGTGGTGGGCTACAACACTCTCAACGCCTTGCTGGTGGAGATGGACGGGTTCACCGCCCAGTCGAAGGTGTTCGTCCTGGCAGCCACCAACCGCCCCGACATGCTCGACCCGGCACTCGTGCGCCCCGGTCGGTTCGCCACCACATTGACGGTGTCCCTGCCGGATCGCCGTGGTCGCGCGGAGATCTTCCAGCTCTACCTGAACCGCCGAGTGGCTCAAGGGATGATGACCGCCGATCCCGCGTTCGATGCTGACGCGTTCGCCGCCCGCCTCCTTGGCTTGTCCGGCGCTCAGATCAGTGAAGTGGTGGCGGAAGCCGCTCGCTCGGCAGCCCGCAACGACCGCGCGGTGATGGTCCAGTCCGACTTCGAGGAAGCGTTGGGCAGGATCGTGTTGGGCCCGGAACGCACCAGCATGGTGTTCACCGACGAGGAGCGAAGACTGACCGCCTGGCATGAGGCGGGACACACGGTGGCGGCGTTCCTTGAACCCCACTCCCAGGACCCGGTGCAGGTGACCATCGTCCCGCGTGGCAGCGCCGGTGGGGTGACCTGGCGTCCCACCAGCGACAACCCCTACCCGACCCGCAAAGAACTGTTCGCCCACCTGGTGGTGGCCATGGGTGGCAAGGCGGCGGAGATGCTCGTGTTGGACGGAGAGTTCACCACGGGACCGGGCAGTGACTGCGTGCAAGGGTCCCAGTTGGCAATCGACATGGTGTCCCGCCACGGGTTCTCGCGCTTGGGGTCGCTGCATCGGGTGGAGCTGATGCGACTGTCCGGACGGATCGCCGAACAGGTGGCGGACGAAGCGCAGCACCTGTTGGACGAGGCGCTGCACGCCTGCCAGGACCTGTTCGCCGTCGAGGTGAACCGTCGCTTCCTGGAACGCGTCGCTGAGGAGTTGACGGTGCGCGAAACCCTGCACGAGGACGATATTGCCCACCTGTGGGCGGAGGTCTCTTCTCCTCTCGCGGCGGCATAAAGCCACCCTGTGACACAACCGCACCCCGGTCTCCGCGAGGGAGGTTCCGGGGTGCGGGAAGGTGTGTCGGTCGTGGTCAGGATTGACTGGTGACCGGGTGGACGCCGGGGGCGGCGGGCTCACTGGGGGTGAGCGTGACGCCCGCGATTCCGCCGCACACGGCGACGACGAGGGCGACGATGGCGGTGTCGATGAGGCGTTGCTTGATGTTGTAGCTGCTCATGTGGGACTCCATTCACTCGAGGTTGAAGGTCGGGTGATGGACACCGTGTCCGCGCGTGAATCCTCGCCAGGGATGGTCCGGGGGTTGGCTGGGGTGGTCAGCGGGTTGGTGTGACCTGCTCGCATCAGGTGCTTCTCGGTGCGAGTGTGGGCACACGGTTCCCCAAGACGCGGCTGCCCCCGCGCGTCAGGTCGTCCTCAGATGTCCCCACACTCGGACAGCTGAACCTCCCTGCTACGCCACGTCCGTGCCCGCGCGGAACAGCTCATACACGCGCTCCAGGTACCAGTCGAAGACCCGCTTGGCGAAGGTCGGGTCGTTGTAGATGCGTTGGTAGAGGTCCTGGTTGGCTTCCTCGTTGTCCAACACGGTGCTCTTGAACACCTTCTCGAACTCCAACCGGAACCCTTCCAGGTCATTGTTCGTGGCAACCTGGCGCAGGTCCGCGTTCTCAGCCCAACTCTGCTCGAACTGCTCGAACGCCAGGCGGTCCCGTTCAGTCAGCGACAACCCGAACGCGGTGTTGAGGTCCTCGGTGATGTTGCCCAAGGTGTCGCGGCGCGCCTGCCTCTCGGCACCCCCGGTGCCCCGCCCGGGGAACGCGCTGCCCGGTTCCCCCTCCCCGGGCACCAGTTCGATGTCATGGAGTCCCTGGTCTTCCAGCCGCAGATGGGTGAGGACCACATCGGCGCCCAGGTCGAGGCGCCCGTCGGGGATTGTGGGCAGTAGTCGCAACAGAGCTTTGCCGTAGAGGTGCAGGCGTTCGCTGTCGGGGTCCGTCCAGGTGATGACCTGGGACATGAATGCGTAGAGGTGGACGAATCCGGCCAGGGCGGAACGGAATTCGCGCTGCTGTTCCGCGTCCAACTCATCGAACCGGTTCAGCGCGGGATGGAACGCGGCATACGCCCGCCCCAAGGTGTCCCCGGGGGACACTCCAGCGAAGTGAGTGTCCACCACGGTCGCCATCTCCGCCTCATCGACCACGCCGAACCCCAGCACCCGGTCGTAGGCATCGGACACCACGTTGACGTCGGTGATTTCGGTGGTGGTGGCTTCGTAGAAGCGTTGGAACTCGTTGCGGATGTCCTCGGCATCGTTGCGGAAGTCCAACACGAACGTGTCGTCCTTCCCCGGCATCGTCCGGTTGAGTCGAGACAGAGTTTGGACCACCGCCAAGCCGGTGAGCACCTTGTCCACGAACATGGTGTGCAGTGGGGGATAGTCGAATCCGGTCTGGAACTTCTCCGCCACGATCAGCACTTGGTAGTCGCCGGGGTGGTGGGGTGGAACCCCCCGGAACGCGTCCGCGGTCTGACTGTCAGGGATGCCGTTGAGGTTGGCTTCGGACACTTCTCCGGCGATCGGGTCCATCACCTTGCCGGAGAAGGCGACCAGGGACATCAGGTCGTATCCCTTCTCGGCGACGTAGGCGTCGATGGCTTCCTTGTATTTGACGGCGGCAGCGCGTGAGTCGGTGACGATCATCGCCTTACCCTGTCCGTTGATCTTGTGGGCAGTGTGGCGGCGATAGTGCTCCACCATGAGGCGAGCCTTCTGCGCGATGACCTCCGGATGTTTCACCATGATGTTGCGCAGCGCTGAGCCGGCCTTACCGACCTCGACCTCCTTCTGCGCGGCTTCCGCGCTGGTGGTTGCCAGTCGGTAGTAGGTCTTGTAGGTGGTGTAGTTGGTGAGCACATCAAGGATGAACCCCTCTTCGATGGCTTGCCGCATCGAGTAGAGGTGGAACGGACCTTTGGTCCCATCCGGCTGGATGGTGCCGAACATCTCGACGGTCTTGTTCTTGGGGGTGGCGGTGAACGCGAAGAAGGACAGGTTCGTCTGGTGTCCGCGTGCCTGCAACAGGGTCGCCAGCGCGGTCTCCCCGTCCAAATCCTCCCCGTCGTCCGCGCCCGCACCAACGGCTTGGCGCAGTGCCGCAGCAGCGTCGCCGGTCTGGGAGGAGTGGGCTTCGTCGATGATGACTGCCCAGGTGCGGTCGGACAGCGCAGAAGAGTCGATCTGTTCCAGCACGAACGGGAAGGTCTGCAGTGTCGTGATGACGATCCGCGACGTGGTGCTGGTGAGTGCGTCGGCGAGTTCTTTCGACTTCGATTCCCCGTTGCCCACGACCGCCTGCACCACCCCGGGGGTGCGTTCGAACTGTTGCAGGGTGCCGCGCAGCTGCTCGTCCAGCACCCGCCGGTCGGTGATCACGATGACCTTGTCGAACACCTTGCTGTTGGTGTGGTCGTGAAGGGTGGACAGGCGATGTGCCAGCCATGAGATGGAGTTGCTCTTGCCTGACCCTGCGGAATGTTGGGTGAGGTAGTTGTGCCCCGCACCGCGCTGCCTGGCGTCCGCCTCGAGTTTCACGACCGCGTCCCACTGGTGATAGCGGGGGAAGATGATGTGCCCGTCCTCGCCGACCTGGACGAACCGCGCGAGAATGTCCAGCCACGCGTCGCGCTGCCAGACCTGTTCCCACAGGTAGGAGGTGTTGAAGTTGTCGGGGTTGTCGGGGTTTCCCTTTCCGCCGTCTTTGCCTGTGTTGAACGGGAGGAAGTTCGTTCCCCCTTTTGCGAGTCTGGTGGTCATGTATGCCAGGTAGGGGTCGACCGCGAAGTGGACGATCGCTCGATTCAGCAGCGGGTCGGCACCAGGATCGCGGTCCTGACGATACTGCCGCATCGCGTCCTCGACGGTCTGGTGGGTGAAGGGGTTCTTNNGCAGGCTTGAAGTAGGCGAGCCGGATCTTGATCTGCTGATCTTTGATCCCGTCGCGCAGCACTGCGATGGTGCCGTTCTTGTCCAGTGTCTTGCCGAGTCGGATCAAGAATGAGCGGCGGGCCTTGTCTGGGTCGCCACCGTAGCGGGACACAATCTGCGCCCACTCCTGAGGCTGGGTTTGGTCGATGAAGGCGAACAGTTCCACTGGGTCGATGCCCACGGTCAGGTCGAAGTTCGTCGGGTGAGACTGCCGGTAGCCGCCGGTGGTGAGCAGCGACTGTTCTATCTCGGACTCGAAGTCCTTTTCCTTCTTGCCTCCCATCACGCCACCGTCCACTGTCCCGTGACCGCGGCGGTGATCAGCCCTTGCCGACGTTCCCGATACAGGCGGACGAGTCGCTGCGCCTCTGCAGCCATGAGGTCCATCTGCGCCGTTTCGCCTTCCAGAAAGTCGCAGATTCTGGCTTGTTCGTCGCTGGGCGGGATGGGCACTCGCATGTTGTTGATGGTGCTGACCGTCAACTGGTTGATCGTCGACGTGGCGAATAGTCCGGCTTGTTGGGTGAACAGCGTGGAGCGCAGCACCCAGGACAGGAACGGGTTGATGTTCGAGCGGAAGACCAACATGAATGCTCCCCACGTCTGTCCCGCCAGGCTGTCGGGAATCACCGCACTCTTGCCGATCAGCCGAGCACTTCCGTTCCGGGCGCAGATCAGGATGTCCCCCGTCTGCAGTCGCAACCGGGGGTCGATGGGGGTGTCCACCCACACCTGACCTGTCGTGAGGTCGATGGTGTCGTGTTGGATATTGCCTGCTCTCAGGACCAGGGTTCCCTGTCCGTCGTCGCAGACATCCGCAGGTCCATACGTCAAACCAATCAAGGCCCGTCCCAGATGTTTGAGTCGATAGGGTTGCCAACCCGCGGGCAGGGCACCGAACCATTCATCCGCCCCGTCGTCCGTGTCCGTGGTGCCGGTGTCGATGTCGGGCGATCCCAGTCGACCGGTGACGGCACGACTAATCAAGGCGAGTCGACGTTCCGCGAGATGGTCGATGAGTTGCTGTTGCTCCGCGATCATTGCGTCCAGCAGTCCGCACTCCCGCTCGAGAGCGCCAGCGATACGCTCCTGCTCGCCTCTCGGGGGGCACGCGATGGCGATGTGTGACAAGGGTCGGGCGTTGATCGCGGGGTAGCTCACGCCCACGGACTGAGCGACCACCTGGTCCACGAACGGGTCCGAGCGCAACCACCAGTAGAGGTACTCGCCACTGAATCCTTCCCTGGCTCGCACCACCGCAAAACCGGTGGAGGCAACCCGATTGTCCGCCTCGTCGACTCGTGCGATCGCGCGCAGGTAGGTCCGCACCGTGGACACCAGCACATCACCCCGGCGAACGATTCGGCGGGCTCGTGAGGGCGCCTCGGCGAACCGGATCGGCTCGGTGTCGACGATCTTGCCCCCGGCGGCGACGGAGGAGATGTCGATGTAGTGAAACAGGTAGTCCGGTGGTGTGGTTTCGGGAAGGGATTCTGGGTTCACCTGGGCAACGTTGGTCACCCGTGCGACCCGCCAGTGCGGCGGGATCACCGCCAACGCATGGTCAATGGGCTGGCGGGGGGTCATTCGGACACCTCAGCGAAGAGCGCGATGATGCGTGCTTGACTCGCGGTGATGTCCGCATCGATATCCTCGAGGTCACGCGGTGGGGTGTAGCGATAGAACAGGCGGGTGAACGGGACCATGTAGCCCACGTGGTCCTTCGTGCGGTCCGCCACCGCGTCGGGGGTGAACGGCAACACCTCGCGTGCGACATACGCCTCGACATCCTCGGACAGCGGAACCTCCTCGTAGTCTCGCAGGCTGGGATCGGGCAGGAAGCCGTTCCTTGTGGCGATGCGGTCGCCCTCGGGGTCGGGCACGCTCACCGCAGCCAGAGCGGCGTCACGCAAGGGTTTGGTGGACTTCCCGTCCACCGTCACCCAAGCCGTGGTCCGCGCCTGCGCCTCGGCGCGGTCTCGGGTGGACCACACCCCGTCCGCAGCAGCGGCTGCCACGATCGCGTCCACGCGATCCGCGGGCAGTTTCACGATCGCCCGCTGCGCGGTCAGCAGTTCGGGGGTCTGCTCGGTGGATTCGTAGCGCAGCCGCAGGGGGCGCTCGATGGTCACCTTCGTGTAGCCGAAGTCCTCGTTGCGCAAGATTGTGGAGTTCTGCCCGTCGGCAAAAGACTCGAACACGCTGGTCACCTCAGCGATGTGGGATTGCCCCAGCTCGTTGCGCTTGTAGCCCAGGCTCTTGCTCAGCTTTCGGAACGTCTGCCGGGCGTCGATGAGTTGGACGAAGCCCTGCCGCTCAGGATGCTTCCGGGTCGACAACACCCACACGTAGGTACTGATCCCAGTGTTGTAGAACAGTTGGTCGGGCAGCCCGATGATGACTTCCACCAAGTCGTTCTCGAACAGCCACTTGCGGACGTTGGACTCGCCACTCCCGGCATCCCCGGAGAACAAGGGCGACCCGTTGAGCACCACCGCGACGCGTCCACCGCCCTCGTCCGCGGTTTTGGCTTTCGCGATCATGTGTTGCAGGAACAATAGTTGTCCGTCGGACTTGGCGGGCAGGCCCGCGCCAAATCGTCCCGCGAACCCGCGCTCGTGTTCCTTCTCCACCGCCGCCTTCGATTCGGTCCAATCCACGCCATACGGGGGGTTGGCGATCACGTAATCGAACCGGCGTCCCGCGAAGTGGTCGTTCACCAAGGTGTCGTCACACGCGATGTTGGACGCATCCTGCCCCTTGATCAGCATGTCCGCCTTACACACGGCGAACGCCTTGTCCTGCAGTTCCTGCCCGAATAGGTGGACTCGCGCCTTGTCGTTGATCGTCAGTAGGCGGTGTTCGGCTTCGGTCAACATCCCCCCGGTGCCGCAGGTGGGGTCGTAGACCGTGAACACCCTCCCCGGTAGGTGGAGGTCGGGGCTGTCGGATACCAGCAGGTTGACCATCAACTCGATGACCTCACGGGGGGTGAAGTGGTCGCCCGCCTCCTTGTTGGACAGGTCGGAGACGAGTCGCAGGAGCTCCTCATACAGGTAGCCCATCGCGAGGTTGGAGAAGTTCGCGGGAGATAGGTCCAGCGTGGGGTTCGCAATCTGCCCCAACACCGGCAGCAGCTTGTTCTTGTCAGCCAGCCGCTCCACCTGGGCGGTGAAGCCGAACCGAACGATGATGTCGCGCACGTTGGGGGAGTATCCCCGCAGGTAGTCGAGGGTGTTGTCGAGCAAGTTCTCCGGATCCTGCTCCACCAGAGTGGGGAGATCGAACTGGGAGGTGTTGTAGAACGATTGCCCTGCCACGTGGGCGAGGAGGTCGAATTGCTCGTCGGGTTCACTGGACAGCCCTGCCGCCTTCGCCAACACCTTCTTCTTCGTGGGGGCAAGCACCGCGTCCAACCGCCGCAGGACGACCAGGGGCAAGATCACGTCGCCCACTTCGTGGCGCTCGTAGATGTGCCGCAGGTTCTGGTCTCGGATCTGCCAGATCAGGCTGATCATCTGATTCTGCTTGGAGGAATCCACGCCTCATCCTCCCGTCACTGCTGTGTCAGGGTAGCGAGGAACGCGCCCAACTTGCCTCATGATGACGCGAACCCCCGACGGTCTCGCTCCCGCATCCTCCTCGAGGATGAGGTCAAGCGGCGGCTCGGTACCTCCTCCGTTGAGCGTGGGGATGCGGTCTTGCGGTCCGGGGCACCGCCGGGTCAAGGTGTCAGAAGGGTCCACCGGGGTTGCTCACTGCGTGAAGCGGGCACGCGGCAACAGTCCGCAGTGGGGAATCACGTCCGCACCAAGGAGATATGCTCATGTCCACACCAGAGATACCCGCACCCTCGTCCCAGGAGTGGTTGCCGGTGGTGTCGGTGGCGCAAGCACGCGCCGACTTACGAGATCTCGTGCGCGACTTCCACGAGGCGGGACCCGCGGCACCCCCGGTCATCGTGGGACCCGATGGCATCCCGCAGGCAGTCATCATGTCCTACGAGGCGTGGCAGTTGTTGCTGAAGGAACAGTAGGTCACCGGGGTCACCGAGGTCCGCGCAACACCGCCTCGCGGATCATCGCCACGGTCGCCCACAGTGAGCACGTCACCTCCTCGTGGGTGAAGCGCAACACCTTCCACCCCGCCATCGTCAACACCCGATCCCGTTGTCGGTCGGCGGTGTATCGGTGCGGTTGGGTGTGATACGACAGCCCGTCGACTTCCACCACCACTCGCGACTGCGGGTGGTGGAGAGTGCGGCAACCTGTGTGCTTTTCGGTTGATGTCCAGATAGCATCAACATCGTTATTGCTTACAGACAGTAAGCAAGAGTGTTTTGAAACAGGTCCAAGATGGCATAACCATAACGGAAACGTTACCCTTGCGCCATGCTGTAAGCGTTGTTTGTGCCTGGATGTGAATCCAGTTGACCCTGTGTAGTCAACCACTCAGGCGCATAAGTTGCCGCACTCTGAGCTGGGTGAGCCAGCTCTTGTTAGCAGGGTTTCGTCACGTCTTCCGCACCCAGGTCGTAGGCAGCACCTTGACCTGTGGTTGTCCACACGCGTGCATACCAGTTGCTGCCCAGCAGGACCTTCTCCGTCATCCCTGAAGGTACGCACCGTTCTGCTTCCGCTGCGGCTCTTGCCATCCCGTCAGAATCCAGAACGTAGACGTACTCGGATTCAGCGCAGATGAACTGTTGTTTACCAGGTTCGGGGGTGTAGTAGGGACCAGGCTGGTTGATCTTGCCTGCACAGATCTTGTCGGCAATCTCCTGGGCACTTGGAGTGCTGGAGCCACCACCGCACCCGGCAGTGACGAGTAGGGAACTGGTGGCAAGAAGAATGAACCCGAACCGCTTCATGCCGGAAGTCTGCCATGGGCAAGCCTTACGTGAACGAGCAACCCGCAGAAGCTGGTTGGTGGGAGTGCGGTCTCTACTTGTTCAAGCAGTCTTTGACCACCTGAACGTACTGGTCTGTGCTGGCAAGCTGCATGCTGGTAGTTGAGGCTTCGCCCCAGTTGGTGAACTCACTGGCTAACGAATCGACCGACAACACGCCACTGCTGCCGTCAAGATTGTTGGTCACCCACACCCCTGTTGTTGGTTCGCCCACACCCGGCATGTTCCACTGCATCGCCACCAGGTAAGCATTGTTGAAGTCGGGGTGTTTCACTGCTGCACCTTTGACCGGTTCCATCCCCGCGTTTGCAGGCTGCTGACCCTTGGCGATAGTTGCCATCATCTTGTCTGACACTTGGACACATTCAGCGGAAGCAGGATCGACAGCGGAACCATCCGGGGCACTCGACGTGCCCGATGGGCTGCTGGAGCAGCCTGTCAGTAGGGCAAGTGCCAGTAGTGGTACTCCTGCGGCAACAGCAGTCTTGTAGCGGGTCATGTTCGTCTCCTTCGTAGAAACGAGCCCAGGGACATCCGGTGGGCTCCCTACGTAAAGTCCGGTGGTTTCGTTCAACGGCAAGTAGGAACCGACATGCCGTAGTCCCGACATCCCACACCCCAGATCCCGTTTCTGATCTGCTACTCACGCAGGCGTTGAGTTGAGTCCCCTGCAGGATCACGCTCTGTAATCAACCACCGAAGCGCATAAGTTGCCGCACTCTGGTGGGGGGTGTCCCTCCTGGATGGCAACCGTCATCTATCGACCCCACCCGTTCTGGCTGGTCAGGTGCCAGCCTGCGCACACATCGCACTCATACGATCGCACCGGATACCGCCGGTGGGCGGTGGGTTCCATCTCCAGGTAGTTGTTGGCGATGGCATGCAACGCTCGCACTGCCTGCCGGTGATCGCGGAAGCGGGTCTTCCCGCAGGTCATCTTCGCTGTGGGCACAGCTCCGCCCATCCTTTCGTTGGTGTTCGTACTCTTCGCCGACGTGTGTATTGCGGGGAGTCGGCACCCCGAGCGCGTGGTGGGATGGAGGGCTACACGTCCAACACCCGGTGGTGGGTCACTCCCACCGCTTCGGCGACCTCGGTCAGCCAATCGTTGGTGGGTGCCGCCAGCGTTCGGTCGTAGGTGTCTCCCGAGCGCAGTGATTCGCGGATCGCGGAGGCGTAGGCGTCGAAGAAGTCCTGCGGCGTCGGATGGATCTCGCTGATGTAGTCACCCACGCCCGCGGTCTGCTCCGCGTCGCCGAAGCTCAACACGACCAGCGAGCCCTTCTCTGTCAGGAACGCCATCCGCTCCAACTCGGAATGCTGTCCGACCAGTCGCCCCCAGAACGCCACCGGCATTCCCTCTTGGGAGGTCTTGATCAATTGCATCCCCTGTTCCTGCGCCCCCTGCAGTTGCGCGATGCGCGCCTCCAGTGCATCGCGGGTGAGCGCGGAGATGTTGATGTCGAGTGCGCGCGCCTGCGCCACCAGTTCGTCCGGCAGTGAGATGGATGTCTTCACCCCGTGCCTCCTCTCGTTCAGTGATACCGACAATAGGACAGCAATACCGCCAATGCAACCTCTATACCGATACGCTGTGACTCCGGGGTATCAACAGGGCTCTCGTCCCCAGCTCCAGCAGGCGATCGGGATGGTGTCGTGGGTGCGCACCCGCACCCGTCCCACGTGTGGGGGAGCGGGGAACCGGCGATCCAATCCCAACGACAGGTGGCGTCCCTGGCTCGGTTCTGTGCCCGCGTGTAGATACAGCGGGTCACCGGGGGACAACCAGGTGCCCGGGGGGAGTGCCAGCACCATCGTGCGCACCTCCACCACCAACCCGGACACATCCACGGGAACCTGGTTGGACAGTTCCACATACTCGGTGCGACTCGTGTCCGGTCCGTCGGGGGAATGCTCCACCCGCACCTGTATCAGTCCTTGCGCGGGATGGGAGCAGTCGATCAGGCACGGATAGCGCCGCCACGCGTGCAGGTTTCCTGCCGGGTCGAACAGGTAGGCGCCGCCATAATGGTATTTGCTCTTGCCGGGCACCGGGAGCCGCTGGATAGCGCCGGTCCACGACAGCTCCCCGCTCGAACGTGCCGGACCCAATCGAATCACCTGCTGTCCCCCAGGCGGGATGACCGTTGCGTCCGGTAGATAGAAGCTGACGTGGGCGGCGGTGCGCAGGCGCCACCGGGACAGGTCCGCGGGCTCGCTGGCGTGGGTGTTGGTGATCGTAATCGTGCGATCGGACCAATCGCGAGCATCCGCGCCGTTGCCGTCGTAGTGGATGGTGATCGCCAGTTGTGGGGTGACCACGCGGGGTTGTCCGCAATGGTGCCCGCTATACATCCCGATGCGTTCGTGAGCAGCCCGAGCGGACGCCCACGCATACGCGTCCTGTCGCAGTGTCTCGCGTCCCAGCGGATACGCCAACGCCATCCCCTGTCGAATCAGGCGCTGTTGGACATCCCCACCCGAAGGGGTGAACACGTTGCCCAGCAGCCGCATATCTCCGGTGGGAGCGTGGCGTTCCCGGGAGTCGTACAACGTGGTGAACCGCCCCGACCGCCCGAGAGCCTGTCGAAGTGCTCGTGTCCCCTCGGCGTACCAGCATTCCCCCTTCTCCATGGTCTGCATTCCCGCCAGCCGGATGATCTCGCGGCGCCCGGTCTGGGCCACGGTGGCTTTGATGGTGTCGCCGTCGAGCACGACAATGTTGCGCAGGGTGTAGTGCCGCGCTCGTGGCTCGGCGAGTCGAGCGGGACGGTTCACCGCGAGAGCGCCGAGAGCGCTGGCGCTGCTCCCACTGGTCGCTTGCGTGGGGGAATCGGTCACCCCGGCTCCCCCGGCGTACCCCACCCCGAAGCCCAGGGGAAGGAGTGCGGCGGTCAACACTGCGACGGCAAGGGGGAGAACTCGGCTCATAGCTGGTGACTGTGGGTGCCTCGGCAGCAGTTTCACGGGGCACCGGTATGTCGCGAACCCCTCGCGAACGGACAGCGGCATCTGTGGGCTCCCCCTCCCTCCCGTGGGGAGCGGCTCTCGAGCGCTCGTGGCGCACACAGTGCCTCGGTGTCATGCCGGATCGTCCGGACCTGATGACAACTGAAGGATTGGATTCAACGATGAAACGTTTTCTATTGACGGTAGGAATGACAGCGACTGTCCTGGCTGGGGGCGTGAGTGGTGTGTCGGCAGCATCCGACACCGTGATCTCTCCCACGCAGCGACAGGTGGTGGACATTCACACGTCCGCTCAAGGATGCGCGAAGTCACCGGTGTTCCTGGAGCGCAATCTCCAGTTCCACCCACGAATCGCTGGACGTTGCCTCGCCGCCCGGTTCCCCGGGATCACCGCTATCGCCCAACACCACTCGCCACGCACCGCTGCCTCCGGGCAGGAACTGCAGGTGATGGTGGGGTTCGCGGATCGTGGTCGGCGCACAGGTGACCGGGTTGCCCGGCACCTGGTGTCTCACGCCTCGCAATACCGCGTGGTGACGATCACCTGGCGCGATCGGGTCTGGAAGTTTGGGCGCGACAGTGCGTCCACTCCGATCCGGAAGTGGCGAACCGCGTCGACTACCGCTCCCGAGGGAGAGGAACGACGCGTGACGGTGACCTTCGTGGGCACCGACAAGAGTGTGGGTGGTGGCTGGGTGGAATCCCACTATCCCCACGCAGTGTTGTTCGGGACCATGTCCTGACCTCACCCCACCCTGGGCGGGCGTGTTCTCTTCATCGAGAGCGCGCCCGCCCTACTGGTCACTGCGGGAGCCGCACGGGGGTATGTCGAGGCTGACTGGGACGGTGTCCCGCGCCGATGGTTGCCACCCCGGCCGGTGACCGCACGATCAGAGGTGCCCATCACCCACCACCTTTGGGGGAAGTCTCATCATGCCGGTTGCCACATCAGACCATCTCTTGGATCGCTCGCCGATCATCGCCCACGACGAGCCAGTCGCCGACCTCATCCGGGGACGCCGGGTGCTCGTGACCGGTGCGGGAGGATCGATCGGTTCCGAGATTGCCCGCCAGGTCGCGTTGTTGGATCCGGAGAAACTGTTCCTCCTCGACCGCGACGAAACCCTGCTGCAAACCGTTCAGTTCGACATCTGGGGAGACGGGTTGCTGGACTCCGACGCTTTGGTGCTCGCTGACATCCGCGACCGGGGCTACCTGCATCGCTCGTTCGAGCGCCTCGGGGTCGACATCGTCTTCCACGCCGCCGCCCTCAAACACCTCACCCTGCTGGAAAACCACCCGGTCGAAGCGGTCAAATCCAACGTGTTGGGCACCCGCAACGTCATCTCCGCCGCCCAAGCCGCCGGGGTCAAGCGGTTCGTCAACATCTCCACCGACAAAGCAGCCGACCCCACCAGCATCCTGGGTGCGAGCAAACGCATCGCAGAGATGGTGGTGTCGTCCTATGAGGACACCATGTGTGTCGCCAACGTCCGGTTCGGCAATGTCTTGGGCTCCCGAGGCTCCTTTCTCACCCTACTCAAGCGTCTGTTGCGTGAGGGCCGTCCCGTCACCGTCACCGACGCGGAAGCCGAACGGTTCTTCATGACCATCCCGGAAGCCGCGGGACTGGTCTTGGATGCCGCTTCGCTGGCATCCGGGAACGTGTCCACGTTCGTGCTGGACATGGGCGACCCGGTCAAGATTGTCGATGTCGTGCGCCGGTATGCCGCCGAGCACGGCTACGACGACTACACGATGGTGTTCACCGGGTTGCGTCCGGGAGAGAAACTACGCGAGGTGGTGTTCGCCGGACACGAGGACCGCCAACCCACACTGCACCCCCGCGTCTACTCGACCACCTCACCCCATATGTCGGTGACGGATATGACGCTGTTGTCGCAGTTGGAGATGGCAGCATGGGCGGCATCCGAGGAAGCCGACCGCCAGACCCTGCGACTGTTGACCCAGTTGATCCCCGAGTACACCCCCTCCTTCGAGGTGAGTGCCCCCCGCTCAGTGCACTCCTCCACCCCGGTTCCCGCCGCCGCCTGAATCTCGACCCGAACACACCACACCCCGCCAACCGGAGAGCTGGCGGGGTGTGGTGTGGAAAGCGAGTCAGGAGTTGTCGGTGCCGCCGGTGTTGGCTGCCGCATACTCCGCCAACAGCGACGGGGATAGTGGTCCCCGCTTAGCGAAGGTCTTACCTTGACTGCTCGCCCACGCTTCCACCTCACCGCGGGGCACGCGGGTACCGTCGGGAAGTTTCACCCCACTGGGACGCCCGGGTCCCCGTTTCGCCGCTGCCTTCTTCGCCGGAGCAGCACCTGCTGTAGTGGTTGCTGTCGTGGCAGCCGACTTCTTCGCTGCCGTCTTCTTTGCGCTCGCCGGGCGACCCGCAGACTTCTTGGCAGCGGTCTTCCTCGTCGTGGACTTCTTGGCGGTCGCCTTCCTCGCGCGTCCCTTCGCGGGTGCCGCGGGAGCGGCGGGAGGGGTGCCATTCTTGGCTCGCCCCGCGTCGATGAACTGTTGCACCACCTTGAAGAACATCTTGTTCTCTGCTGCCGTCACATCCAACACGAACTCTTCGCCCTCCACGGCGAACGCCAACGTGTGGGTGGCGGGTTTCTGGGACACGTCAGAAATGGTGATCTGAGCCATGGGTTTGTCACTCCTATTGACCGCGCGACGGCGGTATTCGTCCCCGTCGACACAGACGCTACACCGTGGGCAAACCTCGGGACACTCGAATCCACACCATGCCCCCAGTACCTCGCGGCATTCATGGATAACGCGAAACGGTGAACTGCATGAAACGACTTCTCCCCGCCCTCCTGGTCTCCCTGCTCATCCTCGGGGGATTGCTCTTGGTTGCCAACCGGGACACCCCCGGCTCCCAACCGGCGACCTTCAGTCAACTCGTCGCCACCGCCACCCAACCGGCGCTACAGAAGGCGGAGTTCGACCTGGCAACCGGGTCCACCACGTTCACCACCACCGACGGAATCACTATCACCGGACCCGCGCCACGGGAGTGGATGGAGGAAACTGCCGCCACGCTGGCCACCAACCCCGATGTCACCGTCGATGTGAACGTCGTGGAACCGGAGCCGTGGTGGATGCAGTTGTTGGGCATGGTGCTCCCCCTGATTCTCATCGGCGGCTTCCTGCTGTGGTTCCTCAAGCGACAAACGGGTGCGTTCGGGAAAGCCGGTCGCAGTCTCACCACCGCCGCACAACGCCCCACCACACTGCTGGCCGATGTGCAGGGCATGCCGGAAACCGTGGAAACGATGCGCGAGATCATCGAACTGTGGAACGCCGACCTCGCCCACACCGGGGTATCGCCACTGAAGGGGGCCCTGTTGGCGGGACCTCCCGGCACCGGGAAAACCCTGTTGGCCCGCGCCATGGCGGGGGAGACCGGGTGTCGCATTCTGGCGATGAACGGCTCGGAGTTCGCCGAAGTATTCTCCGGAGTGGGCGCCAAACGGGTGCGCACGCTGTTCGAGTCCGCCCGCAAGATCGCCGGGCAGGATGGCCGTGCGATCGTTTTCATCGACGAGATCGACTCCATCGCCTCCTCCCGTGCGGGAGTCGACCACGCCAGCGACTCCGGGCAGGACCACGCCCAAACCCTCAACGCCCTACTGTCCGAGCTGGATGGCTTCACCCCCGACAATCGAATCTTCCTAATCGGAGCCACCAACCGCCCCGAAGTCATCGACCCCGCCCTCCTGCGTCCCGGCCGCTTCGACCGGGTGATCCACGTGGGACTGCCCGACATCGCCGGTCGCAGCAACATCTTGCAGTTGTACGTCGACAAGCAGAACGCCACCGACCTGCCGATCGACCCTGATTTCGATGTGGACGTGTTCGCTCGCCGCTGCCCAGGAGCATCCGGCGCGGACCTGTCGGAAATCGTGGCTACCGCCACCCGGATGGCGTTCCTGTCCGGATCCCCCATGGTGTCCGCCAAGCATCTGTCCGAGGCGTTGGCGGAAGTGTCGGTGGGTCGTGCCCGCAAGTCCGCGATGCTGGACGGCGATGACCTATCCATCACCGCCTGGCACGAGGCGGGACATACCGCTGCTGCCCTACTCCTGCCACAAGTGCCTGACCCCGTCGAGGTGACCGTGATTCCCCGCGGTCCCGCAGGAGGGATCACATGGTTGATGGAACGCGACACCCCCTACCACACGGAGGCGGAACTCCACGCGGACCTGGTGGTCGCCATGGCGGGTCGAGAGGGCGAGTTGTTGCGCCCCGGCGGAATGGTGAGCACCGGTGCGGCGGGAGACCTGCAGAAGGCGACCGCAATCGCTCGCGACCTGGTGTGCACCTATGGGATGCGACCGGGTGGTCGCGTCGGCAACCTCGCACCCACCTCCAAACAANNTTGCTGCGCGACAACCAGTCGCTCGTGTCCGCCATCGCCGAGGAGCTGACGGAGTCGGAAACCCTCATCAGCGATCGGCTGCGGGAACTGGCGGACGCCCACACCGCCGCAGGTGCCGCCCAAGCCGCATAGTCCGTGACGGGATCGTTGTCGGCGGCTGCCGGACACCCGGCGGGAGCGGCGCACAGTGTCGACCATGAGAAGACTCCTCCTCCCAGTATCTGCCCTGTTCGTGAGTGTCGTGATCGCGGGGTGCTCCGCGGGGACCCCCGGTGAACCGGAGGGCGCACCCGCCTCACCGTCAACCAACGCCACCCCCGTGTCGTTCTGCGAACAGGTTCAGCAGGCGATGGCCAACGCGGGCACGACCGGCACGCCACTGTCCACAGAGACCATGGACGAGTTGGTGGCGCAGGCTCCCGCAGCCTTCCCCAAGCAACAGTTCACCCGCTACCTCACCCGCTACAACGACTACCTCGCCAAGCCGGACCCGAACATCACCAACTCTCCACTGGTGCAGAAGGTGGGACGCAAGCTGGTGAAAGTGTGCTCCTGAGTCAGGCGCCCACGGTTCCCGGGGTCAACCCCGCAGAGAAGAGGAACCATGGAGACCGTTATCGGGACCGTTGCCCGCAAATCCGAGATGCAGCACGGGGTGGTGTGGCTGCAAGTCGATACCCCTGCCGGACCTCGGGTCGTGCGGGTCGAAGCCGATCCCCTCACCCAACATGTGCACGACTCCGTGTGTGAGTCGTATCCCGTCGTCATCGCCGGGCAACCCGTGGAGGAGCCCGGACCTGACGGCAACCCGCGTGTGGTGTTGGTCGCCGACCATGTCGGTATCGACGTGCGCTACGGCAACGTGATGCGGATGGACAAGCCCGCGCGACCCGTCTACCTCACCGCCGAACTGGACGTGACCGACACCCCCCGCCCGGGCGTGCAGTCAATCAAGATTGCCTAACCCCCTCAGCCAGCCATCAGGAACCCGTGTGTCCTGATGGCTGGACCCATGTCGGGGTGGGGAAGTGGCGCAGGAATGCGAGCCGAAGTAGGGGACCACCCCGTGTCACACCGGCACGAGTTCCCCGGAGTCGTCGATGTAGAGGTGGCGCAGCGGACCATCGCCCTCCCGTAGTTTTGCCAGTGCGCGTTTCTGCATGTTGTTGATCGCGCCCTTGGTCACACCCAGCTCAGCCCCCAACTCCGGCATGGTGACCGGTTCACGACCATCAAGCCCGAAAGTCCGCACCAACACATACCGCTGTTGCGTGGTCAGCGTGTGCAGACTCTCCTGGATAACCTCCCGCAGCTGCGAGGTGTAGACCGCATCGATCGCTGCCTGCTCCACGGGGGAATCGCGTCCGTCGCGCTGCGTCGCCACCGCTCCGCCACACTGGCACGGGATCTGGTGACAGGAACACTGGTATTCCAGCGTGGGATTTGCGTGCACCCACTTCGCCCAGGCGAAATACTCGTCCGACACCTTCCACGCGCGTCCCCCTTGCGCCCATTGCCGACCTCGCCAGTGAATGTGTGCGAGCAGTTCCTCGTCGGTCTCCAACCCCTGGTTCTTGCCATCTATCAGCCACTCCACCACTCGTGCCTGGGTGCGCGTGGTGACGCGCCGTGAGTCATACAGCACCTCGTGAAACACGTGTGGCTTCATCCGCTGATGGCAGTATCCCGCCCACGTGCTGCGATGGCGATCTGGGTCGAAGAACAGTGCCGCCTCCACCAACCCCACCTGGGCGGCACCGATCCAGTTGTCGAACGCCTCCGAGGTGGCGCGATCGGCGAACCGCTGGGCCATCCGCCTCGCCAACCCGTTCTGGTCGGACACGGCGGCGGCCAACAACTCGTTCCACCTGCGTTCCGCCACCTGACATTCGTCCAGGTTCTGCTCGGACCGTTGCGTGGGGCAGTGGGGACCCCGCTCCCGATAGCGCAGGATCGTCACCGGACAGCCACTGTCGCGCACCTCCAGGAACGCCGCCACACTCGGTGGCACCGCTCCGGTGCGCTGCTCGCCGGAGCGCGAAGTGTCGTCAACTGCCATGACACGTGAGCGTAGTAGAAGCCGCTCCCGTTGGGACGACGCTGGATGTATGGACGTGCGATTGGACGACTCCTCCGCCTACCGCACCGCCACCTGCGTGCTAACCGTGGGGGAGAGCGTGATCGCCGAAACCGGCGCACTGGTGATGATGAGCGACGGGATCGCCGCGGCCACCGGAACCGGCGGCGGGGTCGCGAAAGGACTGTGGCGCAAAGCCTTGGGAGGGGAAAACCTGATGATGGTGCGCTACACCGCCGACTGGCATGGCGCGTGGGTGCAACTGGCTCCTCGGTTCCCCGGTGATGTGCTGGCTCTTGACGCGTCGCGTCACTGGCGGCTGCAGACCGGATCCTTCCTGGCAATGTCGGACACCGTGGAGTTGTCCACGAAAGTGACCGGCATCAAGACCGTCGTCATGCGCGAAGGAGTGTCGATGCTCGCTGCCTCCGGGTCCGGCACCGTCCTGGTCGCGAGCTACGGCAGCCTGCAACAGGTTCCCCTGCGTGCCGGGGTCTCCGTGACCGTGGACACTGGACACCTCGTGGGCTGGTCGCGCGATGTCTCCACCACCACCGGATTACTGGGATCACTCGTCACCTCCGGGCTGTCCGGAGAGGGTCTGGTGACCCGGTGCGAGGGCCCGGGAACGATTCTGGTGCAGACCCGCGCGGAGCAAGCACTACGCAACTGGATCGTTCCCGACCGACGCCACGACAATGGCGCGTAGGTGTGGGACGCCAGCCCCGCGGGCAGTCAGGCTGGCTGCCGAGTAGGACGCCGACCGCACCGTGACGCAGATGAACTGGTTTCGCGCTCACAGCAAAGGTCTGATCATCGCCGTCTCGCTCTTGGCGGTCTTCTCCCTCGCCCTCAGTCTCCTCGCACCCGCGCTCCTCGTCGGGGGATAGCGGGTCACGCCGCGAGCATCGCCATTGCTGCCGCAGGCACCCAGCCGTAGATCAAGAAGGGCCCGAACGCGAACGGAACCCCACGGTGTCCCCGATGGGTCAGGAAGTACCCCACCAACGCCAGCACCGACGCACACATGAACGCCATCACCCCCACCTCGGGATTTCCGGTCCACCCCGCCGGTGCGATGATCACCGCAGGCATGATCGCCACATCCCCCCACGCCATCCCCCACACCCCTCGTAGGAGCCGAAACACCACGATCACCACGCTCAGCAGCAGCACCACACAGACGCTCGGCAGTATCACCATCCACCCGCTGGACAGCGGAGACAGCCACACCGCCACCACGGCAGCCAGCGTCATCACTCCCGCCACAGGGAAATCGATATAGAGGGTGTCCCAGTCCACCAGCGCCACCACGAGTCCCGCCAGCGCCAGCACCGCCACCGCGGCTTGGGTGCCCAGGCTCCACCCGGACCACACCGCGACCGCCATTACCGCCGCGGTAAGCACCCCCGACACCCACAGCCTCGTTGCCGTGACAGGGGTGGGCACCCGGATCTGGGTTCCACTGTCATCCACCCCCACCATGCCTCGCCCCCGATACAGGTCCCGCTCGCCGTGCGCGGCCATCACCTGCTCTCCGGCGTCAATCCAGGTGTCGTGGTCCACCTCGGCGCTGCCCTCAAACGAGCCATCCAAGTAGTCCTGCCAGGTACTCGCCAACGTGGTGTCGGCGAACATCTGCGCGGTCAACTCCTCCGCCTCATCCCGCCACTCCTGTCGTGCGCCATGGACCACCAGGTGCTCCTGTTCGGGAACCAGCGGGAACCACTGGGCGGCGGAACGTCGGGCGGCGAAGAACACCACCAACGGGCTGACCGCCACGGTGAGAACAACCAAGAGAAGGGAAAGCAGCACAGTCGATGTCATTCCCGCCACCGTGACGCTGTTGCCGGATCCCACCGCCAACCCCGCCGCCCCGTGCCTCTCGCCGGGAACCCAGGGTTGCCGCTACTGGAGAGGAGAGGGTTCCTCGTTGAGAACAGAAAGGCGGGGTTGCCGGCCAGCGGTGAGAAGACCTCAAACTGGTGCCCGAAATGTTGGCGCAACTCGACCAATCACGCCGATAGATACCTCAGGTGGGATTCACTGCACTGGATCTCACCTCGCGACCACGAGAACGAACTGATACGGCACTGATGAGAACGCGAGAACCAGGTTGCGAAGGTGTGCGAAGGGATAACCCTTCGTTTCTATAACTTTCACCATGGGGGGCAGTTATAGGGAGGTTTGTAGAAAACCGCTTCATCCCTTCGCAAACCCTTCGCACCGAGACGGCAGCGGTCGCTGCAGGAACCCCCCCGGTTCCGACACTGACCGCTGACCTGCGAAGGAGGGGACGTGCTGACCAACTCACCCGACACCGGTGTTGACTACCGCCGCGAGACCGACGAGATCTTCCGGGAACTCATCCCCGCCCGCGAACAGATCAATGACCCGGACGAAGAAACCAGCCGCCTCGCCAAACGGCGCGTCGACCGCCTCACCACGCAACTCATCGAGCTGCACTACGGCTTGGTCGCCTCGTATACACGCCGCTTCACTCGCAACACCACCAAAGACATGGAAGAGGAGCTGCTGCAGTCAGGGCTCGTCGGGCTGGTGAAAGCCATCAACACCTTCGACCCCGACAAGGGTGTGTTCTCCTCGTGGGCCGTCAAACCCATCAAGCGGGAAGTGTTGTCCCACCTACACAAGTCGGAGTTCCAGACCCTGATCGCTGCCGACTTCGAGCGCCGCGCCAAGATCATGCCGGAGCTGCACAAACAGTTCCCCACCGGCGACCAGGTGGATATCTCCGCTGTCGCCGCAGCACTGGGGATGAGCGACAAGCAGGTGTCCGCGGTCGTCAACCCGGTGCGGTTGTCCAGCATCCACTCCCCCCTGACTAACCGGGACGACTCCGGGTCCACGCTGGAGGAGATGCTGCCCGACCGCAGTGTCTCGGTGGAAGATCAGGTCGCCACCCAACAGTTGGTGCGCTCCATGCAGGTCAACGGGCTCACCTACTTGGACCCCCGCGAGCGCTACGTCATCGTGCGCCGCTTCGGGTTGGACTCCCAACCGGAGCAGAAGCTCACCGAAATCGGTCAGGACATGGACTTGTCGCGGGAAGCCATCCGACAAATCCAAGCCAAAGCACTCGCAAAGCTCGCCCATCCGAGCATCCTCGCGGGCATCGTTCGCGCCCACAACGTCTGATTTCGCCCCCCCCAACCGGACATTCGTCCGGCTGGTTCCACGGGGTGGCGCGGGCACGGTGTCTGGCAACACCAGCGCGCGAGGCGCACTGGCACACCCCATCAAGGAGATGGGTGGTGTCAGCGTCCTCGTTGCCCACTCATCCCCTTCGACCTATCGGAGGAGACTCATGGTGACCACTCACCCCCCTACGCTCAATGAGCAGACCGCCGCCCTCAAGCAGCGTTTCGATGCGTTGGCCGCCACCGACTCAGACCCCGAGTCCCAGGCAGCCCGCGCGTATCAGGAGACCCAGATCATCAACGACGTCCTCACCCTCAACAAGGGCTGGGCGACCATGATGGTGAACCTGTACGCATCCACCCGTGAAGAGTTCGCGGAACTGCGACAAGCAGTGTCTGTGGGAATGATCGACGCGTTCCGACAGTGGAACCCGTCGCTGTCGTCCTACACCTTCTGGGCGGGCTACGCGGTCCGCTCCGAGATTCGACACAGCGTCATGGCGCGCGAATATCCCACACTGCGCCCGTGGCAGTACGGTGCGGTTCGCAAGGTGCGCCGCTACCGCCACGACCACCCGGGCGCCACCCCACAGGAGGTGTGCCGGGAGGTGGGAGTCAGTGAACAGGTGTTGAGTCTCATCGACACCCCGTTGTCCGGTGACCCGGACATCATGTTCGCCGACCATGAACGCCGCAACGCACTCACCACCTTCGACGCCCATGGCATCGACCAGACCACCACCGTGGCTGCCGACCCGATCGAGGACCTGGTGGAACAGATGGACCGACAGGCGATGGCAACGCGGCTGGCCGAAGTCATCGAGCAGAAGATTGCCGACCCGCGCCATCGCCAGATGCTGACGATGATGTATGAGCTGGAAGTCCAGCAAAAGGACATCGCCGCACGCTTCGGCGTCACCCGCGAAACCATTCGACGCTGGCATGGCGCCGCGTTGGAGACACTTCGCGGCGACCTCACGCTTCGTACTCTCGTCCAATCGGACTGACCGCGACGCGCCCACAACGGCTCACCCCCGCCGCACCCTCGTGGTGTGGTGGCAGGGTGAGCCGTTCGTCGTCACATCAACAGCCGCCATCCCCGACCTCCCCGCAGGGACGCGGGGGTCAGGACAAGGTGTGGTCTTTGACGACCGCCCGCCGAGTGCGGCTGTCCTTACCTAAAGTGAAGCCCTTGTCCGACAACCTCATCGACAACAGTTTCTGGCTCACCTTCAACTCCCCAGTCTGCTCCGCCCACGCCTCATAACGGGCGAATAGCTTCCCGGTCTCCACCGACTGTCCCGGTGCTGGCACCAGGTTGCTCTCGAAGAACTGATGCAGCGTGTCCTGCTCCACCCGGTATTCACTGGTGGCGGTGGTGACGCTGTCGGGTGCCGACAACCCCACCCGGTTCCACTCCACCGCTCCGCGCACCACCCACGTGAGGATGCCGTCCTTCTCCACCGCCAACTTCGCCGCCAAGTGTGGGTCACGTTGCTGCGGTTCGATGACTGTGGTGAACGGAATCATCCGCAGACGCCGCCAAATCGCTTCACTGCCGGACACCAGCGGTCGGTGATTCGTCAGAATCCACGGTGTCAACACTGGTCGGAACTCCACATACTGCCCATACAGGGGCCGCGCCACAATCGTGTCGCCGCCGGTGAGCTGTTTCACCGTCTCCTCACTCAGCCGTCGCCCATCAGGGGTTTCGGTGCACGCCAGGAACCGCACCCCATTCACTCGGTGCAGGGCAGAGGAGTCCGAGCGTCCAGTGTCGACCAAGAGGTCCGCGGGAGCCTGCTGGGCATAACTACCCAACACTGTTTTCAGGGTTTCCACCACTGTGGACTTCCCATTCGCTCCGGTGCCCCACGCCAACAGCAACACCTGTTCGCGGGTGTATCCGGACGCGGAGTAGCCCACCGCGCGCTGGAAGAAGTCCATGAGGTCGCGGTCACCGGCGAAGATGGTCGCCAGCGTGGACTCCCAGAGGGGACACACGCCGTTCGGGTCGTACTTCGCCTGCGCCTGTTGGGTGAACAGCAGTTCCGGGTCGTGGGCGGACAGCACTCCCGTCGTCAGGTCCACCACGCCGTTGGCAACGTTGAGCAGGTGCGGGTGGGAGTCCAGTTCCGCGGGAGTGACGGCGACCCCGGGGATGCTGTGGGACGCCAACGACACCATGTTGCGTAGGGCGCGCGCGCTTTGGGCTCGTCGGGCGTCGGCATCGGCGACCCGCCCGTGGGCGACCTCCTGGAACATCATCCGCACCGTCTCAGCAGCGAGTTGATTCACCACGCCCGCGTTGTCGCGGTGCCAGGTGCCGCGGTTGTAGTACAACCACTTGTTCTCCGCGGCGAGATAACGCAGCACGTGCCCGTAGCGGTCTATCAACCGGTGTGCATTTCCGAGGTCGGTGGTCGCACGACCCTCGGTGGGGCAAGCGGTAGCGATAAGGCTCGCCACCACACGGTCCGTGGACTCCATTGTGGACAGCGTCATCAGCGTCCCACCTCCTCAGTCATCGAAAGCGACCACATCCGGTCACTGGTGACTGTGATCAGCACGCACCCCGGGTATACGGTCACCCTCAATCTCGGCACACCCTGGCGTTGGAATTCCGTCGCCGGTGTCCCGCACCTCGAGGGGGTCATCAAATTCCCGCCCCCTCCAGCCTCGTCGTTCGCCACCCAACTCCTGCGCGGTTGGTCAGTCGAGGGGAAGGGGATCGCAGTGGGCACCAGGTCGCAGGAGGCAGGAGCTCGCCGAGCGATGACGGCGCGCTACGCTCCCGCCCCGGCGAGCAGTGCCGCCAGTGTCTTGGAGTCGTCGTCGACCGTCGGGTTGCGCAACAGTCGTTCGGCGATCACCCCATCCTGTGCGGCTCGCTGCAAGAGCACGGAGGCCAACTCGTCGGTGATGCCCGGGTGACCTGCGGCAGCCCGCAGAATCTCGCGTTCCTCCTCGTCGGTCACGTCCGCGCCCTCGATCAGTGCCCTCAGGTCGCGGATCGGCAGGTTCGGGTTGCCGGCCACAGCGGACAGTTCCGTCGCACCGAACTCCGAGTCTCGATACGCCGTCACGATGCTGGACAGAATCTCCTCGCTGGTGTTCGGGTGCCGAGCCAGACCGGCGACCACACCGAACTCGTCCCCCTCGTCGGGGTTCACCCACTCCTGGGCTATCGCGTCCAACCACACCGCAGGAGTGTTCGGATGGTCGACGAGCATCTTCTCGCTCATGTTCTGGAAGTGCCGCTGACACAACACATCGATCGACTCTGCCGCCAAGTCCGGGTTCGCGAACAGTCGCGACCACAAGGCGCTCGTCACATACACCGCCGTGGACAGGTCGCGAATCTGCTCCTCGCTCACCGTGTGCTTCCTACGTGTCAATGCTTCCGCGAGGGCGTCCCCGGCGTCGATGGTCGCCCGCGGGGTGGCACCGTGCACCACGGCGGCAATCAACTCATCGATCGGCGCAGTGTCGATCGTGCCCTCGTCGGCTGGTTCGTGTGCGTTGGCCACCGTGGGGTTCCCCCTGACTGCCCGGGTTTCTGCGTGGCTGTCAGTGTGCCGGGGAGTTCGCTGGTGTTGCGCGACAGCTCCCCAGCGCGTGGGCACTGGACCGGGCTTGGAGAGGGGACGAATGTCCCGACACTGGACTCGTGATCAGCTTCGATCGATTGGTGTCGCACCTGCCGACCAGCCCCACCTCGGCGCCCAGTGACATCGTCGCGGCAGCCGCAGGAGTGGCGTTGGACTGTGCGATGTTCGACCTGCCGGACCCGGAACTGTTGACCGTGCATCCCTCCTGGGAGGATCGCCGTCCGGTGCTCGCCCGCCGACTGGCGGGGGAGGGGAGCCTCGATCCCAGCCCCCTGTGGTTGACCTGGCAGCACGCCGGTCGCCCCGGCTACCAACAGTGTGCGGACGTGTTGGATCGAGTGGACCCCTCAGTGTGGTCAGCGGTGAGCGAGGCAGAGGAGTCCTGCGTCGATAAGGTGGTGTCCGACCTGTCCTGGTCGCACCGGTTCGCCTGGTCCGTCGCGGTCGATTTTGGCAACTTCTGGGCGGTCGGACTCGTCTGAGTCCCACGCGCGCGTGTCGCCTCCCTCACGATGTCGGAGGCTGTCGGGACACTGTTCGACATGGGCACGTTGAGCACCCCCACTTCGGGCCATCGCCGGATCGCCGTCGACTCCCGGTTATCCCTCCCGGAACTGACTCCCACCCCCACCGGCTTCCTGGTGCACTCCCGGCACATGGAGAATCAACCCGCGTTCGCGTGGCTGAACCAACGTCTCGGGTTCCCGCAACACCACACGAACTCGCTCAACCCCCTCGCCCTGGATGCGGTTCACGTGGGAGTGCTTGCCAGCGCGGTTCACCAAGGACTGCTCGCTGACACCGAGCAGTTCTTTTCCCGATCCCGCTGGTTCGACGCCCGTGATGGGCAATGGAAAGGCTCCGGAGCGCTGCGCGACCCATTCTCCAGCGCCGTCGCCACCTCCCTGTCACTGCCTCCCGCACCCCCCACACCCCCACTCGGATTCCACGGCACCCTGCAGCCCCATCAACTCCACACTCTGGCTCGTGCCCGTCCACTGTCCGGCTTCGCGTGCTTCGATGAAATGGGGCTGGGTAAGACGGTCGTCGCCGCCGCCTGGCTCGCCGATTCTCCTCTTCCCGCCCTCGTGGTCTGCCCCGCCGCCACCCTCCCGCAATGGCATCAGGTGATCGAGCGCCACTTGCCCACGGTCGCCGCGTTGGTGGTCCAAGGCAGCCGCACCCAGCGTGCCCGACTGTGGCAGGACGCAGCCGACCAGCAGATCGTTCTGGCGTCCTACGACACGGTCACCGCCGACCCGGAAGAGGCGCTGGCTGTGGCTCGAGGGCGCAGCCTCGTCGTCGATGAAGCCCACCGCGCCCGCAACCCACAATCTCGACGGTCCCGAGTCGCCTACCGGCTCGCCTCCCGGGCCTCCCGCCGCCTCATCCTCACCGCCACCCCGCTGGACAATACGGTGGCGGAACTGTTCTGGTTGTTCTCCGGGCTCGTGATCCCGCACATGTGGGGGTCGTGGAACTGGTTTCGTGACCATGTCCTCGCCGACCCCACCACCCACCCGATGCTCGCGCCCCGCGCCGCCCCCTTCTACACCCGACACGCGTTGGCGCAGGTGTCGCAGATGACCGGACATCGTCGCACCACCACCGTGGTCCACCCAGACCCCGCGTTGGAGCAGCAGTATCGCGACCTGTCGCGCGAAGCGGTTCCCCGGCTGCGGGCCGCGCTTCCCGCGACCGTCACCGACCAGCGAGTCAAGGACACCGCGGTGAGCCTGTTGCGTTCCGCGGCAATCTCGCCCCATCTGTTGCATCGCTCGGCTGCCCCCGGCGCACGAGCTCTCGCCGGGTTGATCGATGACGTGCCCGGACCGAAGGTGGAGTTCGCGGTGTCCGTGGCGTCCGACCTGCATCACCGGGGTCGGCGACTGGTGGTCTTCTGCTCCCAGACAGCGTTGTTTCCCCTGCTGCGGCGCCACTTCCATACCGCGGGACTATCAGTGTTGGAGTACGACGGCTCACTATCGCACCAAGAGCGCGCCACAGTGGTGGAGCAGTTCACGTCTGCCGCAGGCCCCGCGGTCCTGATCGCGTCCGACGCCGCAGCGGAAGGGCTGAACTTGGGTGCCCACTGTCGCCACTCGTTGTCGCTGGACATTCCCTACACTCCCGGCCGTGTCGCGCAACGCAGTGGCCGGGTGTGGCGGTGGGACACAGCGGTGACCACCGCGGTCCACGTGGACGTCGTGTGTGCGGGCACGATCGAGGCGGGGCTCATGGCGATGGTGACCCGCAAGCGCACGTTGTGCGACCGGCTTCTCCCCGCGACACCCACCCCCCGATGGCGGTCAGACCCGGCGATGGCGGGGGAGGAGTCTGAAGTAGAGGGGGGAACATCCCCCGCGCTCATCGCCGCCCGGTAGCGCTGCCAGCGCACCGATCGTCGAAGGCTGGTGGGCCCGAAGTGGGGCCGACAGGGCTTACGCCCAGGCGACCAGCGACCCGGACAGCACCTCACGAGCGTGGGACAGAGCGTGGTGCACGTCGCGTTCCGATAACCCACTCTCGGCGGCTACCTGCTTGATCGGCAGTTCCTGGCGAAACACCTTGTCCGCCAACTCGCGGGTGTGGTCGTCCAGATCGGACAAGGCGGCATCCACCGCCTCCTTCAGTTGAGATTTCTCCACGTCGGCGTGCACATCGGAACTGTCCACGATGGTGAACGTGGACTCCAGTTCCTCCAGGGACGCTGCCCGTCCCAATCGCGGCAGCATCGAGGCAAGCTTGTCGCCGATTTCCGCGGACACCTCCGCCAGGGTGGGGGTACGACCCAACGCGTCCGCCAGTTGAGCGGTCGCCTTCGCCGCCTTGTTGCGGTCGGTGACCAGTCGTTTCGGTAGCGGATCCTCGTCACGCTCCCCATCGCGAATCGCGCCGGTGATCTTGAGGACCGCGTAAGTAGAGAACCGGTTGCCCAACGCTGGCTCAAACTTCAACAGCGCCGTGCGCAACCCGATCCAGCCATACGCCACATACTCTTCCGACCCGTGGGGACGGTTGCGGGCAATCCGGCCAGCGCTCAACAACACCAGTCCTTGATGGTTGGCGCTCTCCAGATACACGACGGCGTCCGCGATACGCGCTGCATCCCAGCCCTCACCCCGAGCCTCCTCAATCACAACGTCCAAGTGGTTGGGGGTGACCATGCGGCCCCGGGAAAGGACCTGCGGCAAAGGGTCCCGGAACTTCACGAGCGCCTGTTCATGGGCTCGAGTGAAGGTGTCGACCACATCGTCAAGGCAGACATCCACTCCCTCGCATTGCGACAACACGTGGGGGAGGAGCCGTTCGGCGAGCACGTCCACCAACTCACTGCCGTATCCCGCCCGCGCGATTCGGTCGAAGTCCTGCGCCGCGTGGGTGCGGTCATAACCACACTCCCGACAGGTGAACAGGGTCAGCACGCTGATGGTGGCAGCCACATCGGCGGCAATGGTGGGTTGGCGATGAGTGCTCGCGGAACGTATCACGAGGTGCGACCGTTCGCGCCCCACCTCGATCGGCAAGGATTTGCCCCTGCCCGGTGCCGACACTGGCGGCGTGAGAACCCCCCAGCCCTACAGTCCCGACCCCAATACCGCGACCACTCGGCTGTCCTACCCCGAGGTGGAGGCCGTGCTGCAGTCCGGCGGGCGCGGCTTCGTGAAGAACACCGCCGCCGTGATGCATTTCGTCACCCGGGTCAAGATCACCATGCGCCTACTGATGGACCAGAACACGGAACTGCGTGGCGTCATCGAACGCCAGCAACGCCAACAGATCGTCGGGTCCAGTTCCACCCTCGACCCGCTGCAAGCCGCCCGGTTCCTGTCCACCGCCCAGTTGGAGGAGTTGTTCAACGGGCTGAAACGCGACGGGTTGAATCGCATCAACCGCCGCGTGCAAAGTCTGGAGTCGGCTCACCAGACGTGTATGACGTTGGCAGCCCAAGCGCAACTGGTCATCGACCTCGCTGGTGATGAACTGTCTCCCGCCACCCGGGAACGTCTGGCAGTCGCTGCCCGCGACCTGGCCGCCCACGTCGACACCGCGCTGCCCGCCCGCCCCGTCGAAGTCGACCCTCCTCCGCAGAGCCGACCGGGGCACGAGCCACCCGCGCACCCCTCACCCCCGGCTGGCGCCGAAGAGGCTCCCCCGTCGGCCGACCGGCGAACCGTGATACCCCCGCGCCCTCGCGAGCCCGAAGCAGACGCGCCACCAACCGCAGCGTCCACGTCACCAACCTCACCCCCGCCACCCTCGGAACCCACCGAGACCGGGCATGAACTCGACGACCTATGGGAGGACGACGCGTGATCACCCACCCCGCCCTGGAGATTGCGTTCACGAAACGCGGCAGAGACTGCGCCACCATCAGCGACTACGCCACCGCCTCCGGGTTGCGCGCCGAACAGGTGCTCAGCGAGCTGGAACCGCTGTTGGACAGCGAGCAGTTGATGTTGGAGTTCGTGGGCAGTGAAGTGTTCGTCCACACCGCCCCCCAGGGACGCGATGCCACCGCAACAGTCGTGTTCCCCCCCAACCTGTGGGAGATGCTGCGGGAACGAGCCGACCAACAAACCTCGTATGTGTTGTGGCGACTGTCGCGCCAACTGACTCTGCACGGCTGGCGGGTGGAAGCCCAAACCTCGCGTATCCGCTCCGGATTGGGGGTGTTGGACAACGTTGCCCACCTCGGGCTCACCTTGGGGCAAGCCGTCGTTCCCGTGCTCGTCTTCCCCGCTCCCGATGCCCTGAGCGCCCCCCACGGGTTGCTGGGCGAGTACGCGACCGCGGGAGCCGCCACCGTAGCCGTGGTGTGTGACGCGGGAGCGTTGGATGCGATCGTGGCAGCGGCTCGAGAGTGGAACGTTCGCCGTTCCGGCGCTGGGGTGCGGGGAATCAACGTGCTCATTTTGGAAGCGCCCACATTCTCCCCAGTGCTTCTGGGTCCCCACGACACCAGTGTGCAGCCTGTGTCGTTGGCAGCGCTGAACCATCCCGACGCCTGGCGGGGACACCCAGCGGGACCGAACGCCGATACACCTACTGCACCGCGCTGAGGCGCAGCGTCGTCGCGGACACGGTGAGCAGGCAACACCCCCTACTCACCCATGAAGGATTGGAGTATCCCTGATGAATAAGGACGACATCGCCGCAGCGAAAGAAGAGATAATGACCGCGGTCGAATACACCGGCGGTTTGCATTGCCACGAGTGCGGTGAAGGTCCCAACCGGCACAAGGTCACCGTTCGACGCAGTTCGGCGGGAAACCCCTACGTGAAGTGTTGGAAATGCTCTTGGCATGCCGACGCCATCACGTTGGTCCAAGAAGCGACCGGCGCAACGTTCACCGAGGCGGTCAACCAGTTGTTGGGTCGCGACACCCGCGACGACTTCTGGTCACAACCGCGACAGAAGGTGGACATCCCGCAACGGTTCCAAGCGGACCTCGACGAGTTCAACGTGAAGGTCTACAACACTTTGATTGACCTGGACACCCCCGGTATTGCGTGTGCTGCTGACGTGTGGCACGCCGACCACGGCATCAACCCCGAGGTGGCTCGTGACTATCGCGCCACCCGGGTTCAGAATGCAGTCCGCCTTCGGGCGTTCCTGGAGCACCGGTTCGGGTATCAGCGCGTCGAGAAGGCGGGTTTGACCAGTGAACGGGGACGCGTGCTGTTCGAGGGGGACTACACCCTCATCGAAGCCCACGTCGCCCCCAGCGGCAACGTGTTCTGCGTGCAGTTCCGGGCAACCGGGGAGACGGCCGCAGCAGCGAAAGAGCACAAGCGGACCAAAGGCACCCCTGAGGCGACCCGGTTCGTTCCCCACGTGCTCGCTATCCGCGGTAGTTCACCGAAACACCTCATCGGGTGCGGGTTGGAGAAAATCCGACAAGCCCCCGAAGGGTCCGTGGTCCACGTGGTCGAAGGCTACAAGGACATGCTGGCGGCAGCAGAGTTGGGCATGTTGCCCTACGCGCTGCCGGGAGCATCCACGAATCCTCCCGAGGATGTGGTGAAAGTGTTCGCCCGCCGCAATCACCCGATTGTGCTCGCGTTAGACAACGATGCCGCCGGGCGAGCCGGTGCCGACCAGTTGGAGACATTCTTCGCTGACCACGGCATCGCCACCACCCGACAGTTCCCCGCCGAGGGATGCGACTGGGCGGACATGCTGGCGTCGAATCAACCCGACACCCCAGCAGTGGCAACCGCCACGGCATAACCCTCACAACGGTCCCGACACCCCGCCCTTATGGTGAGTGTGTCGGGACCGTTCCCTTGCGGTGGAACACGACAGGAGAGGAGAGTGAGTGAGTGAGTGAGTGAGGGGTGAGGGGTGAGGGGTGAGAGAAGACTCCACGGGTCAATTCGCGGGAATGTCACTGTTCTGGTCGATCGCGACCACAGTGCGTCCTCCGTGCCCGTCAACGCCCCATTGAGGACAGCTCCAGCGGGGAGGAGAACGGTCAGCGGTCCCGCACACTCACGATCGTCACCGGAGTGGTGACGCCTCGGGGAACAACCACGTCCACCACATCACCGGACTTACGGTTCAAAATGGCGGCACCCACTGGACTGGTGATGGAGATGCGACCCAAACCACCACCCTCGGAGACGAACAGCGACTCCTCGGGACCATCGCCGAAGTCGAGGGTCACCAGCCGACCCGGAACCGCAACATTCCGCGCCCCCACCGGCGCAACTTCCGCGGCTTCCCGTGCAATCTGGGACTGCAACTGCGTGATGCGATCCTGTGCTTCAGCAATCTGAGTGAGTGCGGCATACACATCCGCCTGGTCGGCAGCGTCCTGTCCCGCGCCTGCGTCCACCACCGCCGTCAACTCCGGCAGTCGAACCGTCTGCAACCAGTGCAGTTCCCCCTGCGGAGTGTCGCGGTCATCGGTGGGGTTGAGGGTTTCGGTCACGGTCAGGGTCCTCCAGCAGTGGGATCGTCGGGCGTAGGGTCGGAACTACCCGCCGATCCCGTGAGAATGAGACCAACAGCAGTTCGAGGGGACTATCGGCATCCCCCACCGCTCGCGGCGAGGAATTCCGCCCTCGCCTTCCCCGATTACCCTCTGGGGGTAGCGGCGAGCAGCGCGCGGAACACAGCGGGTATCGCCGCGCCGAAGAAGGGGGTTGCCGGTGAGCCCGGTGCCCGCACGGTTCCCGCCATGGCTTTCCCCCTCGCCGACGTGTACCTGGGTGACCTGTTGGAACTGCCCGACGGTCGCCACCTGTCCATCCGATCCAAGACTGTGTTGCCCACCCCCGTCGACACCCTCGCCGGATTTGTGATCGCCGGGGAACTCGAGGTGCTATTGGGAACTCCGGACGTTCACGTCGCCCCCATCGCGGTCTACGTAAAACACAAACTGGCCGACCCCCGGCTGGCGAAAGGAGTGGAACTGGTGCGAGGCGTGTCCTCCTACTGGGCGCCCCACCTGCCCGGTATCAAAGATGCGATGGCGGAGTTGACCTGGCGCATCATCCGGATGCCCGGCTCGCCGTGGCCCGCCATCGTGGTCTACCGCGGCGAAGAAGCCATCCTGTTCTTACGCACCCACGACCTACCCGCCGCCGACATCGCCGTGCGACGACTGGCACGCAACGCCCACGACACTGCCCGGGTGGACCGCTACGCCACCACCATCACCGCCCCCGCCGAGCACACGCCGACCCCCAGCTTGTATGAGCGGCTCACCGCTCCCACCCCTGTGGGCACCCGCGGCTGACCGCAATCGCTTCTGAGCGGGCAAACGTCGCCTCCCGATGTGGCATCAGTGCTCGCCGTCACCACTGTTAGCTGTATGAACGACCCTCGCCGCCTCCACGTGCTCGACGCCGCCAGCCTGCGCTACCGCCAGGACAGCGACCACATCAGCGTGCACACCGCTGACGGACGTTTCCTCGCCCACACTCCCGGCAGCCTCGACAACACCGAGGACGTGTATGCGCTGCTGACCGCAGCACGCGCCGCCACGGTCACGGTCGCCGACTCCGAGGGGCAGTTGGTCGCCGCCGACCTCGGGCTGTATATCCCTCGGGTGGGATTGGTGTCCACGGCGTCGGACACGTTCCGCACCGGGCGGCTCCTGCTTCCGGTGGACGGCATCACGGGTCGGGTGACCGCTCACGGTCTACGCCTGGGTCGCACCGCCCTGCACCCGCGGGTGGACGTGGATGCCACGATGACCGGTTCGGCGTTCGCAGCCTACGCCGCCTGACACTGTCTGCGACTTCCCGCGAGGGGGTTCTCGAAAACGGTGGCGACACTATTGGCGTCTCGCGCACACGGTGCGAGGCGCAGCGGACTTCAGCACTGTGCCGACGTCCACAACCACACTCAACCGGAGTTGATTTCACATGGTGGATACCCTCACACGCTACTGGGCACAGTTCCTCACAATGGTCGGACTGGTGCTCTCCGGACAGATGCCGGTGGCAATCCGTCGCCACACCCGCGGAGCCGGGTTCCTGGAGTACGCTCTCCTCGGTCTCGTCGCGGTCTTCATCTTCATAATCTTCCGCGGACAGATCGCCGCCTTCCTCGCCGATGTCTGGGGCCGCATCGACCTCGGCTCAAAAGCCTGAGTCGGACCGGAGTGTTCTCACCACCTTCCGCTTGCTTCACCCCCAGCCAACCGCCCCTCGGCTGGGGGTGAAGCGCGTCCACATCCCCCGGGTTTTCTACCCCTGAGGACGCCGATAGTGCCCGTGACCCCGCTACCGCTGCTGCTGGCGCACGACGCCCATGCGCGAACAGTGGCGGGTAGGTAGTCGCACCCTCACCGGTGGGGACGACACCCATCAGTAGAGAGGAGGTGAACCGCCGCATGCGCCCACGTCGCTTCCCCTCATTGGGCGCGCGCGGTTTCAGCCTCGTGGAACTGATGGTCACCATGGTGATCATCGCCGTACTCGGTTCGGTGTCCTACGTCGCCTACGCCGCCTACACCGCCCACGTGCAAGACCAGGTCGCCATCGTCGAACTCGAAGGCATCCACCGCTCCTCCATGCTGCTCAACGTGGCCGCCGCCGCCACCGAAGTGCGCACCGTCTCCTACACGCCGGGCGATGTCACCGACTCCGTTCCCACCGCCACGCAGACCGACCTGACTGCTCTGTCCCGCGATGACTCCGCAGCACAACTGCTCCTCGTCGGCGCGGTCGGACAAGACGGCAGCTCCGGGGGTATCTCCACCCGACGGGGGCTGGTGTCCGCCGCCATCTCCGCAGGACCCGACGCCCAACCCGGCGGGCAACTCAACCTCGCCCAACTGTCCGATTCCGGACGCTGTGTGTTCGTATCCGGTGTCGACGGGATGGTCACCACTCGAACCGCCGTCACCTTGCCTGAGGGCACCGAATGTCGCGCCAACTCCACCGGCACCCCGACCCCCGGCGCCCCACCCCCGGTGTCCACCCTCCTCGCGGTGGTCTCCGGCAGCGGCTCGGGGGTGGACCTCACCTGGGAAGTACCGCAAGACGCTCCCGCTGGTCGGTTCGTGCTCTACGCCGGGAACCGGGTCATCCAACTCGAGTGCGGCGTCACTCCCGGCATCGACTGCACCGACGACACCATTACCTACACCGACCCGGGGGGTGTGGAGTGGGACAACTACCAGATCGCCTACTGCACCGTCGACGGCACCGACTGTTCCGACTTGAGTGAGCCCATCACCGCCGCCGAGGGCGCTCCGTTGGCTCCCCGCGGCGACGCCAGCACCGGCGAACCCATGCTCGCCGCCACCCCCACCGACGTCACCCTCACCTGGATCCTCGGCAACGCGGTCACCGCCGTGCCCGTGGACGGGTTCAATATCTATCGCTGCTCCGGCGCCAACTGCGACTTCGGGTCCCAGCCGTATGTGAACCTGCCGAAACGCACCACCGAGTCCAACAGCTTCACCGACAAGAACGTCCTGCAAGGACAGATCTTGTGCTACAAACTCACCGCCTACAACGGCGCGGGGGAGTCGGAATCGTCCAACGTCGCGTGTGTGACCGTGCCCCACATGCCGTCGCTGCACACCCCCACGGTCACCGCCACCGCCGGGGACAACAGTGTCCACGTCGACTGGGGAGCCATCGACAACGCCGTGCGCTACGAGGTCTATGTCAACGGCGAACTCGCCGGAACCACCCGCGCCACCGCCTACACCGTGGGAGCGCTCACCAACGGGTCCCACTACCGGATGCAGGTGATCGCCTACGGCTCCTACGGACAATCCTCGCAGCCATCGACCGGGGTGACCGTTCGTCCCCTGCCGCAGCGCTTGAAAGCCCCCACCAACGTCGACCTCACCCCCAACGCAGGCTCACTGTCGCTGGTCGCCGACCCACCACCCGGCGCAGTGTCCTACCGCATCTACGTCGACGGAGACCTGTGGCAGACCGCCAACGAACTGCCCACCACGATCACCGGGTTGACCAACGGGCAGACCTACAGCGTGGAAGTCGCCGCCGTCGACACGTTCGGACAGGTCGGCACCAAGAGTGACCCCGTGTCCCAGACGGTGGGTGGGGGCACGGGCGCGGGAATCCCGCAAAACTTCCGAGCCCAGGTCGCCAGCGAACGTCTCACGTTCCTGTGGACCAACCGTTCCGGCGCCAGCTACTACAAGCTCTACTACCGCATCTATGAGTCCGGCACCCCGTTCTCGCTGCTGCGCACCAACATCTCAAACTCACCCACCACCGTCACCGGATTGACCAACGGAACCCGGTATGAAGTGTATGCCACGTCGGTGAGTTTCACCGGCGTCGAATCCGACCCGTCCACCCACCTGGTGCGCACCCCCAATGCCCCCTGGGTCGCCTTGGACACCCCCCAGGTGTCCGGGGTCGCACTGGATGGGGGAGTGCAGTTGAGCTGGGCCGCGGTCGACGGCGCGGACGCTTACCGCATCATCAACCAGGACGGTGACCTGGTTGCCACCACCAGCAACACCCAACGCACCATCAACAGCCTGCCCAACGGCTCCCCCCTGCGCTTCTACGTCATCGCCGTGTCCGGCTCACTTGCCAGTGGCAGCGTGTGCGATAACGCGGGCACCAGCGTCGGGAACTGCGCCAACAGCACCACGTCACGCTGGTCGTCCCCCGGCAGTGTGCTCGTCACCCCGCTGCCCCCACCACCGAGCGCCACCTTCAACCTGCAGGTGAACTCCCAGAACCGAGGAATGCGGGTGTCGTTCCTGCCCGTGCCCGGTGCGGTCAACTACCAGGTGCTCGTCAACGGTAGCGTCTTCGCCAACTCCCACGTGGTGTCCGGCACCAACGCCGACGGCTACACCACCTACACCTCGTTGACCCCCGGCTGCATCACCAGCGCCGGTCGCATCGAATGCTCCTACCTGAACGGGTTGACCAACGGACGCACCTACCATGTGGCGATCCGAGCGGTGGACGAGTTCGGGCAGTTCTCCGCGCTGTCTCCTGCCACTCCCGTCGTGCCGCTTCCCGACCTCCCCCGCACCCCCACGGGCTTGATCGTGCAGCGGGTCCACAACGGGCTGTATGTGCATGTGGATCCCTCGGATGCCTCCACCATGTTCAACGTCTACGCCAACGGCATCCTGCGCGGCTCCTTCTCCCGCAACAACGGCACCCTCACCAACCTCCCGATCGGGTCCACCGCCACCATCCAGGTCAGCGCCATCGACTCCTACGGACAGGAGTCCGCTCCCACCGCCGGGAAGCCCGGGCGCCCACTGCCCAACCCGCTGCCCACCCCCGCCAACGCGACCGCGGTCGGTGCCGATGGTCGGGTCACTCTCACCTGGGATGCGGTACCCGGGGCGGTCTCCTACCAGGTCGCCACCCTGCAGTCCGTGGGGGGACCGGGGGGCACCAACGGCTGCTCCTACTCCAGCAATGGTCTCTACACCCCCTTGAACACCCCCTGCCTCGGCTGGGTGTCGGTATCCAACCCCACCGCCACCCACGCGGTCATCACTGGGCTCAGCAACGGGTCCAGCTACAACTTCCGGGTCTATGCCGTGGACGGATACGGTCAGCGCAGCGCCACCGGCGCCGCGGTGTCCGGGACGCCATGGATCCCGATCTCCGCCCCCGCCAACCTCGTTGCCGAGTCGTTGCCCGGTCGGTTGTATGTGTCGTGGGATCCGGTTCCTGGCGCCCAGTGGTACAACGTTTACGCCAACGGTGTGCTGCGTGCCTCCGTGGACCCCAGCGCGGACCCGAGTGCGTTCGTCAACGGTCTCACCAATGGGGTCTGGTACACGATCACGGTGAAAGCGGTGGACAGCTCCAGCCTCGAGGGCTTGTCCGCGACCGTCTCCGCCCGCCCGTTGCCCTCCATTCCCGTCGCTCCGTTCAACGTGGTTGCCCAAGCCGGTGACGGACAGTTCCAGGTCGAGTGGGAAGCCCCCGCCAACGCCGCCACCTACCAACTGTGGGTCGACGGGGCGAAAGTCTCTGACAGTGTCACCACCCCACACGTGGTCACCGGGATGACCAACGGCACCACCTACCTGGTGCAACTGGCAGCCGTGGACGCCTATGGACGCGCGTCCGGGTTGTCCGCTCCGGTCGCCGTCACCCCGTCGGCGGCCAGCGTGGACGCCCCCAGCGGTGTGGCGCTGACCACCGACAGCGGGCAGTTGACCGCCTCCTGGAACCCGGTTGCTTCCGCAGTGGAATACACCGTCTACCTCAACGGCGTTGCTCACGCCACCGTCACCACCGCTCACGCCACCATCACCGGGTTGACCAACGGCGACACCTACACGGTGACCGTCGATGCCGTGAACTCCGAGGGAACCCACTCCGCACCGTCGTTGCCCACCCAGATTATGGTCGCACCGCCCGCACCCAGCGCTCCCACGGGACTGCTCGCCACCACCGATGACCGCAGCGCCGACTTCACCTGGGACCCGGTGGCGGGCGCGTCCGCCTACAACGTCTTCGTCAACGGTGTGCTCGTCGGCTCCGCGAACACCACCTCCTTCCACACCTCCGACCTCACCAATGGCACCGTCTACTCCGCGGTCGTGACCGCGGTCGATGAGTTCGGGCAAGAGTCCGGACCCTCCAACAGCATCTCGTTCACCCCCTACCCGCAACTACTCAACGCCCCCTCGTCGGTGACCGTGGCTCCCGGCAACCGGCAGGTGCTCGTGGCGTGGCATTCCGTGTCGAGTGCGGCGTCCTACCGGGTGTTCGTCAACGGCAACCCGACCAACGTCGGCAGTGTCACCAGTTATGCGGTGACCGGGTTGACCCCGCTCGCCGAAGTGTCCATCCGGGTCGCAGCCATCGACGCGTTCGGGCGGGAAGGCAACCGTTCCGCCACCGTCACCGGTTCCGCCTACCCAGACCAACTGAATGCCCCCGTGCTCAACACCGACGACACCCACGCCGCTGACCAGTCGATGACGGTCGCGTGGCAAGCCGTGTCCGGCGCCACCGTCTACCGGGTGAAGGTCCGCATCGGCGGGGAGTATCAGATCGCGGTCGCCACCACCGACCTGTCCGCCACCCTCGACACGTTGCCCCCCTCCAACGCGCCCCCCACCAACGGCACCAGCTACGACCTGCAGGTGGTCGCGGTGGACTACATGGGACAGGAAGGTCATGCTCGCTCCCTGTCGCTGACCCCACTGCCTACTGCTCCCGCAGCCCCGACCAATGTGGTCGCCACTGGCGCCAACCGGTTCGCCACCGTCACCTGGGATGCGGTGCCTGGGGCGGTCTCCTACCAGGTGTTCCTCGATGACGACACCACCCCCGCTGCCACTGTCACCGACGCCGCCGCCACTGTCACCGACCTGGACAACGGCACCGACTACCTGGTGTCCGTGGTCGCCGTTGACGCCTTCGGGCAGTCCTCACCGCCCTCCATCGCCGCCACGGTCACCCCCCGCCCCGACCCGCTGCCCGCCCCGCCCGCCGTCACCGTGGTCAACGCCGACGACGTGACCGGTGCGTCGCTGACCGTGTCGTGGACCTCCGTGCCTGCTGCCGCGGGCTACCGGGTGTTCCGCGATGGGGTGCCTGTCGCGCTCATCGGACCGCCCGCCACGACCACCACCTTGAACGGGTTGACCCCGGGACAGGAGTACAGCATCCAGGTGGCAGCAGTGGACGCCGACAACTTCGACGGCGAACTGTCCGACCCGGTGTCCGCCACCGGCACCCAATCGCCAAAGAATGTGGTCGCCACCGCCGCTGACTCCGCGGGAACCCTCACGTGGACCGCCTCGGACAACGCCACCGGCTATGAGGTGTGGCTCGGGGAGATCTTGCAGACCACCACCACCGAACCCACTGCCACGTTGACGGGGTTGACCAACGGACAGACTTACCCGTTGCGGGTCCGCGCCCGCTACGCCTCCGGTGCGTCGTCACAGGATTCCGCCACCGTGTCGCTGCGTCCCGTGCCGCCCGCCCCCGCTGCTCCCGCCACGTTGACCGGGACTGCCTCGGATGCTGCCGCCACGTTGAACTGGACCGCTGTGCCGGGAGTGAGCATCTACCGAGTCTTCACCGGGGCGACCCAGAATCAGCAGGTGGTGCAGGTCGTGGGCACGAGTGCCACGCTGACCGGGCTGCTCAACAACACCGACTACACCTACACGGTGCGAGCCGTCGACCCCTATGGGCAGATGTCGACCGCGACCAGTCCCGTGACCGTGCGTCCCCTGCCCGCCCCGTTGCCGGCCCCGGTTGAGGTGATCGCCAACCCCGGTGACGCGCAAGTGGATGTGACCGCGTCGAACGTGCCGGGCGCCACCAGCTACGCGTACTACCTGGACGGCAGCGAGGTCACCACCCACGCGACGACCAGTGTGGTGCTCACCGGGTTGACGAATGGTCAGACCTACCAGGTGCAGGTCGCGGCGATCGACGCCTACGGGCAACGGGGCGCGCTGTCCGAAGCGGTTGCCACCACGCCGCAGCAGGGAGCGTTGCCTGCTCCCGTCAACGTGTCCGCCACCGGCGGTGATGCGTCGGTGTCGCTCACCTGGGATGCCGTTCCCGGCGCCACCTCCTACCGCGTCTACCGTGAGGGTGAGCCGGTCGCGTTGAGCACCGTCCTCACCCCCGCTGCCACGTTGTCCGACCTGGACAACGGCACCACCTACCGGCTTCGGGTCGCCGCGGTGAACGCGTTCGGGGAACAGTCGCCGCTATCGCAACTGGTCTCCGCCCGCCCTCTTCCTCCCCGCCTCCCCGCCCCCACCGACCCCCTCGTCGCGCCCAGCAACAACGCGGTGACTCTGTCGTGGGCTCCCGTGGCGAACGCGGTGGTCTACAACGTGTATGTCGATGGGCAACTACGCGGTTCCCGCGGCGTGAACTCGATGGCGGTCTCCCCGCTCACCAACGGCACCAGCTACAGCCTGGAGGTCGCCGCAGTCGACGAGTTCGGACAGGAGGGGCACCGCTCCACCCCTGTCGTCGGAACCCCTGTGCCCCCGGCTCCCGTGGTGACCGCGGCTCCCGTGCTCGCGTCTGGCAACCAGCAGGTGACCGTCTCGGTGCCCGCGGGAACCGCCAGCGGGCTGTCCGCTGACGTGTACCGCGACGGCGTGAAAGTCTCTTCCACGCCCACTCGCACCTTCATTGACACCGGTTTGGTGAACGGGCGTTCCTACGACTACTCGGTGATGCTCGTGGACTCCTACGGGCAGCGCTCGAACATGTCCCCCGTGTCCTTCGGCGTGCCACATCTGCCGACCGTGGTGAACGTCCGGGTCGCCACCGGCGATGGCATCCTGCGCCCCAGTTGGGATGCGGTCGCCCACGCCACCGGCTACACGATCATCGTGTCGGACGTGAGCACGAATCAGACACTGCAGACCCTGACATCCACCACCACCCACGCCACCATCACCGGACTCACCAATGGCACCCCGTATGCGGTGCGGGTGGGTGCCACCTCGAGCACCGACCCGGATGCGTCTGGCCGGATGTCCACCCCGGTGTCCGCCATCCCCTCGCCGGGACCCAGTGCGCCCACGTTGGCGCAGGTGTCGGCGCGCCACGGCTCCGCGGAAGCGGTGTGGACCGCACCGGTGCTGACCGGGGACTCCCCGTTGGCGTCCTACACGGTCACCGCGACTGCACCCGGTCAGCCGACGCTGTCGTGCACGGTTTCCGCGTCCGCCACCCGTTGCACCCTGAACGGGTTGACCCGTTCGGTCACCTACACCGTATCGGTGACCGCCACCAATGACTCCGGTCAAGTGTCACCCGCCTCCAACACACTGTCGACGGGGTGGAGTTCCGTGGGCGTCGACGTTCCCACCCATGTGGCGGCGACAGCAGCCGACCGGCAGATCGTGGTGTCGTGGCAGCATCCCGAGGCATGGGTGTCCGGGTCCGGCTACTACCGCGTGACGTGGGGAGGGTTCTCCTCGGACACGAACACCACCGTGGTGTCGAGTTCGCGCACCCGGCTGGTCATCTCCGGACTGTCCAACGGCACCGCCTATCCGATTCAGGTGCAATACGGCTGCCCCACCTCGGGCACCTGTTCGGCGTGGAACTCGGCTGGCTGGTCGACATACACAACAGCTTCTGCGCCGTCCACCCCGGTGACTGTCACCCCGACCGCGAGCGTGATCGCTGCTCCCACCACCGTGTCCCACGCCCCCACAAACGGGGGAGCCAGGGTGTTCTGGACCGCGGTCGACAATGCCGTGGGCTACCGCGTCTATGTGGATGGGCTGTTGACAGCATCCACCGCCGCACCGGGACTGTATGCCGACTTGGTGTTGTCGCCGGGCTCCAAAACGGTGACGGTGACGGCGGTCGACGGCTTCGGGGTGGAGTCGCAGCCGTCCAATGACATCACCGTGACCCGGGGGTCCAGCGGCTACCAGACGTCGCCGCAGAATGTGACGGTCGAAGCATCGAGTGGGCAGGCGGTGGTGTCGTGGTCGGCTCCCGCCACCTGGTACACGAGTAGCAACCAGTTCTACCGGGTGAGCGTGGATGGCTTCGCGACCGCGGCGAATACGCGTGTGGTGAGTCCCGGGGTGACGAGCGTGTTGTTCTCGGACCTGTCCAACAGCACCGCCTACACCGCGCAGGTGCAAGCGTGTTCTGGCCCCAGCGGATGCTCCACGTGGGACAACTTCGTTTGGACCTCGCCGAGCTACAGCCCACAAGTCTCTCAACCGCAACCCGGCGTGGACTTCACCCCCAGTGGCGACGCTCCCGCCGCGCCCACGAACGTGGCCGCCGTGGGACAGAACGGGTCGGCTCGGGTCACCTGGACCCCATCTCTGGGCGCCACCTCCTACGCCCTCTTCGTCGATGGTGTGGAAACCATGTCCAGCACCGACCCGGTCTACACGAACCTGCCGATGTCCAACGGGTGGCACATCGTACAGCTGGCGGCAGTCAACAGCCAAGGCTCCTCGGTGCGGACCCTCCCGGTGTCGGTGAACTCGAGTTCCGGCTACCAGTCTTCGCCGCAGAGCGTGAGTGTGGAGTCGTCGAGCGGGCAAGCAGTAGTCTCGTGGTCGGCTCCCGCCACCTGGTACACGAGTAGCAACCAGTACTACCGGGTGAGTGTGGATGGGTTTACGACCGCGGCGAATACGCGTGTGGTGGGTCCCGGGGTGACGAGCGTGTTGTTTTCGGACCTCTCCAACAGCACCGCCTACACCGCGCAGGTGCAAGCGTGTTCTGGCCCCAGCGGCTGCTCCACA
>CXWK01032186.1_pt1 | contig 44720 bp, 42 predicted proteins | sample 590851 | NCBI WGS metagenome assembly CXWK01 (sample SAMEA3498364, study PRJEB10139) | wastewater metagenome | biome: wastewater treatment plant; material: activated sludge | place: Denmark | collected 2014-08-01 | reverse complement strand
CTCACCTGCTCCACTTTGAAGCGAGCGTTCTTCGTGAACCTGACTGATTGACGCCGGTCCCGCTTGCTCTTGTACCGAGGCTTACCGACCCGCGCACCCTTCCGCTTCCCCGACTTGGATTGGAAGTAGTTGCGGTAGGCGCGGTCAGCATCCGCTAACGCTTGCTGTAACACCACGACGCTGGGTTCAGCCAGCCATTCGCGTTCCGGCGTTTGTTTCGCTTGGGTGATCAGCGTCTTGGACAGGTCGCCACTCTTCGGGAACGGGTCACCGTTCTTAAACGCTTCCTCCCGGGCGTGGATCACGTCGTTGAACACGACGCGAGCGCAGCCGAATGTCTTAGCCACGGCGACAGCCTGTTCAGGCGCGAGCGGGCCCCGCACCTGATACTGGTACCGCTTTGTGGCCACGACACTAACCTCTCGTCCTTCAAGGGTGACAGCCGAGTTGGGTCGCGTCCGCACCGGACGCCACAGCGCGTACATTTTGCACGCCCACCTGGTCTTCGTCACTAAATATCGGCATCGCGCGTTCTCCGATTCGCACCTGCAACGCTTGGAGGCGATCATGCGGGACGTTGGGCGCCGGGATGGGGGTGCGACCCTGTTCGAGTTCAACGGCGAAGCAAACCACGTGGTTCTGCTGATCGTGTTCCCACCGAAGGTCGCGCTCGCGGACTTGGTGAAGCGCTTGAAGGACGTGTCCAGCCGGTTGATGCGGCAGGAGTTCGCCGCCCGTAGGCTTCGCGACCACTACCGCCGCGCGAACCGGCTGTGGTCCGCCTCCTACTTCGCCGGTTCCGTCGGCGGAGCCCCGTTGAGCATCGTCAAGCAGTACCGCTTCGCGCGAACAGCAGGCCAATCCCGTGTGAACCAGGGGCGGCGTTTCACCCCATGCGCGGACTGAAGTCCGGCGCACTACGCCGCCATTTTGGTAGCGCTTCGGGCGCGACACGGAGTCAAGATGTGGTGCCTCTGTGCGGCTGATACCGGTACTCGGACGTGTTTTCCACTTCGGTCACCCGTTTGGGTGTATGTTGGGTCACATATTCTAAATCGCCATATCACGCTACTCCGACAGGGGAGAAGCGGTATATACCGCAGATCCACAGGTCTACAAGCGTAGACAAGTAGTAAAAACTGCGTTTTGTCGCTTACTGGCGCAAGAAGCGAACACCTTCTTTGCCACTATAACAGAAATATAACCAAGATCTATTTAGTGTTATAGTTATTTTGGTTAGACAAACCAATAAAGACAGTGATACTTCGACTAAACGAAAGGGGTGCGACATGACCCTCAAGACTGGTTCAGCACCCACAGAAACCGAAGCGACCGTTCAGGCGACCACCATGTGCGCATCCTCCTGCGATACCCCTACACTAGTGGGGGAGCGGGGAAGCGAGGCGACCATGACCGGATGCACCGTCGTCATCGTCGGGGGGAACTACCGAAACCCCGGCACACGGACCGTCATCACACGCGTCTACAACGATCCCACCGAGATCGTGGAGTTGAGCGAGAACAACACTTTCGCCCTCGTCACGGTGGGCGACGAACAGCAGTTGGGTGCAGTCGTCGACATCGAACGAGATGACAGCGCTCCCCAGGGTGCGATCACCAAGATTGTGGTGAACCTCGGCTCTACCGCTCCTGACTGGTTCCCCCGCGCTGGCGCACCAGCGCCGCAGGGGTGGACCGCCACCACGGAGCTTCCCGAGGGCCTCGGAACGAGCCCCATCCAAATGGATGTGCTCCTCCTCGACTTCCTCGACCCGAAAACCAATCGTGTTCGCGGATGGGTGGGTCGTATCTGGTGCGCGTATGAACCGCGACCCATGGAGCGCTCGCACATCAACACGAGCCTTGACACAGGTGTGGAAATTCCGATCCGGGTTCTGCAAACCGTCGACGCTTCCATCGAGGAGGGTGGCGTGTCGAGTATGGTCGTCGCCAGCCCCAACCCTCTCCCCAATGACGCGCTTGTCGAAGCCGGGTGGGGCGTCGAAGAGAAGCAGTTGGATGAAGCCGCCACGTGGCATGCGCTCTACACGCTCTCTGACAACCTGGAGACCCAGGTGAGCGTGTTCGCTCAACAAGCGTTCACCACCGACGTCACCTTGCAAGATCCTGAAACAGTAGACGTGGACACTCTCGACTATTTGCCTATCGATGTCCGAGATGCGCTGGAAGATCTTTTGGAGGGTGAAGACTCTGAGTGGGATGCCTGAGCATGAGCGACTGGCGGGGGAGCGGGCGGCTCTCGCCTTCGCGGAGGTAGCCCGCCCCCTGATCCTGGAGAACTTCACTCCCGACTCCTGCGTGGCAAGCACCCGCATTGGTATCGATGCTCTACGAGCCTTCGGAGTTCTCGCGCGTCCGCTACCGGTCCATGTCCGCATTTTCAACCAAGAGATGGCCACACTTCTCATGGCGGGAATCAAGCCGACCGGGCGCCATACAGCAGACAGTGAGGGCGGGCCGTGGATGGTCGACTTGGGGAACCCAGTGGAGGGAGATCCTCGAGCCGCCGGGCATGTGGCGATTGCGATACCGGCTCTCGGGCTACTCTTAGATCCCAGCATCGATCAAGCCAACCGCCCACACAAGAACATCAGATTCCCCGCGGGAGAAACCCTCCTATGGAAAACTGGCAGCGAAGAATTCCCCAACCCCGGGTGGGAGGAAACAAGGGGAACAGATGAAGGTGTCGTCATCGTCTACGAAGCAGTGGACGCTCACCGATATCGGAAGTCTCCCAACTGGCGGGCAGACAGCGGCTTGGTGGGCGGCCGCCGATCATTCCGAGAAACAACCGGAGCGATCGTGAGAGCCATGCGAGAAAGGTTGGAGAGTTCCTAACTCTCAGTTCTTTTTCTTGCTTTCCGCCTTCTGCTTCTCTGCTTCTTTCCTGGCTGCTTCCGCTTCGGCGAGAGCCTTCTTCACGTCTTGCTCAGTGATCACGTTCTGCGTTGCGGGAGCAACGATTTTCACCTTTTCGTACTGTTTCACAATCGTTTGAGTGGGAGCACCCTTCACATCAACCACCATTCGATTCAGCAGTCCCGAACTGTCCACATTGAACTGGACGGTGGTTGACTTTTTAGCTTCATCGAGGGCGAGTGCGGCGCGCGCGGCCTTGTTGGACACCTTCGCTGGGTTCAGGGTTGCCGTGATTACCGTGGAGCCATCGGGTTGAGAAATCATGTCATCAACAGTTAGCCCGGGGGTCAAAGCGTCGTACATCTTCTTGAGGTTGATGGGGAAAGTGAGTTTCGTAATCAGGGAGTCTACTTTAGAGGTTTCTGAGGTCCACCGAGCGTTGGGTTTTCCCACCTTAGTCCGTAGCGCTTGAGTTTCTGATAACTGCCCCGCACCTAGTTCGACGTACCGTTCACCACCAACGATCACAATCTCAGGCATTTGGGTGGAACCGGTCTCAGTTTTCGTGTCACCATTCGGCGCCTGTTCTGCCTGCGTCGCATACTTGTTTGATGCGAACACGGTGACGCTGACACCACCAGCATCCTTCAACGCTGTCACATACTTCCCGAGTGCTTCCTCCAGCTGAAGTTGGATAGTGCTCTTCGTCGGGGAGAGAGTCGTCGTGGGGATGGGGGAGGGGGAGGACGATTGCGCTGAGGGGCTAGGGGAGGGCACCATCGGGTCACCGCCTTCGGAGCCGGTAAATCCGGAGGCCAACGGCACCCCGATCATAACCGCGGCTACGACTCCCACTCCAGCCAACAGCAGCGACTTTCTTTCCATCTCCGCTTACGCCTCCCAGCTTGCTCCAACGCGAACTACTTTCGCGCTACCCCGACTATCGGCATCATGATGGGTTGGATTGTTTAGCTGTGGCCGAGGGTCTCCTCTTCCTCCTCGTCCACTGCGGTGAGGATGGTCTCAATCTTCTCCGAGTCTCGAATCAATCCAGCGCCAACGATGAAACTAGTGGGGGATTCCGCGTGTTTCACTTTCTCGAGAGTCTCCTCGCGGGCCGCAGCGGCTGCCGCCACCACCTCCGGGTCGGCAGGTGCGGCAGGTTTACCCAGCACTGCGGCCGCCGCCTGATCTGCAATCATTTCTGCCGTTTGATCGAGGACTGTGGCGAGACTCTCTGCCATATGGGAGGGCAGGGGAGGGGAATCCATGGATCGTTGTTTCACATACGATAGATAGAGGTCGCGAATCATGTCGGTGACGGTGGTTGCTGTCTCCTGCGTGATGGAGACTTGTTCAACCACGCTTTCCAACTCGCCGCGCTTCAACAGTGGTGACCATCGAACGCTGACGAGTGCGTCTTCCGCTTCTTCCCGCAACGCTTCCAGCGACTGGTTGACCTCACGGAGTTTCGCTAGCCATTCGCGTGTCTGCTCCATCGTGATCTGTTCCGAAGGCAGGACTTGCGCCACCTCCTCCATCACATCTGCAACATGTTCCGCATTGCGTGATGTTTCTTCCAGTACTCGGGACGCCGGGGTTCCCGGTTTGATGAGCAGAGAGATGAGAATACCAATCACTCCACCAACGAGAACGCTCAGCGCGCGGGTCTCTAGTTTAGCGACGTTGAAGTTGGGTGCGCCGACAACCAGGATAATGGGGACCACCACGGATAATGCTGACGAGGTTGATACTCGAAGCGTTCGCGCGAGGATGAATCCTCCCACCACGGCAATACCCAATACTAGAGCGTCAAACCCAGGCAACCACAGTGAGGCCGCTAACCCCAACATGACCCCTACACACAGTCCGGTGGCCTGCCACACAACTTCTTTCACCGAGTGGTGGAAGGTTGTCTGCACACTGATACCTGCGGTGACGGCAGCAATCACACCGTCGAGTAGCTTAAAATACTCTCCTATCATGTATGCGAGAATAATCGCACTGCTGGTGAGTAACGCGTACCGCCAAAATGCTCGTGACTCTGATTCAACGATTGTGGACACACGACACCTGCATTAGAGCACGACCGCGTAAACAACTCCCGCGATAAACAGCAGGATGCTGACGGCCGCTAAAACAACGAGAAGTCGGACTGTCGCCGAGTCATACGACTGTTCTCCGTCAAGCCGGGAGAGAGTCTCGCCCAACCCGCCCGACGCGACAGCGTTTGTCTGCAGGCTTGATAGAGAGTGCTCCAAGCCTGCATCAGAGACATCCACAGGCGCGGGCGCGTGCTGCGCCACGGTGGGGGGAGCGTTCAAATCCCATTCATCGCCAGCAGCCATCACACACTCCTTGAATCGTAAACCCAATCTGTTCCGCCTATCGGCGTGTGTCCCCGTCCGCATTTCGCGTACAGCTTGGGAAACGAGCCGATGACACGCATAGGGAACTGAGTCCTCTCGCTAGGGCTCTGATAAAACGCTGGGATGTGCACATGTCGAAACCGACTGACGAGGGTGAGGGTGGTCAAATGCGGGCGCGTCCGACTGCGCCGAATCGGCCACAGCGACCTCAACTCAAACGAGATCGCACGGATACCAGTGGGTACATCATCACGAGTGCCGGAGACGGGGGTAGAGGGCGATGGGGGAAGGTGTTGGCGATTCTCCTCGGCGTGACGCTGGTGGTAGCGCTCGCGGCCGCCGGAAGCCTATGGTGGGTGACCAATCAACTTCAAGGCGAAGTATCCACGATCAGTCTTCCTGATAATGCCCTAGTGGCGACAGCGAATGCTCTACCGCAATCGTTCATGGAAGCTCTCACGAGTGCCGACGAGGTCTCGGGCGAGCCGCTCAATATCCTAGTTCTTGGCTCTGATACGAGAGAAGGGCAGGGCGGGCGGTTCGGCTCCACAGAGGAAATCACCGACGCGCGATCTGACACTAGCGTCTTGGTTCATTTGGCGGGCGACAGGCAAAGCGCAACAGTTCTTTCCATTCCACGCGACTTGGTTGTCACAATTCCGGAGTGTGAAACACCGCAGGGGGTACGGCTGTCAGAGACGCGGGACAGGTTCAACGCCGCTTTCACTCGAGGCGGCACTGCTTGCACGATCGCAACGGTGACTAGGCTAACCGGCATCCCGGTAAACCACGTTGCCGTCGTCGATTTCAAGGGTTTTGAGGCTATCATCGATCGTATTGGCGGCATTCGGGTCTGCTTGAGAGAAGCGGTGGACGATACTTACGCTCGGGTGACGCTACCGGCAGGAGCGCAGAAGGTGATGGGTCGAGATGCTCTCGGGCTGATGCGCGCTCGCTATTCTCTGGGGGATGGTTCGGACCTCTCTCGCATTGGACGTCAACAGAAGCTGGCCCGCATTATTGTCGCTACTGTAATGCAGCAGAACCTTCTTACCGATCCAGCGAAACTGTATGGGCTACTCTCTGACGGCGCGAAGAACCTCTCCACCGATGAGAAACTGTCTCGGCTGCCTGCCCTGGCTGGATTAGCGGCGCAGGCACGCAATATTCCCCAAGAGAACATCATGTTCAAGACGGTTCCCATCGAATACAATAGTGATGGCGCTACGGTGAGAGTAGGACCAGGCGCCAAAACACTGTTTCGGCAGATTGCTAGTGACACTGTTCCCCTCGTTCCCACAAAAGGAAGCCCCCTGGTGGCCCCAGAGAGCACGGGGAAGGGGAAGCCTAAGAAGGGTGAGGCTGGATGTAAGAACCCGTTGTGAGGGCGCGAGAGGCGCTCTCAGGCGTATACGCGCAGTCGCTCACCAATAAGGTCGCGCGCACGGACGCTTTCGACGAGACTACCGCCACTTGTGTACACGATTCGAGATACCCCCGCCTCGAAGGCCAATGTCGCGCACTTTCGACACGGACGGGCAAGTCCCCATTGTCCGCCCGGGGTGACTCGGGCGACATAGAGTGTCGAACCTTCCGCGTTCTTTGCCGCCCTCAGACAACGCTCTTCTGCACAGAAGGACCACGCATGCCGAGGAACTACGGGAGGAGAAGAGTCGAGATCCCACTGGAGATAATTGCGGCTGCGGTTGCTTCCAGTGGACAGCATAGAACCGCCGCGAACGATCACCGCACCCAAGTGATAGTTTCCCGCGTGGGCTTCCTGGATAGCAATCTTGGCAGCCCGGTCCAGCCAACGGCGAGTCGAGGTAGGGAGGTCTTCCCGCGCTAGAATCTCGTCGCTCACCGGATGCATACGCCTACTATACCACGTATCATCGCGGGGCGCCACCCGAGATTCCCGAAAACACTGTACAGTGTTTTTCAACTACGACGCCTTACGACGCTGCGGTATCCGTTTTCCCGTGGGCGAAGCTTTCTTCCGGGGCACTTTGGCTCTGCGTTTCGTGTCGCTCGAAGCCGGACGAGCGGCGCCCGCCGTTTTACGCTTCACAACCGGCTTCCTCGCACCAGCGCTCGCGAGCCCGCCCGTGAGGCGCGTCAGCGCATCTGTCACCACATTCTGCTCGGTGTAGAGGCCAAACGGGGGAAGAGAGGCCAACACGGTACGCCCATACCCCTTCGACAAAATTCGAGGATCGAGAATCGCGACCACCCCCCGGTCGCTGCGCGTGCGTATCAACCTGCCCACACCTTGAGCAACTCGCGTCGTCGCTTGAGCCAACACTACCTCGCGGAAAGCATTTCGACCCTGCTCCGCCACATACTGCTGCCGAGCAGACAAAAGCACGTCATCAGGGGGAGCGAAGGCCAACTTATCTAACACGACGAGAGAGCAGGTCGCACCCTCAGGCGACACCCCCTGCCATAATCCCATGGTCGCGCACAGCACTGATGTTTCATCAAGCAAAAACTCTTCCACCAGCTGGCCCGCGGGAGCCTCCCCATGGGAGAGGATGTTTAACTGCGGGTAAGCGTCACGCAGAACAAGTGCCGCTTCCACCGCCGACTGTCTGGTAGTGAATAGAGCCAGAGTACGACCACCCGCAGCGCCGACAAGCGTCACCAGCTCGTCAACGACAGCGCTCTTGTGAGCCCACCGGTCTTTACCCACCGGCTCAGGAAACGGTTCCGAAGGGATATAGAGCATGCCCTGTTTCGAGTAGTCGAAGGGGGACCCCACATCTAGTGTCCTCGTCGAATCGTCAAACCCATACGCGTGAAGAGTCGGAGTGAAATCTCCCTCGAGGGTAAGCGTGGCACTCGTGAGAACCACGTTCTGGTCTTCCACGGACTCTTGGAAGAGGTCACCAATATTGTAGGGGGCGACGTTCATGGTTGCCCTTTGAGTATCTTCTCGCACGGTCACCCAGCGTACCGTCTTCTCGGGGGGAGTAGCGATTCGCAACCCCATGCCGTAGGAAGCGAGAAGATCGTCCAACACAAGCGTCATCTTCATGCGCTTCGGATCCTCAGCGCTCACCCCGCTGGTAACATCTTGGAGCGCTCCTATCAATTCTCGAAGCATGAGAGTTGCAGCGTTGAGGAGAGATTCCGTTTCCGAGGTGAGAGTCTCCAACGGTTCCCCCCGCGGCTCGCCGTGGAATGCCGCGTCCAGCCCCTCGAGAACAGTCTCCAGCGGATCCACGTATCGAGCGTAAGCGTCGCCCTTCTTGCCGCCGAGCAACGGACCCGCCTTCTTCACCATCCCCATCACATGGTTAGGGGTGAAGCTTGTGGCCACGGCACTCGTGAACGTGTCCGGAAAATCATGGGCCTCGTCAATTACGATAGTGTCCATAGCACCATAAATTCCCACACCACCATTCGGTGAATCATTCGCGGAACCAACCACCTCGTCGGAGTCCATCGTGAGGGCGTGGGCAAGGAGTGAATGGTTGGTCACCACAATCTTTGAGTGTTTCGCCGACCTGCGCGCCTGCTCGGTGTAGCACTCCTCCCCGAAAGGACACTGTCGAGCACCTGGGCATTCGCTGCTGGTTGCGGAGATTTGCCCCCACACTGTCTCTGACACTGCGGGAGCTTCCGTGCGGTCACCCGTCGAAGTCTGTTTTGCCCACGCCACGACATCGACAGTTTCCTGCGCTTCTCGACTCAACACTTTCGCGGACTTGTCGCTGCGCGCACTTGCCCACTCCTCATCGGCAAAGAGCGGTTCCGTATCGGGGTCCTCTCCCGCTGCCGCACCCAGCCGTTCGATGTCGCGGAGCTTAGCCAAACACACGTAGTTTGCCCGCCCCTTCAGGAGGCTATAGCTGAACGGCTGATTAATGCTTCTCATGGTTTCCGCTACGGCCGGAAGATCGTGGGAAACGAGCTGTTCGCTCAACTGGTTGGTCGCGGTCGCAATCACGGCACGCTTATCGGAAGCTGCCAATGGGAACAGGTAGGCAAACGATTTGCCCGTGCCTGTCCCCGCCTGCACGAGAAGATTCTCGTCGTCGACCAGCGCTTCACAAATCGCTTCCGCCATCTTCTGCTGTTGGGGGCGGGATTCGCCGCCCGATTCTTCCACGTGGGCGCGCAATAGGGTTCCCCCCAATGGGGGAGCGCCCAGTGCGTTCAGGGTGGCGACATCTTCGAGGGTGAGATTCTCTTCAGATTCCTCGCCTGTGGCATCATCGATCGATTCGATACTCACCCAACACCCCTAACCGTCTATCTTCGTGCGCGGCACATTGCTTCACCTATCGGCGCTCGTGCAAGTCGACACCACCCTTAATGCTCGCATTTGTTCGACGAGAGTGATCGCGCCGATAGAGCATTGAGGGGACTACGTGAAAGGTTTCGTATGCCACCAACAGCTAGTTTATCACAAGAGGTTAACCCCCCTTTGATTTTCGCTGAGCGAAATACGATTCTCCATTCGTATGCAGTTAACCTTCTCGCTCACGGGATGTCGTACCCCACTATCGAGCACCCGCAACAGCCTCTCCCTTTCAAACCGAACGCGGTGCAGCCGCATTTCCTCCTCGCAGACGTCTCCAATCTAGAAACCCGCCCGGACTGGCTCGAACGCATCTACGATATGCGCCTTCGTTGGCCACATATTCCCGTCGGAATCGTGACGAGCGGGTCAGGGAAAGACCGAGCCGCTGCCTACACCGCCGGGGCCACTGAAACGTTCACTAAAAAGACCCCGTTCGAACAGATCTACCACGTTTTGAGGAACACACGAGTCGACGTGAAAGTCTCTGAACGCAAAGCGCAAATCCTCATCTCCTACAGCGCCGGGCGTAACCAAAAGCAGGTAGCCGACGAACTGTTCATCATGCCGGAGACAGTCAAATCTCATGTGAAAGACATGTTCGCGTCCTTCCGATGCCATTCCACCCCCATGCTCGTGAACGCCGCCTTCGAGCACGGTCTCCTTGCATCCCCTCACGAGCCGTTCCCCTTCGATGATTTCCCGTTGACACCCGTGGAAACCATGGTTCTCATCACCGTCGGACGCACCGGATCTCAAGCAGAAGCAGCATCACTACTGAATCGAAGCGTGTTCACCGTGAAAACCCACGCACAGAATGTACGGAAACGCACAGGCTGGTCTGTCGTGGACTCCATCTCCAACACGTGGCGTTGGGGTATCCCGGAAGACTACTGGGCGCACACAGGCGGCTGAATCGCAAAGGTTTCAGCGGGCCCGGCCACCGGGACGCAGCTTCGGCCCCTCCGCTTTGGGTCCCGCTCGATCTAACGGAACATCCGCCCCGGGAGCAAGACTTCGCTCCTGAGTGTAGTCAACAAATTCTCTCAGCACCCGATAATCGAAATCGGCACACAGTTGGGCTGTGTTCCACGAGGTGAACACCCAGGGGTTTCGAGATCCCCAATCTTGGCTCTCCGCCTTCGGCCACTCAGCCATCACCACGCGATCGTCGGAGAACAAGATAAGAGACTCCGCCGCTTGATCACGATACTGCTTGAGAACCGTGTCCTTGAACCAGACGATCGTGTAGCCGCGATACATGAGCCCCACTGCTTGGGGGAGTGTGAGAGTTTCCCCCAGTGAAGGAGGCAAGTACGCGGGACCCGTGTAGCTGGTTTTTGAGTAGGCGCCCGCAACGGGCGGGAGAGTGTCATAGATGGCGGTCTTACCGTCTGGTATCCAACCAACAGTCTTCGGGTCGGTGGCTGGCCGGTCGATGATTCCGGTACACCCGGCAGACAGGTCCGCAAGAGAAGGTGCGTTGATGGTTGCCCCGGTGGCGGTGGTGACTACTTCCCGGCCCGGGTTGCGGGCAGCCGTAAACACGAGAAACCCCACCATGGAGAAGGCAACCACCGCGCCCACGATGGACAGCCATCGGCGTTTCCTGACCGGCACCGGGGCTTCTCCGTCTGCCCACCACGGGCCACCCGGAGCGGGCGAGCTGGCGGGGGCGCTCACAACACGATCCTCAGCGCACGAGAGCGAACAGTTTGATGACCTATTAGTTCCACTGTTGGTTCATCGGACTGCCCAACGTTTGGTTTCGATGGGAACCGAAGCAGGCGGCTGACCGATAGCCCAGTCGTGGAGCCACCATCACGACTGTCGGCTCCCATCGAGCGAGCCGAGGAGAGCACTGTGGGGCTGTACGACAAGAAGGTGGACCCGTTCACCGACTTGCGAGAATACGAGGTTCTCAGCCGACAGAAGAGGCGCCGGGGACCCAACCACATCGACCCCGCCTACACCAGCAAAGTCACCCAAGTTGTCGACCACATCGCCAACGAGCGCAGTCGACTCCTTTCTCAGAAGAAGCGCATCGGTCCCACGTGGCGCATCAACATACAGAAGATGCTGAAGGGGGAAGGTCCCACAACCACCGAGTTTACGGCCGAGCAGCTCTGCGACCTGTTCGATTATGCGATCCATGACCAGTTTTGGCGAGCCTACGTGAATGATCCGGCAGGGCTATTGAAACATGGGCACAAGCTTTGGCTCCAGGACCGATATGCGAAATGGTCAGTGAAGAATGGGCGGCCCGCGGAGAACCGGCCAGCACCCGTCGATGGCGACACTTTCAGTTCCTTCAACGGAGGATTGGTCGCCGACAACCAGCCCGACTACGACGATTGGGGAGGCTTCGAACTGTGACCACCATTGAAGACCCGTTCGCTCTCGAACCAGTAGAGCCCGAAGGTGAGACCCAAGCCCCGGCGGGGGAGGGGCTAGTGAACGTTCCCTGCACCTGCGGATGTAAGTGCCTAAACATTGTCACCGTCTCCACCTTCTCCCCAGTTTTCGCCGCCCACGCGCGATGCGAACGCTGCTCCCAACCCGAGCACCTACAGGAGTACGGCGGTGTCACCCCCCTCGCGATCGACGTTCCCACCTCCCCCTTCATCACCCCCCGCTACCAAGAAACACCTGAAGAACGTGCGCTCGCGGACGCAGCAGTGCGGGACTACCGCGAACAACTCTTCCAAGAAGCCTGGGACCGCTGGCAACAATCCATCCCCGCAAAGTTCCGTTATGCGACACCAGCTCACGAGGCCACAATGAAAGCGCTAGAGCGCATTAGCTCCGGGAAACTCGCTTACTCGAGTCTCCTCCTCGAGGGTCACGTGGGCACGGGGAAAACCTGGAATGCCGTCGGTTACGCAAACCAAGCCATTCGAGATCGGCACATCCACCCCGCTGAAGTGCTGTTCGGGACGGAGGTGACCCTCCTCTCCAGCGTGGCCAATGCTAGTTTCGGGCAAATGGAGGAAGCCCTCCGCAGACTCACCATTGGCAAATACAAACTCATCGTGATCGACGATGTGGGGCGCGGCAACTGGGCCCGCGAAAGCATGCGACAACCCCTATTCTCTCACGTCATCAACGAACAATACGCCCGCAACCACGCGATTGTCATCACCACAAACCTGTCCCGCGCGGAACTTCGCGACTACATTGGTACAGCCGCATACGATCGTTTGATGGCCATGACCGCGATCACCAACGTGGGCACCTTCGACAAAACAAACCGGAGAATGCGGCAAGAAACAACTCGCAGCGACTTAACCTAGAAGGCACGCAAGCGAGAAGGGAATCGGGTTAGTCCAGCCTGACGATACGCCCAACTCCAGAAGTCGTATTCCAATCTGTGAAGGAACCCCCGACAAATATCTGCCCGCTCGTAGGGTGGACTATGGAAGCCCATGCGGTGTTATTCTCTGCCCCAGTCCCTACAGTGGTTGAAAAGGAATCATCTCTTGTTCCGTCTGAGTTGAGCCGGACAATTCGGTTAGTTCCCGCGATACCACCCCAGCCAGTAAATGCGCCGACGGCAACGATCTGCTGGTTGGGTTGTACCGAGAATGAACGGGGCGTGCCATTGGCTCCCGAACCAATGTTTGTGTCGAAGCCCTGGTCTATTGTGCCATCTGCGTTGAGGCGGAGCATTTTGGACGATCGCGGTATCGCATTCCAGGTGGTGAGACTTCCCCCCCCGTAGAGTATCTTATCGTCGCCATCCACGGCTAGCGCGGTAACTACGTTAGCTCCCGGACCCGTCCCAACGTTAGCGCTGAATGACGCAACTCGAGTACCATCTGGATTCAGAAGAACAAGATCATTGACATTTGGGGTACCGTTCCAGGTGCTGAAGTTCCCAGCGTAAACAATTTTCTGGTCCGAGGTAAGGGCTAGCTTTGTCCCGTTGATTCCTGCGGTTCCCACGTTGGCGGCGAAGCTGGTGTCACGGCTCCCGTCTTCATTTAGGCGAACTATTCCGGTGGCCCCGCCTCCACCAATCCCGTTCCATCCAGTGTTTCCGCTAAAGAGTCCCGCAAGGACTATTTTGCCGTCACTTTGGATGGCAACGTCTTTGATGCCCGCATTTGCACCCACCCCTACCGCGGTGCTAAAGGATGTATCAACGCTCCCATCCGAGTTGAGTCTAACAATGCGGCCAACGGTGTCTCCATTCCAGCTGGTGAACGATCCGACAACCACAACTCGGTTCTGTGAGTCGACAGCGATCGCTTCAATATTGTTGGTAGGACCGGCGCCTGCACCCACTGGATTGAATGACGGGTCCACCGTTCCATCTGCGTTTAGTCGGATGATCCTGCGAGCGGCGTCGCCATTCCAAGAGGTGAAAGCCCCAGCGGCGATGACCCTCCCTTCTGAATCAATCGCCATGTCGTTGATAACGCTACCAGCGCCGACCCCAATGTTTGTGTTGAATGAAGTGCTGAAGGTCCCCTGTGCAACAGCGGCGGAAGTAGTCGCTGATACCGGATCGGACGGTTCGGAGACCCCCAGCCCGTTAACGGCTTTCACAGTGTAGGTGTAGGTGGTGTCCCCTTCAAGCCCGGTGTCGGAGAAGGAGGTGGCGTTTCCCGAATAGGCCATGTTCTCGCCGCGGAGGAGGAGGTAGGAAGTGGCGCCGGGAACGGCTTGCCAAGATAGATCGATCTGGCTAGAGCTGGTAGCCGTAGCGGCGAGACCCATGGGGATATCTGGGGGATCGACGACGACAGAGTCGGGGTCGGGGCTGCCCTGATAGCGAATCCCGTCGAGAGATAAGCGAGTGATGAGAGTGTCGGGAGCGTTTCGTAGGACGAGGGCGCCAGAGGAACGCACCTGCACGACGCATGCCTCGTTGTCACCGTTCACCACACAGGGGGCGACAAAGTTCTGGCGTTTTTCGGGGCGCATTCCGTCGGGGAGATCTGCGATTGAGCTCCCGACAGTGCCACCCCCGACGGTGCCCCGAAGGGAAATAGTGGTATCAGAGTAGGGGCGAACACCGAGACCGTAGTAGCCATCGATGTTGCTCCACCCGTTTGTGGGGGTGAGATTTGTGGTTTCGTCGGTGCTGACGTCGAATCGGACGGCATCAAGGGAGACAGTCACTTCCGCGCCAGCGGGAATACTGCTGGAAACTGGAACAACTTCGCCGTTGGGGCGGACCTCGAGGGTGCAGGTTCCGGGACTCGTGGACAAGCATTCGCCGCCGTTGAACTCTTGTTTCTCCTGGGGACGGTAGCTGGCGGGGAGGGTGAAGATGACGGTGTTGATTGCGTTGGAAGCTTTCTCTACCCGCCCGTGGAGGAAAACCGAGTCATCACGGTCACGCTTATATTGGGCGATGTTTTCTGCTGCAGCGCTCACATTCGACCAACTGTTTTGTAGGGTGGCGTCTTGCCATTTCGCGGCGCGTGTATCAAAACGCACCATGTCGAGGGAGAGTCGGGTGATGGTTGCCCCATTGTTGGGAGCGTCCCAAACAATGATGTCACCGTTTGTGGCAACACGTAGAGTGCATTCGCTTGTGCCCCACTGGCTTGCTTGGCAGTCAACCTTAAAGTAGTGGGGGCGTGAGGGGCGGGCGTTGGCGGGGAGAGTTCCGATGGTGGTTCCATTGATACCGCCCGCTACCGCTCCCCGAAGGGCAACCGTTCCCTCGAAGTATTCCGCATACTCGGCGGGGTAGTGGAGATCCGTATTGTAGTTCTCCCAATCGCCAGCCAGCGGCAATGCGGTCCAGGTGGGGGCACAGTACACTTCATCCGTTGCCGGATAGTTGATGTCTTCCGCGCCATTCCTACTCGCGAGTTCCCACTCTCGATTCGCGTTATCCCATTTGAATGTTTGGCTGGATACTCGCGTTCCCGCACCTGCCGCGTTCGCTGATTGACCCTCTGAGACGAGGGTTACGATTCCCTCATCCAGTTGACTCTTATCCGCCCACCAGCGGAACGCGCCTTCATTATCCGCCGACACCGTATATTCGATAGGCACTTGCCCGGGGACCTGGCACGCGTATTTGTTGAGCGTAGCCAGAGATTGAGAGGCTTCCGCCAGACCGCTGTCGACAGCGGCGATCGCTTGGTTCGCAGCAATCTCACGGTCATTCTCTGATACCGAGTAGACGAGAGTGGAGAGGGTGGTGACAGTCATCACCGAGAGAAACATGAATAGTAGGAGAGCGAGCGGCATGCTACCGTTCTCACGATCAACTGTTTTCGCGTTTAGCGCTCGCACGTCTGCACTCCCAACATTGTCCCGGTCTCCCGATAGCTATCGGCGCGAAATGGGTGTGCTCCCGCAGAAACCTGGCAAAAGCATGGTGGGGGCGTTAGAGAACACTCGCGCGGGCCACCCGATCCGCGTTGGGCGCGCAACAATTGGTGAATGAGGTCCGCATGCTGAACACGCACCAGCCCAGCGCCTCTTCGGCGGCCGCCTCTGACCCGCGCGGTATCCCGAACCTCACTCCCGCCAGCCCCTATGCGGCAGTTCCGCTGGGAGAACGCATTCCCCAGCGGCCTCAACCCACTCCGGTGCTACCGCCGCTTTCTGAAACTCCCACTCGATTGGCACGCGTCGTGAGGCCCGCGCCCGCGCTAAGCCCCACGAACCTACCCAGAACTGAAGCCCCCAACAGGGCCTCGCTTCCGCCCCCCTCCAAGAATCCGGAAAGAGAGCAGACTTTAGTACCCCCAGTGGGGGAGGAGACTGTTAGTGGAGAGGGTATGACCGCCATTCTCTCGCCTCCGCCCGCGCGCGGAGGAGGCGGCTCACATCGCCGCTACGAGCCGGTTGGGTTTCCGGGGGCATCTCGCGGAGGCAAGATACATCCATGGATTCCCGGGGTGTCCACCCCAGAAGGGATCATGTTGCGCCCCGCGCATAGCGTAGCGTTATCCTATCAGCGGGAACAAGCGTTAGAAAACGCTCGCAGTACCGCTTCGCTAGTAGCGTTGAGCATGTTCGTTGCCGTTCCCGCGACCTGCGCCTATCTAGTGGGTCGCATCTGACGCCCTCGCGTCAGCGTCCTACCATCTCCAATTTTCGCTGTTGGTCTACCGCGTGCAGAGTGGGTTCCACCTGCGATTCGGACACCCCCAGCATGCTGGCTACCTGTTCAAGGGTTAGACGCTCGCCGCTGCGGCGTTCCCGGATAGCGGGCACTAGTTGACGCACGATCTCACTGTCGGACGCCCCCGCTGCGCGCATTTCTGCGGAGCGCACTCGCATGTCCGCTTCGATGACCCCAGGACGTCGGGGGGACTGGATTCCCGTAACGAACTGTTGGATGCGGCCACGCGACATCCCCAACTCGTCAGCGAGAGTGCTGTAAGCCTGCCCCTCCACCTTGTTGAGGAGGAACGCGGTTTCCCGGCGATACTCGCTCAACTGGTAGGTAGCGTCGCGGAAAGCGTCCAAAACGAGCGTCTCAAGTTTGATGCGTTCGAGCCCATCATCCACCTCTTCGACCTCTTCCACCATTTGGGAGAGGAGAGATTGGATGCGAGCGAGAGTCTCACCAGCAGTTGCTGAAAATGTTTAGCAGGACTGTAAACTAATATAGTTTCCTGCCGATAGTAGGATCATGGACAACCACGATCAACTCTTGCGCATTGGTGCCGCGGCGCAACTAATCAACGTCACACCCAGCACCCTCCGGCGTGCGAGCCGGGAGGGTCGGATCCCGGTTGTGCGGACCAGGGGTGGGCACTGCGAGCGGAAATTTCGAGTGCGGGACCTGCTCGAGTTTGTCGGTGTGGACACCACCCAAACAATAGTAGAGGGTGGGAGGGTAGAGGCCCACTACGCGCGAGTGAGTGGGGGTGGGCAAAAACAGAGCCTAAAAGACCAGCTAGCACTGTTAGAGCAAACTCGTTCTGGAACCCTCTATAAAACGTATAGCGATATTGGGAGTGGTCTCAACGACCACCGCAGAGGGCTAAACAAACTAATAGAAGATGCGCAAGCGGGAAAGTTTACCGTGGTGAGGGTCGTGTACCCCGATCGATTGTCCCGGTTTGGGATCGCCTACCTCACCACCCTGTTTGGTGTGTTGGGGGTTGAGTTGGAGGTGTTGGATGAGGTTCAGTATAAATCAGATCATGAGGAGTTGGTTGAAGACCTGCTTTCGTTGGTAGCGTCTTTCTCGGGGAAGTTCTATAAAATGCGGAGTGTTGAAAACAAGAGGAAAACGCTCGCTCTCGCCGACCAGCGATTGCAGAAGAGTGAGTAGGCCACTCCGCTCGGCCATCCGCTTACCCGAGCCCATGATGGTAGACGAGGATGGCGTCATCCAAACACCACACCAACAAGAATACCACACTAACCTGCTCGTGGGCATGGTGGTAGAGCACACGCAACAGTTTATCGACAACCACTATAACAATAAGAGTTTGGGAATGTTATCGGGTGGGGTGGACCCGTGGGGGCGTGAGCTACCCAAGCAAGCGGCCGCTCTCGCTGACAGGTTGGGTTGGCGAGAACCCACCCCCAACTCTCGCGTGTTAAAACTCGCGCAGTCTAATGGGGTGGGGGTTCTTAAAGGTCAAGCGTGGAGAGCCCGCTTGTATGAAACGATCAAACCCCACCTCCCACCAGGTCCGACTCTACCGGGTCGGAACGAGAGTGGTCGCGTGTGGCAAGCCCACTCTCAAAAAATAGCCAAACAAGCCCTCGAGTGGGATAACGAGCCCACCATTAGGCAACTCTTAAAAGGCAGCGCACGCTATTATCGTGAACACGGTCGCTACCCACGCACGCTGTTGGACGCGTACCCCACCCCACCCCGAGCGCCGAGGAAGGTTGATTTGGGCGTGGTGGATAAACAGTTTGCCACGCGTGGGTTGGTGGAAACCCCTGGGGGTGGTTTATCGTTGGAGGTGAGGGTGAAACTCCCCACGGGTGGGGAGCGTGGTGGTTTCTCGTGGTTTTCGCTCTCCTTCGACATCCCCCACCACGCGCGTGAGCGTGTTCGAGAGGCGGAGAGTGTTTCCCTCCCCACCCTCATCTTGCGTGATAGTGGGGAGAGAATTTGGCAAACCACTCTCTCGGAAACACCACCCCCACCGCGGGGAGACCCCCACCGTGTGGTGGGAGTGGATGTGAACGTGGGTAAACCATTGACGGCTGCCATCATCTCCTACGATCCGATTACCGACTCTTATTCGAGTGGTGGGAGCGTGTTCGAGTGGGATGACATGGGGTTGATCGCCAAAAACCAACGTTTACAAACAGAGCAAGAGTATCTATCGGGGAAGATTCGCGCGGTCCAAACACTCATAGACCCCCTCCCCCCTTCTAATAGCGAACGCGCTCGCTTGGAAGCTAAGATCAGCGTGTGGGTGAGGGAACGCGAGCGGGTGGGACGCAAACGCTCTCGCTTAGGCGTGGAGCTATCCCACGACGCCGCCACCTGGCTACGTGTTATCACACGCGTTAGTGGGGCGGGTGGGGTGTTTGTGGAGGACCTTCGTGGTTTGCCGCACACGCTATCGCCCACCACCAACCGCGTGTTGTCGTCAACCCCCTACGCGAGAATGCTCGAGTTCGCTAAACACCGTTTAGCGCGCGAGGGTGTTGTGGTGGAGCGTGTTAACCCGCGCGGCACTAGCAGCCGATGCCCTTATTGTCTCCAGCCACTCTCCCACCCGGAATACGCGGTGGGAGAATGCGACTCGTGTGGGGTGCGCGAGCATCGCGATCACTTGTCACCCCTTAGGATCGCTCAACGCGGGCATGCGAAACACTCTCGCCCTCGATCACGCAGGCGTTCCAAACGCGCTCGCTCACTCGACCAACCAATCAAACGAGTCCGCGGCCCCAAAACCGGACCCACCCCCAAGAGGGTGCGACGGTTGCACGAGGCTGGGCGGTCTCACACTCGCGTGTTGGCACGCGCGAAACCCAAGGTTTTCCCCACTCGTAGGGTGTTTGGGGACATTGATGTAGCAACAACCCGGGGTGTTCCCGCGGGGGTTGGAGTCAATGCTCGAAGATTGTCTACCATTCGACATAGAACATAAACATCTTCACAACTCTTCTGTGTCGCCGGAGATACTTCGATCGACATGATGTTATTCCTAGCCTTCCTACAAGCCCCCACAGTTTGCGGGACGCTTGCTGTCGGACCCCCATTATATACTGTTGCTGGGCGCGTCAAGATCTTTCTAGACACCCCCACTGTACAGAGCCATTGGAGGGAGCGCAACAGTGTCCCCCCACAACACGCCCAGCATCTCGGAAACACTGTACGGGTCAACCCTCGCCCCCCATCAAGGGGGAGAGGAAACCACCAACGTGTCCCAATCGCTATTACTGGAGTCCGCTCGCGACCTGGGGTGCACCGTAGCGACGCTGGCAGTGCGACTACATGCTTGGCGGGAGCGCCCCCACTCCTACCGACTGCCCGAACCGCTCCCCACTTCACTGGAGAACACCACAAACGTTGGTGCCGTCACCTCGACTCCCCGCGCGCAACGAAGCCTCGCGAAACTCAGATATGAACGATGGCTCACCCAACCACACCCCATCTTCGTCTACGGCACCCTCAAGCGGGGGGAGTACAACCACCATGTGCTCGAAGAGCACCCACACGCTCCCGCACTACTATCCGGATACCAACTCCATCACCTTCCCTTTGGATACCCCACCGTCTCTCCCACGAGCAACCCTAACTCTCACGTGTGGGGCGAACTCTTCCAACCGCTCGGCGAGCCAGGAGAACAGGGGGGTATCGCCACGCGCGCTCTCCTCCAATCCCTCGACAAGCTCGAAGGGTTCGACCACGACCACCCCCAGTCAAACTTCTACGAGCGCACTCTCGTCCACGTCACACCAGTGGATAGCGACGGTTCCCATGGGGAGCCGCTTGAAGCATGGACATACCGCGCTGGAGAAGCAGTTTTCGAGTATCTCACTTCAGATCGGCTTGTCTCCACGGGAGTGTGGACGGGGTGAACCGTCTCTGAAGGGCGAATTTGGGGCTCCCGCCACGCCGATATTCTCTGCATGTCGGACGATTATGTTGCAATCGCGCAGCGAAGCGATACAGAGTTGGATCTTGCGCTGCAGGAAGTGTGGCAACGCAAACGCGAGCTCTCTGAAGCGGCTGCTCTCATCTGTTCCGAACTGTTCCGCCGAATCCTCGAGGCGAACACCGCAACAATAGCCGGTTGGTCGACAATGTATATTATGGAAGATATGAGCCACGGCCTTCCTCACGCTCACGTGCGCATCTTCACTGACAGCGGGGGAGAGGTTATGGCGGACAGGCGCACCCCATCGTGGCCGCTTTCCCGCGAGACGACTGACCTACTCGATGATATCGCGTTTCAGCTCTACACTCTCGCCAGCGACCTATTCATCCCACACCCCCTCCCCGAAGTTCTCGATTCCTCCGAACGTGTTTATCTAGTCCACAAGAGGGCGCCTCATGCGTAAGGAGATCGACCCGAAAACAGCTATCGCCGACTTTGATGCGCTCACCCTCGTCTCGTGGACCCTCGAGCCACTCGAACCTCCACGCTTTCTTCTCACCGTCGAATTCACAGGAGGTTTAGGGCGCGCCACCAATCTCCAGGGGGAAGCGATCTTCATCAACGAACTCGAAACAACTCACACGACACGTATCCTCCCCGAACTTTCGAACACGGCACAAGGCCAGCTCACGGAAATCCTCACCCGCTGGCAAGAGGTGGGGGTACCACTGCGATTACTTGAACTACCTGACGCTCTACTCCTTGTGGAGGATGGCCAAACCTACATTTCCCTGCCGCCGAGTGACACTCATTCAGTTGACGCGAGAGAGGTCGAGCAATGACGTTCTCCACGCCTCAGGCGGCGGCCGCGTTCCAAAGAGTATTCGCACCCGTTGATCCAGCGCTTCTTCCCCCACCACTCGCGCATCTCCTCGAACTGCCTGCTAGCGAATGGAACACTCGAGCGGTCATTGCGTTCCACCATTGGGCACACAGTGGCGAGGGAGCACGGGCTCTTTCGCAGCTGGAAGTTGACCTGAGCCTTCTCCCCGCTCGGGTTCCCTCGCGGAGAATCACGACACGTGAGGAGAGTCCGACACAGGTTGTCCTCTTCAACGACACGCCCGACCCTCAAATCGATCTCCTGCTCGCGGGAGTCGCGGAGCACCCCGCGGGGACCACGAAAGCCGCGTTCACTCCCGAAAAGCACCATTTGACGGCTCTACGCCTGCTCGTGACCAGCCACGGTTACGCGGTGGATGATGCGGCAACAGAACTGTTGCGACGGGTGGCTGCTAATGAAAAAACCGGTTCCCCGCAAACCTCACCCTCCCTCTCTTCTCTCGCCTCGCACCCGGTTGCCAACGCGCCAACGATCACGCTCTCAGCGGTCGAAGGCTTCTACGAGTGCCGCCACATGAATGAACCCCGGTTCACTGATGTGTTCCGCACCATGAGCAACGCGCGCTGGGACGCGGAATCTCAGTCCTATCAAATTCCGGTGACAGAACACTCGAGACTAACTCGACTAGCAAAAGCGCACAAGATTTCAATGCCCCGCAAACCATACGAACCTTTTCCATTTGATGGGACTCTTGATGGACTTCGCGGTTTCCCCATCGAAGATCTCGCGGCCATCCCAAAAAGCAGGGCAGCCAGTTTCCACAACATGGGCATCCACACCATTTACGATCTGTTGCATACGGTGCCGCGACGCTACCTTGATCGATCCGAAATCGTCCCAGTCCGACAACTGGTGGAAGGAACGGAGAGTTGCGTGATTGGGACTGTTGCGGCTGTCAAGAGCGACGCTCGACGGCGCATGGCGCGTATCACAGTGCGAGACGCTTCCGGCAGCATTCAAGCGGTATTCTTCAACGCCGCCTGGCAGGCCAAACGTTTCACCGTGGGACAACAGGTCATCATGTTCGGCAAACCGGAAAAATACCGCCCCACCAACTCGTGGTCGATGGTGAACCCACTCTTAGACCCTTTCGAGGATACGACCATTCCCGTTATCCCTATCTACCCGCAATCGGGTAAGAATAGTGTCTCCACGTGGGATATCCGTCGGGCTGCCGCGGAAGCCCTCGAACGAATCCCCAACATCATTGACCCCATCCCACCGCATGCGCTCGAGAACATTCCCATGGAACTACTCTCCCGGTGGGAGGCTCTCCAGCAGATGCATTTCCCCAGCAACATTCAAGCTGCGCGGGATGCCCGCAATAGAGTCGCGTTCGACGAACTGTTTCGGATGCAAACAGCCCTCCTCCTCTCAAAAAACGCAGACAGCGCCGACATGGGAGTCGCCATGCCTCTCACTGGCAGGCTCACCAGCAGTTTCACCGAAAGTCTCCCATACCCGTTGACCGGCGCGCAAGAACGCGCAATCGAGGCCATTCGAACCGATCTGCAACGAGACCATCCCATGCATCGCCTCCTCCAGGGAGACGTCGGCGCAGGAAAAGCCCAACCCATGTATTCGAGAGTTCTCACCCCGCGCGGGTTCGTGAGCATGGCCGATATCGAGGTGGGGCACTACATCACCAACCCCGACGGTGGGTCGTCCCTTGTCACTGGGGTTTTCCCCCAAGGCTTGCGCCAAATATGGCGAGTCGAATTCAGCGACGGGACCAGCGTTGATTGCGACGGAGAGCATTTGTGGCAGGTTTCCGCGGAGGAGGACGAGCCAGAGAGAGCGGCCCCTCCAGTCTTCTCCCACACTCTCACCACCCGAGAAATTGCCGCTGGTCTCGCCCGAAACACTGTGTACAGTGTTCCGCTTACCTCAGCTGTCGAGTTCGACATTTACCGGCGATATCCGGCTGATCCGCCGGATCTGTCAGTCCACTATGGTCTCGAGCAACGGCGCTATTCAGAACTCCGTGAAGGACTTGTCGACTCAGTGGAAGAACGCCGCATTCTCCTCGCTCGCTATTGCATGTCGATAAAACACTATAAGAGTCTTAGCCGCCCCACGCTCCTCACCTGGCCCTCCCGTCAGAGCGCTGAAGAAGTGGCGTGGTTGTGTCGAAGCCTCGGAGGAGTCGCGCACATTCAGCAATTGGGAGACACAGACGTGGACACCTTGCTCCACCTACCACTCGCCGAGGACCTCAACCCTGGGAAGCGTATTGTTCGGATAACACAGACGCCTCACGAAACCCCCATGCGCTGCATCTCTGTCGACCATCCTAACCAGCTCTATATCACCGACGGGTTCACGGTCACCCACAACACGACGGTTGCGGTTTGGTCGCTTCTCGCCGCTGTGGAAGCGGGCCACCAGGCGGCCCTCATGGCGCCCACGGAAATCCTCGCGAAACAACTCTATGTGGAAGCGGTCGCGCGAACCGAGAGCCTCCACGCCCCCAACGGTGACCCGCTTCGGGTTGAGTTCTTCTCGAACAAACTACGAGGCAAAAAGAAGACCGCCGCGCTTGAAGACCTCGCTAACGGTTCCATCCACATTGCCGTGGGAACCCACGCTCTCATCAGTGACGACATTCAGTTCGCGAACCTTGGCCTCGCGGTCGTCGACGAACAACACCGCTTTGGAGTGGAACAACGAGCACGGCTGCGCGGGAAACGAGCCGACGGCGCGAAACCAGACATGCTCATTATGACCGCCACCCCCATCCCCAGGACGAGTGCGATGACAGTATTCGGAGACCTCGACCTCACAATCCTTGATGAACTCCCTCCAGGTCGGACCCCAGTGGTCACCGAATGGTTCGACATGGAACCCGATCTTGTGGAACCCACCATCGAACCGTGGGAAACCATCCGCCAACAAATAGGGGAGGGGCGACAGGCTTTCATCGTGTGCCCCCTCGTGGAAGAATCCGAAAAACTCCAAGCAGCCAGCGCCGTCGAAACCTTCGAACAACTTGCTGGAGGCGCTCTCAACGGCCTCCGACTCGGTCTCGTCCACGGGCAACAGAAAGCGGAAGAGCGTGACGCCACCATGTTGGACTTCCGAGACGGAGAACTTGACGCGCTCATCGCCACCACGGTGATCGAAGTGGGGGTCAACGTCCCCAACGCCACCGTCATGGTCGTGTTGGACTCCATCCGATTCGGCATCTCCCAACTCCACCAGCTACGAGGGCGCGTGGGACGCGGCGCACACGAGTCCTACTGCTACCTAATCGGACGCGGCAAGAGCGGAGATTCACGGGAACGCATGATGGCTCTCGTCGAATCCACCGACGGATTCTGGCTGTCCGAACGTGACGCGGAAATCCGCAGCGTGGGAACCATCTTCGGATCCCGCCAAAGCGGAGAGAGCGACCTGAAAGTCGCCGACCTTCGCGCAGACAAGGATCTTCTCTATGAAGCACGAGAAGCCGTCAACACTCTCCTCGCCGAAGACCCCCACCTTGCCCGCTACCCGGGGCTTCGCAACGAAGTATTCGCCGCGCTCACCCCAGAAGCCCGCGAATGGCTAAGCAGAAACTAAGCTCACTATGCCGACGCCCAACCTTCTCTGTTTATTTAGGCTAATTGGGGCGCAAAGAGTGGCCGCCATAATGTTCTCGGCACTGGGATCGGGTGCATCATGGGGTGGAATCCTCGCCCAGCCACGCGTCGTGCACGCTTAGACGGCGCTCGAGACCGCTGGGAAACCAGAACAAACGTGTTCTCGACCTCGTCTACAACATGGCTTGCTGCTTCCCTCAAATCGAGTCCCGCAGGACGGTATGGCAACACGCCAAGCGTGTTGCGGGCGGGTACGGTACGCCCCGAGGGCACACCGCCTAACATTCCCCGACCAAGAGCCCGGTGAGACTGATGCCACCTATTGGAAGCGCGCCAACGAGCGCTTAATGGCGGGCTAACCAACATCACGGCTTCGCTCACAGCGTTGACCGGAGAGTTTGACGAAACTGTCGGGAGTGGCGCATCTCGGAAACAAACAACTCGATAGCCACGCCCCACGCAGGCTCTCTTAGTTCCTTAGCGAACCTTGTCACGCGCCGATATTCGGCTGCGTGGATAACGACACTCAGGACCGCAAACGAGCCCTAGGCTCCTACTATACGCGGGGCAATTGTTTTGGGCTCACCCCATTCAACGAGTGGCTCAGCAAGACGCCCGACGGCACGATCATTCTCGAACCTTTCGCGGGCAACAAGCAAATCGCCACCCTCATGGCCGAAGCAGGGCATTCACGGGACTGGAGCTTCTACGACGTCGACTCGACCGTCACCAATGTTGTCCATCAAGACACGCTAAAACGGTTCCCGGAGGGTTACCAGGTCGTTATCACAAATCCACCCTATCTCTCCTATCACTTCGCGAAACGCAAAGGATTATCAGTCCAGAAGGGCGACTTTCACGGATACGCGAGTCTGTACCTCGTGGCCATAGAGAAAGCGCTAGCCCACGCGCAATGGGTTGCCATGATTGTTCCCGAGTCCTTCCTTACGACACGCCTCTTCCGGGATCGATTGGAGAGCGTCATCTCCCTACCGGCGGACATGTTCGCAGACACAGAGATGCCCACCTGTTTGGCGCTCTGGGGCCCTACAGGGTCAGCCGATTTCACCGTGTGGCGGCAAAACGAACGCGTTGGCCTCTTCAACACTCTCAGCGTGGGGCTGGCCTCGACTCCTTGCTCCACCCTCATCGTCTTCAACGACAAACAGGGGCAAGTGGGACTCAAAGCAATCGACGACACCTCCTCTAACAGCATCGCATTTTGTTCCCCAGAGCAAATCCCAGAGGAGAAGGTGAAGGCCAGCGCCCGCCTTGTCTCACGGATATCAATACCCGCTCTGGAACGCTCGACTGTCGAGGATGTGATATCGGAATCTAACAAGATACTGGCGGAGTGGCGCATGGAAACGCAGGATGTCCTCCTCACCGCGTTCAAAGGAGTGCGTAAAGACGGACGCTTTCGCCGACGCCTTGATTTCGCGAACGCTCGCGCGATTCTCTCCCAAGCGATATGTCAGGCAGAACAGCACAAGCACAGTTCCAGCGGATAATTCAGACATAGCTGCACACTAATTCAGTTCATCGCCAAAATAGTCGAAGATTGCCCCTGTCGATTAGCCTCTGAACGCCCGTTGTACCAATTAGAGCATCAGATAGGTGCCGCCACAGTATTTGGCATTAGCGAAAGGCTTGGAGCGTATGGCACGCTCGGTTCTAGGCACGTGAACCGCCACGAAGCCGATCGCATCGTCACCCAAAGCGCAAACAAGCGCGTTGCGAACGTAATCAAGGAGACGAGAGAGGACAGCGCTAAGCGCGAGGGAGAAGCGGCAGCAAGCGCAATCGACGGCCTATCTATATCAGACATCGCGTACTATGTAGTGGCTACCGACGAAAGGTTCCTTGAGGCGCTCGCAGCCATTTCCAACCCCGCCCGCAGCGTTGAACAAATACAGCAAGAAATAGGCAGGATCAATCGGATCAAGCCCAGCAAGAAACGGGCGGCACTCAATCGGGCACAGGAGATTTCCAACAACAATGAACTACTTCAAGGGCAGACTTGGCCAGATCCGCTGGAGACTCTAGCACATCTTCAACAGGGAGGACGATTCTCCGAGACGCTAGCCCTAGATTTCGGGGAGAAGCATGCACCGGCGTGTTCCGCTCTCAATTTGGTGGATTTTGCCATGTGGAGCCTTTCGACAGATAGTGCTGTGCCGCTGTCCCTGGCTAAAGCGCTCCACCGATACAGAAGCGATTCTCCAGAGGAGAGAAGGAGCAAGCTCAAACGCTTTCTCGTTAGACAACTTTCGAGGGAGAAACGCGATCTTCTCGAAAAGATTACAAGTCTTGCGAAGAGACGCGGCTTCACGGGAGTTTGGGAAGCCCTCGCCCTGATGAAACGGGAGCCCAAGAGTATCTGGGCGAGCGTGGCCAAAGATCCTTCAAAACAAGGCTTCGAAGAGCCCCTTCAAGTGGCGAGTACACAAGCCCGGACTGGGTTGATCACTATTCAGCTGGGGAGAAAAGAGGCGAAGCTGGAACAACGGTTTGGGCCTGGCGGAGAAGTCGCTGAAAATCAGGGAAAACTCCCCGACTCCTGCAAGAGCACCGATGCTGTCACGGTTGCCTATGATCGGATTTCCGGCAGGGCAATTGCTTACCCGCAAACGCTCAAGTTTGCAGACGAGGCAGATGGCGGCGGGCATCAGACGAATCAAAGGAACGACGCGATCCAATGGCTGACAAATATTCGGGAGGCAATAATTAAGGGAGCCGAAATGCCTGGACTGTCGGCTCTCGTGTCCAGGATGTTGAATCTTCCAGAAGATCTCGCGACCCACGAGATCCTGTGGGTACCCGCAGTGATTCTCGACGGAGATGCCTTCACCCGAGACATCGAGACGATACGCAAGAATTTGGATCCTGTGGTTAGAGAGAAGGTGTTCGTTGGGGACAGTGAAGACTTCGCTAGGTACCTTCAACAGAGACACCTGCCCCGATAGCCCTTATAACCATTCTTGCTCGCCGTCTATTCCCTCTGGGGGAGTGGCATTCCTCTCCCTCGCAGGCGAAGAGATCGCGCCGATAGGGAGTGTCCGGGCCAACATTGGAGGAACCCATGGGCGCAACAGTTAATGTGACAGCAGACTCTTTCCAGCAGGATGTTCTCGACTCTGAACTTCCTGTTCTTGTTGATTTTTGGGCGGAATGGTGTGGCCCGTGTCGGGTGGTCGCGCCGATTCTGGAAGAGCTTGCAGCCGAGACTGAGGGGCGTCTCACGATCGCGAAAGTGAATGTGGACGAGAACCCGCAGTTGGCTGCCGCTTATGGGGTGTCGGGGATTCCCATGTTCGCCGTATTCCAGGGTGGGGAGATCGTGAAGCAGATGGTGGGCGCCAAACCGAAGCAAGCCTTCAAGAACGATCTCAGGGACATTCTGGGTGACGCTTGACCCGCCGATAATTCAGGCAGTGAGGGCGCTCAGCCGAGGTTGGCTTGGGTGACGTGGTCGTTGGTGATGACCACAGTCACTCGGTCAGTTCGGTAGTCCATGGTCATGGGATACCGCGTGGAATCACGCTGGGATACTCTCAAAGTGAGCCCGTTCTCTGCCGCCAGCGCTTCTGCTTCCGATTCAGTCAAACCCATGAACATTCCGGTCACTTCCGAATCGCTGATCTTCGGATTCGCGGGCGCGGACATTGGTGGGGGTGATCCCTTCTTTGACGGCTTCGAGGAAGATCCGAAAGAGACTGAGCATGCCGAGAGAGCCAGCCCAGCAGAGAGGGCGATAGCCGCGACGACGGTTGAACGTTTTGTATCCATGCGCTTTCTATCGGCGTGGAACTGTCGTCGCTCGAGCTTTGCGAGTTCTCTATTTGAGCTGCCCGGCGATATGCCGACGATATTTAGCGCGCAATGATTCACGTATTCTGGGGTTTCGTGACGCTAAGAGACGGTCTTCTTCAGTGTCCCCGAATAGAGCGAAGGCAGCAAGAAGTTCATCGTCGAACACGGTCTCGACAGTAGGGGCACTTGCGTTCACCTCGGGCACCCGGACAGGGGTAAACAAGTCCACGCTTGGGGACTCTCGAAGATCCACAAGATCGCCTTCCGCTGACAGTTGCGGCAGCGGGGGGTTGATAGCCTGCAAAACCAAGAGTGCGGGGTGTGGCGCTTCCACCAGGGTCTTTCGGATCAACCCCGCCAAATAGCTTGCCGGTTTTCCAACGTTGCTTTTCCCCGCCATGATGGTGCACGCCAACCAGAACCCAGCGACCAACTGCGGGTCAGAGGGTCTCTTCTTGGCGAGCGATACCCCCCACTGCTGAAGCAATGCGTCGACGCTGGGTGCAGTGCGCACAGGTGGCTCCCACAGTAGGTTGAAGAGCAAGCTGGTGAGCCATCCTTCCTGTGGGTGGGGGATCCCCTGCGGGGCGCCGAGAAGGTTCCACAGGTGGTAGGCATCCAAATCGTCGAAACACTGTTTGAGGGCTGGGCCGCGGCGGTTGAGAGCCTCCAACGTCTCTTCCTGTCCGAACATGGCCCCGAACTCTTCGACGACGAGAGCATGCGGCGGAGGCTCAACGACCGCCTGAGGCGCATCTACCTGAAGCGACGAAACTTCTGTGGGAGTAGTAAAAGTAGAAGAACTTTCACTCTGACTATTACTAGTAGAGGGGTTATCCCCGCTGTGGTGGAGTCCGACCGTGCGGGGAAGATCCCGCGGTGGTGGACCCCACCCATGCGAGAAGGTCTCCGCGTTGTTGGGTTCCACCGTTGCGGGCGGGTTTCCGCTTTGTTGGGCTCCACCCATGCGGACGACAAGAGAGGATGTGGGGCCCTGTCCGGGGGTGAGAAGACTGCCATCAACAGGAGGGAAGGGAGGTTGGCTTTGTTCTCGTGCAGCCGATTTCTGGCGGCTCGACTTCCAAACGAGGCTGGGATCTACGGCGATCGCAATCCCGTCAATCCCGGCGCCCACCACGCCCCACTTGGAGCCGACTAGGTTTCCCTTCTCGCTGTCTGCGTTTGGAGGTTGGACGGGAACGATGATTCCCAGCTCCTCCAACTGTTTGACGGCCTTCCGGGCGCCCCAGTTGGACATTCCTCGTTGCTGTAGCCAGTCAACACCCCAACGTTCGACATGGAGTCCCCGGTGCCCCGCGCCCGCATCGTGCACGCGCCCTTCTTGGAGGATGAGGGTGAGGGCTTGGATGGAGGCGGGGTAGAGCAGTTGTAGGAGTCGGTAGAGCTGTTGGGGGGATAGTTCGATGCGAAGAGGTTCCGCCAGCGAGTCGGCGAGGGGCGCCCCGGGGGTGACGGTGGCGATGGGGGCCATGAGGCGAAAGAGCGGTTCTCCGGCGAAGGTGCTCACGTCTCGGCCTTGCGGGGTTGGGGTGTCGAGGTCAGCCACTCTTGGAAGGGGATGAGGAGGAGTGGTTCGCAGGTGGCGCCCTGGTGCTCCCACAGGTCAGCGAGAGTTGTGTGAGCGGCGATGAGGGTGGCGGACTGGGGGGAGACGAGGATCGCTTGGGGCGGGGTGGGGGGAGATGAGGCGAGGCCCCGAGCGAGAGTCATCGCTAGTTGGTTTCGGGTCGGGTTGAGCGTCGGGTACTGCAGGAGGGTGTGGGCGAGGCGGAGAAGAGGAATGTCGTTGATGGTCCATCCGCTGTCGGGGAGCAGCCCCGAGCGCACAGCCGCTCGGGCGCTGCCGCGGGGGACATTGGCAGCGTGGCAGAGCTGGAGGAGGGACCAGCGGCCGAGGCCCGCGTCGTCTCGCTGGGGGGTTCTCGCCATCGCTCTCTCACCTCCCACAAGGTGAACTACACCGGTGTAAGACACTCACAGTAGCCGAGTTGGGGGCGCGCAACGGGGTGGTCTCCACCGCGTGTTGGCGCGGGCAACCACTAACCGTGGTGGGGGTGGTTTTAGGCGCCAACATTCTACAACTTGCCGCCGGTAATACTGGCGTGTGGAACCAAGATTATGGTACACTGGTTCCAACAACCAAAAACGTTGGGCCGCATACCAGAACGGCGCGCCGCCGATAGGAACACGGCGAACCGAAGGAACCCTTGGAGGACAGCATGGACGCCACATCAGCCCCCACCACCACCGTCACCGACGAAGAGGTCGTGTTCGAGTTCGGAGCGCAAGTCCGCTGTGACGCGGGAGACTGTGGCGCACAAGCCCGCCTCGCCGCCCTATTCAAGACGGGGACCGCACTCGCCTTCTGTGGTCACCACGGCAACAAGCACCGCGCAAAGCTTGAGGAACTCCCAGACGTCGTCCTTTGCGAGACCGATACCGCGCTCTGAGCCAAACTTGGCTAAGACGCTGTGGGAGCGCGTGGAGGCTCGCGTCTTCATGCACGGGCAAGGATTGATTGCGACATTGCCGCTCACGGCTGAATCCGCCAACAAGCACGCAGGTGAGGCAGCGGGGAACTCGCAGGACCTAGCCTGCTCCGATACATAACGCCACGGCGGTGCTGGCGAGGGCGGGCGGAACGTAGAGTCCAGCAACGCTCACGGAGCCTACTGCTCGCCACCACCAACACTGCCGCTCGCGTCTGAGCGGTGCAGCATTCATGGTGAGCGGAGAGGCGTCGTTCGCGCCATCTCGATCCACGTACTCATAGAGGCAGCGGAATATCCGCTCGAGCCGCAGGTAGTAGGCGTCCAATCCAGCTAGAACTATGAGGATCACTCCGTATCTCCACACCCCTGTGTCGGAAGGACTGCAATGCCTTGGGACTGGTCCCACCTGAGCGCAGGGTCGCGTCACTGGCATTGACTACGGATCCGAGGGGGCGCTCATGGGCGTTAAGATAGTCCGCGGCCGCCTCTCGGGCTCAATAGCCGTCGACAACCGCGTGAAATCATCGCTTTGCTTGTGCCCGATCCCCCGGGTTCCCATGGGTCTTGCCTGACCCAACTCTCTCTGACTGGGCATGACCCGCCCATAAGAACACACTGACGACATGTTCCACGGTTCGCGTTAGTCGTAATGTTCTCGAGAATTCTGGCCGGATCGCTTCAGTGACACCTGAGGCGATGGTCGCCGTGCTGTTGAGGAACATCCTCTTCCGCTATCGCTGGGAGCTAACGCTCGAACAGATATTTCAGCTCGAGAGAGCGCATCAGTCGAGACGCAGCATTTGAAGGTCCACGACCACATTGGTACACCAATAGAAGCCGCTGGTCTCTCCGTTTCAGGCGTATCGTTCGAACATATGTTTGATTATCATGTGGTTTTCCCGGATAACCGAGCGGATTTCAGAGGTTAGACGCCCCTGCTATTCCAGTAGATGGCCTTGGTTTCACTCGAAAACACGCTCAAAGGTCACTTTTCTTTAACTTTCTTGGCTAAAACCCTTGTTTTCCGGTTGCAGGTTGATTTTCGTTGCTGCTACTGTTTGGTTGTCCGCAAGGAACCGCAAAAGCGGTATAGAAACCAGGCCCGTGAGAGGAACACACCATGGCACGACAGATCATCACTACCGTCACCGACGACCTCGATGGCACCGCCGCCGACGAAACCGTCCACTTCGGATTGGATGACGTCAGCTACGAAATCGATCTGAGCAGTAAGAACGCTGACCGGCTACGGAACATTCTCCAAGAGTTCACCGCCGCGGGCACAAAGAAGTCGAGCGCTCGACGCGGTGGTCGTAAAACCACTACCAGCGCCAGCGCAGCGGTGAAGGCTCCGAAGGCCCCCGCAAAGAGTTCCACCCCGACCGGAGTGGACACCGCCGCTGTCCGGGCGTGGGCGAAGGAGAATAACCACAAGGTTGGCGAGAAGGGCCGCATCCCTCGCAGCATCGTCGAATCCTACTTGGCAGCCACTAGCTGACAGACCCACAATCGAGAGACTCCAGAGTCTTTCAACGCTAGGGAATCCCCCACGAGACACCCCCGTCCTCGTGGGGGATTCCCGTTAACGGATCAGCGAGAAGAGGAGAGCAGGTCAATCGTCCAACTGGTTGATGAGATTGAAAACAACGAGCCCCACGAAGAACGTGGCAACGAATATAGCGAGCACCTCAGTTCACCTCCGAGCATGCCGCGAACGAGCGGCGGGGGAGCCGAGAGAGTGGGACAGGGGGTCTTCCACGCTCTCGCGCGATTCGGGGAAGGCCACGTTGTACAGGAACAGAACAAACATCGCAATCGCAAAAAGCGTGATCGACATCCAAATCACCACCGCTTCACCTCTTGTCCCACAAGAGTCCCTAACGCATAGGGGGCGGGCTGTCTCACTTTGCGGCCGACACTTTCCCGCCCGACATACCCGGCAACATTTTCCCAACCTTCGTGGGGGAAACCTCCTCACCCTCGGGCACGATCGCGTTCTGGTTCACCCACAGGGAGATGACACTCATCTCATGAAGTGAAGTGAGAAACTCTAGGTCTCCTTCAGCGGCAGCGACTCGCCAAGACAACGGGGGTTGACCCTCAGCCCTCTTCTCGTCGCCATTCTCAGCGAGGTCATGCGAGGTTTCCTCACCCATGTCCGCATCAACGACGACTGAAGGAGTGGTCCCCTCGCTGTCGTCCCATTCGTCTCTAATGACTTTTCGCGCAGCGGTTGCTATCTCTCTCGCACAGTTAATTCGTGCCTCCCGCCGTTCGTCGGAGTCGAGAGCCAAATAGTTGAGTATCAACGATTCAAGAAGCTCCGCGGGAGTGTCGGCGTACACCAGCACGCTGTAGTTGTTGAAGAACATCGCGTGACGGTATTCATACCCGTCGGCATGGGTTCGAGGGTCAGGAGTGCGTGACCCAGTCACGTTTTGCGTGATGACATATGCCACGACTCCCACCGCACCTCTCGCGATATCCCTTGAGGGGTGAGATATCGGCGAGCAGGGCTGGTCAAACGTGAGCCAGGGGAGCGGGGGGCCGATAGGGAGGGGGAACGCTCGCCCAAGTTAAGGACGGCCCGGCATGCTTGATGCGCTCATCGACAAACTACGCTCCACCGCGGACCAGTGGGGCGACAGCGCGAAAGTGAAAGTGTTCGCGATCCTCGCTATCGCTCTTGCAGCAATGATCGCTGGACGCTTTCTCCTACCCTGGGAGTACGCACAGATCGCGGTGGGTAGCCTCAGCGGGTTTGCTATTTTCTGTGCGAGCTACATGCTGTGGTATCGAGTGCTACCCGAAGAGTGGAAAGACCGCCTCAATTTGAGGGGTAATCTTGAGCTCCCGAAACGCCGCACTGCAGTGATTGGCTTTGCCGTCGCCTGGATTCTCATTTGTTGGGCTGCCAGCCCGTTCGCCGGGGGCCCCATCATGGGAGGTCTATCCGTTGCCTACATCCTTGGCGTGTGGAGGATGGCCACGGCCACCCCCGAAGAGATTGAGGCATTCAACGAAGCAGTGGAAGAGGAAGAGATTCTTGCTGCGGAGGAAACAGAACTGGAGCAAGTGGAGGAAACCCTCGAAGCCTATCGCGCTCGAGCGGAGCGGCTCGGGTGGGGCAAGAAAGAGTGACGAGCCGTTCAGGCACGCGTTGCCGGGGTCTTCTTCTGTTTCCCTCGGATCGCTTGGTTCCCGGCAGCCCGCACACCCGCTCGAACCACAACCTCGTCACGAAAGACCTCTGACACAGCCGCTAGTTTCTGCTCAGCCCTCTTCAGCAAGTCGGCAGCGCCACTCGAGGTGACTCCCATGGCGCGAGCAACCTCCGCTTTGCTCGCACCGTGCCAATAGTAGAGGAACACTGCTTCCCGTTGTCGAGGTGACAGGTTCATCATGATGGCGCGCATGAGATGCTCGTAGGTGACGTGGGAGGTGGCAACCTCCGCGACATCCGGCTCAACGCGGTCGAGGACATCGTGGTCGTCAGGCAACAAGGGCGCTGCGGACCTCGCTCGGCGAGTCGACTCCATAGCCGCGCGGGCAGCCACCACCTCCACTCCAGCACGCTCAGCAGCGTCCTCCAGGGGAACCGGAACCCCGTGGTTCTCCACGAGTATCGCCGATTCCGCAGCCGCGAGTTTCTTCACGAGTTTACGATCATGGGATGAGACCGGATCGTGTGCACGGAACGTATCTTTCGCACGCCAGCTCGCCACTTTCGCAGTGAACATGCCGATATCCCCACCATTGTGTATGTTTTGCCACGCATTCAGTAGGAGATCTTGACGCAGGTCGTCTGCGTCCACCGTGCTGCTCTGCTGCAACATTGAACGTATTGAAGGTTTCTTGACCACGTTGTCTATCGTGGCGGCCACCTCCGACAGGTAGCGTGCCTCACAGCAAACACCAGGCGGAGCGCCCCCCACATCCACCGCCGACACGGGTCCCGTGTCGTTGGCGCCACAGTTACGACAGTTCAACGAACCGACCCCACAATCTCATCTCGCCTAATCTTTGTGCAACCTAACACGCTACGTACACTCTCGGTGCGCCCAGCGCATACAGCCAGTATAGCACGACGTGGGATGTGACACAATCGAATGAGGCAGCGAGAAAGCCGATACCTTCCGTACAACACTGTACGGAAGGAACCCATTCCCCATGCGCGCACCGAGATATTGGTCCGCTCTCGTCATCGCCGCCACGGGTATCGCCCTCCTCGGTGCCTGTAGCGCGAACCCACCTGAGCCCGACGCGGGCGCCAGCCCGGGAGGGAGCCTCTCAACTCCCGTCGCCAGCCCCACCCCCGCCCCCACGCTCACCCCAGACATCCCCACCATCCCCATCCTCTTGTGGTCCCCCGTCGATCTTGGTGGGGCCACTCTACAGCGACCATCCGACTGGAAGCCGCTCAAACTGCCGGGTGCTCAGAAAGCCTGGCGTCTTCCTAGTGGCGGAGAACTAGGTGTCACCAGGATTTCCCCCACGCCACAGCAGATCACTGATGCGTACCTCGCCCAACTGGTTCACGCAGCCAATGCGAACACGAGCAACCCCATCTCATTCACCCTCATCGACCGGCGGGACAAGAACAACGGCTACCTTGTGGGGCAAGATTCAAGCGGTAAGTCATTCCACACGTGGGTCTTCACGAATCCCAAGGGGGGAGCATTCGTCGCAACACTCGGCCCGCGCGGACTCAAGAGCGTCACACTTGAAGACGTCGGTGGGGCGGACGCATTCGCCGCCAAGAACAGCGGAAAACAAGAGTAAGCCCAGCAGCGCCTGAACCTCGTGCCCAAGCGCCAAATGTGGTACACTAGAGGTATGGCGCGGCGTAAACGATTTCCGGTTGTAGTGACGAAGCTCAGCGACACTACCCGAACCAATACGGGAATCGCGGCAGGAGCTCCACCCGCTAAGAGAATGTGGTCGCCCGAGATTGCCGCCGCCTACTCCGCTTTCGGAATAGAAGAAGTCGAAGCGCGACGACTGTTCTCATTCCAAGTGCTTCCAGATGAGTTTGACGAATGGTCCCGCCTCATCAAACTCGTGAACGTTGACCATGTCATCAAAATGAAGCGTGCGCATCTAACGCCTGCCCTCTACAAAGAGTACCCGTCGTGGACGCTCGTCACTGAACGGATGGACTTCGCTTTCAAGTCGATCACCCCCGAGACCGTTCGAGCCTACGAGAACGCTTTCCTCGAGTTCTACGACAGTGAAGCGACCCTCAAATACCACCATCGAACCATCGCGACCGCTATCCCTGAAGCTATTCGCACCAACTGCCCCCCGCGTGCCATCAGCGACTACGCGAAGCGATGGAAACAGTCCGCCGGAATTCCCCTCCCGGCGGGCACGCTCCGCCCTCCAGCGCCAAACCTGCTCTTGTCTGCTGTGCGAGTAGATTGCCCGAGACTCGTCGTGGAGAATAACCCACTCTACATCGTTCCCCTTCTCAAAGAATGGCGACTGTGGGTAGAAGCGGCGAAAGGTCATCGCGCTGTAGCCGCCGCCGTTTGCAACGCAGGAGGCGCTTTCGACAGTGTCACCGACTGGCTCAACACCGGGGAAACACCCGAGCGTATCGCCTTCCTCGTCAAAGCAGGCAATAGCCCCACCATTGTTGACGACCCCCAACTCGGCGAACTCACCGACGACGATCTCGCAGTGTGGGCAGCCCTCACCAGCGGGACACTCGCGGGAGCCAAACTCTGACCGCGAGAGTCACCCCTTCGATTGCTTCACATCCGCCTTCGCCACTGCCGCGGTGATCGCCTCCAGAACCTCACTAGGGGACGCGGGAGTGTCGGTTGACCCGGACACTGGTTTCCCGTTCACGAAGAAGGTGGGGGTAGCGTTCACCTGCGCTTCGGTAGCGGCCGCCTGCGTCTCATCCAAGAACGGCAAGTAGGTACCCTTAACAACACATTCCTCAAACTCCCCGTTATTCAACCCCACTGACTCGCCCACAGTCAACAAATCTTGATTCGTGTACGCGCCCTGCGGGGCAGTGGCACTGAATAGAGCATCATGGTATTCCGCGAATTTGCCTTGCGATGCTGCGCAGAAAGCTGCATTCGCGGCTTTCGGTGAACCTGTTGCGTTCACGAACGCCAGTAGATTGTATCGCATCTGAACTTGGCCCTCATCCACAAGCAGTTTCAGGGGTGCCGCGAGAGCGCGTTCATAGTCGACGCAGTGCGGACATTGGAAGTCCTCAAACACGGTCACTTTGACTGGCGCATCAGCAGCGCCCACCACGATTGCGCCAGCCTCCGCTCCCGGCGGGGGTCCAGGATAGTCGGCACCGCTCTTTTGCGACTTCGACGCAAAGAACGCTCCACCAATAATCAGGAAGGCCACTCCGATAACGACGATAGTAACGATTGTGCCGATGGTATTCGTGCGCGATTCAGCGTTCTTCGCGAGCTTCTCAGAGATGCGCTTCTGCCGCTCTGCGGATGTTTCAGTGTTCGATTCAGATGCCACAGTGTTTCCTCAATGTACTGGGTGGAACGCGGCAACCGCCGCACGTTGAGCGAACTATCGGCTTCGCCACCACACTACCCACACTTGGGGAGAGAATGGCATCGAGTTGTTATCGGGTGGCAATACAAGACCTCTGTGTTCGTTCATCCATGGGGAGGGCGTCAACGTGGGCGCTCTATTGACGGCTTCTCGGGGCGCCATGGCTCGACCGGGGGAGTGGGGCACGGTTCGCCGGGGACCCAAGCTGCGGGCGTCACTGTGAACGGTTCCGCTGGGACAGTCTCATCAGGCGCTGGCGTGGGCGTGGGGACTGGATCGGGTGCGGGCGGTTCCGGCTCCACCGGCTGCCACGGGTCAGGGGTTGGCGTTGGGGTGGGGATACTGTTCGCAGCCTCGCACGCTGCGGCATCGAACTCCCACTGAGCATATTCAGCCTCCCACCGCGCGTGCTGACGCTTCCACTTCGCAAACTTCTTGTCGTAGTCTGCCCACCATACAGTAGCAATCTCTACGCGAGCGTCCTTCGCCCACTGGTTCACTCGGTTCACCCGGCGCTCATAAGCTGCCTTCGACAAAGCGAACTCCCACCGCTGCCAATCAAACCCCACCTTCGCTTTCGACAGCCGCTGTTTCACAGCATCCGTCTCCGCTCTCACGCGAGCCGCCTCCGCTGCGTCGTTGAACGGCGGAGCGGACAGCCCGGTAAACCCCCACCCGCAACCAGGCCCACGAGGATCGGGGACCTTCCCGGTCACCGGCTCGCGCCCGTTAGGGGAAGCGGGAAACGAGGGGGGTTCAGGAATCGTAGGCCGTTCCGGCAGTGACACTGACAAATAGGAAGGATACTCCGGGAGCCAATCCTCAGGAGTGGGAAACTCGCCCATCGAATCGGGAAGTTCCCCGGACGCCGCGGCAACCAGCCCCTGGTCTTTCCCCTGAGAGCGGACCCTTACTTGCAGGAGAGCGCCAGCAAGCGAAGCCGACTTCTCGGAAGAATCCAACGATACCTGCTCAGTTCGCAACCACCCCTCATACTGAGGATCAAGAGGATTACGCAATGCGTCCGCTTCATCTACCCACAGCGTTCGACAAGAAGAATCTTCCACCAACGGCGCCCACTTGTTCGCCCACTGAGATGCGCTCCCCGTTACAGACCCCACGTTTCTACCCGCAACCACCCCCACAATATCGCCCGCCCGATAGAGGACGGTGGACCCACCCGGACCGCCCCCAAACGGGTCACTCGAATCCTCGATCACGAGAGCAGGATATTCCCCCACACTAGTGCGATAAGACCAGACGCTAGAGTCACACTCGTCAACCTGCTGTTCAATCTCGGTAAACGCTTTCGCTGCGAGTCCAGCCGGGTACACATGAGTTTGGACACTCCAACCACCTGCACTATCACCCCGCGGAGCGAGGGAAACACTCTCGACGACCGCAGGTGAGATAGCCGATTCTCCAGCCACGCTCGGACAATGAAGCTGATAGGGAAGTCCCGCGGCAAACATGCCAGTGGATGCCTCCACCTTTCGAGCGGAACCTGTTGGATATTCCTTCAACAGTTGCTTGGCGACACGAGCGGCGGGAAGGCTGGCAGCGGGGATCCCGCTAGAAGGCGCACTCTCCTCCTCCGGGTTGTCGGTGTTCGCGCTGGACAGCGTATCCGCTTGGTATTCTCTCGTTTGGAAACCTGCAGTCTCAGGTGAGGCAAGAAAGACAGCGCCCGCGACAGCGGCGTTCACGGCTACGAGACCAGCGGTCAACACTGCCGCGGTGCGTATCGCTCCCACCCCAACCCCTCACACAGTTTCCCACTCCAACCCGGCGCTGGAGCGTCTTACCCCTCCTATCGGCGCTAATCGCAAGCCAACCCCGACCGACAACGTCTCGAAACGGTCCCGATTACCGGCGGGTGGGATGCCGACGTTCTCGGTTCGCCGATAACACCCATGTGAAAGCATGCCGGGACGATTCACTGGACACCACGCTGGCGGGATTAGGCTTCCAAACGGAAGAAGCCCCACCAGCGCTCTCCCGCACCCGCAAACTCGGTATCGTCGTGGGGGGAGTATTGTTCCTCTCCGTTATCGCCGCGCTTCTCGCCCCCATCCCGGTTCTCGCCGGGACAACCGCGGTCAACACGGTGAGCCAATGGTGGTCCCAAATCCCCGCCACAATCCCCAACCTGCCGCTCCCACAACACTCCGTCATGCTGGACAAAAATGGCAACAAGTTTGCGACCTTCTTCGAACAGAACCGAGTCCCCGTCGACAGCGCCGACATTCCCGATAACATTCGCGAAGCGGTTATCGCCACCGAAGATCAACGCTTCTACACACACAAAGGCGTGGACGCGCAAGGAACCCTCCGCGCCGCCCTCGCCATGCTGAGAGGGGGGCAAACCCAAGGCGGGTCAGGCATCACCCAACAATACGTGAAAAACCTCCTCGTCATGACAGCCGCCAACGAAGAAGAAGCGGAAGCGGCCACCACACAAACACTCGACCGAAAGATCCTGGAAGCCAAAACGGCGGCTCTCATCGAAGAGCAACAATCGAAAGACGAAATCCTCACCGGCTACCTAAACACCGTCTACTTCGGAGATAACGCATATGGGATCGGAGCTGCTGCCAAACACTACTTCAAAAAGAAGCCCCTTGAACTCACCACTCCAGAATCAGCCCTCCTCACCGGGATTGTCAATAATCCCACGGCATACAACCCAGTGGACCACCCGAAGGCAGCGCTCGAACGCCGCAACCATGTCCTCGGGAGAATGCTCGCTGAACAGTACATAACCGACAAAGAATACAAGAAGTATGTGAAAGCCCCGCTCACCCTGGACCTATCCACCACCGCCAACGGGTGCGGAGAGTCTAAATATCCCTTCTATTGTTCATGGGTCCGGGAAACCCTCGCCAACGATCCCGTGTTCGGCACGAAGGGGCAACGCCAGCTCCTCGCCTACCGTGGTGGCCTCACGATCCGCACACCCCTCGACCCGAAAGCAATGGCCGCTGCAGAAACAGCCGCCAAAGCCGCCCTCCCGGCCACGAGCAATGCCGCCACCGGGGTGGCCATCGTTCAACCAGGCACAGGGCGCGTGCCAGCCATCGCGACCAACCGCAAGTTCGGACGGGGCCCCGGGAGAACCGAAATCATCTACCCCATTACCCCCGCGTTCCAACCCGGGTCCACCTTCAAAGTCTTCGCCGCGGCAGCCGCCCTCGAGGCAGGGTTCAACCCCCAACACCAAATGAACGCTCCCAGCGTCTACACCCCGCCGAATCGAAACAGTCCCCCCGGGGGTTTTCGCAACAGCGGCGATGGCGGGGGAGGAGCCATGAACATGGGTGGAGCAATCCGGCACTCCGTCAACACATGGTTTGTCATGCTGGAACATCAAATCGGGGTTCGCCGGGTCGCTGAAACGGCCGCGAACATGGGCGTCACCAGCCTCCCACTCACCGGAGACCGCGCCATCACCGAAAAGGATGCCAGCCTCGTGCTCGGCTCCTACGAAACCTCCCCCCTCGAAATCGCCAACGGCTACGCCACCATCGCCAGCGGAGGCGTGAAATGCAATCCCACGAACATCATCAGTATCACCAACGCCGCAGGCGAAGAAATCACCACACCCCCTACCGACTGCCATAGAGTGTTGCGGAAATCAACTGCACGCACCCTAGCGAACCTCATGATTGGAGTTATCGATCACCCCACCGACACTGGCCGCACTGGCAAAGGCGCGAGCCTCGGAAAACGACCCGCGGCCGGTAAGACAGGGACCACCGACAATGCGAGCGCCGTCTGGTTCGCCGGGTTCACCCCCCAATATGCGGGAGCCGTGTGGATCGGCGACCCCCGCGGAGGCATCCAACACCCCCTCTACAGCCTCTACGCTTTCGGGGAAACCTACTCTCCTGTCTACGGTGGGGGAGCGCCCGCACGCTTGTGGCGAGACACCATGCGAGGAATCCACGACGGACTACCCATCAAGCGATTCAAACGTGGGGGAGGTGACAGCCTTGTCGGCATCCCCCGCACCGTTCCCAACGTGATAGGGATGCTTCCAAGCGACGCCGAAACCGTTCTCCAGCGAGCGGGGTTCCACGTCACCATCTCCAAACAACCCGGAAACACTCCCGCGGGAATCCCCGTGGGACGCGTGGTGAAACAGACTCCCAACCCGGGCAGCCTCGTGAATGCCACCGAACGGGACTCCCGAGCAACTCTCACGATCGGGGAATAACGCCCTCTCCTACAGGCGAATGATTTAAGGAGACGGTAGTGCGACCATCGCATGTCGCGAACAAAACTCAGGTGCGATGCTTGGAACGAAGCAGAGGACCAAAAGCCTCCCGCTCACTCGGCTCCAACCGCATGATCACCTGCTCCATCAAATGGTCAGGGAGTTTACTCGCACGTTTCGCCTCCCGATCCACCTTCCACTGCGAATACGGTTCGAGGATGAACGCGCCGCCCGTGTCCTGGTCAATCGTCTCCACCACCCGACGAGCCACCGCCAAACTCGGCTCCGGATGAAGATACTCCAGCCTCAAAACGAAATGTGGATTCCCATGGGGCTTAAAGAATAGGGTCTGAGTCTGCCCCTCGTCGCTCGCATTCCGTAGAGTGCGCGCCGATGCGCTCAGCCTATCCAACGTCTCTTTCGTCACCTTATCTGGTGCTTTGCGCCGATCCACATCTACCGATGAATAATCCGCTCGAATCGGAGCGAAAAACTCTCCCGGCTTCAACAGCTGGGTAGCCAATGTCCTATCGGGCACCCCATGAACCGGGAAACCCTCGTCAACAAAACTCTTCTGAAACAGTGTACTCGTATCTGCTTTCGTGATAGCGATAATCATCCGGTTCGCGTTCGGAGTGTAGATCGTGTTCAACGCGGTAATCGGATCAGCAGGATGATTGATCACCCGCGCAACCTCCCGACGGCAACGAGTGTCTTGCGCAAACAAACCCTCCCGCAACCCAATCAACGGAGTCACAAAACTACCGTCCAGAATGCGAGTTTCATGAGACGCCTCCACCATCACCTGAACCTCAAGAGCAGCCATCGCCGTCTGCACCACACTCACCGTGTTCTTATTGCGAGGCAGAATGCTTGACCAAGTTTGGGGAGTCGGCAACGGGTGCTCCGGCGATACTTTCCCGTTCGCCGCGTCCGCCGTGGCAACCAGAATGTCAAGAATATAGCGTTGTTCCCCCACGCGACCACCATCCACCGCCGCGAGACTCGAGGTGACAGGATCCGACACAGGATCACGCTGTTGGAAAGACTGGATGCGCCCCTCATCGACAAGTTTCGCACGCAAGGGCGAGCGACTCGACACAATAGGGGAGAGAGTCTCCCGCACAGTCGCTACCAGGTTCTGCAACAGCAGTTCATTCCCGTCCACAAGACTCCCATCGGCGCTCCACCCGGTTCACCACACGACACTCACCGGGGGAGGGGTAGTTCACTGAATCCGGTCCGGGTCCAACCCCTGCCGACGAAGCGACATGCGGAACGCACTATCAGAAGCCACATGCTGGCGAACCTCAGCCGGTTCCATCTCAAAATGCTGCGACAACTGCTCCACCATCGTTGAATAGTATTCGCTCGCGGTCTCCTCCGGAACCTCCGGAACCAACTGGTTCAGTTCAGCGGCATAACAGCCCGCCAACTCGCGCCACAGCGTATCCACCAACGTAATCTCGGGAGCCGCTACGTCCAACGCGGGCACCGGCTCGTCACTTTCCGCCTGCATCGCGCGCCACTTCTCGGAGGCCGACTCGAAGGCGGACAGCATTTCCGAGACAACATCCTTCGCAAGAGCATCCCGCTCAGTATCCACCAACGGCATCACCGGGATAGGGAGAACAATCTCCACATCCAAAAACCAACCCCACACGGTCTCCAACACACCAGGAGTCGGACGCGTTCCAGTTCGCAAGCACGCATTCAGCACCCGCAGGTCCGCAATCACTTCCGAGAAGATCGTTTCGCTCTCGCCCATTCCAGTCTCCGCTCTCAACAGGTATAGCACCAGTCTACCACACTTATCGGCGCGATCACAACCACAGCCACAGTCGAAACCCGCCACTAACTCCCACCGCCGATAGAGAGCAACACGACTCACACCTCTAACAACATCGGAGACGACCCATGCGCTCCTCTCATCCATACTTACTCTGCGCCGCGCTCACCATCGCCCTCACCGCAGCGGGAACATCCTCGATAGGCAACGCAACAACCGCCGCACACACAACCAATACTGCCGTCGCAAATATTGCCCCACAAACCAATAAAGCATCCTCGAAAGCTGCCAAAAACTACAGCAAGAAAGAGCTTAAAGCAACCAGCGGGTGCACCACCCTAAAACCCCTCGTTCTCCTCCTCCACAACTACGCTGGCAACGGGGCCGCTATAGTCGCAGACAGCGGCTGGAGGGATGAAGCACGGCGACGGGGTTGGCTCCTCACAGCACCCACAGCACGGGAGTCTGCCGGACGCGTGTGGGATATCAACCCCAATAGCGTGGATGTCAAAAACCTCGCCAACCATGTCGAAACATACCGCTGCCACGATCCCAAGCGGGTCTACGTTGCCGGAGCGTCCATGGGCGCACACATGGCCAGCGTCATGTTCTGCACAACCAACCTCTTCGCGGCAGCAGCACCCGTCGCAGGCGTCACCATCACCCCCAACTGCCCCAAACGGACAGCGCCCCTCGTCGCCTACCATGGCTACCGCGACTGGATCGTCGGAATCAATGGGACGATCCCACCAGGGCTACACGCCGCCATCCCACCGTGGGCCCGCACCAACCGCTACCTCGCCGTA
>CXWK01002823.1_pt1 | contig 45415 bp, 38 predicted proteins | sample 590851 | NCBI WGS metagenome assembly CXWK01 (sample SAMEA3498364, study PRJEB10139) | wastewater metagenome | biome: wastewater treatment plant; material: activated sludge | place: Denmark | collected 2014-08-01 | reverse complement strand
GCAAGATGTGTTAAGTAAGAAACCTCTCGCGGTAAACCAATTAAATCATCCGCTATAAAATAAAATATAGGTGGAATAGCTAAGACTATCATTGCTACCGTAAGCGATGCGCTGAGAATGTAATTAAACTTTCTTAATTGTTTAAATGATTGATAATTTTTTACAAGAGCAGTTGAAGCACTCATCATCATAATAACCGGCGCTTCGATTATTAAAGCGAGTGAAAACGCAATTCCGTATGCGGCAAGATTAAATTTGGGTTCTGCAAGTCTAGCAATTAATGCTGAAAGATAAGGACCTTCTAAAGACATCATCAGCCAGGTAGCTGCTAAAGGAATCCAGAAAGTTAAAATTGTTTTTTGAGTTAGTTCGTGTTTTAAGTTCAAAATATCTGTAAGAATTTATATTCAAACATAAAGATAATTTTATAATGGATAGATATTATTGTTAAATTAATATCACAAAAAGATAATTTTAAAACAGGAGAGGTTACAATGAAGACTTTCATTTCATCACTGTTAATATTTATTCTCATCATTTCAATTGGCTGCACAGACAAACCTAAAACTAAAATTAGCGAAGACATTAAGAAGGGGTTGAGAAAAGATACTAAAGAATTTATGGAATCACTTAAAACAATTCTTGTTAAAGAGATGCAAACAAATGGTGTAGTTGCCGCAGTGTCTGTTTGCTCTGATACAGCACAGGTTTTAACTAATAATTACGGTGTTAAAAAGGGAATTTATATTAAACGGGTTTCATTTAAGAATCGAAATGAAAATGATGCTCCAAACAAAATTGAAGCCGAAGCTCTCAAAACTTTTGAAGAATTAAAACGAAAAGGTGAGCTTAAAGAAACCACAGAATACTTTACCACTATCGAGGAAGATGGAATAACTTCCGTTATTTATTTAAAACCCATTTTAGTTCAAGCACCTTGTTTAAGCTGTCACGGTTCATTGGACCAAATTGGACTGGAAGTTAAAGATGTTATTAGAAAAAAATATCGGAATGATAAAGCGACAGGTTATCAACTCGATGATTTGCGTGGTGCAGTTTCAATTCAAAAAACTTTGTAGTTGAGGAAAATAAAATGGTAAAAGATTATCCTAAGTATAGCGTTCCGAGCATCACATCAATTCAGGATATGTTGCTACGTTCTGCAAAAGAATATAGCAATAAACTTGCGCTTGAGGATTTAAATGATACGCCGATTTCGAATGTAACATTTAAACAACTTAACGAGTATGTTATAAGATTTGGCAAAGCGCTTTTTGATATTGGAATTAAAGAACGAGATCACATTGCGGTGATTAGTGAAAATCGTGTGCAATGGTCGCTTACATACTTTACAACAATGTGCTTTAATATGGTTATTGTGCCGATTGACAAAAACTTAAACCATAACGAAGTATTAAATATCATACACGAATCTGAAGCTAAGGCAATAGTTTTTTCTGATGGTTTTGAACCATTGATGAAAGAAAAAAGAGATTCACTGCTTAATCTTAAGTATTACATAAATATGGATTCGAAAGAACATAAAGACGGAATTCTTTCGATGACAAAAATGATTGAAAAACAATCAGCTACAATTGAAAGATTACCTTATGTAAATCCCGATGTAATGGCAGAAATTATTTTTACTTCCGGATCACTTGGCAGAGCAAAAGGAGTAATGCTAACACAAAAAAACATTGCATCAAATCTTATGGCAATGACAAGCATGATTCAGATTACTCCCGAAGATAGATTTCTTTCTGTACTTCCGATTCATCACAAGTATGAATGTACTTGCGGGTTATTATGTCCTTTATATGCCGGTGGATCAGCACACTATGCTCGTTCATTAAAAACTGTTGTTGATGATCTGCAAAAAGTTAAAGCTACAATCCTTCTTGGGGTTCCTTTACTTTACGATAAAATGTTTAAGAAAATTTATAAAGGAATTCAAGAAGACAAATTAAAATCAGTAATTGTTCCTCCATTAATTTCGCTCACAAATATTTTTGAAATATTCGGATGGAAGAGTTCTAAGAAATTAATTTTTAAAGAACTTCATCATAAGTTTGGAGGACACATAAGATTGTTTATTGCAGGCGGCGCCGCTCCTGATCCAAAAGTTGCAAAAGGATTGCGAGAACTTGGATTTAATTTTGTTCAGGGTTATGGATTGACTGAAACATCACCAATTGTTGCACTTAATCGTTTATATAGTTTTAAAGACAATGCAGCTGGCTTACCTTTGCCAGGACTTGAAATCAAAATCAATAATGCTAATGAGTATGGTATTGGAGAAATTTATATTAAAGGCAAAAGTGTAATGCTTGGTTATTATAAAAATCAAAAACTTACAGATGAAGCATTTGATGATGGTTGGTTTAAAACCGGAGACATTGGCTTTTTTGATGAAGATGGATTTTTGCATATAAATGGAAGACAAAAAAATGTTATAATCTCGAAAAGTGGAGAAAATGTTTTTCCTGAAGAGATTGAAGATATACTTAACAGAAATCCGTTTGTACAGGAATGTATGGTTTTTGGTGAGGAAGATGAAAAGCATACTGAAATTATTGGCGTGCAAATAGTAACTGATGCAGAAGCCTTTATTGAATTTTCAGAAAAAAATAAAGTTAAGATTACTCCTGAACTTGTTAATGATATAATTTCTGAAGCAGTTAAGGAAACAAATAAAGAGCTTCCTGCATTTAAGCAGGTAAGAAAGTTTTATGTTCGTGATAGTGAGTTTGAAAAAACCACAACTCAGAAGATTAAAAGGTATCTGGTGAAGAATATTCACTGAAAAATTATGTACTCATCAATCTGTCCAAACTGCGGAGAGAAATCTGAACAAGAAACTAAAGACTGCCCCAGTTGTGGTTTTGAGGCGGTCGAAATCGTAAATAAAAATAGCATCTTTAAAAGTATTAATGATACACTTGTAAGCAAGTTAAACTTTCTTGATTATCCACAATTATATGTAACCATTATTGCAAGATTAGTAATGATGCTGTTTACTATTTTCGTCCTTCCAGATTTCATTTCTAACAGCGAATTTTTCTGGATGGTAATCGGAATATTTTCTGTTTATGGTTTGATAAAAGAAATTGCAAAAACACAAACAAGATTCATTGTTGTTTATAAACTTTGTAAAACGATGTTGTTCGCTTACTTTGGTGCTGGGTTTGGCAATCTAATCTCTCACGCAGGAAGTATGGTTTATTTTAAGTTCAGTTATTATTTTAATCTTAACTTTATGTATGATGAAATAAGCAAAGCAAACGCAATGATTTTAGTCGGAGCAGTTGCAGGAATTGGAGTTATGATATTAATAAATTACTTCGGTGATGAATTTAAAGTTGATAAAAGTAATTCTGAAGACGAAAAGATTTAACTCTCCGATAACATTTTTGTAAAGAATTTTTTTATTGAATTCACTTTTTCATTGAGTGAAAATTCTTTTTTTAACAAAATAGATTTACTTGCCCCTTTAGGAAAATAATTCCAATGAATCCTGGAATACATATTAGCGCATTTCTTTGTATGATTAATCATATATTCAATAGGGTCCGGATCGCTATTGTTTATTAAATATAACTCAATCTCCCAGATAATTTCTGAAAATATTTCTTGTTGTTTTTCAATATCATTTGAGTGATTTAACAAAAACTCAACAATAAAAATCTTGTCTTCGCCAATCCCAATTCTTGTTACTGGTCGCGGATCATTGCCAAACTTAAGTTCAAAGTAACGATTTGATAATTCAACTTTGCCAGGTTGCCACTTCCAAGAATCTTCAATCATTTTATTTACTCATAATCTTAAATGGATGAGCTTCGGTATTAAATACAAACTTATTTAAATCTAACGTTTCTTCGGGTGCAAAAATCAAGTAAAGATATTTTAATGTTTCAGCTAAAAAGAAACTCTCCATCGAATCCATTTTTTCTTTACTCATTACACTTTTAAGAGATGCATAACCGACATCAACTTTGCAATACTTTTCTATACTGTCAAAAAATACTTTTCCCATTTCTAAATATTTTGGATTCTTGGTTTTCCTGTAAAGGTAAAAAGCTGATTCAATATTTTCCGGGCGTAAGATATAATAAGGGGCAGTTACTTCAAAAGTTTTATAATTAAGTTCCTCTGGCTCAATTCCAAAATGTGTCCACATTTTGTAACAGCTTTCTTGTATTTTTTCAGCTGTTGCAAGATCATCACCAAGTACAAGCATTGCTGGCATAAATGCATCCAGCGAACCAAAAACAGTTTGTGTTTTTACTCCAGTGTTCATATCAGCATGTGCATACCATAAACCCGTTTCAACAGAATCGAGCAAATATTTATTAACAGAGTTTATGCTTGCATCATACATTCTTTTAAAATCTTCATCACCAAAAAGTAAGTAGGCTTTTATAAGATATTCAAAATAAGAATCGATCATTCCGCTTATATGCGAATCAGTATTTGTCCATTCTCCGGTTTCAACATTTATTTGAGTTCCCACCAAACCAATTTTTGATCTATGGTTGTAAACTTCTGTTATTGCATCTTTGGCTTTGTCATAAAATTCATTGTTTCCTGTTAACTTACTCAGCAGGCCAAATTCAAGCATTAAGGTTCCAATCTCTGCCGGATTGTTTATGCTGTCACTAAGTTCGCCGTTTTGTAAGTTAACATATCGGTACGGCATTCCGGTTTTAGAATTAAAAACAGGTAACAATCTATTTCCAAGATTTTCTGCTAAATCTAAAAATCTTTTGTCGCCATCCAGCTGATAAGCCGAGATCAATCCGCCAAGCAAACGAATTGTAATCTCAAAATTCTGAACAGAGATGTTTTTGTTGAAATTTAATTTATCAAATATCAGTTTTTTTGCTTCTTCAGATTCTTCTTTCAACCCCATTAGCACCATCGTATCAAACGCATCAATTGGAGTCATCAACAAACTCTCGCCATACCAATTTCTAAAAGTTTTGCTTAACAGCTTTGGTTGATCTTGTCCCCACGCATATCTTTTATAGGCATTCCAGGCGTGCTTAAATGCCTTTTTAACTTTTTCAGAATACTCTTTCTTGTTTATTTTTTCAGCGTTGTTAACCGCAGTCATTGAAGGGGGAAATGATTCACTATTTGTCCAGAGATTATTATTTGGCTGATTACTCATTTCAAATTCAAGTAAACCACCATCAATAATTTCTTTATGTGTGATAAAACTTTTTGTTAATTCTTTGCCATTCAGCTTTGCGGAATTTATATAAATATTTTTATCAGAAAGATTATTTGCTTTGATTACAAATTTCTTACCATCCGAAAGATTAATGATTGCTTCATCAAACATCGGTGATCCAATTACATAATTTTGATCAGCCGGGTTAAATGGATAAAAACCCAAAGCACTAAAAATGTACCACGCAGACATTTGTCCGCAATCTTCATTTCCGCAAAGTCCGGAAGGAGAATCATTGTAAAGTGTTGTTAATATTTGATGAACTTTTTGTTGTGTTTTCCATGGCTGCCCAAGAAAATTATACAGATATGAAATATGCTGACTCGGTTCATTACCGTGAGCATATTGTCCTATCATTCCGGAAATATCGCTACTTGGATTTTCACCATCAAGTTTTGAATCAATTGAGAAAAGCGAATCAAGTTTTTGTGTAAACTTTTCTTCACCGCCAAATAAACTTATTAATCCTTCAACATCTTGTGGAACGAACCATGAGTATTGCCATGCATTTCCTTCTGTGTATTCGTTGTTCCTATGCTCAGATGATCTTGGATTGAAAGGAGATTTCCATTTCCCATCGATTAACTTTGCACGCATAAAGTTTGTTGTTGGATCAAAAAGATTTCTGTAATACTCAGCACGATTTGAAAAGTATTTGTAATCTTCTTTATTGCCGAGAAATTTAGCAACCTGAGAAATACACCAATCATCATAAGCATACTCAAGAGTTTTGGAAACTGATTCAACTTCCTGATCATCAGCAACGTAACCAAGTTTTTTGTATGAGCTTAATCCAAGATGATCTTGCATTGCAGATTTTTTCATTGCATCGTAAGCGAGATTAATATCAAAACCGTTAAAGCCTTTTAGTATTGCATCGGCTAAAACAGGAATTGCGTGATAACCAATCATTGTTCCTGTTTCATTTCCAAGAAGTTCCCAAACCGGAAGCAAACCATACTCGTTGTAATGTGATAACATCGAGTTTATCATATCATCAACTTTATCAGTTTGGGTTAAGGTAAATAAAGGATGCTCAGCACGAAATGTATCCCACAAAGAAAAAATGCTATACTTTGTATAAACTTTTGCTTGATGAATATTTCCATCAGCACCTTTGTATTCTCCATTTACATCAGAAAAAACAATTGGTGCAAGCATTGATCTGTAAAGTGCGGTGTAATAAGTTTTTAAATAATTTTTGTTTGAAGATTTTATTTCAATCTTACTTAATTCTTTATTCCATTGTTCGATAGCTGAATTTTTAACTTTATCAAAGTTCCAATCTTTAATATCATTTTCAAGATTTAGTTTGGCATTTTCAAAGCTAACGGAAGAGAATCCGGTTTTGATTAATAGTTCAGAATTCGTTTTTAAATCAAACAGAAAAATTGCGCGGGAATATTTTCCTTCAATTTCTTTTATGTTTTTAAGATAAACACTATCCTGAATCAAAAATGATTTTGCAATGGGTTTAGAGAACTGTGCATAAAAATAAACACGCTGATCTTTTGCCCAGCCAGTTGAATATCTGTAACCACAAATTGTATGATCATCAACAATCTTAATAAACGTATCTGTTGGTCTATCCCAATTTTTAGAATAAGCTAAATCAAGTTGAACAAATTTCTTTCCTGCTTTATTAAAAGTGTGCTTTTGAAGACCAGATCGAACTGCCGCAGTTAATTCAGTTGTAATGTTATAATCTTTTAGTAAAACGGAATAATATCCAACACTTGCTTTTTCATTTTTGTGATCAAACTTAGAAATGAATTTTTGTTTTACAATTTTTTCCTCAGAAATATTATTTGGAAAAGAAGCAGGCATGGATTGTATATCACACAAATCACCTATTCCGGTTCCGCTTAAATGAGTGTGTGAAAATCCAACAATCAAACTATCCGAATAATGATAACCAGAACTCCAATCCCAGCCGCTTCTGCCATTATCAGGACTAAGCTGCACCATTCCAAATGGAACAGTTGCACCTGGATATGTATGCCCGTGATAATCGGTTCCAATAAATGGATCAACGTACTGAGTATAATCCTGAGAAAAATTATTTTGAGTCAGTAGAAATAAAGTGAACAATATAAATCGAATTGTTTTCATAAATATCAAAATAGTTTGTGGAGTAAATGTGGATGATCTTTGTTTACTTTTAAAATGAATTCACCAAACAAAGTGTTTGCCCATGCAAACCAGCTGCGAGTAAATTTTGTTGCATCATCTTTATTAAATGATTCGTGCATAAAACCGGTATTTGCGTGTGTTGATTTAAGAAGTTTAATGCATTCTATTATTTCATTTTCATCAGTGCTTGTTATGCCGCGCATAATTACAGATAGATGCCAGATGTTTCCAAGTCCTGCGTGCGGCCCACCGATTCCATTGCCGGCTTTACCTTCAAAGTAATATGGATTGTTTTTACTGAATAAAAATTTTCTAGTATTCTTATAAACTTCATCATTTGAAGAAACTGCGTTCAGATAGGGAAGTGATAATAAACTTGGAACATTTGCATCATCCATAAAAAGTTTGTTTCCAAATCCATCAACTTCGTATGGAAATATTTTCCCGAAGTTGAGATGTTCTGCAATTGCATACTTATTTAATGCTTCTTCAATCTCATTTGAAAGTGCACTACATTCTGAAGCAAAAGATTTATCACCAACAACATCAATCAAAATTTCAGTAAGTTGTCTTAATGAAACAACTGCAAAGTGATTTGAAGGAACAAGAAAAGGAAATATCGTAGCATCATCACTTGGACGGAAAGATGAAACAATTAATCCAACTGGATTTACTGGATTTCCATATCCACCAAGTGGTAAACTATCGGTTGCCCACGCAGTTTCTCGCATAAATTTATAAGGACCTTTTCCTTCTTTACGCTGCTGTTCTTTAAAAGTTTTTAAAACCAATTTCATCGCTGATTTCCAATCTTCATCAAACACAGAAACATCATTTGTTGTTTTCCAATAACCGTATGCCAAACGGATTGGATAACAAAGTGAATCAACCTCCCATTTTCGTTCGTGAAGTTCGGGTTTCATATCTGTAATATCGTTTTTCCATTGGCTCTCACCAGGTCCATCATTAAAAGCATTTGCATATGGATCAATTAGAATGCATTTTGTTTGGCGGGTTATAACACCAGCGATTAAATCCTTTAGTTTTCTATCTTGATTTATAAATTGTAAGTAAGGCCAAACCTGTGCAGATGAATCTCGCAGCCACATTGCATTTATATCACCCGTAATTACAAATGTATCAGGCTTTCCATCTATTATTTTATGGGTTATAGTTGTATCAAGTGTGTTGGGAAAACAATTTTCAAAAAGCCAGCTTAGCTCTTCATCTTTAATGATTTTTTTCATCTCAACAATTTTTGTTTCGATAGCTTCGCTAACAAATTTTCTTTCAGAAATTGGGGGACGTTTAGTTTCAAATGAATTTGGTGCAAATGATTTTGTAAATGAAAGATTTGAAAGTGATAATCCTGCGATTGCAAGACTACCGGTTTTAATGAAGTTTCTCCTGGAGTGCATAGCGTCCTTCTTTTGTTGTAACAATAAACTTCAAACTGAGAATTTCTGATCAAACAATAAATCGGGACTCAAAAAGAGTCCCTAAAAAGTTTAAGATCCTTGGACTGGTCTTTGATGACTTACAAATTTATTGTAAAGTAATAAACCAATAATTGTAACAACACCAATCATACTAAATATAATCCAGAGAGTGCTTGGTTGATTTAAATTATCCACAAAATGAACATAAAGAAATGCTCCTAGTAGTGCACCAACACTGCTTCCTATAACACCATAAAGAAAAGAATAGCCAAGATATAAAGCTTTTTTATCTTCGGGTGCTATCAATCCAACATAACTTATAAACTTTGGATGTGCTGTCATTTCACCAATAGAAAAAATTGTTATGCCAAGCATAAACACCCAGATGTTTGTATTGATTGCCAGTATTGCCATTCCAATTGTACCCATTGCAATTCCGGCAATCATAGTTGGCAGAGCTTTTGTGTGCTTAACTATATTTGAAACAATTAATTGAAGAAAAATAATCGTACCCGCATTTATTACCGTTACATGTTCAACATCAAATTTCCAATTCATATTAATTCCAATTCCACCCAGCACTCCATTAACAAAATTGTTTAGTGACGTTGCATCAACATATTTTTGAACGTACCACAAAACAGAATCAAACATCTGGAAATACAAGATCCAGAATCCAGAGTAGATCACAATTAATCCTATAAACTTAAAATCAGTTAAAACGAGTACTGCACCTTTTAAAACTTCCGCTAGTGTTTTTGTACTTTCAGGTCTTTTGGGTTCTTTGTAAATAAGAAAAGTTGGAATTAACATTGAAGCTGTTGCAATTGCAGAAGCCATCATTACATATTCCCAGCCAAAAGTATTTTTTATATAAGGAACTAAAATTAACGGGAATAAAAACGCACCAAGATTTATGGACCAATAAAAAATTCCAAACCCGAGTGTGCTATTTCCTTCATTTGTGGATCTTGCAATTGTACCTGAAATCATAGGCTTAAATGCACCTGCACCAACAGCCATAATAATTAAACTTCCAAACACCATTGCGTATTCTGTGGTTTGGCTTGTTAGAAAATATCCTAAACCAAGAAATATAAATGCAAATGTTAAAATTCTTTTGTAACCAAAACGGTCCCCAATTGCACCGGAAAGAATAGGAAGAATATAAAGCATAGGCTGGATAACACTTTTTATAACACCAACGCTTTCCTTCGTGTAGCTTAGCTGGTCAGTCATATAAACGGAGAGTATGCTCATCATTCCATAATAGGAGCCGCGTTCAAAAAACTCCATAAATATTACAACCCAGTAATTAAGCGGAAAGGATTTAAATCCTGTTTTTGATGTTTGTAGATCGCTCATCTGTTGTCCTTATTAGTTTCCAGATTTTTGAATTTGTTGAAAGCAAAACTAATGAAAATGTAAGATAAGATATAATAAAAAAGGCACGATTGCTCGTGCCTTTTAACTTCTTACCTTTAGTTTTTTTGTTGTGTTATTTCATCAACAACATCTTGCGTGTTTGTACAAAGCTGCCAGCTTTAATTGTGTAAAGATAAACTCCGCTTGAAAGAGATGAGGCATCAAATGAAACATCATAATTTCCAGCCGTTTTTTCTTCATTAACTAATAAAGCAATCTCACTCCCGAGTAAATCAAAAATCTTTAACTCAACACTACTCTTTTCTTTTATGGAATACTTAATTGTTGTTGAAGGATTAAATGGATTTGGATAATTCTGTTCTAATGAATAATCTGTAACGGTTCCATAAATTACTTCAACAATGTTTGAGTATTCTGATGTTCCATCCAAATCAATTTGTTTTAATCTGTAGTAAGATGTTCCTACAAATGGATTTTGATCAGTAAAATTATAATTATGGACTTCAGTCGAAGTTCCATTTCCGTTTACAAATCCGATTTTATTCCAACTTGTATTGTCAGTGGATTTTTCAATTTCAAAACCGGAGTTATTTAACTCTGTGGCAGTTATCCAATTTAAGTTTATTGAGCTGTTAATAATAGAACTTGTAAATGAAACTAACTCAACTGGAATAATTCCACTGTAAACAGATACTTTAACATTATCAACATACCAGCCATCAAAAGTTTGTGAGCCATCGGTTCGGAAATAAAACCTTAATGTAATTTGCTGATCAGCATAAGCCGAAATGTCTATTGATTCGTGAACCCAGGTGGATTGTGTTCCGTCGTATAGAGGTTCACCACCTGGTTGAAATGATCCGGTTCCCGGATTTGTGTATTGTCCTGTTAATGAAATCCATGTTGTACCATTATTCGTAGATAATTGAATTTGTCCGTAATCCCAGTCAGTTTCAATTGCCCACTGAGTATCAAATTCTAAAACTGCACCAAGTACATTGGTTAAGCCGACTTGATTGTTATATCTTAATGAAGAAGTAACATTGTTTAAATAACTTCCACTCGGTGAATCTGTAAATGAAGTTGGAGCAGAAACATATTTTGTTGTTGTGATATTCCATATTCCAACAGCAGTCCAGTTTGTTAGATCATTTGCTTCATCATACATTGCAATATTAAGTGGTGCAACAAAGAACTGATAAAATGTTGGTGGAGGTGTACTGCCAGGAGGATTAAATCCGCTACCTCCGATAGGTAAGGTTTTTACAATTGATGAATTAGCATCCTGTGCTGCAAGATAATACTGGCAAACTGTACCAAGTGGTAAAGCAGGAATATTAAAAGTAAAATTTCCGCTTTCTGTAGATGTTCCTGTTACTTCGATAAAATTTCCGAATGTTCCGGTAGATGTTCTCGTTCTATAATATAATCTTGGAGCAAGCGAGCCAGTTCCAATTGTTAATCCGGATGATACAAAAGCTGTAGTTACAATTGGTGCTGAAACAGACATGGAAGCAATTTGTGTATGCTGTATATCAAGATTTAGATTAAGTGATAAAGTTGCAAGAGTTCCTAAAGACAACTTAGACATTTTTAAAAAGTATGGTTGGTTGTAGTAAGAAAGATTATCATTTACAGTATGATACTGCGGATGAAAATCATCATCATCTTCTATCAATAAAATTGCACTGTATCCTTGATCTAAAAATGATTGATGATCACTGTAAGGCTGAGCCGGAACAACATCTAGATCAAGATTAATTCCATAAGCAAGATTTATTTCAAGCATTTTATCTTTTAATGCAGTTGTATTAGCAATAGAGCTTGTATGAACATCAGCGTTACCATCATTATTGCCGTCATATGCAATCATATCCATATTGATTACGCCAAGAATAGAATCACCGGCAATTGCAGCTTGTGTTGCATAATAATCACTGCCAACTAAACCTTGTTCTTCTTCATCCCACAAAGCAAAAACTATTGTATATGGAAAAGAAAATTGTGAAAAAATTCTTGCTGCTTCAATAACAGCAGCAGTTCCGCTTGCATTATCATCTGCGCCAGGTGCCAAAGTACCACTTGGCATATCATCAAAGTGCGCGCAAATAATAAATTTCTTGTTCGGAAATTCTGTTCCTGGTTTTACGCCAAAAACATTTTTTCCCGTTGTGCTAAATGACTGAATAGTTGTTGTCAATCCATAGTTCTGCAATTTTTGCTTGATATAAGTTTCTGCAAGTGCATTGCCTGGTTGCAGCTTATGTCTGGAAACAATTGTTTGAGAAGTTCCATTAATTATTGTTGGAACAGCGCCAGATAATTCACTTACAAATTTGATTATTGAATCCTGGTTTACAGAATTAATAATTTGCTGTACAACCGGTGATTGAGAAAATAAATTTGTTTGAAAAAGAATGATAGATATAAGTAAGAGCTGTAGAACTTTTTTCATAACAAGTTCCTTAGATTGTAGAATGTTTAGTTAGTTTGCAAAATTAGTTTTATATGAGCTTTAGCAACTATTGATGACAATAGATACCGAGCCTTATTATCTTCAAAAATTATGCTAAATAATGCTTTTATAATTGATTGGAATAATCCTAATTAATCTATAAAGACTAATGACGCAAATGTAAATTTCTCAAAAGAGGTAAATAATGGAAGATTGTTTTTCTCAATAATTAAACTAACATTTCTTGCTTTATTAGCTCAACAATTTCTCTCTCTACTTCTCTCCCACGATTTCTTCCATACCACAGATGAAGCTCTTTATTGATCTCAGATTTTTCCATCCCTTCATTCTTTAATCTGTTAAAAAGTTCTCTTGCGGCATTAGGTCGTGGTCCCCATTGAAAAAGTTCTACATTATTTTCATCATAAACAATAAGCTTCGGAATTGCTCTTCCGCCATTAGTTAAATATAAATCCATAAAATCAAGATTTGAATCACGTAATAGAATTTTCAAATCTATTTGACTGTTTAGTTGTGCAAGTTTTGCAACCACCGGAACGATCTGTGCTGAATCTCCACACCAGCTTTCTGTGATTACAATCCATTGCTGCTTTTCCTTGATTTTTGAAAACAAGTCTTTAGTTTCTTCAATAACTTCAAATGTTTTATCAAGCCGCGATGTTCTTTGCAAATTAATCTTTAATATTTCAAACTTTTCTTTTTTTTGCTCATCAAGCAATTCTGGATTTATTGAGTTAACCTGATTTGCAAGCTCACTAACATAACTATTGTATGACTTATATTCATTTATTGTACAAAAATTAAGTTTGGACATTATTTCCTTTCATATTTGAGGATTAGAAATGATTTTCTGTAAAAGGATTCAAAACAATTTTATAAAAATATAGATACATCAATATCAGGCTTTTTTTATTTGATTAAAATTGTATTTTTGCCCAGAACTATTTCTTAGGAAAATGATGACAACAGAAACCAAATATTTTACTCCTGCAGAAGCAAGAAAAACATTGCCTTTAGTTAAAAATATTGTGCGTGATATTTTACAGGCAACAAGAGAAATGCGTTTAATTGCTGAAGAAATTAACAGCGGAATTGAAGATGATTTAAGAATTAAAAAACTTGCAAGTGATGTTAATGGATTTTTAGCCGAGTTGGAAGAGATTGGATGTTTTTATAAAGACACAAAATTTCAAATTGGTCTGGTGGATTTTCCTGCAATGATGGATGGTGAAGAAGTTTATTTGTGTTGGAGAAGTGATGAAGAAGATGTTTTATACTACCACGAAATGGATGCAGGATATTTGGGCAGAAAATTAATTCCGCCTCAATACTTTGATGAAAACTAATTTTTGATTACCACTCCAAATCAAAATTGACTTTTGTTTCTATAGTGTTATCTGAGTTTTTATCTGCGATTTTGTAAATAAGAGTATATACTCCCGATTTGTAAGTTGTTGAATCAAGATTAAACTGACTTTCTAAAGCTACATCACTGATTGGTTCTTTGTTTTCATCTTTTTGCACAAATTTAAAAACTGATTTTGTTATAGTGCTATCCGGTTTTAAAAGGTCAACCTCATAAGAAACAGCTGCTTTGTAATTATCATCTTTTTCAGTTTGTACAAATCCCTTAACTCGTACTGTTGAATTTACTTCTGCGATACCATCACCAATATCAAAAACAAAAGCTTCTGAACCAATGGCTTCAAATGGCACTTCTTTTTTGCTGCAAGAAATAACTACCAATAAACTGATTATAAAAAAAAATATTTTCTTCATATTACTCCTTTTTCTAAGTGAAACTTTGTGCTCTTAGTGTCTTAGTGGTGAAAAAGAGCTTTACCACTAAGACACGCAGAACACTGAGAAACACTTAGCTGTTTCTTTTTTGAAAATCACTCATAAACGCTACAAGGTCTTCAACGCCTTTCATTGGAAAAGCATTGTAGATTGATGCACGTAATCCGCCAACAGAACGATGACCCTTTAATCCGCTGAAGCCGGCTTTTGTTGCTTCATCAATAAGTTTCTTTTCTAATTCCGGAGTAGCAAGATTAAAAGTAATGTTCATCAATGAACGTGATTCTTTTTCTGCATGTCCTTTGTAAAATTCGTTACTATGAGCAATTACATCGTAAAGAAGTTTTGCTTTTGCTTTGTTGATCTCATACATCTTTTCAAGTCCGCCAAGATTTAAAAGATATTTTGTAACAAGTTTGATAATGTAAATTCCAAATGTGTTTGGAGTGTTGTACATTGAATCATTTTCTGCCTGGATTTTATAATTTAACATTGTGTGTAAACTATCCTGGCTTCTTTCCAGCATATCTTTTCTGATTATAACAAGCACAACACCAGAAGGACCAATATTTTTCTGAGCACCTGCATAGATCAATGCATATTTGCTTATATCAATTGGTTTGTGCAAAATATCCGATGATGCATCGCAAACAAGCGGAACGTTACCAACTTCCGGCTCACTCATCCATTGTGTTCCGTAAATTGTGTTATTTGATGTGAAGTGAACATAAGAAGCATCCGTATCAAGTTTCAATTCGCTTTGCTTTGGAATGCGCTTGAAAAATTTATTTTCTCCTTCGCCTTCTTCAGTTGTTGCAGCTACATTTACAGTTCCAACTCTTTTTGCTTCCTTAATTGCTTTCTTGGACCAGCTTCCTGTTGAAATATAATCTGCTTTATTTTTTGGCGGCATTAAGTTTAAAGGAACCATTGAAAATTGAAGGCTTGCACCGCCTTGTAAAAATAGAATTTCATAATTATCAGGAACGTTTAATAATTGTTTGATCCCGTTTTTTGCATCAGCAAGAATTGCATCAAATGTTTTTGAGCGGTGAGAAATTTCCAGGATAGACATTCCAACTCCCGGCAGAGTAAACAATTCTTTTTGTGCTTCAAGTAAAACTTCTTCCGGTAGAACAGCAGGACCAGCGCTGAAGTTATAAATTCTTTTTTCCATGATATTTTTTCCTTAAATAAATTTGTATCGATTTAAATTAAATGTGTTAAAAGTCCATCTCTTAATTTAGGTTCAAACCAGGTTGATTTTGGTGGCATAATTTCTCCGGCATCAGAAATATTCATCAGGTCATCAAGCCCAACAGGAAAAAGTGAAAATGCAACAGCAGCTTTACCTGAATCAACAAGTTTTTCTAATTCTTTCGTTCCGCGTATTCCACCGATAAAATCTATTCTTGTATTTGTACGCGGATCATCAATTCCAAGAACAGGATTTAATAAAAAATTCTGTAGAATACTTACATCAAGTTTTTCTCCAACAGATTTTTCTAAAGATAAACTTGCAAAAACAGAATCACGTGGCTTAAGAACAAACCATTCTTTTTCAATGTACATGCAGAATTTGTTCTTGGTGCTTGGTTCTTTGTCAGTTGTTGGAGTAATAGTAAACTTATCTGCAACAGAATCCATAAAATCTGCTTTACTCAATCCATTCAAATCAAATACAACACGATTGTAAGGAAGAATCTTTAACTGATCTTCCGGGAAGAGCACAGCAATAAAATAATTGTACTCTTCACTACCACTATGATGAGGATTAGCTTTCATCTTTTCTTCTTTTGCTCGGCTTGCACTCTTTGCGCGATGATGTCCATCAGCAATATATAGTTTATGAATCTTTGCAAACTCATTTTCAATTGTTTGATAATATTCATCGGGCATAATCCAAACTGTATGCTGAATCCTATCTGGTGCAGTAAAATCATATTCCGGTTTTACATCTTTCATTGTTTTATCAACAAGCTCGTTAACAGTTTTTACTCCGCGATAAGTTAAAAATACAACTCCAGTTTGTGCTTCAGTTGTAATGATATGATTAGTTCTATCATCTTCTTTTACTTTACGGGTTTTTTCGTGTTTAAGAATCACATCATTATCATAATCATCAACGGAAAAAGTTGCACAGATTCCCGTTTGTGCTCTTCCATCCATAATTAATCTGTAAAGATAGAAGTGAGATTTTTCATCAACATTTAAAGGAGCATTTTCAATTATCTTGTTAAGGTTTTCTTTTGCTTTAAGATAAACTTCTTTTGAGTAAACATCTTTTACTTCTGGTAGATCAATTTATGATCTAGTGATGTGCAAATAGCTAAGTGAATTTCCCTCCGCAGCTTGTTTTGCTTCTTCGCGGTTAACTACATCATAAGGAACACTTGCAACTAGTTGGGATTTTTCTTTTGTAGGTCTAAGTGCTTTAAAAGGTCTGATAACAGCCATAAAACCAATCTCCGTTTTTAGAAAAGATTATTAAAATTCTGCATCTCAAAAATCCACAAAATAAACGTAATAAGCCAATTAGATTTGATGAAGTTTTTGATGACCAAATATTAATTTTGTTAAAAATCACGAAGGCAAATGGAAATTAATTATCTTTACAGCCGTTTAACAAAAATTTAGAATAATGGCTGAAGAAAACAAAAAACCACGCAGAAAACCCGGGCAGGAAAAAGACGAAATTATTGGTAAAGTACAATATCATAAAGAATTATTTTCACCAATTCTAAACAATAAAAGAGATATCGTTGTTTGGTTACCAATTGGATATAATGCTCAAAAAAATCCTAATAAAAAATATCCGGTTCTTTACATGCATGATGGACAAAATATTATGGACCCCAAAACTGCTTATGTAGGAAAAGATTGGCGAGTTGATGAAACTGTAATGAAACTTATCAAACAAAAAAAGATTAAAGAAATTATTGTTGTAGGAATTTACAATTCACCCGATAGACTTGATGAATACAGTTGGACTGAAAAAGGACAAAACTATTTAAAGTTTATTGTAACAGAGCTTAAACCATTTATAGATTCCGCATATAAAACTTTATCCGATAAAGATAACACAGCAATAATGGGTTCTTCAATGGGTGGACTAATTTCGTTTTACGCTGGCTGGCATTATCCGGAAGTTTTTTCTATGGCTGGATGTTTATCAAGCTCTTTTTATTACAACAATGATAGAAGTATTAAGCAGGTTGAAGAATACACAGGACATAAAAAACACGTTAAGTTTTATATTGATCATGGTGAAGATGGAAATGTACGCGGACAACGAATGTTTGTTGAACTTTCTAAAAAAGGTTATGTGATAGGACAGGATATTGATTATTTCTATTCTCCAGGAGCCGAACATAATGAAAGAGAATGGGCCGCAAGATTGGAAAGACCGTTGTTATTTTTCTTTGGAACAAAATAATAATTGTTTGTCATTGCGAATCCCGATTAGGGTGAAGCAATCTGTATCTTTGAGATGTATTGTTACATAGTTCAATTGTTTCATTATTTAAATCCTAGTCACTCTGAGTGGCGATGCCATCGAAGAGTGAGATTCTTTATTCAACAAGTAGTGTAAATATTATGAAAAATTATTTTTTACTTTTTTTTATCTTTGCTTTTATCAGTTGCTCTTCAAATCAACTCGTAAATCTTAGAACAGCAAAGGATATTGTAAAAGATTATTATGAATCCGGCAAGTACAATGATGAAATGAATGAAGTTATAAAAGATGCAAAAGAAAAATTTGATAAAATTGAGATTAAGAAAAATTCCGTTATAATATTTGATGTTGATGAAACTGCACTTAACAATTATGGTTTAGCTAAGATGATGGATTTTGGTTATGTGTATGATCTTAATAAAAAATGGAATGAAGAATTAAAAGCTCCGGCAATTAAAGAAACTCAGGATCTTTACTTTTATCTTCTCAACAAAGGATTTAAAATTATTTTTCTCACTGGCAGAAATTCAAGCGAGTACGATGTTACATATAAAAATTTAATTCAAGAAGGTTATTCAGGATTTGATACTTTAATTACTCAAAGCAAAGAAGATCAAAAACTAAAAGCCCAGGAATTTAAAAGTAAAGTACGTACAGAACTTACAAATCAAAGTTATGAAATTGTTGGAACAGTCGGTGATCAATGGACGGATTTGAATGGACCATACTCTGGAATAAAAATAAAATTGCCGAATTATTTGTACGAAATAAAATATTAACTGTTCTTTAATCCAACACGACAAAAAAATATTAATCGTTACTTTCACCTCTGGTTATAATCTTACTATTTATTTTTGTTTATTTTAGAACTTAATAATTGCAATAATTTGCTATAAACAGTTCCCATTGTCATTTTGATTAATTACAATGATTTTAGGATTCATTACTGATATTCATGAAGATCTAACAAGTCTTCAAAAAGCTTTTAAATTACTCGAACAAGAAAAAGTAGATTCAATTATTTGTTTGGGCGATATTATAGGATTTGCACTGCCTTTCTATAAAAACATTCCTGATAGAGATGCTGATAGATGTATTAAACTAGTGAAATCAAATTGCAGTAATACAGTTATTGGAAATCACGATCTATTTGCGATAAAAAAAACACCAAAGTTTGCTTCAGGGTTCAGCTATGAAGATAATTGGTATTCATTGGATTATGAAAAGAGATCAAAACTTGCACGAAATAAAATATGGCTTTACGAAGATTCTGAAATTCCTTCTTTATTGAGTAATGAGTCAAGGGATTTTCTTAACAGTTTGGAGGAATATGCTGTTATTCAATCCGATAAAATAAATATTTTCATTTCTCACTTCTGCTATCCAGATTTTTCAGGGTCATCTATATTTTTTCCGGAACAACCCTTTCACTTGAAAAAGCATTTTGAGTTCACTCAAAATTTAAATTGCAAGATTAGTTTTTCAGGACATGGTCATCCGGAAGGCTGCGTATTTATTAATGAAGATAAGCTATCGCTTTATAAGTTTGGTGAGCATAAAATAAGCAACAATAATTGCTGGATGGTTACACCCTGCGTTGCAAAGACCACAAGAAAAAATGGTGTGCTTATTTTTGACACAAACAATTTTACAATAAGGATTCTTGAATTAAATAGTTTCTAGAAATATTTAGGACACATATGGAAAAGACAATAATAAAAAAGAAGCATAATTTTTATCTCAGAATTATTCTGCCAACATTTTTAACAATTAGTCTTTTCATAACTGCGCTCTTCCTAATTTTTATTCCGCAATTTGAAAATGCTATTATGGATCGTAAGCGTGAAATGATAAAGGAGCTTACGAACTCTGCCTGGAGTATAATGGACAGATGGCACAATGCAGAATTGAAGGGAGAAGTGACAAGAGATGAAGCACAAGAGATAGCTAAAACGCAAATTGAAAGTCTTCGTTATGGAGAGGAATTTAAGGACTATTTCTGGATAACAGATTTTCATCCCCAAATGATTATGCATCCTTATAGAAGAGATCTTAATAATAAGGATCTAACGGACTTTAAAGACTCACAAGGCAAAATACTTTTTGTCGAAATGGTAAACACTGCAAGAGCTAATGGAGGAGGTTTTGTTGACTATATGTGGCAATGGAAAGATGATTCAACGCGAATTGTTCCTAAACTTTCTTATGTAAAAAAGTTTGAGAATTGGCAATGGGTCATTGGTACAGGAATTTATATTGAAGATGTTAGGATTGAAATTGCGGCCCTTGAAAAACAAATAATAAATATTTCTATAGGAATAACTATCATTATCTCCTTGTTGTTATTATTCATTACTTATCAAAACATCAAAACCGACAAGCAGCGTTTACAGGCAGAAGCTGATTTACATGAGTCGCGTGAAAAGTTTAAATCGATTGTTGAGGCATCCACCGAAGGATTAATAATGATCCTTGAAAATAAGCAAATATATTTCAACAGAACGATTGGCGAAATGCTTGGCTATTCCGATGAAGAAATTAAAGCTGTGCACCTTACTGATGTTTTTGTAAATGCACCGAAACTATCCATATATGATTTTAATACATTTCAGATGCAAACCGACCTTAACAGTAAAAGCGAACAGGTGGAAACAATTCTTAAAAAGAAAGATGGTTCAAGAATTAGCGCGCTATTAATTGCTTCCCCAATATCCTTTCTAAATAACAAAGGCGTGGTATTAAGTTTAAAAGATATTAGTGCAATAAAAAAATTATCTGATGAGGTTGATAATCGTGAAGAAGGTTTTAAAGCCCTTGCTAATCAACTAAACGTTGGTTTATTTAGTGCGGTTGCCAATAAAAAAGGACAGCTAGTTGAAATAAATAAAACCGTAAAGAATATTCTTGACATAAACCCTGAATCTAATATTACTGAAATATCGTTAATTGATTTTTTTGAAAATTATTCCGAGGGGGAAAAGTTTTTTTCTGACATTCTTACATCCGGTTTTGTTAAAAATAGAAAACTAAACTTAATAAATCTTAGTGGGCAAAAGATATTTGTATCAATTTCTGCCATTGTTTCTAAAGATGAAGAAAATAAAATTTTATATTATCACGGAATTCTTGAAGATCTTACAGAGCAAACAATGAGAGATAAAGAAACAAACAATTTGATTAACGATCTTCAAAATTCCGTTTCGATATTAAACAGACCAATAGATAGATTTGTTAAAGAAGTCTCGAGATGTAATTTTAATCAACAGGCATCGGATGCTGTAACGATAATGGCAAAAGAAAATTCTGAGGCTATTTTATTAACAACAGATTCCGGTAATGAAATTGGAATTGTAACTCTTACAGACTTAAAAAACAGAATGCTTACAAAAGAAGTCGATCTTAAATCGCCTGTACATAATTTTATGTCCTCTCCTTTAATATCACTAAAACTGTCTTCATCAATCTTTGATGCATTGGAAAAATTCTCAGAAAAGAATGTTCATCATCTTCTTATTAGAAATGAAGAATCGAAGATTGTAGGAATAATTAACTCGGGTGATCTTCAGAAAGCATTTCATCTTACTTATTTATTCTTTATTAAAAAAATCCAAAAGGCAGAAAATATTTCGGAAATTAAAGCCTCCCAAACACAAGCGATGCTAATTGTAAAAGGATTAATTATAGAAAACAGAAGTGCTGGAGAAATTACAAGAATGACTACAGTAATTGCGGATGAAGTATTAAAAAGATTAATACAGCTTGTAATTAAAGAGATTGGCGAACCCCCGGTTTCATTTGCATATATCACATTAGGCAGTGAAGGCAGGGAGGAACAAACACTAGCAACGGATCAGGATAATGCAATAATATTTGATAATATAAATTTAGAAAATTTTGAATCTGTTCAATCATATTTTCTAAATCTTGGCAATAAAGTTTCCACATACTTAGATATGATTGGTTATAAATATTGTATGGGAAATGTAATGGCGAAAAATCCGCAATGGTGTCAGCCATTATCTATATGGAAAAATTACTTTACTGATTGGATAACGAAAGCAGAACCAAAGGATTTATTGGATTTAAAAATCTTTTTTGATTTTAGATTTGGTTACGGCAAAGATGAATTGGTAGATGAACTGAAAATGCATGTAAACCATATAACTTCTAAGAGCAGTTCATTTTTTATTTTTATGGCAGAAAGTATTATTAACACAACTGTGCCAGAAGGTGCACAAAAATTTAAATCAAATTTTGATATCAAACTTCTTACCCTTCCTATTGTAGATTTAGCTCGGTTGTATGCGCTCAAAAATCAAATTAGTACTACAAACACTGTAAAAAGGATTAATCTTGCTTATGAGAAAAATATTTTTTCACAATCAGGACATACCAACCTTTTACAGATTTATAATTTTCTAATGGAGATTCGTTTTAAGCATCAGATAACTCAAATATCTGATCACATTAATCCGGATAATATAATTGATCCTCATAGACTATCAGATGTTGATTTAGTAATTGTTAAAAAAGCAGTTTCTGTAATTGAGGATTTTCAAAATAAAGTAAGATTGGATTTTAAAGGTACCCTGGCAAGATAGTTTGTAATTCACAATAGTTATCATTGTAATATAATGTTTATTCTTTGAAGTTCATTTTTATAGTAATAATATTACAGCATCAAATAAAACAATTTTGTACATGCGAACATTTCTAGCTTCTTCATACTATTTCACTATCCCATCTAAAGGAACCATAATATGAGCATCAAATCAGATAGAGTACAAGAAATTGTAAACTCAGAAAAGTTTAAAGAACTGGTAAAGAAACGACTTAGTGTTTCGCTAACACTTACAGTTGTTATCCTAATAGTTTATTTCGGTTTCATACTAACAATTGCTTTTTATAAAGAAATATTAGCCGTTAAAATTGGTGAGCATCTCACAATCGGCTTGCCTATTGGTATTGGCATTATTGTTTTTGCCTGGCTCATAACCGGATTATATACGCGTTGGGCTAATCATTCTTATGATAAAAGTGTAAGGGAACTTCGCGACCAAGTACTACGAAAATAGCAATTTAAATTTTTCAACAGAGTAAAATTTTAAGGAGAAATTAATTTTGGAAGATTTTCAGACAACTCTCGGGCAGGTTAATATTGCATCCATAGTAATCTTTTTTATGTTCGTTGCAATATCTTTATATATAACCTATTGGGCTGCCAAAAAAACAAAAACCACATCCGAATTTTATGCAGCTGATAGAAGCATTTCCGGTTTTCAAAACGGATTAGCACTCGCTGGTGATTATATGAGTGCTGCATCTTTTTTAGGTATTGCCGGAATGGTTTCTTTAAAAGGTTATGATGGATTAATTTATTCTATTGGTTTCTTGGTTGGCTGGCCTCTTGTAATGTTTTTAATTGCAGAGCCTCTTAGGAATTTAGGCAAATTTACTTTTGCCGATGTAGTGGCTTTTAGATTAAAACAAAGACCGGTAAGAATAGCTTCTTCATTTGGATCATTGAGCACAATAATATTTTATCTTATAGCACAAATGGTTGGTGCCGGTTCACTTATTACTATTTTGTTCGGACTTCCCTATGAATTTGCAGTTATAGTAGTTGGTATTGTTATGATCTCCTATGTACTCTTCGGCGGAATGCTTGCTACCACGTGGGTTCAAATAATTAAAGCTGTTTTACTTTTAGGCGGCGCAACTTTTCTTGTAATCATGACCCTTTCGCACTTTGGTATGAACCCACTTAATTTAATTGAAAAAGCTGCGGCTATGTATGGTGATAAGGTACTTTCGCCTGGTGGTTTTGTAACAAATCCATGGGATGCAATTTCACTTGGTCTTGCTCTTATGCTTGGCACAGCAGGATTACCACATATTTTAATGCGCTTCTTTACTGTGCCGGATGCTAAGCAAGCCAGAAAGTCTGTTTTTATAGCCACAGGTTTTATAGGGTATTTTTATATTCTAACTTTTGCAATTGGTTTTGGCGCTATGGTACTTGTTGGGCAGGATGTTATTACTGGTATTGATAAAGGTGGAAACATGGCTGCTCTTCTTCTAGCTGAATCCGTTGGCGGACAATTCTTTTTAGGATTTATTGCTGCGGTAGCTTTTGCAACCATACTTGCTGTTGTTGCAGGATTAACTCTATCAGGTGCTTCAACTCTTTCTCATGATCTTTACGTAAGCGTAATTAAGAAAGGAAAAGCAGATGAAGCCGGAGAAGTTAAAGTTGCCAAAATGGCTACACTGCTAATCGGTATTTTAGCTATAACACTTGGTTTGATTTTCAAAGGACAGAATGTTGCTTTTATGGTTGGATTAGCTTTCTCGATTGCGGCAAGTGCAAACTTTCCTTCTTTGCTTTTATCCATACTCTGGAAAAAATTTACAACTAAAGGAGCCGTTGCAAGTACTGTAACTGGTGCAGGATTAGCTATAATCTTAATTTTCCTTAGTCCAACTGTATGGGTAGATATCTTCAAAAATGAAAGTGCAATCTTTCCATTGAAAAACCCCGCACTTTTTTCAATGACATCTGCTTTTATTGTTGGAATAATAGTTTCACTTTTTACAAAAGAACAAGAAGCTGAAAATAAATTTGAAGATGAAAAATTAAGAACTTATTTAGGAATCGGCGCAGAGTAATTAATTTATTTTATAGGAAAATAGATTTATGAAAAAATATTTTATAATAATTTTTGTTGTGTGCACCTCAACAATTTTTTATGCACAGGACAGTAAAAACGGTTTTGGAATATCACTTTCCGGATTTTTAAAAACAGATATTATGTTTGATACACGTCAGACAGTTTCTGCTCGTGAAGGACATTTTTTGCTTTATCCTTCACCCGAATTACTTGATCTGAACCAAAAAGATATAAATGATAAACCGAACTTCAACATATTATCAATTCAATCCAGACTTACAGGAAAAATTACCGGACCCGATGCCTTTGGTGCAAAAACTTCAGGAATGCTGGAAGGGGAGTTTTTCGGTACTGCAGATGGAGATGTAAATGGGTTTAGATTAAGGCATGCATTTATCAAAATGGATTGGGATAATATTTCTCTTTTAGTCGGTCAAACATGGCATCCGATGTTTGTAACTGATCTTGTTCCAGGAACAGTTTCCTTTAATACCGGCGCGCCATTTAATCCATTCTCCCGCAATCCGCAAATCAGATTTACTTATTCATATGATAAATTTAAATTCATCTTAGCTGCTTTAACCCAGCGTGATTTTCAGAGCAACGGGCCCGGCGGATTCAGTTCTTCGTATTTAAGAAATTCTGTTTTACCAAATCTTCATGGCCAGGTACAATTTTCTAGTGATGGGCATGCTGCCGGAATTGGTTTTGATTATAAAAAACTTACTCCGCGTTTAGTTACAACAAAAAATGTTTCAACAGAAGAATCTGTTAGCAGCTTTGCAGCCACAGCATTTTTTAAACTTAATTTGGAGCCAGTTACAATTAAGGCACAGGGCGTTTACGGCGGCAATCTTGCTGATTTAATGATGCTTGGCGGTTATGCAATAAAATCTATAGACACAACAAACGGAATAGAACAATACACAGCTTTAAAATGCTTGTCTGCATGGTTAGATATATCAACCGGAAAAGAAATTGAATTCGGTTTATTTGCAGGCTATTCAAAGTCGCTTGGTGCTGATGACAATATAGCCGGTTCTTATTTTGGAAGAGGAACCGATATTGATAATTTATTAAGAGTATCTCCACGCATTCAATTTAATTCTGAAAAGACCAGAATATCTACTGAGCTGGAATATACTTCTGCCGGTTATGGAAAGCCCGACAATACAAATAAGGGAAAGATTAAGGATATAAAATCTACATCTAATATTCGTTTACTTTTAGCTTTTTATTATTTCTTTTAACGTCAGATTTTAACAGGACTAATTAGTTTACTGATTAGTCCTTGTTATTTTTAACCGGCCATTGCGTGTGTCCGCGTTCAATCGTCTTATTCTAACTACCCAGAATTCCTTATATTTACACTCAAAATTTTCACTAAAAGAGTAATTAAATGTCCGCAAAAAATTTTTCAGATATTCCCAAAGCATATAATCCTTCAGAAGTTGAAGATAAATGGTATAAGTACTGGAATGATCACGGTATTTTTAATTCTGATATTGACGAAACAAAAAAGCCATACACAATTGCAATCCCACCGCCAAACATAACGGGTATGTTAACGATGGGACACATTCTCAATAATTCGCTTCAGGATATTTTCATCCGCACAAAACGTATGCAAGGTTATAACGCTTGCTGGGTGCCCGGGACTGATCACGCATCTATCGCAACGGAAACAAAGGTAACAAAGTTTTTGGCTGATAAGCAGATCGATAAATATCAAATCGGTCGCGAAGCATTTTTAGAACATTGCCAGGAATGGAAAAAAGAATACGGCGGAATTATTATTCAGCAGTTAAAAAAACTTGGCGTTAGCTGCGATTGGCGGCGCGAACGTTTTACAATGGATGATGAATATTATCACGAAGTTATAAAAGCGTTTGTTGAACTTTACAAAGAAGGAAAAATTTATCGCGGTTACAGAATGGTTAACTGGGATCCAGCAAACAAATCCGCAATCTCAGATGAAGAAGTAATTTTTAAAACAGTTAACGGAAAACTCTGGTACTTCAAATATCCGGTAATGAATTCTGAAGAATTTGTAATTGTTGCAACAACACGACCTGAAACAATGCTTGGTGATACTGGAATTGCAGTTAATCCAAATGATAAAAGATATAAAAAATTAATCGGCAAGAAAGTTTTATTGCCAATTGCCGAAAGAGAAATTCCAATCTTTGCGGATGATTATGTTGATATGGAATTTGGAACGGGTGCAGTTAAAGTTACTCCTGCGCACGATGTTAATGATTATGATATGGGGCAGCGCCACAAGCTTGCGATGATTAACATCTTTAATGATAATGCAACAACTAATAATAATGTTCCGGATGAGTTTCAGAATCTTGATCGCTATGAAGTAAGAAAAAAAATTGTTGCAAGAATGGATGAACTAGGCTTCCTGCATATGATTGAAGATTATCAAAACAAAGTTGGATATTCTGAGCGAGGCAATGTTCCAATAGAACCATATTTAAGCGAGCAATGGTTTATGAAGATGGATGAGCTTGCAAACCCTGCTGTTGAAGTTGTTCAAGAGGGCAAGGTAAGATTTTATCCAAAGCATTGGGAAAAAACTTATTTCCATTGGATGGAATCCATTCGGGATTGGTGTATTTCTCGTCAGCTTTGGTGGGGACACCGAATTCCGGTTTGGTATCACAATACAAAAAAAGAAATTTATTGTGATGTTAATCCGCCAAAAGATTTGCAAAACTGGAGACAGGATGAAGATGTACTTGATACATGGGCATCAAGCTGGCTGTGGGCGCACGCAATATTTAAAACTGATGATGAACGAAAATATTATTATCCAACAAACACTCTTGTAACTGGCCCAGATATAATTTTCTTTTGGGTTGCCAGAATGATTATGGCTGGTATGCATTTTCAAAAAAATATTCCTTTCAGCGATGTTTACTTTACAAGTATCATTCGTGATTCGCAGGGAAGAAAGATGAGTAAGTCTCTTGGTAATTCACCAGATCCGCTTGATGTAATTAGAGATTATGGTGCCGATGCTCTTCGTTTTACTGTAATCTATCTTGCACCGCTTGGGCAGGATGTAATGTTCAGCACAGAGAAATGCGAGCTAGGTAGAAACTTTGCAAACAAGATCTGGAACGCAGGAAGATTTTTATTGATGAACGCTGAGAAGATTCCACTTAACAAAGATTTAAAATTTTCTCACATTGATTTTGCTGATGAATGGATTATTTCGCGTTTGCACAAAACGGTTCTTCAGTTGAACAAAGCAATGGATGAGTTTGAGGTTAACAATGCAATAAAACTTATTTATAGTTTTATCTGGAATGACTTCTGTGACTGGTATGTTGAGATGATTAAGAACAGGCTTTATGCAGATGATGAAGAAATTAAATCTGCAGTTCTTACCCGTGCGATTTCCATTTTCGAAGATGCGCTTAAAATGCTGCATCCATTTATGCCGTTTATAACTGAAGAGCTTTGGCAATTGATGGATGAAAGAAAAGATAGCGAAAGCATCTCTACTTCAACTTATCCTGCAGTTGATGAAAAGTTGATTAAAGATTCTGCTGATGAAGAAATGGATTTTGTAAAAGATATTATTACGGCGATTAGAAATATTCGTGGCGAGATGAACATTGCGCCTTCTAAAAAAGTTAATGCGATGATCAAATCTTCTTCAGTAAAAGAGTATCAGATCGAGTACATAAAAAAACTTGCTAAAGTAGAAGAACTTAAAGTTGATGCAAACATTCAAAAACCAAAAGCAAGTGCTTCAGCAGTTTTAAGAGGTGTAGAAATATTTATTCCTCTTGAAGGGTTGATAGATCTTGAAGTTGAGAGACAGAAAATCCAAAAAGAAATTTCTCGACTTGAGGGTTCACTTGTTGGAATTGAAAAGAAACTTTCAAATGAAAAATTTGTTGCTAACGCTTCTCCGGAAATTGTAGAAAAGGAAAGAGCAAAGCAAAAAGATTGGCTAGATAATATAACTAAGCTAAAAGAGATATTAAATAATCTGAATTAAATTTTTGTCATCCCTCGACAAGCTCAGGATGACATTTTAAAATTTGTAAAACCGTTGTCACGTTGAGCCTGTCGAAACGTGACCTTGAATGCAATGAAGGATTACTTTGTTTACATACTAAAATGTTCTGATGAAAGTTACTATACCGGAGTAACGAATGATTTGGAAAGAAGAGTCGGTGAACATCAGTCCGGGATTATAAGTGGTTATACATCCAGTCGCTTACCTGTAAAATTAGTGTATTCGGAAAGATTTTCTGATGTAAATCAAGCAATCAAATCTGAGAAGCAAATAAAGGGCTGGAATAGAAAAAAGAAAGAAGCCTTGATTGCAGGAAACTTTGATTTATTAGTTAAATTATCAAATCAAAAAGTTAAAAAGAATTGATGTCATCCTTCGACAAGCTCAGGATGACAGTTAATCAAAAAACTTTTGTCACACTGAGCCTGTCGAAGTGTGACTTGCTTTCAAAGGAAAAACAATGTACCGCAAACTAGAAGATTTTATTAACGATTGGACAATTGAATCCGAATCAACATTAAAAATATTTAACAATCTTACAGATGAATCGTTGACAAAAAAAGTTGATGAAAATGTAAGAACCGCAGCAAGACTTGCCTGGCACATTACAACTGCAATTGGTGAAATGGCTCATCGTACAGGATTAGCATTTAAAACTGTTGCCGCAGAATCGATAGTTCCAGCTACTTCTAAAGAAATTGTTGATGCCTACAAAGAAGCTTCAGAAAATTTACTTAATGCAATAAAATCAAACTGGAATGATGAAACATTAAACGTTGAAGATGATATGTATGGTGAAATGTGGAAAAGAGGAACAACACTTGGAGTGATAATCTCGCATCAAATTCATCATCGTGCACAGCTAACTGTTGTTATGAGACTAAATGGACTTAGCGTTCCCGGTATTTATGGCCCATCCAAAGAAGAATGGACTGCTTATGGAATGCCGGCACAGGAATAATTACCTAGTGCTTTCTAACCATTCTTAACATTTTAATATTGATAACAAGGAACCTGAAAAACTGCCAGATTAAATTAGTTCGCATCTTTTTTGTTAATCCAGTTGGTACTGGTGGATAATAAGTTTGTTCATAAGGTTTTCTTTCGTTCATAATCTCTCCTATAAGTTTAATGGCATGCTGAGTGGCAATGCCATCGAAGTGTGACTTGTTTTAATATCTCAAAAAAAAATTTTTACTCAGGCACAACTTTCCAAAATGGATTTGCTTTAGCTTTATAGATAAATGCATAATGCAAGAAGTGTTTAATCCAGTGGCCAGCTAAGCCAATCTCTCCAGATGTGTATTTTAATTCTCTTCCTGTGTCAGGATATTTTTTAAAATCAGGAATAATAGGAAACATTGTCATCGATACAGCGGTTCCATTAAAAAATCCAGCACCTGCAGAAGCAATACAAGCTGCGCCCATATTTGCCAGCGAAGCTTTTCTGGTTGGTGTTGTTGCTTTTCCATTCATCATATCTGCAATGTTATGAGCAGCTTGTCTTGCCATTACACCAGAAGGCATTCCTGTTCTTGGTGGAGTGGGAAAGATTGGAGTTCCATTAGGACTTGTCATCGGTTTTGAGATTGCGTGCGGAGGTGCAAACGCAATTCCAACGGCAAAAATATTTTTATACTTTGGTGATTGATATGTTGAAGGCCAATCTGCTGGGCTCCAATCATCATAAGACTTTTTTGAGTAGTCAGCATCAACAATCATAAATCCATTTGCAGCAAACAGATCATTTGTTATATCATCACCTGATTTATTAAAAGCTTTCATCCCAACACCGGAAAATGGCGGAAGTAACATTGCAAAATCAAAATCAATTGTTTTTTCTTCGCCATCAAGATTTTCATAAGAAAGTTTATTCTTATCAACTTCTTTAACGTGTGCCCTTGTAATCCAGCTTATTCCTCTTTCTGTATAAAGCGATTCAGTAAAAACTCTGGAGTGAGTTATATATCCGCCGCGTGAAATGTGCATCCCACCCATTCCAAAATCGCCAAGCTCTTGTTCGTTAGATATCCAAACTATGTTTGCTTTATCTCTTACATTTCTTCTTCGTAATTCATATTCAACATTAAAAATATATTCAAATGCTGCCCCCTGACAGGTGCAATTTCCATGTCCTGTTCCAATAACTAAAGTTTTCTTCTCACCTTTTTTCATTTGTTCTGTCAGTTCATCCAATGCTTTTGATGTTTGTGCTGCATGATCAAATGTACAAACAGAATAACTGTTAAGATGCGGGCCTAGACCTTTTGTGGCTTCAAATTTTAATTTTGGTCCTGTTGCATTGATAAGATAGTCGTAAGTTATTTTTTCTTGTTGCCCAGATTTATCCGGATTGGTAAATTCAATCGTTACAAATGGATTTGATGAGCCAGCATCACCTTCAGGATGTATACTTAAAGCTTTTGCTTGATGGAATGTTATTCCTGTTTTTTTATAAACAGGGGCAAGTGGAAATGTAACTTGTTCTGGTCGCATTTTGCCAACGCCAACCCAAATGTTTGATGGAATCCAATTCCATTTACTGTTAGGCGAGACAACTACAACTTCGTGTTTGCTGCCAAGTTTGTTTTTTGCATGAAGAGCTGCGGTTTGTCCTGCAATACCAGCGCCAAGTATAAGTAAGCGAGCCATTGTTCCTCCTAAGAATAGTTTTTTAGGAACTAAAAACAATTATTGCTTAAACTTAAAAAATAGTTAGATAAAAAATGGGGTGATAGAAAAATATTTTTCTAAAAAGTATTATTATTTACTTCCAAACATATTCTTCATCAAAACATAAATCAATAACATCTTTAATTGCCAGTTTATCACCAACAGATAATTCATCATAATTTTGTTCTGATGTGTGGTCTTGAGAAATGTATGGATACATTAAATCTTTTTTGTTATCGCTATGGCCCAATCCAAAAGCATGACCAAGTTCATGTATAATTGTAGCTTTAATTTCGCCAGCAGAAATTTTTTCATCATTATTTTTTATCAGGCTGATTTGAATCTTGGAATAATCAATTTCATTATCCTTAAAAGTTTCATAATCTGTTAAACCAAGATAATTTTCTTCATATCTATCTCCGAGATTTTCAACAAAAACAAGAGTGATATCAGCATCATCAGAAGATTTTACAAATTTGTATTGAATTCTATCATCAGCTTTGCGCCAAACATCCAAAGCGTACTTAACATAGTCTTTATAACTTGATTTATAATATCGCGAATTAGATTCCTTTACATAAATGTTAAGCGGAAATCTTGATTCTTCCCAATGTTTTCCATCCCAAAGTGTTCTTCCTGATTTATCTATTCGAAAATAATTTTCTGATGATTCGTTTTCTTTTCTTGATAATTTTATATCGCGTTTTGTTTTGCTATCAATTTTTCTTACGCTGTTATTATTATAATCTGTGTAATCACTTCTTGTTGCAGAACTTTTTAGAGATGAACTTTTATGGTAAGTGTCTGAATAATATCTATTAGATTTTTTATTTTCGTATGATCTTTTCTGAGCTGAAGTATTCTCAACTAAAAGCAAAACGAATAAAACTAAAAGTAAAACAATAGATATTTTGCTATTAAATCTTTTCATTTACCGCTCGGTATTATTCCAAATTTTTTGTATGTAATTTTTACTTAAAGATTGTAAATGTCAAATACTATTCCAGTTCCTTGTTTTGAATACGAAGCAAAAATCAATTATCGCAAAGTCTGAGTGTCTTATTTAAAATTCCATTATTAGCCAAATGACTAAAATGATAATCTGAATTAATGATATTGGTGTGTGCTTCCTCCAATAAATTCACGTAGCACGCTATCACCAGGAACCGAAGATTCATCAGCAACAGGAGTTACAGTTTTTAAAACATTATAAACTCTTTCCGATCTTTCAAGAGCATCAGCTTTAAGCGGATCACCTTTATACTTTTCTTTCCATTCTTCAAAAAGTTTTAACATTCTGTTTGCATAGATTGGAACTTCGTAAGGCATTCCGCTGCTTATAACAAAATCTGCTGTGTTGGAATAAGGAATTATATTTCTTAATTCACTGCCGCGTACGTAGTGCCAGTGCTCCAAAGTTTGTTGTGGATTGTAAGCACGAAAAACTGAATCGCGTAACATTCTTCTAATCAATCGTAAATCTGTCCAGCGAATGTATCTACCATCCTTACCTTTCATTTGAAGAAGCGGTTCGAGGTAAAGTTTAAATTTTACTTCGATTGAAATGTCTTTACTGAATGCAGGATAAAGTCCGTGTAAACTGTCTATCAATAACAACTCATCTTTTGCAAGTTTCATAGGAGTTGCGTTTAATGTGCGGGTTCCGGTTTTAAAATCGTAAAACGGAATCATAACTTCTTCACCACTACTTAATCTTACAAGATGTTCGTTTATCAATTCTAAATCTAAAGCCTGCGGCGTTTCAAAATCATAATCACCAAATTCATCTTTAGGATGAAATTCTAAATCAAAAAAGTAATGATCAACATTAAGAGCTTTAAACTTGAAACCTTTTTTAATCAGCTTCTGCTCAAGTTTAATTGTTGTTGTTGTTTTGCCGGATGAAGATGGTCCGCTTATCATAACCATTCTAAGTGAATCAAGTCGTTCAATAATTAAATTTGCAGCAACTTCGACATCAAGTTCATAAAGAGCTTCAGATTCGTGTACGATATGTGGAAACTCACCCTTCGCAATTCTTTCATTCAAATGATCAACAGTATGAAGATTGTGTGAAACCGCCCAATCCAGATTACGCCAGATTTTCTGCCACGGTACATTTTCATTTATCTTTGATGCATATTTTCCTTCAGCATCTCTTCTATTTGCAGCTTCTTCACGATAAATAATATATTCCTTTGCAACTTTAGCATGTCCGTTTTCGATCAATACTTTTTCAACAACATCCTGCACATCTTCAATATGCGGAGTTGTACCTTCAGGAAATTTTTGATTCAGTAATTCAACAACTTGCTCAGACAAACTTTGTGCAGTTAATTTATCTCTTCCTCCAACGGCTACGGCAGCACGGTAAATTGCATTTGCAATACGCTCCTGATTGAAAGGAACAATTGCTCCGGTTCGTTTAATAACTTGTTTAATATGAGTTTCCATTTTTTCTCCTGATTGCAAGGAATATTTATAACTCTGCAAATTTATAAAATAAGATTCAATGGTACACAGTTTTGTATCACTTTTATTATTAGATAAGAGAGTATCTATTGATTATTTTAGGTTTGAATTTTTGAATTAAAACCAGAGGAATACATGAAAAAATTATTTTTACTTCTTTTAATGGTATCATCAAATATCTTTGCACAATATACAACACCAAATACAGGTGTTAACTGGAACCTTGATGATCTTGTAACAAACTCAGCCGGAGTTGTTACGGGGACATTTCCAAATTATTCAATAACGAATAAAATAACCATTTCTACAAGTGATAGAGTTTATATTAATCCGGGAACAGTTGTAATGTTTTCTGGCTCAACTTCGGGATTTGATATTGATGGAAAGTTCTGGGCGGTTGGTACGCAAACAGATTCTATCCTATTCTCATCACTATTGCAGGATTCACTGGGTAATGCTTATAACGGATTTTATTTTTTAGAAAATTCTGTTGATTCTGCTTGTATGATCAGCTATGCAAAAATAGAATATGCTTATTATGGTTTTAGATGTTTGAATGCAAATCCAACATTATCAAATTCATATTTATGGAAATGCAGAAGGGGGGTTCAATTAAGTTCATCAAGTCCAACAATTTTGAGCAATGTGATTGAACGAAGTTATGAATACGGTATTACTATGACACTTGGCTCATCACCGCTGATAGAAGGAAATACCTTAATAAAAAATAATACACAAGGTACATCAGCAAAAAATCAAATTAGTGTTGGATTGCAAGGAAACAACTCACCAATTGTTCGTAATAATATTATTTACGGCGGTTCAAGCATTCCAACAGGCGGCATCAGTCTTTGGGTTAGCGGCACAACGTCTTTTTCTGATATGATTATTGAGGGAAATGAAATTTATAATAATGGTTTTGGTATTTCGCTTTACAGCACTTCGGATGGAGTTATAAATGCAGTTGTAAAGAATAACAAAATCTATAACAATAATATTAATCCAAATGCGCTGGTTTCAGGAAGTGGAATAAATATTAATGGAAGTCCATTTAACACTCCTATTATTACACAGAATGAGATTTATGGAAATTGGTGGGGAATAACTATTCAAAACGGAACTACAGTTCAGGCTGGTCCAAATCCAAATTTAGGAAATATAGAAAATGCAGATACTACAGATGATGGATTAAATATTTTTTACGGAAATATTCAAGGCACAGATACTTTTGATGTTTATAACAATTGCACAAACGATATTTATGCGCAGAATAATGATTGGAGAGCCTACGATTCAACTTTGATAGAAACTCACGTTTACCACAAAACAGATAATAATCTTCATGGCTTAATAAAGTTTATGCCTTTCTCAACTTCTATTCCTGTTGAACTTACCTCTTTTACAGCAAGTGTTGTTGAAGGAAATGTTGTTTTAAATTGGATAACCGCAACTGAATTAAACAACTCAGGATTTGAAATCGAGAGACAAAAGACGAAAGACGAAAAAAGTGAAGAGTGGGAAAGTATTGGTTTTGTAAATGGTAATGGAACTTCAACTTCAGTTCACAGTTATTCTTTTGTTGATAAAAATACTAACGAAGGGAAATCTTATTACAGATTAAAACAAATTGATTTTGATGGCTCATTTGATTATTCAAAAACTGTTGAGGTTGATTTAAGTTTACCGACTATTTTTTCACTTGAACAGAATTATCCAAATCCATTTAATCCAACAACAAAAATTAGCTGGCAGTCTCCAATTGCTGGTCATCAGACATTAATTATTTATGATTTATTGGGAAATGAAGTTGCAAAACTTGTTGATGAATTTAGATCAGCAGGAACTTATGAAATAGATTTTAATGCTTCAAAACTTTCCAGTGGAGTTTATTTTTATGAACTTCAAACGGGAGAATTTGTTACAACAAAGAAGATGATACTGATAAGATAATTTAAAATTGTAAGAACGTCCCGATATTTCGGGACGTTTTTACATAAACACATTACAACCCAAAGTTTAAGCCAGCCATAAATCTAAATTCATATTTTGGCTGATTGATTGCATTATCTGCATCAGTGTAAGTGTAATCTTCACGACCGCTTACTTCAGTTCCATCAGGATTGTATGCAGAATCATGTCCGCCAATTTGAGAATCAAAGTAGTAATCAAATCCGCCCGAAAAAACTAAACTAAGATTTGGACTTATACCAAAGTATGTTTCTAATCCGGCACCAATTCCGAATTGTGAAGTTGTGATATCAAAAAATTCATTACCGCCAACAAATTCAAATGTTGATGTATGCATTGAATATCTTGGTCCAACCAAAACATATGATTTCCTGATGTTTAAAAGATTAATTGGATAAGCGAAATCAAGCCTTAAATCAAAATTATGTCCTGATTCTGCAGGATCACCATTTGTGTTATCATTTATAAAAACTTTTCTTGCGTCCAATGGATTACCGGCTTCTCTAATATTGTAACCGCCGCTAAACTTTATAGCCAAGGGAATATCATAAGAAAACTCAGAAATTGTACCTGATATATTTACGCCAAAATTATTTGCGTATCCAAATAGCACTCCGAATGAAAATTTTGGATTGGCTGCTAATGGCGGAGTATTTTTTTGAGCTAATACATTTGTGCTTATAAAAAGAAACGCACTTACAATTAAAAATATTTTACGAAGCATTTTGCCTCCCGTGTTTTTTATAGTTTATTGATGATTTGATTTCCAGTTAGGCACTTATTACATCAATTTTTATACAATTAATTTGCGTTTTAATATTCATTTTTTGTGATGTTTTGAAGGACAGTAAGTAAACTTTTACATATGATAGGAAAAATTTGGAATGAAATAATTTTACTCTATTAAGATTTGCCGACTAATCTGACGTGAAAATAAAAAGGCACGACTGCTCGTGCCTGCTAATATTATAATAAAAAGTTACTACTATTTTAAAAGTATCATCTTTCTAACTTCTCTATAAATATTTTTATTGTTAGCGGTTGCTTCAAGTTTGTAGAAATATAATCCGCTGCTTAGTGAAGAAGCATCAAAATTTATCTCGTATCTTCCAACAGATTTGTAACCATCCACAAGCGTTGCAACTTCATTTCCCAAAACATCAAAAACTTTTAAGACAATTCTGCTTGCAGCCGGTACTTGATAATTTATAATTGTAGCCGGATTAAAGGGATTTGGATAGTTTTGCGACAACTCAAATCCTTTTAAAGTATTACTTTCTTCAATAACATCCGTTACAAATACACTAAGAGAATCTGATTTCATTATAAACGGCACATTAGGAAGTGCATTATACATTCCAACAAACTGGGTTATATCGGGTTCACTTATACTTGCAAACTGCTCTACAATCCTTGGTTTAATTGTTTGGAAACATACTTCTGCAAATACTTTGTAAGTAGTTTCATTGGTTACGGGAATTCTATAATTAACAATATCACTTCCAGTCCCCTCAGTAGTATTTTCTTTATTAAAATCAGGATCAGAAACAGCATTGCCGTAAATTGCAGTTGTATCATAACTAGGATGTGTTGTTAAAAATCCTTTTGGCGGAATGCGATTATCTTTTATATAAGATGAAGCACGAAGTAAAGTATATGTAACTGCATTATCAACATCAACCATAACACCTTCGTAAATCTGAATATCATCTTCATTTGTTATCAGATCATAATGCTGTTCATAATCTGAATCTAAACCGGGTATCTCTCCTTGCGCATCCCAATTACCTGATTCGAAAACAATGTTGTTAGATGGATCTGTAATTCTTAAATGTATCCACATTCTACGGAAAGGAATTCCACTTGGAATTTTATGACCCGTTTTGTTTTCAATCTTTACAAAAACATTTAAGGAATCATTTTCATAAGTAGTAGTTATAAAAAGATCGATTGCTTTTTCTGTTAGATTTTCTTTTGCACGTGCTATTGTGGAATCAAAATTTTCTGAAGTAGCTGTTAATCCCAGTGTTGAAATATTATTCTTTAACATATTAAGCATATAAACATTACCGCCAACAAAAGAATGCTTCCAGAAAGGTGTTCTGTAAACATTGTGCGATTGTGGGATTGATGCAATATCAACAGAATCGGTAATCATCGGCATATGGCAATCCTGGCACTGAGTATTTTGTGCAGGATAAATACTGTTCTTCCATTCTAAGTAAGGAGTTTGTTCGGGAAAATCTCCGGCAATTTGTCCCTGGTTATCCAAATACGGAGTAAATAAAGTGTGGCACGTTGCACACAATTCAGATTGATTCATATGAGTTGAATAAACTGGAAGAAACGCTGCCATTTCAGTCATTGCATTTAGTTCAGGATCAGGATATGGTCCGTAAATTATGCTGTCAGGATCAATCTGATAATGTCCGGAATATGAAGTTACCATTCCAAAATTATCAGGCTTTATCTGATGACAAACTGCGCAACTAACACCATCATTAGCAATCGGATCAGCTTTCATTTCTGCCATTGAATAATTTGTTTGACCATTAAAGATTGCTTCTTTATAACCCATTGGTGCATGGCATTTTGTACAGGTAGTTTCTATTGTCTGTTGCAATGTCGGAAACCTGTGAACTTCTTCAGCAACAACGGCACGCCAAAAAGGGTCCTTACTTGCATTTGCCATCATAGTTGAGCGCCAGTAAGTAACCATAGAAACATCCTGTCCATTAACAGTTAAAACGCTTCCATCACTTGCATGGCAAACTTCACACAAGCCGGAACCGGCAAAAAGTGTTGTTCTGCCAAATGGTAAAGGTCCGCTTTGTGGCAGCAGAACTACGTTACTATAAAACAAAACGAATAAGATGAATAAAAATTTTTTCATAAAAATACCTGCAGGGTTTTTGTAACTAAATATGGTCTTAATACTTAATTCTAAGATAATCGATTATTTTTGAAAATGCACTAAGAATGTTTAACCGATAGATTGATAGTTTGATATGCTTTAATCAAAGAGTGGTATAAAGTATTACAAAGCTGCAATTATTAAGCTTTTTTGAAGAATCCAACTCAATTATTTTCTTGTTTGTCATAATAATTAATCCTATTTTTGGCTTTGTGATTCGCCCCGTTGAGGGCGTTTTTTGTTAGTATGGATATAAATAAAGAAAATATTATTCGAATTTCGAACGAAATAACCGAAAAGCTTGGTTACTTTGTTATTGATATATTGTATAGAGGTGATAACAGAAAACGTATCATAGAAATTTATGTTGATGCAGAAAAAAATGTTACTGCCGATGATTTAGCTGAAATAAGCCGCGAAATTAATTCAGTTCTTGAAGAACAAGATCTTATTAAAGATTCTTATAGATTAGAAGTTTCTACTCCCGGTGTTGATAGACCGCTTAAATTTTTAAAGCAATATCCAAAGCACATCAACAGAAAGTTTGAAATGACTTACAAAACCGGTGATGAATCGAGAACAATAACAGGAAAATTATTATCCATTGAAAGGAAAGAGCTGACTTTTCTTTCAGAAGGAAAAAACATTTTAGTTGAATTTAAAAATATTACAACAGCAAAAGTATTAATTAGTTTTTCTTAGAATAGGAGAAAGTAAATGAATTACGATATTGTCGAATCCTTTGCCCAGATGGTAAGGGAAAAAGGCATTGATAGAGACGTACTCGGTGGAATACTCGAGGATATATTTGGTTTATTGGTAAAGAAAAAATACGGCGAAGAAGCCAAGTTTGATGTTGTTGTTAATATGGATAGAGGAGATATAGAAATATTTCTTGAGCGTGAAATAGTTGATGTAGTTGAGGATCCCAATACACAAATCAGTATTGATGAAGTGAATAAAAAGGGTAATGATGATGATTTGGAAGTTGGAGAAGATTTTGTTGAAAAAATTGAACTTGCAACTTTAGGAAGAAGACTTGTTGTTTTAGCCAAGCAAAGTTTAAATCAAAAAATACGTGAACTTGAAAAGGAAATTATCTACAACGAGTATAACGAGCTTCTTGGTGAAATTGTTGTTGGTGATATTTACCAGATAAGAAAAAATGATATTCTTGTTAATCATAACAAAAATGAACTAGTACTTCCCAGAAACGAACAAATTCCTTTTGAAAAATACAAAAAGGGTGAAACGATTCGTGCTATCGTTAAGGAAGTAAGAAAAGGAAACAGCGGACCTGTAATTGTTATTTCAAGATCAGATAATATGTTTTTAAGAAGATTATTTGAAATTGAAATACCAGAAATTTATGACGGAATTATTGAGATAAAATCTATTGCTCGTGAACCCGGTGAAAGAGCAAAAATTGCAGTTGAATCTCAGGATACCAGAATTGATGCTGTTGGTGCATGCGTTGGAATGAAGGGCGTAAGAATTCACGCTATAGTACGCGAATTAAATAATGAAAACATAGATGTTGTAAATTACTCTGATGATCCAATTATCTTTATTCAAAAATCATTAGCACCAGCTAAGCTTAAAAAGATAGAACTTTATGAGGATGAAAAGAAAGCAATTGTTACAGCCGATAGCGATCAGGTTTCTTTAATAGTGGGAAGAAACGGTGTTAATATTAGGCTTGCAATGAAGCTTACAGGATATGAAATAGAAATATTACGTGAAGAAAAACCATTTGAAGAATACGAAGAGGATATTGAATTAATCGATCTTAAAGAAGAACTTGGCGTTGAAGTTTATGAAATACTTATCAATCATAGATACGACACTGCTATTGAAGTTTTAACTGCAGGACCTGAAAAGTTAAAAGAGATTGAGGAGTTTGATGAAAAGAAAATTGAAGAGATCTTAGAAATAATTAAATCGCAGTTTGAAGAAGAGGATTAGCCGAAGAAAAGGTAACTATTAAATGTCTGAAACAAAATCGCCTAAAATAAGATTATATAAGTTTGCATCCGAGATTAATCTGTCTTCAGAAAATCTTATTGAATTTCTGAAAACTAAAGGACATGAAGTAAAATCTCATCAATCTATTCTTACAGAAGATATGATAAATGAGATTATTGCACACTTCAAAAAAGATATAGAGAAAGCTGAACAGCATTATAAAAAAATTGCTGAGTTCAACAAAAAGCGTTCTGATAAATCAGACAAAGAAGAAAAAGTTGTTACGATTGAAGAAGAACCGGTTGTTGAAGAAGAAATTAAAGAAATAATAATTACGGATGTACCTGTTGAGATAGAATCGAGCACAGCGCCAGAACCTGTTGAAGTTGAAGAAAGTGTTGATGTTGAGCCGGTAGAAACTCCTGTAGTAGAACAAGAACAGGTATCAGAACAAGTAAAACAGCTCGAAGCGATTGAAAAGCCAGCAGTTGAAAAACCCAAAGCCGTACCGGAAAAATTTGTTTCTCCAAAAGATACAGAAGCTGGCAAGAAAAGGGGATTAACAGTTGTTGGCAAAATAGATCTTGGTGAAGATAAAAAACAAAAGCCACAGGTTAAACGACTTCCTGTTAATCAGACAGCATCTGTTGTTAAAAAAGTTGAAACCACAGACTCTGCTGCTGATGCAATCAAGAAAAAGAAAAGACCAAAGACTAAAAAGAAAACTACAACCGAGGTTGCTCCTGTTGAAGAGCCAGTAGTAGTTAAAAAGAAAAAACGTGTAAAGAAATTTGAGATTGATGAAAAAGATGTAAAAGCAGCTATTAAACAAACTATGTTAAGCATGGATGATACTGTTACTACAAATAGAGCTGCATCAAGGAAGAAGAAAAGAAGAGAAAGAGAAGCCGAAGAAGAAAGATTGCAGGAACTAAAAACTTTAGATTCAAAAGTAATTCGTGTAAACGAATTTATTGCAGTAAGTGAACTTGCTAACTTAATGGAGGTGCCGGTTGGTGATGTTATTTCAAAATGCATAGGACTTGGTTTGATGGTTTCTATCAACCAGAGACTCGATGTTGAAAACATTACGCTTGTCGCTGATGAATTTGGTTTTGAAGTTGAATTCCAAAAAGAATATACTGCGGAAATTCTTGAAGATATTAAAGATGATGAAGAAGATTTACAAACCAGACCACCGGTTGTTACAATTATGGGACACGTTGATCATGGTAAAACATCTTTGCTTGATTACATAAGAAGAACAAATGTTGTTGCGGGAGAATCTGGCGGAATCACACAACACATTGGTGCATATCGCGTTGATGTTGGCGGTGGAAAACAAATAGCATTTCTTGATACTCCTGGTCATGAAGCATTTACAGCAATGAGAGCACGCGGTGCACAATTAACAGACATAGTTGTTCTTGTTGTTGCTGCTGATGATGCGGTTATGCCTCAAACAGTTGAAGCATTAAATCACGCACAAGCAGCAGGTGTACCAATTATTATTGCAATAAATAAAATTGATAAACCTGGCGCAAACCCTGATAAGATTAAACAACAAATGGCAGATAGAAATGTGCTTGTTGAAGATTGGGGCGGAAAATATCAATCAGTACAGCTTTCAGCAAAATCAGGGTTGAATGTTGATTTATTGTTAGAAAAAATTATTCTTGAAGCAGATTTGCTGGATTTAAAAGCAAATCCTAACAGACTTACACGCGGTGCAGTTGTAGAAGCTGAACTTGATAAAGGTCGTGGTATAACAGCAACTATCTTAGTTCAAAAAGGAACTTTAAAAGTTGGAGATCCTTTTGTTGCTGGAATTCATCACGGAAAAGTTAGAGCTATGTTTGATGAACGAGGAAATAAAGTTAAAGAAGCTCCGCCATCAACACCAGTTTTGGTTTTAGGATTTGAAGGTGCACCACAAGCGGGTGATACTTTTATTGTTCTTGAATCAGAACGTGAAGCACGTGAAATAAGTTTGAAGAGACAGCAATTAAAACGTGAACAGGATCAGAAACAAGTCCATCATATCACTCTTGATGAAATTGCAAAACAAATTAGCATCGGCGGAGTTAAAGAACTTGCACTTATCGTAAAAGGCGATGTGGACGGTTCGGTTGAAGCTCTTGCAGATTCATTAATGAAATTAAGTAATCAGGAAGTTATTGTTCGCGTAATCCATAAAGGTGTAGGCGGAATTTCTGAAAGTGATGTTCTTCTTGCCGCCGCATCAAATGCAATTATTATCGGATTCCACGTTCGCCCAAATATCAATGCTCGTAAACTTGCAGAAAATACCAAAGTAGATATTCGTCTTTACAGCGTTATCTACAACGCAATAAGTGAAGTTAAATCAGCATTAGAAGGCTTATTATCTCCATTAATTTCTGAAGAAGTAACAGGAACGATTGAAATTCGTGACACATTTAAAGTTCCCAAATCTGGAACAGTTGCCGGATGTTATGTGCTTGATGGAAAGATTACAAGAAATAATAAGATTAGATTAATACGTGATGGAATTGTTATCCACGAAGGCGGAATAGGAAACTTAAGAAGATTTAAAGATGATGTTAGAGAAGTTGATGCAGGTTATGAATGTGGTTTAAATATCGAAAACTTTAACGATATAAAAGTTGGTGATATTATTGAAGCATTTAAACTTGTTGAGACAAAGAAAACACTTGCGTAAATATTTTTAGATTGTGCGGTACATAAATGTCTTACAGAATTGATAAAGTTGAACATCTTATAAAAGAAGAAATAAGTTTAATCTTCTTGCATAAACTTTCTAATATGGATTTAGGATTTGTAACGATTACAAACGTTAGAGTAAGTCCTGATTTAAAAACAGCAAAAATTTATCTTTCTGTTTTTGAAAAAGAAAAACGAGAACTTGTTCTTGATAAAATCGAAAACAAAAAAGGTTATATAAGATCAGAACTTGCTCATAGAATTAGAATTAAGTTTATACCAGAGTTAAAGTTTTTTATCGATGATACACTTGATTACGTTGAAAAAATTGAAGGATTGATAAAGAAAATTCACGAAGATGATGATAACAAAACAAACGAAGGATCCACAGAATCTTGATTACTTATCCGGCCAGGTAATACTGGTTGATAAGCCAGTTAATTGGACTTCATTTGATGTTGTTGCAAGAATAAGAAGATTAACAAAGGTAAAAAAAGTTGGACACGCAGGCACACTTGATCCGCTTGCAACCGGGTTGTTGATAGTTTGTACTGGTAAAAAGACAAAAGAAATTTCTAATTACCAGGAACAAAGAAAAAAATATACTGGAATAATTACTCTTGGTAAAATTTCGCCATCAATGGATTTGGCAACTGAGATTACAGAAAAATCTCTACCAGAAAATTTAACTGAAGATAAAATTCTATCAGTTAGAAATAAGTTCTTAGGAAAAATTGAACAAGTTCCACCAATGTTTTCAGCAATAAAACATAAAGGCAAGGCACTATATAAACTTGCACGAGCCGGAAAAGTTGTTGAGCGTGAACCAAGACAAGTTGAAATTTATTCTTTTGAAATAACAAAGATAGATTTACCGGATTTACATTTTGAAATTAGTTGTTCCAAAGGAACTTATATACGAGTGATAGCTAATGATTTTGGAAGCGAATTTGGCTGTGGTGGTGTTTTAAGTTTACTTAGAAGAACAGAAATTGGTGATTGTAAAGTTGATGATGCTTATGATTTGAATGAGTTTTCATCAATGTTTAGGGTTGAAGAGATTAAATAAAAAATTTGAACAGGTACTTTAAAGCAGTATTGATTTTACTAACAAATATTGTGATGAATTTATAAATGCAGGTTTTTAGTAGTATTAAAGATTTAACGAAGAATAAAAATACTATTCTTACACTTGGTACTTTTGATGGAATTCATCCCGGTCACTTGAAGATCATTGACAAATTGGTAAGCTGTTCTAAAGAAAAAGGATGCAGAAATGTTGTGATTACATTTCATCCGCACCCAAGAACAGTTTTAGGAAATGATAATTCTGTAAAGATGTTAACAACTCAGGAAGAGAAAATATATCTTCTAAGAAAACATGGAGTTGAAAATCTCTTAACAATTAATTTTACAAAAGAATTTGCATCGCTCACAGCAGAAGAATTTATTTATGATTATTTGATAAATGGAATTGGATTAAGTGAGATAGTACTCGGACACGATCATCATTTTGGAAAAGGCAGAAGTGGAAACGTTGAGTTGCTAAAAAAGATCGGGGCAAAAGAAAATTTTATTGTTACAACTGCAGACCCATTTTTAATTGATGACGAAGTTGTAAGCAGTACAAAAATAAGAAATGCAATTAGCCATGGTGATGTTGCTAAAGCTAATAAACTTCTTGGAAGAAACTATTCTTTTGGCGGTGTTGTTGTTAGCGGAGATAAACGCGGCAGAGAACTTGGATTTCCGACAGCAAATATAAAATTATCATCGCAGGAAAAACTTTTACCTGCAAGTGGAATTTATGCTGTTAAATTTTTTGTAGGGAATGAAAACCATATTGGACTTTTAAGTATTGGTTATCGCCCAACGTTTTATAATGAAGGTGAACTTGTTACAGAAGTTTACATCTACGATTTCAATCGTGAAATTTATGGTAAAGAAGTTACAGTTGAATTGGTTGAAAGATTACGCGGAGAAGAAAAATTTAATTCCGCAGAAGAGTTGATCAATCAAATGAATAAAGACAAAGAAAACGGATTAAAAATTTTTAATAAACTAAATAATTAATTCCGGTTAG
>CXWK01094848.1_pt1 | contig 45431 bp, 49 predicted proteins | sample 590851 | NCBI WGS metagenome assembly CXWK01 (sample SAMEA3498364, study PRJEB10139) | wastewater metagenome | biome: wastewater treatment plant; material: activated sludge | place: Denmark | collected 2014-08-01 | reverse complement strand
CGCCCTGCTTGCAGGATTGGCTCTGGCAGTTGTGGCGGGCCCGCTGGGCTCCTTCGTGGTCTGGCGGCGCATGGCCTATTTCGGCGACACCCTGTCCCACGCGGCATTGCTGGGCGTGGCGCTGGGCTTTTTGCTGGATGTCAGCCCGACAGTGGCCGTCACCGTCGGCTGCTTGCTGTTGGCGGTGTTGCTGGTGACCTTGCAACAGCGTCAGCCGTTGGCCTCCGACACGCTTTTGGGAATTCTCGCACCCAGCACCCTCTCTTTGGGCCTGGTGGTACTAAGCTTCATGCACGAAGTGCGGATCGACCTGATGGCCTATCTGTTCGGTGACTTGCTGGCGATCAGCCCGACCGATCTGGCATGGATCCTCGGGGGTAGCGCTGCGGTGCTGGCGTTGTTGGTGACATTGTGGCGGCCATTGCTGGCAATCACGGTGCACGAAGAGTTGGCGAGGGTCGAAGGGCTGCCGGTGGCGGGATTGCGCCTGGCGCTGATGCTGTTGATCGCCGTAGTGATTGCCGTGGCGATGAAAATCGTCGGTGTGTTGCTGATCACATCGTTGTTGATCATTCCGGCCGCCGCGGCACAACGTCACGCCCGCTCACCGGAGCAGATGGCACTGGGCGCCAGCCTGCTGGGCGTGCTCGCCGTGTGTGGCGGGTTGGCGTTGTCCTGGTTCAAGGACACCCCGGCGGGCCCGTCGATTGTAGTGGCGGCCGCCGCGCTGTTTCTGCTGAGTTTTGTTCTGCCCCGTCGAGGGGTGTAGACTTGCTCGTTTTTTGCGCAAATAGAGAGTCGCAGGAATGAAGTCGTTCGCCTCCCGTTATCTGCTCCTTGTCGCATTTTCTTTGCTGCTGGGCGCTTGCCAAAGCACGCCACCGGCAGCCACCGAGGCCCCGGATGCGCGGGCCACGGCCATTGCACAGCTGGAACAAAGCCTGGCCAGCAGCGAGCTGGCCACAGCCGAGAATCAATTGGCAGCGTTGCAGGCCGAGTCCCCCAACGATCAGTCCCTAGAGCAATACCAGCGTCAACTGGCCGAAGCCTATCTGCTACGTAGTCAGATCGTCCTGCAAAAGGGCGATGTAAACGCTGCTGCCACCGCATTGGCCCGGGCTCGGGTCTTGATGCCTAAAGCGCCTGCGCTGACCGGTGGTGTCAACGGTGCCATCGCACAAGCCCGCAAGGCTGAGCTGGAAAAGGCCGAAGCAGACCTCAAGTCCGCCGAAGCCAAGCGCAAGGCCAAGGTCATTGACCCTGAGGCTGAAAGCACGACGGTGAAGCTGAAAATCACCGATATGGGGAAAATGCGTCGTCAATTGGATGCTATTGCCGCCGATGTGGTGAATTTTCAGTGCGATGTGAGCCTTCAGGTTCCGCGTACCGATGATTATCCTTGGCTGGCCAATTTGTTGATCAAGCGCGTGCAGAAGCTCGATCCGCAGTTTGATCTGAAGCTGGATCGGCAGATTCTGCGCAGCGTTCCGGCGCAGATGGTATTGAGTCCCCGCAAAGCCCCTTGAAAGCATCGCGGGCAAGCCCGCTCCCACAGGGTTTCGGGTCGGCCGCACATTTTTTGGCCAACTTGTCCACTGTAGGAGCGGGCTTGCCCGCGATGGCATCCTATCCGACGATAAAGCTTTCTAGGCCGGAATCGCTTTAGCCTTCGGCTCCCTGTCCCAAACCCGATGCTGTCCAATCGCGGCAAAGAATGGCTTGGCCAACTTGCTATCCGCCCCTATGACCAACCCCGCATCAACCTCCAGTTTCAACACATCCAGCAACTGCTTCGCCTCACCGTGCAACGCAATCGCTTTCAAATGCTTGTAAGCCTCCAGTACGTAATGCAACGCCACACCGTCAGTGCTCAGCGCCTTGATCGATGCCGCGCCTCCAGGCACGAACACAGCGTCGAATGTTACTGAAGGCGAGCCTTCCATGGACGCATCTACCGGCAACGACTTGCCATCGGAGGTTTTCACCGGGGCCGAGGTCGGGCCGAGCAATTTGGCATGCGCCCCTTCAGCTTCCAGCGCTTTCTTCATGGCATCGATTGCTGCCCCGTCCACGCCGTCGGCCGCCAGGATCGCTACCTTCCGGGTTTTGATGTCGCCTGGCAGCAGGTTGGCCTGGCTCAGGGCCGGCGAGCGGTCCGGGGACGTTTTCGGTACATCGACGGTCCCCGCTTTCGGCGCCGCAAGCCCGAGGTTCTGTGCCACCCGTTTGGCCAGCTCCAGATCGATGTTGGCCAGGATTTCATTCACTTGCCTGGCCCGGATGAACTCACGCTCAACCTTGCCCAACTCAAAGCTGTATGCCGCGATGATGTGTTCTTGCTCATGCTTGCTCATGCTGTGGAAAAACAGCCGTGCCTGGGAGAAGTGGTCGCTGAACGACTCGCTGCGCTGCCGGATCTTGTTGGCGTCGATGCGCTCCGCATAACTTTCGAAACCGCCGTCCTGGGCGGCAGGAGGTGTTTCTTTCGGCCATCCGCCGTCGATGGAGTTGGGTTCGTAGGACGCACGCCCCTTGTCGATGGTGGTGCGGTGTAATGCATCACGCTGGCCGTTGTGGAGTGGTGTTACTGGACGGTTGATCGGGATTTCATGAAAATTCGGTCCACCAAGTCGGCTGATCTGCGTATCGGTGTAGGAAAACAGCCGACCTTGCAGCAACGGATCATTGGAGAAGTCGATCCCGGGCACGATATGCCCCGGGCAGAATGCAACCTGCTCGGTTTCGGCGAAGAAATTGTCCGGGTTGCGGTTGAGCGTCATTTTCCCCAGTGGCGTAATGGGCACGAGCTCTTCAGGAATCAGCTTGGTGGGGTCGAGGATGTCGAAATCGAAGGCGTGTTCGTTTTCCTCCTCAATAATCTGCACGCCGAGTTCCCATTCCGGGTAGTCACCCATCTCGATGGCTTCCCAGAGATCGCGGCGGTGATAATCGGTGTCTTTACCCGCCAGTTTCTGCGCTTCATCCCACACCAGCGAGCAGGTCCCGGCGGCGGGGCGCCAGTGGAATTTGACGAAACGCGATTTACCTTCGGCGTTGATCAACCGGAAGGTGTGCACGCCGAAACCTTGCATGCTGCGCAGGCTTTTCGGAATTGCCCGGTCGGACATGGCCCAGATCACCATATGGGCTGATTCAGGTTGCAGTGAGACAAAGTCCCAAAACGTATCGTGGGCCGAGCCGCCAGTAGGGATTTCATTGTGAGGCTCGGGTTTTACTGCATGGACAAAGTCGGGAAATTTGATGGCGTCCTGGATGAAAAACACCGGCATGTTATTGCCCACCAGGTCGAAGTTGCCTTCATTGGTGAAAAACTTCACAGCGAAACCACGTACGTCCCGCACGGTATCGCCTGAACCACGGGGCCCCTGCACGGTGGAAAAACGCACGAACACCGGCGTTTTCTGCGCCGGGTCTTGCAGGAAACCGGCCTTGGTCAGTACTGAGTGGTTCTCGTAAGTCTGGAAGAAACCATGGGCACCCGTGCCTCGGGCATGCACGATACGCTCGGGGATGCGCTCATGGTCAAAGTGCGTGATTTTTTCACGCATGATGAAGTCTTCCAGCAACGATGGCCCTCGGGCGCCGGCTTTCAAGGTGTTCTGATTGTCCGCCACCTTCACGCCCTGATTGGTACGCAAGGCCTGACCGGTGGCGTCGGAACGGAATTTTTCCAGGCTATCGAGCTTGGTATTGGTGTTGCTGCGGTCCAGGGTATCGGTCCCGGCCAGTGCGCTCTTGGGGGCGGCAGGCTTCTTGGTGCTCATCAGGCATGACTCCTCGGGGATTGTTTCGAGTGGCCTAATTAGTGACTGATGACGTTTCGAGCCGTTCCTTTTATCTGACCTTTGATCGCGTTATTGCCAAATGACTGGTTGAATACGAAATAAATGCTAAGAACTGCTATACGGACAGGCTAAAATGCGCGCCCGGCTAACCGCTGATCCTTTTCCAACGCGCCCCACAAGGTTCGCTACGTGATCGAGTTTCAAAACGTCCATAAAACCTACCGCGTCGCCGGTAAGGATATCCCCGCCCTGCATCCGACCAGTCTGACGATAGAGAATGGTCAGGTCTTTGGTCTGATCGGCCATTCCGGTGCGGGAAAAAGTACCCTGCTGCGTCTGATCAATCGCCTGGAAAACTCTAGCGGCGGCAAGATCATCGTGGACGGCGAAGAAGTCACTGCGCTCGATGCCAACGGACTGCGCCGTTTCCGTCAGCAGGTCGGAATGATTTTCCAGCACTTCAACCTGCTGGCGTCCAAGACCGTTGCCGACAACGTTGCGCTGCCGCTGACGCTGGCCGGTGAATTGTCCCGCCGCGAGATCGATCTGCGCGTGGCCGAGTTGTTGGCCCGGGTCGGTTTGTCCGATCACGCCAACAAGTATCCAGCGCAGTTGTCCGGCGGCCAGAAGCAGCGTGTAGGCATTGCCCGCGCCTTGGCGACCAAGCCGAAAATCCTGCTGTGCGACGAAGCCACCAGTGCACTGGACCCGCAGACCACGGCGTCGGTCCTGCAATTATTGGCTGAGATCAATCGTGAGCTGAAGTTGACCATCGTGCTGATCACCCATGAAATGGACGTGATCCGCCGAGTCTGCGACCAGGTCGGCGTCATGGACGCTGGCGTGATTGTCGAGCAAGGTTCGGTGGCCGAGGTGTTCCTGCATCCGAAACACCCGACGACCAAGCGTTTCGTGCAAGAAGACGAGCACATCGACGAAAGCGAACAGCGTGACGACTTCGCACACGTGCCAGGCCGCATCGTGCGTCTGACCTTCCAGGGCGAAGCGACCTACGCGCCCCTACTGGGAACCGTCGCTCGGGAGACCGGTGTGGACTACAGCATCCTGGCCGGTCGGATCGATCGCATCAAGGACGTCCCTTACGGGCAACTGACCCTGGCCGTGACCGGTGGTGACATGGAAGCGGCTTTTGCCCGCTTCACCGCGGCCGACGTTCACATGGAGGTGCTGCGCTAATGGAAGCCCTGACTAGTTTCTTCGCCAACATCGACTGGTTCGAAATCTGGCTGGCCACCGGTGATACGCTGCTGATGCTCGGTGGTTCGCTGCTGTTCACCGTGTTGCTGGGCCTGCCGCTGGGTGTGCTGTTGTTCCTCTGCAGCCCGCGTCAGTTGCTGGAAGCCAAAGGCGTCTACGCGATGTTGTCTCTGGTGGTGAACATCCTGCGTTCGCTGCCCTTCATCATTCTGTTGATCGTGATGATTCCGTTCACCGTGTTGATCACTGGCACTTCCCTGGGGGTCGCCGGCGCGATCCCGCCGCTGGTGGTCGGTGCCACGCCGTTTTTCGCGCGGCTGGTGGAAACCGCTCTGCGCGAAGTGGATCGCGGCATCATCGAAGCGACCCAGGCCATGGGCGCGACGACGCGGCAGATCATCACCAATGCCTTGCTGCCTGAAGCCCGCCCGGGCATTTTCGCGGCGATTACGGTGACTGCCATTACACTGGTGTCCTACACGGCAATGGCCGGTGTGGTCGGTGCCGGTGGTCTGGGTGACCTGGCGATCCGGTTCGGCTACCAGCGTTTCCAGACTGACGTGATGGTGGTGACGGTGGTGCTGCTGCTGGTGCTGGTGCAGGTCCTGCAAACCGTTGGCGACAAGCTGGTTGTGCATTTCTCTCGGAAATAAAACGTTCTCGTACATGACAAATGAGCCGGCCATTCGCTTGAGGCGCCGAAGACTGGCGCCTCAAGCGGGTACCCAAAAGGAGTTAGCTGAATGAAAAAACTACTCGTCGCATTCGCTGCTGTTGCAGCCTTTTCCGCCCACGCCGCCGACACCCTGACAGTCGCCGCGACTCCGGTTCCGCACGCGGAAATCCTCGAGTTCGTTAAACCGGCCCTGGCCCAGCAAGGCGTGGACCTCAAGGTTAAAGTCTTCACCGATTACATCCAGCCGAACGTGCAGGTCGCGGAAAAACGCCTGGACGCCAACTTCTTCCAGCACCAGCCGTACCTGGATGAGTTCAACAAGGCCAAGGGCACCAACCTGGTCTCGGTGGCCGGCGTGCACTTGGAACCACTGGGCGCTTACTCCAGCAAGTACAAGACCCTGGAAGAGCTGCCAAGCACCGCCACCGTGGTGATCCCGAACGACGCCACCAATGGTGGCCGCGCGCTGCTGCTGCTGGCCAAGGCCGGTGTGATCAAGTTGCAGGATTCGAACAACATCCTGTCGACGGTCAAGGACATTACCGAGAACCCGAAGAACCTGAAATTCCGTGAGCTGGAAGCCGCGACCATCCCGCGCGTGCTGACCCAGGTCGACCTGGCGCTGATCAACACCAACTACGCGCTGGAAGCCAAGCTCGATCCGTCCAAGGACGCGCTGGTCATTGAAGGTAGCGACTCGCCTTATGTGAACATCCTGGTTGCCCGTCCGGACGACAAGGACAGTGAAGCGATGAAGAAGCTGGTTGCTGCCCTGCACAGCCCGGAAGTGAAGGCCTTCATTCTCGAGAAGTACAAAGGCGCGGTGGTGCCTGCGTTCTGATTGGCTGACGCAACGAAAAAGGGGACGCCATAAGCGTCCCCTTTTTTGTGCCTGAAATATCGTTCCCGTAGGAGCGGTATGGTGGTTATTTGCGGTTGAGCATCACCGGCAATTGCGCCACCAGCTTCACATTGTTCAACGGCGCCCGAATGAAGCCGCGCTGGGTTCCGTCCGGGCCAATGACCGCGAGGTTACCGCTGTGGTCGACCGTGTAGTTCGGCTTGCTTGTATCGGCCGGAATGAACGGGATGCTCACGGCATTAGCGATCTTTTGCAGATCCTCGGTCGACGTCGCCGTTAGGCCGACAAACTGCGGATCGAAGTAGCCCAGGTACTGCTTGAGCTGCTTGGGCGTATCGCGGTGCGGATCGACACTGACCAGCACGATCTGCAACTTATCCACAGCCTCCGGCGGCAATTCACTCTTGATCTGGCGCAGTTGGGCGAGGGTGGTCGGGCAGATATCCGGGCAGAAGGTGTAGCCGAAGAACAGCAGGCTCCACTTGCCTTTGAGCTCGTTGATGGCCACCGGCTTGCCGTCCTGATCGGTCATCTTCACATCCGGCAGGTTGCGGCTTTGCGGCAGGAGAATGATCCCCGCGTCGATTAGTGCCGTCGGGTCGCCCTGGCCTTTGCCGGAGAGCACTTTGTTGATGGTCAGGCCCAGGACCAGCGCGATCAGGGCGACAAGGATGAAGACGGTTTTCTGGGTTCGGGTCATAGGTTCAACAATAAGTAGTGGTCAACGAGCAGGGCGATGAACAGCAGGAACAAGTAGTAAATAGAGTACTTGAAGGTGTTGATCGCCGCGTGCGGCCGAGTGCCACGGTACAGCACCACGGCCCATTGCAGGAATCTGGCGCCAAGACCGATGGCGCAGACCAGGTAGAGCAAGCCGCTCATGTGGATCACGTAGGGCATCAGGCTGACGGCCAGCAGCGCGCAGGTGTAAAGCAGGATGTGGATCTTGGTGTAGTGCTCGCCGTGGGTCACCGGCAGCATTGGGATGTCAGCCTTGGCATATTCCTCCTTGCGATGGATCGCAAGGGCCCAGAAGTGTGGCGGGGTCCAGGCGAAGATGATCAGCACCAACAGCAGCGGTTCGGCGCTGACGTGGCCGGTGGCGGCGGTCCAGCCGAGCAGCGGCGGAGCGGCCCCGGCCAGGCCTCCGATGACGATATTCTGCGGCGTCGCACGCTTGAGGAAACCGGTGTAGACCACTGCGTAGCCGAGCAGGGAGGCAAGGGTCAGCCATGCTGTCAGCGGATTGGTGAAGGCCAGCAACAAGGCCTGGCCAAGCAGTGCCAGCACCAGGGCAAAAGTCAGCGCGGCGGCCGGAGACACCCGGCCTTCGGCCAGTGGCCGTTTGTGGGTGCGAGCCATGACCGCATCGATCCTGCGGTCCACCACGTGGTTGACCGCTGCCGCACCGCCTGCACACAAGGCAATGCCCAGGTTGCCGAACACCAGCACGGTCCACGGCACTCCGGCGCGCGTTGCGAGGAACATCCCTACCAGTGAAGTGATGAGCATCAGCACCACCACCTTTGGTTTGGTCAGCTCCAGGTAGTCACGCCAGATTGCCTGGCTGTGACGTTCGCCGATCAGAATCGCCATGGCGTCTCTCCTTTTATTGTTATGGGCCCGGCTGAATGTTTACGCGGGCTGAAACGCCAGCGTGTCGGCTGCTTGACCCGAACCAGGCTGGTCCGGGCGTGGTAATTGACCAACACCATCGTCAGCAACAGCGCTGCGCCCCCGGCGTTATGGGCGACGGCAATCGGTAGCGGCAGGTGCAACAGCACGTTGCTGATGCCCAGGGTGATTTGCGCCGCGAGGGCGATCAGCACCAACCCGGCGAGTCGCGTCATGCCAACGACTTTCAGTTGCCAGGCGAGGCCAAGTAACACCAGGGTCACCAACAACGCGCCGATCCGGTGTGTCAGGTGAATCGCGGTGCGGGCGTCGCTGTCCAGTTGCCCGCCGAGGTAGTTCGGGCCGATGTGCTGGGTCAGGTGAAAGCCATTGGCGAAGTCCGCAGGCGGCAGCCATTGCCCGTGGCACGTCGGAAAGTCGATGCAGGCCACAGCGGCGTAGTTGGAGCTGACCCAGCCACCCAAGGCGATTTGCCCGATGACCAGCAACAGCCCCGCCGTCGCCCAGTACTGCAGGCGTCGCGGCACCGTCAATGCGGGCAGTACGCCGGACAGGCGCAAGGTCAGCAGAAACAGCAGGCTCAGGGTCGCAAAGCCGCCAAGCAGATGTCCGGTGACGACTTGCGGCCAGAGCTTGAGTGTCACCGTCCACATGCCGAACGCGGCTTGGGCAAACACCACTGCCAGCAGGAACAACGGCAGCTTCACCGGTTGCCCTGGATGCCGGCGATGGACCCAGGCCCTACCGGCCAACACCGATATCAGCAGCCCCAGCGTGCCGGCGAAGTAGCGGTGGATCATCTCGTTCCAGCCTTTATGGGCTTCTACAGGCGTGTCCGGAAAATGCAATTCGGCATGGGCCAGTTGTGCTTCGCTTTTGGGCACGCTGATAAAACCGTAGCAGCCAGGCCAGTCCGGACAGCCCAAGCCTGCGTGGGTCAGGCGGGTATAGGCACCGAGCAACACCACAATCAGTGCCAGAAAGGTGGCAAACAGCGCGAGGCGAAATCCAGGCTTGGCCATGACGATGCCCTTATCCGATGTTCGACAGTTTCAGCAGGTGCCGCAGGTCATTGAGCAGATCCTTGCCCTTGACTGACGGGTCGTAGCGCAAGACCAGATTGCCGTGGGGATCGATGATCCACAGGTGTGGAGAGTCATTACTCTGAGCTCCTTTGGTGTAGGTCGGCAAATCCAGTGGATAGCGCTGCAACTGCGGGTACTCGCGTTGAAGTTTAGTCTCGTAATCACTGCTCAGCGGCTGTGTCGCCGCCAGTGCGTGACTGGCGCGACCGGCATCGCGACCCAGGCCGATCTGGATTTGGCGCGCCAGATAAACCAGTTGCTGGCAGTCCACCGAGCACTCTTTCGGTGCCGTCACCAGCAACTGCCAGCGGTTTTCCTGCGCCCGTACGCCAAGGTCGGCGCGGCTCTGTCCGTTGCCGATCAGTTCGCCGTGATAGCTGCGGCCTTCCGGCACCCAGAAATTCAGTTTGTACATGCCGGTGGCCAGGATCATCGGACCGACCACCCCGAGCACAATCAGCAGTAACTGCAACCGTCCCTTGCGCCGGTTCACCGGCGTTTTGGCCTCAGACATGCTGGGTGGATTCATGGCCGCTCCCATGGTGTTTCTCCTTTGCGTTGTGCCAGCCGAGGTAGAGGTAAAGACCGAACAGGGCGATCGACATGGCGAACCACTGCACGGCATAAGCGATGTGTTTTTCCGGCCCCATGGCCACTACCGGCCAATCGGCCTGGTACGTCGCGGGCCCGGTTTCTGCGCGTAATTCGTAGGCAAAGCCTTCACGGCCCAGGGCTGCCCAGAGTGCATTCGGGTCAATGGCCGTGAGTAGTTTTGGCCAAGTGCTGGTGCTTGGGTCGGCGTGGAGCTGGAAGGTCGCGCCGGGTGAAACGTAGACCCATGCATCGAGACTCAAGGCATCGGTCGGTGTAGTGAATCGCGGCGGCGTCCGGCGGTCGGGCCAAGGCAGCCAGCCGCGATTGACCAGCAGCCACAGCCCAGTTGCCTGATCCTGAAACGGTTGCAGCAGCTCGACCCCGACTTTTCCGCCACGCTGACGGTTATCCAGCAACAGGCTGTGCGCGGCATCGAACTGGCCATGCAGGTGAATCCGTCTGAATGCCGGGTCTGCCGTGTGTTGCAGCTCGGTGCTGGCCATCGGTTCTGCAGCCCGGCGTTCAGTATAGGTTTGCAGTAGCGCGCTTTTCTCCGCACCCCGGCTCAATTGCCAGAACCCAAGCGACACCAGCAGGGGCAGCAACAGCGCAACCACCAATGTCGGAATGATGCCCGGCCGAAAGCGCTTCATGGCATCGCCAGAAAGTCGGTCGTCGCGATAGCTATACTCAGATGCATCGCTTGTCCCCCGGAGTCCCACCATGCTCAAAGCAGCCATCGTCCTGATGCTGATTGCCACGGTTGTCAGCCTGTTCAGCGGCCTGTTTTTTCTGGTCAAGGACGACAGCAGCTCGAACCGCCTCGTCATTGCCTTGAGTGTTCGTGTAGCACTGGCCGCCATTACCGTCGGCTTGATCGCCTGGGGCTTTTTCAGCGGCCAGCTTGTATCTCACGCACCCTGGTAACCGTAGGAGCGAGCATGCTCGCGAAAAACTCGAAAGCATCGCGGGGTATCAGGTTCCCCGCGTTATCGTTGGATACCATCGCGAGCATGCTCGCTCCTACAGCACATAGACGAAAACAAACAGCCCGATCCACACCACATCCACGAAGTGCCAGTACCAACTCGCTGCCTCGAAGCCGAACTGATGTTCGCTGTCGAAGTGCCCACGCATGACCCGCATCAGCATCACGAACAGGATGATGGTGCCGATCGTCACGTGGGCGCCGTGGAACCCGGTGAGCATGAAGAACGTGGCGCCGTAGATGCCCGAACCCAGGGTCAAGCCCAGTTCGTTATAGGCGTGCATGTACTCTTCGGCCTGAAAGCCGAGGAACGCAATGCCCAGCAGCACCGTGAGCGCCAGCCAGATTTTCAGCGCGCAGCGATGGCCCTTTTTCAAGGCATGGTGGGCGATGGTCACCGTGACGCTGGAGGTCACCAGTATCACGGTATTGAGCAGCGGCAATCCCCAGGGGCTGATGACCTCCTTCGGTGGTGGGAACAGCTTGGAATCGGGGTTGTTCAGCAGTGGCCAGGTCCACTCGAAGGCAGGCCACAGCATGTGGGCGAGGCCTTTGGTGCCTTCACCGCCGAGTGCCGGGCCGGATACATGGCGCACATAAAACAGTGCGCCGAAAAAGGCGATGAAGAACATCACCTCTGAGAAAATGAACCAGCTCATGCCCCAGCGGAACGAGCGATCCATCTGCGCGCTGTACAAGCCGCCGCGACTTTCCTTGATCACCGTACCGAACCAGCCAAAGAGCATGTAGGCCAGCAACAGGCCACCGACGAAAAAGATCAGCGGGCCGTGGGATTCCGGCCGCGCCGCTTTCAGATCGTTGAACCAGATGGCCAGGCCGAGCACCGTGACGAACATCCCGACCGTAGCGATGATCGGCCATTTGCTCTGGGCCGGAACGTAATAATGTTCATGAGTTGCCATTTATTGTTCTCCTTATCGGGCACGCTCAACCGCCAGTATTTACTGCGACCGGTGGATGTCGGGCGGTGATATCGAACAGCGTGTAGGACAGCGTCAGGTGCTTCACATCCTTGGGCATGTCACGGTCAACGATGAAACGTACCGGCATCTCGATTCGTTGACCGGGCTGCAGCACTTGTTGGGTGAAGCAGAAGCATTCGGTCTTGTGGAAGTACGCCGCCGCCGCGCTGGGCGCGATGCTCGGCACCGCCTGAGCGCTCATCGGGCGATTGGTAGGGTTGTGCGCGATGAAGATCATCTCGTTCACTGCCCCGGGGTTGGCCGTCAATTCATCATGCTTGGGATAGAAATCCCAGGACATGTCGGCGGAGTTGGTCGACAGGAACTGCACGCGAACCTGTCGCGAGGTATCGACCGTTTGCTCACCCTCATACTGCCCGGCGGTCTTGCCGTTGATGCCGAATGCCTTGCACATCACGTCGTAGATCGGCACCAGGGCAAAACCGAAGACAAACATCGCTACCACCACCAGTAACAGGCGGGTGACCAGTTTCTTCATCGAAATCGAGTCAGCCATGATTTCTCACCTGCGCCGAGAGCCCTGTGGGAGCGAGCCTGCTCGCGAAGCAGACGCCACGGTTTGGCAGGTAGACCGCGTCATCGTTTTTCGCGAGCAGGCTCGCTCCCACAAAGGCCATGGCGCTCATTTCATTTCACTTCCGGCGGCGTGGTGAAGGTGTGATACGGCGCCGGTGAGGGAACGCTCCATTCCAGGCCTTCGGCCCCATCCCACGGTTTGGCCGGTGCTGGCGGGCCACCGCGAATGGTCTTGATCACGATGAACAGGAAGAAAATCTGCGTTGCACCGAACATGAAGGCGCCGATCGACGACACCATGTTGAAGTCGGCGAATTGCAGGTTGTAGTCCGGAATCCGTCGAGGCATGCCCGCAAGCCCGACGAAGTGCATTGGGAAGAAAGCCAAGTTCATGCCGATGAACGACAGCCAGAAATGCAGCTTGCCGAGGGTTTCGTCGTACATGTGGCCGGTCCACTTCGGCATCCAGTAATAGGCCGAGGCGAAGATCCCGAAGATTGCACCCGGCACCAGCACGTAGTGGAAGTGCGCGACCACAAAATACGTATCCTGGTACTGGAAATCCGCCGGGGCGATGGCCAGCATCAGTCCGGAGAAACCGCCGATGGAGAACAGGATCACGAACGCCACCGCGAATAGCATCGGCGTCTCGAAGGTCAGCGAGCCTTGCCACATGGTACTGGCCCAGTTGAACACCTTGACCCCGGTGGGTACCGCGATCAACAACGTGGCATACATGAAGAACAGCTCACCCACCAGCGGGATACCGACCACGAACATGTGGTGCGCCCAGACGATGAACGACAGGAACGCGATACTCGCCGTGGCGTAGACCATCGAGGTGTAGCCGAACAGCGGCTTGCGCGAGAAGGCCGGAATGATCGAGCTGACGGCACCAAAGGCCGGCAGGATCATGATGTACACCTCGGGGTGGCCAAAGAACCAGAACACATGCTGGAACAGCACCGGGTCACCGCCACCGGCGGCGCTGAAGAAGCTGGTACCGAAGTGGATGTCCATCAGCATCATCGTCACGCAACCGGCCAGTACCGGCATTACCGCGATCAGCAGGAACGCGGTGATCAGCCAGGTCCAGACGAACAGCGGCATTTTCATCAGCGTCATGCCGGGGGCGCGCAGGTTGAGGATGGTGGCGATCACGTTGATCGCACCCATGATCGAACTGATCCCCATCAAGTGGATGGCGAAGATGAAGAAGGTCACGCTTTCCGGCGCGTACGTCGTCGACAGCGGCGCGTAGAACGTCCAGCCGAAGTTGGGTCCGCCTCCTGGGGTGAACAGGGTCGAAACCAGCAGGATGAATGCCGCTGGCAACAGCCAGAAGCTGAAGTTGTTCATCCGCGGCAGCGCCATGTCGGGTGCGCCGATCATCAGCGGAACCATCCAGTTGGCGAGGCCGACGAAGGCCGGCATCACCGCACCGAAGACCATCACCAGGCCGTGCATGGTGGTCATCTGGTTGAAGAATTCCGGCTGGACGATCTGCAACCCCGGCTGGAACAGTTCGGCGCGAATCACCATCGCGAACGAGCCGCCGAGCAGGAACATGGAAAACGCAAACCACAGGTACAGCGTACCGATGTCCTTGTGGTTGGTCGTCAGCACCCAGCGCATCAGGCCTTTGGCAGGGCCGTGGGCATGTTCGTGTGCGGTGCCGGTCTGAACATGGTCATCGACTACAACAGTCATGTCCTGTCTCCTGCAAGCAGATGGGCTGGGCAGGTCGGGGCGTGCTGCCCCGACGGGTTCCTTGGGTGCGCAATAGACTGGGTCATTTGCTTTCCGCCTGTTTCAGCTCCAGCACTTCTTTGGGGGTGACCATGTCGCCCTTGTTGTTGCCCCAGGCGTTACGCTCGTAGGTCACGACCGCTGCGATATCGACTTCCGACAGTTGCTTGCCGAACGCCGCCATGGCGGTGCCAGGCTTGCCGTGGAAGACAATGCTCAGGTGATCCTTGATGGGGCCGGTGGCGATTTTCGAGCCCTTGAGAGCCGGGAACATGGGCGGCAGGCCCTGGCCTTCGGCCTGGTGACAGGCCACGCAGGCGGTGTGATAGACCTTGTCGCCGCGCTCTTTGAGCTCGTCGAGGGTCCATTCCTTACTGGTCAGCTCCTTGAGTTGTGCAGCCTCTGCCTTGCGTTCAGCCAGCCACTTTTCGTAATCGGGCTTGTCCTTGACCTCAACCACGATCGGCATGAACCCATGATCCTTGCCGCACAGCTCGGCGCATTGGCCGCGGTAGACACCGGGTTTTTCGACACGGGTCCAGGCTTCGTTGACGAACCCCGGGATCGCATCGCGCTTGACCGCGAAGGCCGGCACCCACCAGGAGTGAATCACGTCGGCAGAGGTCACCAGGAAGCGCACCTTGGCGCCGATCGGAAGCACCAGGGGCTTGTCGACCTCGAGCAGGTAATGCTCGCTCTTGGCTTCCTTGTTGTGGATCTGATCGGCGGGAGTGGCCAGGTTGCTGAAGAACTCAACGTCCTGGCCCAGGTACTTGTAATGCCATTTCCACTGATAGCCGGTGACCTGGATATCGATATCCGGCTCACTGGCGTCGTACATCTTGATCAGGGTGGCAGTCGCCGGAACCGCCATGGCCACCAGAATGATGAAGGGCACGATGGTCCAGAGAATTTCGACGGTGGTACTTTCGTGAAATTTTGCCGCCACCTGCCCGGTAGAGCGGCGGTGCAAGATCATCGACCAGAACATGGCGCCAAAGACGATGATGCCGATCACTACACAGATCCAGAAAATGGTCATGTGCAGGTCAAACACAGCGTGACTGATTTCAGTCGCTCCAGGCGCCATATTCACAGTCCAGGCCGCTTGTGCCTGACTGAAAATCGACCACAACAGGAGGCCCATCCAGACATGTGGATGTCGCATCATTGCGGGTTCCCCTTATCGTTCTTGTTATCCCGCCGGCTTTCACCTGCGGCAAGGGAGCGGCTGCATCAGACTACGAACTTGAATCGCCGGGCCTTGCTGCATTGCAGTCGGGCGTCATCAGCTAACTCCATTCCAACCCGAGTATAGACAGCGACTCCCACCTCGCAATGTGCTGGCGTAAATCATCTGAAACAGCATTAACTTGCTTTGCAGGGCACGAATGGAGAAGGATGCAGACGAGTGGTGGCAAACCGATATAACGGAGGCGTCTCAAGGATGAAATAATTATGACAAATGCGTCTTAGCATTTTTCGTATGCCAGCTAAGTTATGTCTTCCCTATTTCATTGCCTTGTTTCCTGGAGTTTTCATGAACACCGCCGCATTGCGCGAGCAGATCCAAAAAGCACAACAACACGAAGCCGAGAGCGGCCTGCTGACGCGTCAGCTGGAAAACCAACTGCCTCACCTACACCGCGCGATCCAATTACCGGAGGCGGATGCCAACGGCGTCCTGACACGTTTTGTCGCCGCCTACATTGAGGAAGTACCTGATCTGCTGGATGCAGCCAATGAAGTCGCCAGGGAAGCGGGTATCGAATCGCAGGTAAAACCGGTGCTGAAAATCGCCGAACAGTACTTCCTCCAGCCGCCGGCGATCATGGCCGGGCACGTCGGGCTCGACAGCCTGCTGGACGAAGCCTATCTGGCGCACCGGTTCGTCGAAGAGGTCAACGACCTGTACATCAAGCATCTTGGCCAGCCACTGATCCCCTTGGACATGACTGTCGCCAACCTGATTGCTCACCAGTTGATCGGTGAGGAGTTCGCCAACCAACTGGACGAGGCGGTGCATCACGCTGTGGACGAGATGCTCAACGACGAAAGCTTTGCGCTGGAGTCGGTCGAAGCCTACCGCGAGAAACTCAGCAGCCCGGACACCGGCGCCGCGTGGAAGCGCTGGCCGTGCATGTCCCGCCGCCTGGGTGTGGGCCTGGAGCTGGAACAGCCGGTGGCGTAGGTTCGCATTACCCTTGTAGGAGCGAGCATGCTCGCGATGGTCGACAACGATTCCGCGGGTATTCTGACACCCCGCGGTGTTCTTTGGTCCATCGCGAGCAGGCTCGCTCCTACAGGTGGGTTATTCAGCCAGCCGCACCAATTCCGATATTGGTCCGCACCCGGCCCTCCAGCCTTCGCTTCAACCCGCGCGATTCGATCAACAGCTTCGATCCCTTTGCCGCGTTGGCCCGACCCCATTCTTCCAGCAATTCCAGGCAAGAGTGATCGATGTAGGTCAGGTTATTGAGCGGCACATGCACCGTCGAGCCCGCTGGGATGCTGCCCAATACCTGTGTCAATGCCGGCACCTTGAGAAAGGTCGCCGCGCCTACCAGGCGCAGCTCCATTTCGCCCTCCTGCGACAGGTCGATCAAGCTTATTTTCAGCCGTGAAGCTTTCAGCGCCAGCTTCACCAAGGTCAAGCCGAAGCCGATCAGTACGCCTGTCAGCAAGTCGGTGAAAATAATCGCCAGCGCTGTCGCGGCGTAGGTGAACATCGGCATTCGACCGTATCGACCCAAACCGCGAAAAGCCTTGAGATCGACCAGTTTGAAACCGGTGTAAACCAACACACCGGCCAGGCTCGCCACGGGAATGCTTTGCAGCACGCTCGACAACAACATTACGAACGCCAGCAGCCATAATCCATGGAAAATCGTCGAGTAACGCGTGCTGGCACCGGCCTGGACATTGGCCGAGCTGCGTACGATCACTCCGGTCATCGGCAACGCGCCGAGCATTCCGCAAAGCATGTTGCCAACGCCTTGGGCGGACAGCTCGCGGTCGAAGTCCGAGCGTTGACCACTGTGCATGCGGTCGACTGCGGCAGCGGATAGCAAGGTTTCGGCGCTGGCAATGAATGCGACCGCGAATGCGGCAATCAGCAACGCAGGGTCAGCCAGGTTCAGCAAGTCGGCAGGTTTAAGCCAATCGATGGCTTCGGACAGGTTTGCGGGTACTTCCACCCGTTTGACTTGCAGCGCCAAGGCCAGGCTGACGACGGTGGCGATCCCAACCCCCAGTAGCGCGCCGGGAACGAAGCGCAGGGAATGGGGACGCAGCTTTTCCCACAACCACATGACTGCGATCGTTCCCAACCCAAGCAAACCGGCCTGCCAGCCAAAGGATGGCAAAGCCTGAGCCACGGCGGCCGGGAAGGCTGCCAGGTTATCCAGCCCCGAGGGCTTGGGCGTGGCGTCCAGCATCACGTGCAGCTGTGACAGGACGATCAGCACCCCGATCCCGGCGAGCATGCCGTAGACAACGGCAGGTGCTGTCACGCGAAACCAGCAGCCGAGTTTCAAGCGACCAGCGACCAACTGTAAAAAGCCCGCCAACAGCAGGATCGGCCCGAGCATGACCACGCCATGCTGGCGTACCAGTTCGAACACCAGCACCGCCAGACCTGCCGCAGGACCACTGACTTGCAATGGCGAGCCGGCCAGCCAACCGACTACCAGTCCACCGATGATCCCCGTGATCAGGCCTTTGGCTGGTGGCAGTCCCGAAGCAATGGCAATGCCCATGCACAATGGCAGGGCGACCAGAAACACCACCACCGAAGCCAAAAGCTCCCGTGGCAGCACTGTTTTAAGTTGCGCAGCACGCATGATGATTCTCCCGAAGTTTTCTTCAGGCATGGCAAGGCCGGACCGCTGCAACAGCGGCCGGCATCAAACCACACAGATGGTTAGGAGGATTTAGAAGCGCGCTTTGGGCGTCGCCACCGGAATCGGATGGCTGCCGTCGAGCGGCAGGAAACGACCCTGATCCGCGTCGTAAGCTTTGATTTCGCTGGTTTCGATGTCATAGACCCAGCCATGGATGAACAGTTGACCGTTCGCCATGCGCGAGGCGACCGAGGGATGGGTCCGCAAGTGTTGCAACTGGGCGATGACATTTTCATCGGTGAGGACGTGCATGCGTTCGTTTTCGTCGGCGCAGTTGCAGTTGTCGTGCACCATGGTTTTCGCGACTTCCGCATGCCGCAGCCAGGCTTTGACCGTAGGCATTTTTTCCAGGCTGTCGGGATTGAGTACCGCACGCATCGCTCCGCAATCGGAGTGGCCGCAGATGATGATGTGCTGCACGCCCAGTGCCAGCACTGCGTACTCGATGGCGGTGGACACACCACCGTTCATCTGGCCGTACGGTGGTACGACGTTGCCGACATTGCGAGTGACGAACAGGTCGCCCGGCGAGCTGTGGGTGATGAGCTCGGGGACGATGCGCGAGTCAGCGCAGGTAATGAACATCGCCCGTGGCTGCTGGGCCGTGGCGAGTTTTTTGAAGAGTTCTTCCTGTTGTGGAAAGATCTCATGATGAAAATGCAAAAAGCCGTCAACGATATGCTTCAGCGCTGCATCGGCGCTTTCCGCCCCGGGTTGGGCAGAAGCCGACGCAGCCAACGGCTGTTTATCCTTGTCACTCATGATTCATCCTCTTTGGCGGAGTCAGGGATATTCCCGTTTTGTCCGGTGTGAAGCCAGTGGCTGTCTAAAAAAACATCCAGGTCGTCGATCGACCCGTCAGTCACTCGATGAACAAGGTAGCCGTCGAATCTTAACTCAAACTGAAAAGACCGCTCTAGAACCTGTGTTCCAGGTCACAAAAAACGTGACTGGCGAAAAAGTTGAGGGCGATCCTCGTACTCAACCATAGGCTAATTGTCCTCAAATCAACGACATTTGGCGACCCGGGGGACAGAAGGCATCGCAGTCCAGGTTGAAACCTTCCCGATGGTTGAGCCCCAGGCGTTTAATGGCTTTGGCAAAACGTTGTGCCAACAAATCGGCAAAGGGGCCTTCACCACGCATGCGTGCGCCAAAGCGACTGTCGTACAACTCGCCGCCACGGCTCTGGCGAATCAGGCTGAGGACATGGGCCGCACGTTGCGGATAGTGGGCCGCCAGCCACTCTTCGAACAGGGGCGCGACTTCCAGGGGCAACCGCAGCATCATGTAAGCCGCGCTTTGTGCTCCAGCGGCATGGGCTTCTGTGAGCAGGTTTTCGATTTCGCTGTCGTTGATCATCGGAATCATGGGTGAGCACAGAACGCCCACAGGAACTCCCGCTTCGCGCAACACCCTGATCGCCCGCAGCCGGGCCTTGGGGGCCGCCGCGCGGGGCTCGAGGATGCGCTTGAGCTCGTCGTCCAACGTGGTCAGGCTGATCATCACCGCCACCAGCCGTTGACGGGCGAGTTCGGCCAGCAGGTCCAGATCGCGCAGAATCAACGAGCCTTTAGTCACGATGGTTACCGGATGACGATAGCGCAGCAGCACTTCGAGGGTTTGGCGGGTGATCTTGCAGTCGCGCTCGATGGGCTGGTAAGGATCGGTGTTGGAACCCAGGTTAATCGGTGCGCATTGATAGCCACGTTTGGAGAGCTGTTCTTCCAATATGTCCGCTGCATTGGTCTTGGCGATCAGCTTCGTCTCGAAATCCAGACCTGGCGACATGTCCCAATAGGCGTGACTGGGCCGTGCATAACAGTAGATGCAACCGTGCTCGCAGCCACGATAAGGGTTGATCGAGCGATCGAAGGGCAGGTCCGGTGAATTATTGCGGGTGATGATGGTTTTCGCGGTCTCGATGGACACCTCGGTGCCTTGGGTCATCGGCGCTTCCTGGTACCAACCGTCGTCCTCGGCCACCGAGCGATGGGGGGCGAAGCGGTTATGCGGGTTGGTGGCGGTGCCGCGACCGCGTGGAGGCAATGGCGCGTTCATGGGAATGGCTCGCATGCTGTATGCCCATACAGTATACGTGAAAGATTCGAGTGACCAGTGCCGTTGGGCAGCTCTTGGTTTCGAAAGTCACTGAACGATACACATCGCGTCTGGTTGAAACGCTCCAGCGACCGGTATTGTTATGGTCGCTCCATGCATTGATTGGAGTATTAATTAAAAGGATTTAATTATGTCGATGTTTAATCGCCGCGGTATTTTTTTGCAGAAACTTGGTCCGACTGTCGTCGATCCAAATGAAGTGCTTGTATCGATGCAGTTCGCATTGAAAGAAGAGACTTGGGATACGAAAAATTTCGCGACGAGCACCGCTTTGCTGGACGCCACCACCCTCATCGCCTCCTCAAATGATGGGGGGCAATCATTCAAGATCCGTAACCTCAAAAAAGATGTCGATGGTGACGGCGATATTGATGCCGAGGACATGATGAAACTGCTGGCGCTGGCCAAAGCCTACGTCAGCATTTCCATGCCTTGACGGAATCTCAATACCTCTCACGGCGTTGCGCCGTGAGAGGTGTCGCTTTCCTCTCAGTGTTGCTCGTCAGGCTTTTTCTTCAGCTTCGGATTCGGAAAAAACTGCACGGCCTGAACCTTGGTGTCCGCAGGCTTGAGTGCGGAAGTGTTGACCCGGGTACCCAGTTCCTTGGGAACGGACAGGCCTTGTTCATTCAGCGTATCGGAGTAACCGCAAGCCACGCATTCGCGATGCGGTACGTCGTCTTCGCTCCACATCATCAACTTGTCCGGCTCGCTGCAGGCTGGACAAACCGCGCCGGCGATAAAGCGTCGTTTGGTAATCACGGGACTCTCACTCATGCTGCCGCGCCCTCACTCAGGCCGCTGTGGCGCAAGAGTGCGTCAATCGACGGCTCACGACCACGAAAATCGACGAACAGCACCATCGGCTCTTGAGAACCGCCGCGCGCGAGGATCGCTTCGCGGAACGCCCGGCCGGTGTCGGCATTGAGCACGCCCTCTTCCTCGAATTTGGAGAAAGCATCGGCCGAGAGCACTTCAGCCCATTTGTAGCTGTAGTAACCCGCCGCGTAACCACCGGCGAAGATGTGCGCGAAGCTGTTAGGGAAGCGGTTGTAGGCCGGAGGACGCATCACCGACACTTCGTCGCGCACGCCTTCAAGCACTTGCAATACGCTGCGACCGTCACCATGGGTGGCGTGCAGTTCGAAGTCGAACAGCGAGAACTCCAGTTGGCGAACCATCATCAGGCCGGACTGGAAGTTTTTCGCCGCCAGCATTTTCTGTAGCAGGTCCTGGGGCAGTGGTTCGCCGGTTTCATAGTGACCGGAGATCAGCGCAAGCCCCTCGGGCTCCCAGCACCAGTTTTCCATGAATTGGCTTGGCAGCTCGACCGCGTCCCAGGCCACACCGTTGATGCCGGACACCCCGGCGTGTTCGACGCGGGTCAGCAGGTGATGCAGGCCATGACCGAACTCGTGGAACAGAGTGGTGACTTCATCGTGGGTCAGCAGCGCAGGCTTGCCGCTGTCGGCCGGAGTGAAGTTGCACACCAGGTTGGCCACCGGGCTTTGCAGCACCCCTTCGGCGGTGCGGCGACGATCGCGGGCACCGTCCATCCAGGCACCACCGCGTTTGTTGGCGCGGGCGTAGAGGTCGAAGAAGAAGCGGCCGACGTGCTGGCCGTTTTCCTTGATTTCGAACAGGCGCACATCCGGGTGCCAGGTGTCGAAGCCTTGCTGCTCGGCGATTTCGATGCCGTACAGGCGTTGCACGATGGCAAACAGGCCGCCCAGTACTTTATCGATCGGGAAGTAGGCACGCAGGGCTTCCTGGGCAACGCTGTAACGTTGTTCGCGAAGTTTTTCGCCATAGAAGCCGCTGTCCCAGCTTTGCAGGTCCGGGCAGCCCTGTTCGGCTGCATAGGCCTTGAGCTGTTCCAGGTCCTGGGCGGCGAACGGCTTGCTGCGCTTGGCCAGGTCGCGCAGGAAGCTCAGCACCTGATCGCTGGATTCTGCCATTTTGGTGGCCAGGCTCAGTTCCGAGAAACTGGCGAACCCCAGGAGCTTGGCCAGCTCCTGACGCAGGTCGAGGATTTCCTGCATGACCGGGCCGTTGTCGTTCTGGCCGGCATTCGGGCCCTGATCCGAGGCGCGGGTGCAGTACGCAGCGTAGACTTCTTCACGCAGGGCGCGATCGTGGGCGTAGGTCATTACCGCGTAGTAGCTCGGGAATTCCAGGGTGATCAGCCAGCCATCGAGGTCCTTGGCTTGCGCGGCGGCGGCCATTTGCGCCTTGGCCGAATCGGTCAGGCCGGCGAGGGCAGCTTCGTCGGTGATGTGCTTGGTCCAGGCCTGGGTGGCATCCAGCAATTGATTGGAGAAGCGGCTACCCAGCTCCGACAGTTTGCTCTGCACTTGGGCGTAGCGCTTCTGCTCGGCTTCCGGCAGGTCGATACCCGACAGACGAAAATCGCGCAGGGCGTGTTCCAGGATAGTTTTCTGCGCTACGTCGAAACCGGCGGCTTCCGGACTGTTGGCCAAGGCCTCATACGCCTGGAACAGTTCACGGTTCTGGCCCATTTCCGTGGAGTAGGCGCTCAATGCAGGCAGGCAAGCCTCATAGGCTTCACGCAGTTCGGCACTGTTGCACACGGCATTCAAATGGCTGACCGGACTCCACGCCGCACCCAGGCGGTCATTGAGCTCGTCCATGGCCAGCACCAGGCCGGCCCAGGTCGGTTGTTTGCCCTGGGTCTTGAGGATCTCGATAATGGCGGCGCGGTTGTCAGCCAGGATCTGTTCAATGGCCGGTTGCACATGCTCGGCACGGATCGCGGAGAACGGCGGCAGGTCGTAGGACTGCAAAAGAGGGTTGTTCACGCTCACGGTTGGCACCTTGGCTGGAAGAAACATGCAGCCATCTTAATTACAATCGACACTCACCGCAGCTATCAGCGACAGAGAGAGAACCTATCGTGTCCCTTCGCAAGTACCAGAACCACACGCCGTTGCTCGGCAAAGGCGCTTTTGTCGACAGTTCGGCGGTGGTGATCGGCGATGTTGAAATCGGCGAAGACAGCTCGGTATGGCCATTGACGGTGATCCGTGGCGACATGCACCGCATCCGCATTGGCGCGCGTACCAGCGTGCAGGATGGCTGTGTGCTGCACATCACCCATGCCGGGCCGTTCAATCCGGATGGTTTCCCGTTACTTATTGGCGACGACGTGACCATCGCCCACAAAGTCATGCTGCATGGCTGCACTGTGGGCAGCCGGGTCCTGATCGGCATGGGCAGCATCGTCATGGACGGCGCGGTGGTCGCCGACGACGTTATTATTGGTGCCGGAAGCCTGGTACCTCCGGGTAAACGCCTGGAAAGCGGTTTCCTGTATGTGGGCAGCCCGGTGAAACAGATCCGGCCACTGACTGACAAGGAACAAGCCTTTTTCACCTACAGCGCGGCGAACTACGTGAAGCTCAAGGATTTGCATCTGGCCGAAGGCTACGACCAGATCTGAAATGTCTCGCTATCGCCCAGGAATCTTCATGCATTACCAAACCGTTCTGTTTGACCTTGATGGCACCCTGACCGACCCGCGCGAAGGCATCACCCGTTCGATCCAGTTTGCCCTGGGTAAGCTGGGCATCGATGAACCCGACCTGACCAAACTCGAACACTTCATCGGTCCGCCCTTGTTACAGGCTTTCATGCAGTTTTATAGCTTTGACGAGCCCAGGGCCTGGGAGGCGGTGAACTTCTATCGGGAACGCTTCAAGGTTACCGGGCTTTATGAAAACCGCGTATTCGACGGTGTTACACCGCTGCTCGAAACCCTGGGTGGGCAAGGACGACAGCTGTACATCGCGACCTCTAAACCCTGGGTTTTCGCCCGGGAAATCGCTCGCCATTTCGACTTCGCCAAACACTTCAAGGTGATCTATGGCAGCGAACTGGACGGCACCCGGACCAACAAGGTCGAACTGATCGCCCACCTGATGGCCGAAGAAGGCCTCGACCCGGCCAGTACCCTGATGATCGGCGACCGTAAGCACGACCTGATCGGCGCGCGCAGTAACGGGCTGGATGCGGCAGCGGTGGGTTATGGGTTTGGTAGCCGGGAGGAGTTGAGTGCCGAAGCGCCAACTTATCATTTTGAAACGTTGGACGAGATGCATCAGGCGTTTTTGCGCGAGTAGGAGCGAGCGGACGGCGATCCGACTTGCCGGCGAAAAACGATGACGCGGGGCAACAGACACACCGCGGCGCCCAATTCGCCTATAGGAGCGAGGCTTGCCCGCGAAGAACGATAACGCGGTTCAACAGGTACAACCGCGGCGCCTGGTTCGCCGGCAAGCCTGGCTCCTACAATGCCTTCAATGCCGCTTTACGCTGTTCAACCGGCAACGCACCCAACTTTTCGACCTGTGCATAAAACTTCACCCAATCCCCACCTACTTGCCTGAACAACGCCGCAAACGCCGGCACCCATTGGTCATACAGACCGAACGGCAGCAATCGTGCATTGTTCATCGGCGCATTAATCCAAGCGTCGTAGCGTTTGTCCCCGGCCCATTGTTCATCACGCATCTGGCGGTATTCGGCGCGCAACTGTTCGAACGCCTCAGCTTTACGCTGGCGCATTTGTTCGGGCGGCAGCGGCAGGGTGTATAGCTTTTCAAGCCGGGTGCGGGTGTCCAGAATCAGCTGAATGAATTGGCCCCGTTGTTTCTCCTGTGTTCTGTTTACGGGTGGAAGGCTACGGTAAGCCCGCCATTGGCGGGTGCCTTCCTGCTCGACAAAGGTGGCGAATGACTCGTTGAACTCAGTGTCATCCTTCACATAAACACGCTGATGCGCGAGTTCATGAAAGATCAGCGTGGCCAGTCGTTCATCACCCCAGCCCATCATTGAGTTCATGATCGGATCGTTGAACCACCCCAGGGTCGAATAGGCCTCTACTCCACCGATGGACACGTCCATGCCTTGCATGCGCTGCAGCGCCGCCTCACCGCGAGCCGCACTCTGGCTGTAATAGCCGCGATAAGCCACGCAACCGGCGACGGGGAAGCAGTGGTTTTGTGGCTTCAGGGAAAATTCCGGTGTGACAAACACGTTCCAGACCACGTAGGGACGGCCAATGTCGGCATACAGGCGGTAACTCTGATTATCCGGCAGGTGCAGTTGCTGGCTGGCAAAGGTCCTGGCTTTTTGTGATTGGACCAGGTGCGCGCGCAATTTCTGATCGCGCTGTGGGTCGGCAATGACGCGGGCAACGGGTTCTCGGGCCCGCAGCAGTTGCAGTTGACCACTGGCCAACTGGCTGTAGTAGCTGACGCTGGAACAACCGTTGAGTAACAAAAACAGCACACCCGGAAACAAAATGCGTAAAACGCGATCAAGTAACCCAAGGCTTCGATGCGGCCTGATCAAAATAAAAAAATCCCTGGAAAGTCTGCTCGCAAGACTATCCCGCTTGACTGGAGCTCCGCTATGCGCAAGTTGATGCTGACGGGAGGCCTGCTGATGCTGGCCGGATGTGCTGGATTCGGATTACCTCGCCATGATCCGACGCAAGCCTGGATCGATCTGGAGTCACATCAGGAAGACACGGCCCTGCTGGCGCTTGAAGTGGACAACAAAGCGGCAACCGACAAGCGCTATTTCGAGGTTCAACCCGGCAGCCATGAGTTGACCGTTCGCTACCAGTTCCCCGTCCAGCCCACCAATATCGGTCCCGATGCGCAACCGCTGTGGCGAGACTGTCAGATGAATGTGAAATTCAACGACTTCAATGCCGGCGAGCGCTATCAATTGCAGGCGGGGAATATTGGTTTCCGGCCATGGGCCAAGCTGTATGATCAACAGCGAAAAGTGATTGGCCAGGGCACACCAGCGGGCTGTCAACGATCCTGATCGGCGCTATCCTGAATATCCTGACATAGGGATATTTATCATGCGCAGGTTGATGCTGTTACTGGCTGCAAGTGCCGTGGCCGGCTGTTCGACGCCTATGCCGGCGGCCAATCCGCACATGGCGTGGGTAGACTTCTCTACGCCATTTCCTAACGATAAATTGCTGATGGCGGAGCGACTGGATAACCAGCGCTTGCGTGACGGGCGTTTTTTCCAGGTCACTCCCGGTAGCCACGAGCTGACCGTGCGCTTCGATTTTGAAGTGCCAGGCGGGAGCTCGGACTTGTTCGGCGGTACTACGGAGCGGCTATGCTACATAATCGTTAAATACGATCATTTCGAAGCCGGTCAGCGTTATCTGTTACAAGCCCGTTCCATGGCGTTCACCCCTGAAGCGCGCCTGTATAACGCCAGGCGCGAGATCGTCGCCGAAGCGAGCCAGATCAACTGTGTGCCTTGATTCAGGTCAGCGGTCATTCTTCTGGTAGATGATTTTCTTGGTGCCGCCGTCGCAGGAGCCAACGACCATGTTCTGATCGTGCACTTCGTCGTTGGTAACGATTTCCAAGGTGTAGGACGTCACGCCTCGGGCCTGGATCTTGGCTTCGATTTCGGCCTTGAGCTCTTCACAAGGTTTGGGTGCCGCCAGGGCCGAAGTGGCCAGGGCGCAGCAGATAATCGCCAAGGTAAAACGTTTCATGGTTGAAGCTCCTTGAGGCAGCGCGCATAGGTCATGCGTTTGTGCTGCTGTCATTTATTCGACCACAGTTTTACCGGGCAAATCTGTTTCAAATCAAAAAAGATCGCAGCCTGCGGCAACTCCTACAGGATCAAGAGTTGCCGAAGGCTGCGATCATGCGAACTTAGTTGACCAGCGTCGCATCCAGGCTGATTTTCGCATTCAGCACCTTGGAGACCGGACAACCCTCTTTGGCCTTGTTGCTCAACTCATCGAACTGCGCCTGGCTCGCGCCGGGGATTTTTGCCTTGAGGATCAATTTCACGGCCGTGATCGCGAAACCACCTTCTACCTGGTCCAGGGTCACTTCGGCGTTGGTATCGATGCTGTCGGCCTTGAGGCCGGCCTCACCGAGAATCATCGAAAACGCCATGGAGAAACAGCCCGCATGGGCCGCACCGATCAACTCCTCCGGATTTGTGCCCTTTCCGCCCTCAAAGCGGGCCTTGAAGCCATAGGGCGCGTCCCTGAGCACACCGGTTTCGGTGGAAATCGAGCCGATGCCGGTTTTCAGATCACCTTCCCAATGGGCCGATGCTTTCTTGGTGATAGCCATGCCTGTCTCCTCAAGATCCGGCGCGAAGCGTCGCGCCGTTGTGGTTTCGGTCGTTAGGGTTCTGAGGGTAGACCGGGGAGCAACGTTCAGCGCATCTGATCGTTCGGTTTTTTGTCGCTAAATTTCGCCTTGCTATTGAAACTCGGGTATATGCCCTCATTGCATGAAACACGCTTATGGATTCGGCAGGTTTTCGTTTGTAAAAAAACCTGCACCCTCAATTGGAGAAGCAGGTTTATGAAACGACTGTCCGATATCAAGTTCTCGACCCTCGACCTGGTGCCCGTGCGCGAAAACGGCAGCGCCGCCCAGTCGTTGCGCAACTCGCTGGACCTGGCGCAGCACGTCGAGAAGTTCGGCTATAACCGCTTTTGGGTGGCTGAACATCACAACATGGACGGTATTGCCAGTTCTGCAACCTCCGTGCTGCTTGGCTATCTGGCCGGTGGTACGTCGACCATCCGTGTCGGGTCCGGTGGGGTAATGCTGCCAAACCATGCACCGCTGGTCATCGCCGAACAATTCGGCACGCTGGAAAGTCTGTATCCAGGGCGCATCGACCTGGGGCTTGGCCGTGCGCCCGGTTCCGACCAGATGACGGCCCGTGCGCTGCGTCGCGAACGTTCCGGCAGTGCCGACGACTTCCCGGAAGATGTGGCCGAACTGGTGCGTTATCTCGGCCCGCGCACCCCGGACCAGCGCGTCATCGCAATGCCGGGTACCGGCACGAATGTGCCGATCTGGTTGCTGGGCTCAAGCCTTTTCAGTGCGCAGCTGGCAGGGGAGCGCGGTTTACCTTATGCGTTCGCGTCACATTTCGCTCCGCGCTTCATGCATGAGGCCATTCGCGTCTACCGCAATCACTTCAAGCCTTCCGCCGTGCTGGACAAGCCGTACGTGATGCTTGGCGTGCCTCTGGTCGCCGCCGACACGGATGAACAAGCCGACTATCTGGCGACCTCGGTATTCCAGCGTATTCTTGCGCTGATGCGTGGTCAGAGCCTGGTGCAGCGCCCGCCGGTGAAGACGATGGACGGGCTGTGGTTGCCTCATGAGAAAGAGGCGGTCAGCGATTTCCTGGGATTGGCGATGATCGGCAGCCCGCAAAAAATCCGCGCCAAGCTGGACGTGCTGATCGAGCAGACCCAAGCCGACGAGCTGATTTTTACCTGCGACCTGTACGAACATGCGGATCGGCTGCATTCCTATGAGCTGCTGGCGCAAGTCATGAAGGGCTGAACACGTTGACCGCAAAAAAGCCGACGCGATGGCGTCGGCTTTTTGCTGGCAATCGGTTGGGGCTACCGTTTCCTGGGGCTACCGCTTATAGACTATTTCCTTGCTGCCCTTCTCGCAGGTGCCGACGATTTTCCCGCCAGACGCATTGCCTTTGTCGACAATTTCCAGCGAATAGCCGGAAATGCCCTTGGCGTCGAGCTTTGCTGCGATTTCGGCTTTCAATTCTTCGCAATTTTTGCCGTTATCAGCAAAGGCAGTACCCACCAGGCTCAACAAGCCTACCGCCAAAATAAATTTCTTCATCAGTCGCATTTCTCTGGTCGGATCAAAAAAAGGCATCCAGCCATTGGCCGGAAACGCATCTAGCGCACTGCCATTCCTTATGGCATTCGGCCAGCGCTCAAGTTCAACAGACTAGAACCAACGTCAGCTACTGGCAATCCGGAACCCGACCTTGAGTGTCACCTGGAAGTGCGCAGCCTTGCCATCCTTGATATGGCCACGGGTCTCAGTGACTTCGAACCATTCCATGTACTTGAGACTTTTGTTGGCCTCGGCCAGTGCGTTGTTGATCGCGTCTTCAATACTACTGGTGGACGAGCCGACGAGTTCGACTTTCTTATAGGTGTGATGGTCAGTCATGGCGTTCTCCTTAGGGTGTGAAATACAGCCTAGCAGTGATTTTCTGTCTTACTTCCTTCGGTCGCTGCGACATTGATACTCACATTTACTGCACTTTCTCGAGTCCCTGAAGTCCCAACCAACACACGCCACTCATCAACAATGCAGGAGAGCCACCATGGCCAACAGCTCGTTACGTAAAGCCTCATTGCAAAGCATGGAAGCGGAGATCGAGAGTCTGCTCAAATCCTTGGAAAGCCTGAAGGACGACGCCTCGGACGAGTCGCGTAAAACCCTCAAGGTGCTTAAAGGCAATGCCGAGAACGCTCTGAGGCATTCACGCCATCTGCTCTCGGATGCCTATGAAGAGGTCAAGGTCAAAACCCGTGAAACCGGAATTGCCACTCGGGATTACGCGCAGGAACACCCTTGGACGACTGCTGGTGTTGCCGTTGGTGCGCTGGGCCTGTTGGCGGCCTATTTGCTGTTTAAGCGCGGGGAATGATCTGTCTGGCGCAGCTCAGTCTTGAGCCATTGCGCCAGTTGCCTGGCGCGCCCGTCCGCGGCGCGCTTGGGTAGCCACAGGGCCAGTTGAGCGGGTGTTTCGCAAAATCCCCAAGGGGCGACCAGGCGACCCGCCTTCAGGTCCTCGGCCACCAGCGGCTCGGGAGCAATCGCAACACCCAGTCCGGCTACGGCCGCTTCCAGCAAATAATACAAATGCTCGAAACCTTGGCCGTACTTCAACGCTTTGGCGTCGAGGCCGCTTTGCTGCGCCCAACTGGGCCAGGCTTGCGGTCGCGAAGTGGTATGCAGCAAGGGTTCAGTGAGCAGCGCTGCAGCCGGCGCTGTTTCCAGGTGCTCATAACCGGCGAACCGTGGGCTCATGACCGGGCCGATCCGTTCGCTGGCCAGTTCGAAGACCTGCATATCAGCGGGCCAGGGCGGTTCGGCAAATACGAGCAGGGCATCCAGGCCGGGGCGACGGGGATCGAGATCGCCTTCGCCGGCTGACAGGTGCAGGCGCAAATCAGGCAGATCAGCGTTCAGTCGGCCCAGGCGCGGTATGAACCAGCGTGCCAGCAGGCTTCCTGAGCAGCCCAGGACGAACGGTGCATCGGCAGTGCTTTGCGTGAGCTCGGCGCACACCGTGCGCAGGCGTTCGAAGGCGTCGGCGCTGGCATCGCGTAAACGCATGCCGGCATCTGTGAGTTTCAGGCCACGGCCTTCCTTGGTGAACAGGCTCACCCCGAGGTGTTCTTCAAGCACCTTCAGTTGGCGACTGACAGCACCGTGGGTGACATGCAGCTGCTCGGCAGCCTGGCTGACGCTGTTCAGGCGGGCAGTGGCTTCGAAGGCGCGCAAGGCGTTCAGGGGTGGCAGATCGTGGCTCATGATATCTGTGAGTTTTCCTGACAGGTTGTGGCGATCTTATCGGTTTTCAGAGCCTGGCGTCAGGGGTAGAGTTAAGCCCATTGTCATATCACGCATTCAATTGGAGCGCCCCATGACCCAGACTAATCTGCGCAACGGCCCTGACGCCAACGGCCTGTTCGGCGCGTTTGGCGGCCGTTACGTCGCTGAAACCCTGATGCCACTGATCCTTGACCTGGCCCGCGAATACGAAGCGGCCAAGGAAGATCCGGCATTCAAGGAAGAGCTGGCGTACTTCCAGCGCGACTACGTCGGTCGTCCGAGCCCGCTCTATTTCGCCGAACGTCTGACCGAATTCTGTGGCGGCGCGAAGATTTATCTCAAGCGCGAAGAGCTGAACCACACTGGCGCGCACAAGATCAACAACTGCATCGGCCAGATCCTTTTGGCGCGACGCATGGGCAAGAAACGTATCATTGCCGAAACCGGCGCTGGCATGCACGGGGTGGCGACCGCCACCGTGGCTGCGCGTTTTGGCCTGGACTGCGTGATCTACATGGGCACCACCGACATCGAACGCCAGCAGGCCAACGTGTTCCGCATGAAGCTGTTGGGCGCTGAAGTGATCCCGGTCGTGGCCGGCACCGGCACCCTGAAGGATGCGATGAACGAAGCCCTGCGCGACTGGGTGACCAACGTCGACAGCACCTTCTACCTGATCGGCACCGTCGCCGGTCCACACCCTTATCCGGCAATGGTCCGCGACTTCCAGGCCGTTATCGGCAAGGAAACCCGTGACCAGCTGCAAGCCCAGGAAGGCCGCCTGCCGGACAGCCTGGTGGCGTGCATCGGTGGCGGTTCCAATGCCATGGGCCTGTTCCACCCGTTCCTGGATGACAAGAGCGTTGAGATCATCGGCGTGGAGGCGGCCGGCCACGGCATCGAGACCGGCAAGCACGCGGCCAGCCTGAACGGCGGCGTACCGGGTGTGCTGCACGGCAACCGGACCTTCCTGCTGCAGGACGACGATGGCCAGATCATTGACGCACACTCGATCTCCGCTGGCCTGGACTACCCGGGCATCGGCCCGGAGCACGCCTGGTTGCATGACATCGGCCGTGTCCAGTACACCTCGGTGACCGACGACGAAGCGCTCGCTGCATTCCACCAGTGCTGCCGTCTGGAAGGGATCATTCCTGCCCTGGAAAGCGCCCATGCCCTGGCTGAAGTGTTCAAGCGAGCGCCGACGCTGCCGAAGGATCACCTGATGGTGGTCAACCTGTCGGGTCGCGGCGACAAAGACATGCAGACCGTGATGCACCACATGGAACACTCTCAACACGAGCAATCCAAGCAGGAGAAACACTGATGAGCCGCCTGCAAACGCGTTTTGCCGAACTCAAGGAACAGAACCGCGCCGCCCTGGTGACCTTCGTCACCGCCGGCGACCCGGAATACGACACCTCCCTGGCGATCCTCAAGGGTTTGCCAGCCGCTGGCGCCGACGTGATCGAATTGGGCATGCCTTTCACCGATCCGATGGCCGACGGCCCGGCGATCCAGCTCGCCAATATTCGCGCGCTGGCGGCCAAGCAGAACCTGGCGAAAACCCTGGAAATGGTGCGTGAGTTCCGCAAGGACAACAACGAGACGCCACTCGTCCTGATGGGTTACTTCAACCCGATCCACAAGTACGGTGTACCGCGTTTCATCACCGATGCAAAAGAGGCCGGTGTCGATGGCCTGATCGTGGTGGACATGCCGCCCGAGCATAACGGTGAGTTGTGCGACCCGGCCCAGGCCGCCGGTCTCGATTTCATTCGCCTGACTACCCCGACCACTGACGATGTGCGTCTGCCAACAGTCCTTAATGGTAGCTCCGGGTTTGTTTACTACGTATCGGTGGCCGGTGTGACCGGTGCTGGCGCAGCAACCCTGGAACACGTCGAAGAAGCGGTCACTCGTCTGCGCCGTCACACCGATCTGCCAATCAGCATCGGTTTCGGCATTCGCACGCCAGAGCAAGCGGCGTCCATCGCGCGCCTGGCGGACGGAGTGGTGGTGGGTTCGGCACTGATCGATCACATCGCCAATGCCACGACGCCGGAACAGGCGATCGATGGTGTGCTGAGCCTGTGCTCGGCATTGGCCGATGGCGTGCGTAAGGCCCGCGTCAGCTAACGGAACAGTTGCTACACAGAGGAATCAAACCCTCTCGTCACAGGTTGATCAGCAAGATCGAGGGCTTCAGGACAATGTTCTGAAGCCCTTTTGCTTTTTTAGCCTCAAGGCAATTGAAGGCCACCTGCTGCCTTGTGCAATTTACGCAGATGCTCACCGATCTGTTTCACGTTGGCTTCGTTGGCCGCCATTTCCGCTGCGCGGTCTGGATCGAGCAGGGCCCGGACTTCCTTGTCCAGATCCCCGGTCAGTGCCTGAAGCTGCTTCTGCCGCAGGCTGGTCTCCGGAGANNTGTGGCAAGCCATACCCGCCGCTGCCGAGTAATTCCGCCGGACGACTGAGGAAACCGCTGTTATCGAGAATTTGCCTCAGTGTCGCGTTGGCTTTGTCCATTCCGCCGTTTTTCAGCTCACGGGCACCCAAGTAACGTTGTTTGACTTCGTCCTGGGCCAGGAGCAACTGCTGGCGATAGCTTGCCTGTTCCAGCAAGAGCAATGCCGCGCTGGTGCGCAAATCTGCCTGATCGAACCATTGGCGGCGTTGTGCGGCGGTCAGGGACAGCCAGTCTTCGACCTTCTCCTGTTTGATCGGTAGCTGTTTTCTCAATACCTCGAACATTGCATGATAGCGATCGCGGAAAGAGTCAAAGCGATAGCCCAGGCGAAGCGCCTCACGTGGATCGTCCAGCACGCTGGTATCCGCCAGACCGCGCCCCTTGAGCACCTCCAGCAAACCATTGGGCATGATGTTGTCCAGGGCAACCAGTTTTGAGTTGTTGGTGCCGCCACGCAATAACTTCAGCTCTTCGACAGCGCAGTTGTTCGACAGGAAGAAGTAGTTGCCGTCGTAACTCCAGTGCATCTCTGCGGCACGCTCCACCACGTTTTCAACCTCTTCACGAGACAGGTTCAGTGGCACGGAGGCGAGGCTGCGTAACTCGGTCTTGGTGTATTCGTCGATCACTTGGGCCAGCGGCAACACGAACAGGCGTGAGGGGTATTTACCCACCAGTCCATCCCAACTCGATAGTTGCACGTCGCCCACGAACGCACGGTAGGACAACACCAGGTGCTGGTCCAGGTCCAGGCGGCAATCCGGCCCGCGTGGCCGGCCAGGTGCACAGATCACCAGGCGCAACATGCTGTGGCCCCAACGGCTGACCCAGTTCTGATTGGCCTCTGCCAGTAGATAGTCGACGGCGTAGACCCGCTCCGGATCGACCTGGCCCAAAGGCGTCTTGGCAAAGTCATTGCCGGCGTTGAGGAATGCGAAGGTCTTGCCGCAATCGTTCTTGGCCGCAGGTGCCCAGCCGAAACGCTCCTTGTAGTAGCGGTACAGCGCAGGGCGACGACAGGCGTAGCTCGGGTCGAGGAGGAAATACTCCATGTTGACCGCGACGAATTCCTTGGGGCTGCTGGTCTCGTAGATATCCGGGCTGCGGGCGATCTGACGGTTGTGCTGTTCGCGCTCGCCCCGACGGCCAACGTACTGTTGCCAGCCGGCAAGGTCGAGCAGGCGCGGATCATCGCTCAAGGTAAAGCGTCTATCGGACTGCCCACGGCATTGATCGGGAATACCGATCAGCCCTGAACTGCCGCTGCGTTGGGTGCAGCGCTGGATCAGCGTGCGTTCCGCGTTTGGCCAGAGGCGCGAGCGATCATAAATATGGGTCAGCTCATGCAGCACCGTCGCGAGCATTTCCCGGCGCACAGTGCCATGGGGACGATAGGTTTTCTTGGTGGCAGCGCTGCCATCGGTGAGGCTCGCCAACAAATTGCGATTCAGATCGAGTTCGGAAACCAGCGACGCCTGACCGTAGGCATCGCTGCGCATTTTATCGGTCCAGCCGACGTCGATACGCCGGTCGAGTTGCTCGATGAACCGTGGCGGCAATGCCTGCATGGCTTCATCAAGCAAAGCCTGGCTGGCCCGCTGTTGCGCCGGGCTAAGGCCATCGGTCTTGAGGTGTAGTTCGAGGTCGGCGTGGGCCGTGCTGCCAAACAGCAGCAGGGCCCCGGCCAACAGCCAGGAAGCTGGAGACCTCACAGTGCGAGGATGGCTTCGGCGAGATCCTGATCACTGGCATCGCGGGCTTCAGGAACGCGAGTGCGCAACAAATTGAGTGCAGATTCCAAGTGTGCACCACGAATATCGCCGTTGCTGGCGACGAAACTGGCGGCATCGTCCTGGGCTTCACGGACGATTTTAGAGTCGCGGATCGACGTCGTGGTGTCGGAAGTGAAATCCAGTGTGCGCTGGGTGGCACGAATGAGGATGTTGCTGGTGGCAACCAGGGTTTGGGCCTGGGCCACATCAGCCAACAACAATAGGCCAAGGGTGGCAACAATCAGCGGGTTACGCATGGAACGACTCCGGAGAAACATGGGATAACTATTGGACGAGAATTGCTCGTGCCAGTTCAAGGTCACTGGCATGAAGTTTTGGCTGGGCCTGGCGCAGGTAATTCAAGGCCGACTCCAGTCGTGCGCCTCTCATTCGACCATCACTGGCGATGAATACCGCGGCATCATCCCGGGCGTTGAGGAGCAGTTTATGATCGAAGGGGGCAGAGGTCACCAGGCCTGTGGCATAAACGCTGGCCACGATGCCTTGGGTAGACAGGTTAAACGCGTCGAAGGCATGGGCTGCCCCCGAATAGCAGGCTGCTAGAAAGACTGGAGCAACCAGCAGGTTTGAAAGAAAACGCATGAGACTCGACAGTTGAATGTGAGTCCCAAGGCTAGCGCAAGGCCCGGGCTAGAGCCAGCGCTGAAACATTGGGACACGTCACGCGTGTCCCCCATCATGGAAAACGCTTAGATAGTCAGGATGGCTTGCGCCAGCTGGGCGTCTGTTGCATTCAGTTGCGGAGCCTGGTGGCGAATGTGATCGAGTGCGCTTTCCAGTTTTACCCCACGAATCGAACCTTCGCTGGCGACGAAGCTGGCAGCGTCGTCACGGGCCGCGAGCACGATCTTGTCGTCCTTGAACGAAGACGTCACGTCGGAGGTGGCGTCGGACGTGGCTTTGAGTGCACCGACGACGGCATCGGTGGTCACGATGAAGCTGGTGGCGTGGGCATTGGCAGCCACGGCAAGCAGGGCTGCAGCGCTGAGCAGACGAAGACGGGACATGGTGTAACTCCTTTGGATAAGACGATAAAGGTGGCGCAGTGTCTGGTGATTCAGACGCCAGACACTCGGGGGGCGCCACGTTCTGGCTTGATATTAGGCCTGAGCAGGTCGTTTCGAACAGCCTATAAGAGAAAAGGTTGCTAAAAATCAGTTCGAGCGGTCGATAGTCGATTGCAAACTGTAATGGTCTGATCCTGAACTATAAAAACTGTACCTGTTTGCGCATTGATAACACCTGAAACGACAAAGCCCGTCGTGGAATCCCACGACGGGCTTTGTTTGTGCAATTCGGGTTGCTGGCGGTGGACCCTGCGGGTCAGAGCCAGCGACGCTGACTTAGCGCCAGAACGGCTTGCTCAGCTCTTCGTAGCGTTGTGCTTCGCTAATCCCGGCGTCAGCCAGCAGACGCGAATCCAGGCGAGCCAGTTGGTGGCGGCTGGAGATGCGGCGCTGCCACAGCATCAGGTTGGCGATAACGCGCAGAGGCATGGAAGCCTGGGTTTTTGCAGCAGTGTCTTCGAAGAACAGTTCGGAACTGAGTGTACGTTCCATGGTTTTCATCCTTCCGCTTATGGCGGGATTAGGTAGTGGCTTAACTGGTGCCCATGATCCTCTTGTTTGCCTAGTCTCTGTAGATACAGTTCATCTGTATTGTGAGAGCTCAGTTAACTGTTTATAGGGGGTGTACTGGTCAAAAATGAGGCAACTGTATCTATCTGCGCCATTATGGTGCGATTTTACTGATTTGGCGGAGTGGAGTAGGAAAATTCGGTAGGAAATGACCGGTACAGCAGTACAGTTTTTGTCAGATTACGAGGTGACAACAGCGAGCTGACGAAACTGTGTTTGCGTCAGCTGCCATCTGTATCAATTAAACAGCGATCATTCTCCCGGTTTCTTCCAGGTTCATGTGCCAGCTCAGTGCATCACGCAGGATATGGGGCGTGTGTCCGCCGATGGCGCAGGCGGCCGTGAAGTAGTCGTTCAGTGCCTGGCGATAATCTGGATGTACGCAGTTGTCGATGATGACGCGTGCCCGCTCCCGGGGTGCCAGGCCGCGCAGGTCCGCCAGGCCGACTTCGGTGACGAGGATGTCGACATCATGTTCGGTATGGTCAACGTGGCTGACCATCGGCACCACGCTGGAAATCGCCCCGCCCTTGGCGATCGACTTGGTGACGAAAATCGCCAGGTGCGCATTACGCGCGAAGTCGCCCGAGCCGCCAATGCCGTTCATCATCCGCGTGCCGCAGACATGGGTGGAGTTGACGTTGCCATAGATATCGAATTCAAGGGCGGTGTTGATGCCGATGATACCGAGGCGGCGGACCACTTCCGGGTGGTTGGAGATTTCCTGAGGGCGCAGCACCAGTTTGTCCTTGTAGCGCTCCAGGTTGCCGAATACGTCAGCGTTGCGACGGCTCGACAAGGTGATCGAACTGCCAGAGGCAAAACTCAACTTGCCGGCATCGATCAAGTCGAACGTCGAGTCCTGAAGCACCTCGGAGTACATGGTCAGGTCTTCGAATGGCGAATCGATCAAACCACACATCACGGAGTTGGCGATGGTGCCGATCCCGGCCTGCAGTGGGCCGAGCTTGTTGGTCATGCGTCCCGCGCCGACTTCTTGCTTGAAGAAGTCGATCAGATGATCGGCGATCGCTTGGGTATCCACGTCCGGTGGCAGCACGGTGGACGGTGAGTCGGACTGATTGGTGACCACGATCGCGACGATCTTTTCCGGTGGAATCGGGATGGCGGTGCTGCCAATGCGATCGTCGACCTTGACCAAGGGAATCGGCGTACGGGTCGGGCGATAGGTCGGGATATAGATGTCGTGCAGACCTTCGAGGTTGGGGTTGTGCGCCAGATTGATCTCGACGATCACGTGCTTGGCGAAAATCGCGAAGCTGGCCGAGTTGCCCACGGAAGTGGTCGGAACGATATGACCTTGCTCGGTAATGGCCACGGCTTCGATCACCGCGATGTCCGGCAGCTTCAGTTGCTGGTTGCGCAATTGCTCGACGGTTTCCGAGAGGTGCTGGTCAATGAACATCACATCGCCAGCGTTGATCGCCTTGCGCAAGGTGCTGTCCACCTGGAACGGCATGCGTCGTGACAATACGCCGGCTTCTGTGAGCTGTTTGTCGAGGTCGTTGCCCAGGCTGGCGCCGGTCATCAGGCTGATCTTCAGCGGGGAGGCTTTGGCCCGTTCGGCCAGTGCGTGGGGCACGGCCTTGGCTTCGCCGGCACGGGTGAAGCCGCTCATGCCGACGGTCATGCCGTCCTCAATCAGAGCGGCAGCCTCGGCGGCGCTCATCACTTTATCCAACAACGAAGGCAGGCGAATACGGTCACGGTACATGGATTGTTATCTCGGGCAACGGGTAGCAGGACATGCAGTCTATTGAATTTCACGGCGCTGTGTCCCGCTACCAAGGTCGCAAACGAGGTGTCTATTCCGGTGCTTTCAGACAAAACACCGTTACCGTTTCGGTAACAACGCGACGGTTTGACCATTGATTTGCACAAACAAAAACGCCCCGACGAGTCGGGGCGTTGTGGCACTGCGAAACGGTCTTACTCGACGGCTTTAACCATGTCTTCGATGACTTTCTTGGCGTCGCCGAAGACCATCATGGTTTTGTCCAGGTAGAACAGCTCGTTGTCCAGGCCGGCATAGCCGCTGGCCATCGAGCGCTTGTTGACGATGATGGTCTTGGCCTTGAACGCTTCGAGGATCGGCATGCCGGCAATCGGCGATTTCGGATCGTTCTTCGCCGCCGGGTTGACCACGTCGTTCGCGCCCAGCACCAGTACCACGTCGGCCTGGCCGAACTCGGAGTTGATGTCGTCCATCTCGAACACCTGGTCGTAAGGCACTTCGGCCTCGGCCAGCAGTACGTTCATGTGGCCAGGCATGCGACCGGCAACCGGGTGGATCGCGTACTTCACGGTCACGCCACGGTGGGTCAGCTTCTCGGTCAGTTCCTTCAGCGCATGCTGGGCCCGTGCTACCGCCAGGCCGTAGCCCGGAACGATGATCACGGTGTCGGCGTTGGTCAGCAGGAAGGTTGCATCGTCAGCCGAACCGGATTTCACCGGACGCGCTTCTTTCGAGCCTGCAGGGCCTGCGTCCGCCGTGTTGCCGAAACCGCCGAGCAATACGTTGAAGAACGAGCGGTTCATCGCCTTGCACATGATGTACGAGAGGATCGCACCGGACGAACCTACCAGCGAACCGGCGATGATCAGCATCGAGTTGTTCAGCGAGAAGCCGATACCTGCCGCTGCCCAGCCAGAGTAGCTGTTGAGCATGGACACGACGACCGGCATGTCGGCACCGCCGATCGGGATGATGATCAGCACGCCAAGCACGAAGGCCAGCGCCAGCATCACGGCGAAAGCGGTGTAGTCGCCGGTGAGCATGAAGGTCACGCCCAGGGCCAGTGTGGCCAGGCCGAGGAGCAGGTTCAGCTTGTGCTGACCGCCAAACTGTACCGGCGCGCCCTGGAACAGGCGGAACTTGTACTTGCCCGCCAGTTTACCGAAGGCAATGACCGAGCCGGAGAAGGTGATCGCACCGATGGCAGCGCCCAGGAACAGCTCCAGGCGGTTACCGGCGGGGATCGCATCGCCGAGGTTCTGGACGATGCCCAGCGACTGTGGCTCGACCACGGCGGCCACGGCGATGAACACCGCAGCCAGGCCGATCATGCTGTGCATGAAGGCGACCAGTTCGGGCATCTTGGTCATTTCAACGCGTTTGGCCATGATCGTACCGACAGTGCCGCCGATCAGCAGGCCGACGATCACGTAGACGATACCGTCGTGGGCCAGTTCGGCGCCCAGCTTGTAGATCAGGCCAACCGTGGTGAGGATCGCCAGGCCCATGCCGAGCATGCCGAACAGGTTGCCGCGACGCGACGTGGTTGGGTGCGAGAGTCCCTTGAGCGCCTGGATGAAGCAGACCGAGGCGATCAAATACAGGGAAGTAACCAGATTCATGCTCATGCTTGCTGCACCTCAGCCTTGATTGCTTCGGCCTTGGCTGCCGGAGCTTTTGCTGGAGCCGCTTTCTTCTTGAACATTTCCAGCATGCGCCGGGTAACCAGGAAGCCACCGAACACGTTCACTGCGGCCAGGGCCACGGCCAGGGTGCCCATGGTCTTGCCCAGTGGGGTCACGGTGAGGGCGGCAGCCAGCATGGCGCCGACGATGACGATGGCCGAGATCGCGTTGGTCACGGCCATCAGAGGGGTGTGCAGTGCAGGGGTCACGTTCCAGACCACGTGGTAGCCGACATAGATGGCCAGCACGAAGATGATCAGGTTGTAGATACCGTGAGAGATCAGCATGTCTTCCATTGTTTTTATCCTCAGCCGTTCTTGCGCACGATCTGGCCGTCGCGGCACATCAGGCACGCGGCGACGATATCGTCTTCAAGGTTGATCACCAGTTGTCCTTCTTTATCGAACAACAGTTTCATGAAGTCCAGCAGGTTGCGTGCATACAGTGCCGAGGCGTCGGCAGCGACTGCGGCCGCCAGGTTGGTCGGGCCAACGATGGTCACACCGTTTTCGACAACCACCTGGTCGGCCACGGTCAGCGGGCAGTTACCGCCTTGGGCAGCCGCCAGGTCGATGACCACCGAGCCCGGTTTCATCTGTGCCACGGTCTCTGCACTGAGCAGCGTCGGTGCCTTGCGACCCGGAATCAGCGCCGTGGTAATGACGATGTCAGCCTGTTTGGCGCGTTCGTGCACGGCCACGGCCTGGCGCTGCATCCAGCTGGCAGGCATCGGGCGAGCGTAACCGCCGACACCGACAGCGCATTCACGCTCTTCATCGGTCTCGTAAGGCACGTCGACGAACTTGGCGCCCAGGGATTCGATCTGTTCTTTTACCGCCGGACGCACGTCAGACGCTTCGATCACCGCACCCAGGCGCTTGGCCGTAGCGATGGCCTGCAGCCCGGCAACACCGGCGCCGAGAATCAGCACCCGCGCCGCTTTCACGGTGCCCGCGGCGGTCATCAGCATCGGCATGAAGCGCGGATAGTGATGAGCGGCCAGCAACACGGCTTTATAGCCGGCGATGTTGGCTTGCGAGGACAGCACGTCCAGGCTCTGTGCGCGCGAGGTGCGAGGAGCAGCCTCCAAGGCAAAGGCAGTAATGCCGCACTCAGCCATCTTGGCGATGGTTTCGTTGTTGAACGGATTGAGCATCCCCACCACAACGGTGCCGCTCTTAATCAGCGCAAGCTCGCTGTCGCTGGGGGCGACCACCTTCAAAATCAGCTCTGCACCAAACGCCTCGCTGGCACTGCCAATGGCCGCGCCTGCGGCTTCATAGGCACTGTCGACAACACTGGCATTGACGCCGGCGCCGCTTTGTACAGTGACCTTATGACCCTGGCCGATCAGCTTCTTGATGGTTTCGGGGGTTGCAGCAACCCGTGTTTCACCGGTCTGGGTTTCGAGAGGAACACCAATGTGCACGTCAAATCTCCTGCGTGATCTTATTGAGTAAACCCATGCACTACGGATGGTGCGGCTGGGGCGGCCGATCAGCACGACCCCGCTAAATTCAGGCGGGGCGCGGCATTTTGCAGGCGAACTTTGTGCCCTTACAAGGGATTATGACGGGTGACGGAAAATTAACTACAAGTCACCCCGTGACCGAATGTCGCAACCAAACGGCTCAAACCCTTGTAGGCCGTGCCTTTCGGGCATTTTGGCGCAAATCCAACAATTTACACATCGGCCATATGAATGATGCGGAATCGACCTGGAATAGTGGCGCAAAGCCGCGTCTTCAGGCGCTTGTGGCACGTTTGTACTGCTTCGTCGTACAGTTTCTCTCTATGCGACAATTACTTATATCTGTAGGGTTTTCAGTTTTCTGACTACGAGGTCAGATAAGTTCTGCAGGCCTTTATCCTTCTAGGCTGTAGCCATGGGCCTGATTTACCAGCCAGTCCCGAAAAGCCCTTAAAGACGCCGATTCGACCTTTCTCTCCGGAATCATCAGGTAATAGGCCTTTATGCTGGAGAGCGCCTGCGGGTTGGCGATCACCAGGCGAGCCTCGGCCAATTCGCGCTGAATCAGGAACGGCGGGATCAGTGCAATCCCCATGTCGTGCATCGCCGCCTGGGCCAGCATGGAGAATAGCTCGTAGCGCGGCCCTGTCATGTCGCGTGGGACGTTCAGGTGCTGAGAGTCGAACCATTGGCGCCAGGCGTAGGGGCGGGTGGTCTGTTGCAGAAGGGGAAGGTCGGCGATTTCAGCGGCTGTCAGGGCATTTTTTTGGCCCAATAGGTTGGGGCTGCACACGGGCATCGGATTTTCGCCCATCAGTCTGTGGGATTCAGTACCCGACCAATCCGCATCACCAAAGTAGATCGCTGCGTCGAAATCGGTGTCGGCAAACAGAAACGGCCGTGTGCGGTTGGTCAGGTTGACTGTTACTTCCGGGTGTTTCTGTTGAAAGTCCTTGAGCCTGGGCAGCAGCCACTGGGTCCCGAACGTTGGAACTACGGCCAGTTCTATGACGTTGGCCCCCTGTTGGCCCATCACGGACAAGGTGTCGCGCTCAACCGCATCGAGTTGGGTGGCAACCCGGCGACTGTAGGAAAGACCCGCCTCCGTCAGCTTGACCCCGCGTCGGGAGCGTCGGAACAGTTCCACGCCCAGGAACTCCTCGAGGCTGGCGATCTGTCGACAAATTGCCCCTTGGGTCAGCGAAAGCTCCTGGGCTGCCTTGGTAAAGCTTTCATGGCGGGCGGCGGCTTCAAAGCTGATCAGGGCCGTTGTGCTGGGTATTTTCCTGCGCATGTACGTCAACCTCACTAATACATCGCCTTAAATGGCTTTTGCGACATCTCGGAGTGAGAAATTAGCACAACAGTATGCGAAATCCTCGTTTGCCCAGACGGCGAACCCGGCCTAGGATCACTGCACGTTATTTGACCTGTTTCGAGAGGACACACTCATGGCCGGTAAAGCTAGCTTCAACTGGATCGATCCCCTGCTGCTGGATCAACAGCTCACCGAAGAAGAGCGCATGATCCGCGACACCGCTGCGCAGTTCGCTCAGCAGAGTCTCGCGCCGCGTGTGCTCGAAGCCTTCCGCCATGAAAAGACCGATCCGGCGATCTTCCGTGAAATGGGCGAAGTGGGTCTGCTGGGTGCAACCATTCCCGAGCAGTACGGTGGCAGCGGCCTGAACTACGTCAGCTACGGTTTGATTGCGCGTGAAGTCGAGCGCGTCGACTCCGGCTACCGTTCGATGATGAGCGTGCAATCCTCGCTGGTAATGGTGCCGATCAATGAATTCGGTACTGAAGCCCAGAAACAGAAGTACCTGCCAAAACTGGCGTCGGGCGAGTGGATCGGCTGCTTTGGCCTGACCGAGCCAAACCATGGCTCCGATCCAGGTGCAATGATCACCCGTGCACGGAAAGTGGAAGGCGGCTATAGCCTGACCGGCAGCAAGATGTGGATCACCAACAGCCCGATCGCCGACGTATTCGAGGTTTGGGGCAAGGACGATGCCGGCGACATCCGCGGCTTCGTTCTGGAGAAGGGCTGGAAAGGCCTGAGCGCTCCGGCGATTCACGGCAAGGTTGGCCTGCGGGCATCGATCACCGGCGAGATCGTCATGGACAACGTGTTCGTTCCGGAAGAAAACATCTTCCCTGACGTCCGAGGCCTGAAAGGTCCTTTCACCTGCTTGAACTCGGCCCGTTACGGCATCTCCTGGGGGGCGCTGGGCGCCGCTGAGTTCTGCTGGCACACCGCTCGCCAATACACCCTGGATCGTCAGCAGTTCGGTCGCCCATTGGCCGCGACCCAGTTGATCCAGAAGAAGCTGGCCGACATGCAGACCGAAATCACCCTGGCGCTGCAAGGCTGCCTGCGTCTGGGGCGCATGAAGGACGAAGGCACCGCGGCGGTTGAAATTACCTCGATGATGAAGCGCAACTCCTGCGGCAAGTCCCTGGATATCGCGCGCATGGCCCGCGACATGCTGGGCGGTAACGGTATCTCGGATGAATTCGGCGTTGCTCGTCATCTGGTCAACCTGGAAGTGGTGAATACCTATGAGGGTACGCATGACGTCCACGCGCTGATCCTCGGTCGCGCTCAGACCGGCCTCCAGGCGTTCTATTAATAGGAGAACGTCATGGGCGCGCTTTCACATCTACGGGTACTGGATTTATCGCGGGTGTTGGCTGGGCCATGGTCCGGCCAGATCCTCGCCGACCTTGGCGCTGAAGTGATCAAGGTCGAGCGTCCGGGCAATGGCGATGACACGCGCGCCTGGGGCCCTCCGTTCCTCAAGGACGCCTATGGCGAGAACACCAGCGAGGCTGCCTATTACTTGTCGGCCAACCGCAACAAGCAATCGGTCACCATCGACTTCACGCGTCCAGAGGGGCAGAAGCTGGTGCGTGACTTGGCGGCCAAGTCGGACATCCTCATCGAGAATTTCAAGGTCGGCGGTCTGGCGGCCTACGGTCTGGACTATGAGTCGCTGAAAGCGATCAATCCTGATCTGATTTATTGCTCGATCACCGGGTTTGGGCAAACCGGTCCCTACGCCAAGCGCGCAGGTTATGACTTCATGATCCAGGGCCTTGGTGGGCTGATGAGCTTGACGGGTCGACCTGAAGGCGAAGAGGGTGCTGGGCCGGTCAAGGTGGGTGTGGCGCTGACGGACATCCTCACGGGGCTGTATTCCACTGTGGCTATCCTGGCCGCGCTTGCGCATCGAGACCACGATGGTGGTGGGCAGCATATCGATATGGCATTGCTGGATGTTCAGGTCGCCTGTTTGGCCAATCAGGCGATGAACTACCTGACAACGGGCAATGCGCCAAAGCGCCTGGGCAATGCACACCCGAACATCGTGCCTTATCAGGACTTCCCTACGGCTGATGGCGACTTCATCCTGACGGTCGGGAATGACGGGCAGTTTCGCAAGTTTGCCGAAGTGGCTGGGCAGCCTCAGTGGGCGGACGATCCGCGTTTTGCAACCAACAAGCTGCGGGTGGCAAACAGGGCGGTGCTGATCCCCCTGATCCGTCAGGCTACGGTGTTCAAGACTACCGCCGAATGGGTCGCTCAGTTGGAACAGGCTGGTGTGCCGTGCGGCCCCATCAATGACCTGGCGCAGATGTTTGAAGATCCCCAGGTCAAGGCGCGCGGGTTGGCCATCGAGTTGCCTCACGTACTGGCAGGCATGGTGCCTCAAGTGGCCAGTCCTATACGGCTGTCCAAGACGCCAGTGGAGTATCGGTATGCACCGCCTTTGCTGGGCGAGCATACGCTGGAGGTTTTGCAGCGGGTGCTGAGTCTGGACGCTGGGGCCGTGTCTGCACTCAAGGCTTCGGGAGTTCTCTGAACGGGCTCTTCTATATAGAGGAGAGTTTGTCTCCTCTATACAGGGTTCAATCGGGGCATTTTGGTGCTTGCTGCAAGTTATTGAAAGAAAAGCGGAATCAATGCTTGACGGCAGATTCTGGAAGCCTATAATTCGCCCCACTTCCGGCGCAGTCGAAACGGAAAACT